>Ga0074045_10003609_pt1 | contig 13911 bp, 8 predicted proteins | sample BogForMeECP23OM2_FD_94442 | JGI IMG/M metagenome (GOLD analysis project Ga0074045, IMG submission 94442) | Bog forest soil microbial communities from Calvert Island, British Columbia, Canada - Bog Forest MetaG ECP23OM2 | ecosystem: Environmental > Terrestrial > Soil > Wetlands ... | reverse complement strand
TAAATTGATATTAAAACAGATCGTGGGAAGTTCTGGTTTTTAAAGTTTATATCCAAAAAAATACCAGTTTTGAAAATCAATTATTTTGATCATCAAAGCTGGTATTTTAAATTTACTAAGCGTTTCTTAAATTATTACCGATTTATCGCCTATCGTGTTCCCCTTCTTGCTGTTTTCTGCTATTATTTCCCTGAGGCTTATCGCCGTATGAGCGTTTGCCTTTATTTACTTCCGCCCTACCTTGGGGAACTCAATTTTCTCTCATTTCCCGCGATTGCATATGGTCGCGCTGAGGCTGATTCCTCATCTCTTTTCGTTGTCGTGCATCATGTCCGGGAGGCAATCCCTGCACTCCCCATGAGTTTTACTTTTCCCATTGCCTGTCACTTTGCCTTATCAATGCTGTTGCGAAACTTTAAATAATCTTCGGCAGACTGGCGCGGTTGTTCAATCATGGGCAAATGTCCCAGACCTTTCATGATGATAACCTCTGAGGCCGGCATTAATTTGTGCAATATATCGGCTGTGGCCGGATTAATAACGCGATCTTTATCTCCCCAGACGATTAGAGTGGGTGTCGTAAGACCGGTCACATATTTCTCGGCCGAATCTACGGATAATTCTTTAAAGATAAGTCCTTCCAGATCATAATTGAGAATGCGTTCCTGTGCCATGGTATTAAGCATGGGCTTTGGAATAAAAGGAGGATCAGCCATAACAAACGCGAATATGTTGGCGAACTCATTTTCATTTTTGGCCATGAGAGGGTTTTTTCCAGTCTTGATGATAATCTGACGCAATTCACTTGGAGGCGCACTCCAGATTCCGCCCGGGTCAATCAACCACAAACTCTTGACCTCGTCGGGGTAAAAGAAAGCATACATCATGGAAATCTGGCCTCCCATGGAGCTTCCGCCCAGGTGAACTTTGGTGATACCCAGGGCTTGTGCCAGAACTCTGATTCTGGCAGCTTGAGCGCTTGAGCTGTAATCCGCATCATGAGGATGGCCAGATTCGCCAAAGCCGAGGTGATCAGGAATTATTACTCTGTAATGCGGAGTTAGAAAGCGGGCTACCCGTGTAAAATTATCCTTATTGGCGCCGAAGCCATGCAATAATATAAGCGGCTCACCTTTTCCGCCTTCCAGATAAACATAATGAATGCCATTCGGAAGATTGATTTCCTTACGCGTAAGCCCGGAGCGTTGGCGTTCCATATCCATGGCCAATGAAGTTGCTTTTTGGGGAGCGAGATAAACAAATCCAATTCCTGCCAGGATACATATAATAATAAAAATGAGAACAGTCTTAACTATACGCATTTTACCCTCCCTTTTTTATAATATTGTCCATACGTTTTATTTTGTAAGTATATCAATTATTAATAAAAAGTTTAAATTGTTTTTTTAATAATTTATTGTCAGTTGTAAAAGAACAAACCACATTTGCTGATTTTCTTTTTAATAACAGCCGAATTCTGAAAATGAAGCATCTTCTTATCTGCCGCGTTTTTTTGCAGGAGCAGTATTATCCTTTTTCGTCGGTTGAGGAGGGTTATATTTTTTCCCTCGCAGAAGCCGGGAAATATCTTTTTGTCTTCTGGTTATTTTTTGTCCGGTCAAAGGTATGCTCCTTTTGATTCTACAAACATTACTCTTCCAAAGGAAGAGTAAACGATCTTTTTCTTTTTGAGACCGCCATTATTCACCTCCGCCCAGCGCCATATAGAGCGTAACCTGATTGACAAGCCTGGCGAGGCGAAGAACGATCAGTCCCTGTTGCGCGCCATAGAGAGAACGTTGCGCATCGAGGACGCCCAGATAGCTGTCAATTCCTTTGGTATAACGCGCGTTGGAGAGCCGATAGGTTTCCGCGACAGCCTCAACCAGTGATTGTTGTGCCGCAATCTGTTGATTCAATGTGCCTTTCACGGCAAGTGCGTCGGATACTTCCCGAAAAGCCGTCTGAATTGCTTTTTCATACTGGGCCACGGATACTTCCTTTTCAACTTTTGTTACATCATATGCCGACCACGTGCGGGCGTCAAAAATCGGCATGATGATCTGCGGCGCAAAACTCCAGGTGCCCTGGCCGGCTTTAAAAAGTCCCGATAGCTCCGCGCTGGTGGTTCCGACAGTTGTCGTCAGGGAAATATTGGGAAAGAAAGCAGCACGGGCTGCACCGATATTGGCATTGGCCGCCTTAAGCTGATGTTCCGCCGCCAGTATGTCAGGCCGGCGCAAGAGCAGTTCGGAAGATAGTCCCGGGGAAATATCTTTTGGCGGGTTAACACTGTTTAGATCCGCCGGCAGAAACTCCGATGGCAGTGAAGAACCAATAAGAAGACTCAAGGCGTTTTCATCCTGCGCTGTCAGTTGCATGTAGCGCGCGACATCTACTTTGGCTGCATCCACCTGGCTTTGTGCTTGTCGAAGGTCCAATTCGGACGCTATCCCCGCTTCATAACGTTTCCTGATTAAGTAGTAATAAGTCTTTTGTGTTTCCAAAGTAGAAGTTGCCAGTTTGATATTGTCCCTGTCCGCAGCCAGAGAAAGATAGGCTTGAGCTACCGATGACACCAGCGAGATTTTTGCGCTACGGCGGGCATCCTCCGTAGCCAGGTACTGTTCCAAAGCCTGGTCTTTCAGACTGCGGATGCGGCCGAAGAAGTCAATTTCCCATGAAAGAATGCCAAGGTTGACGCTGTATTGTGTGGCAGTTATCGCACTTCCTGTGGTCGATAGATCAGCCGGCACGAGCGAATTGTTTACACTTCCGATAGCGCTGACTGTAGGCAAAAGTTCGGCTCGCGCAATGCCGTAGAGCGCCCGCGCCCTTTCAACATTCAAGGCCGCTACCCGCAGATCGCGGTTGTTATTCAGGGCAGTCTCAATAATTTTTTGCAGGCGTTCATCGGTGAAGAATTTCCGCCAAGGTATATCCTGTATTGCAGGCGCAGATGCGGCCGTTTTCGTTTCGCTGTATGCCGCGCCGGCAGGCCATTGCACGGAAACCGGAGAGGCTGGTCTTGTGTATTTAGGAGCCATCGTGCAGCCCGATATGGCAATAACCGCAAGAAAAGCAACTGAAGTGCCAAAGGCATTTTTAAATATTCCCATGTCAATTCACCTCTGGGGGGTTACTGGAAACGTCAGGTTTTACATGTGCCTTTTTTTTCTCAAACAGGCGGGAGACCAGGACAAAGAAAAACGGAATAAAGATCAGATCGATAAAAGTCGCCGAGAGCAGCCCGCCGTCTACGGCGGTGCCGATGGCATTCTGGGCTCCGGCGCCTGCCCCGCGGGTCAAGGCCAGCGGCAGGGTACCGAAGAAAAACGCCAGTGACGTCATGATGACCGGGCGAAGCCTAATCTTTATCGCCATCAGGGTAGATTCTACCAGTTCATGGCCCTGGCGCATCTGAGCCTTGATAAACTGGATGATTAGGATGGCGTTCTTGGTGGAAAGCCCCATCGTGGTGAGTAAACCGATCTGGAGATAGATATCATTGGGGAGTACCCGTAACGTAACCGCAGTAATCGCCCCCACAAGTCCGAGCGGTATCATCAGCATATTGACGAAAGGGATTGTCCAGCTTTCATATAAAGCCGCCACGCTAAGAAACACCACCAGCAGCGAGATGGCATAGAGTAACGGCGCTTGTGCGCCGGCATTCTTTTCTTCGTAAGAGAGGGCGGTCCACTCATAGCCGATCCCCATCGGCAGCTGGGCTGCCATTTTTTCCATTTCGGCCATCGCCTCGCCTGTACTCACCTTAGGCGCCGCCTGCCCCATAATCTCCACGGAGGGAATACCGTTATACCGTTCCAGACGTGGCGAAGCATACTGCCAGTGGGCGGTAGCAAAAGCTGAAAGCGGTACCATGTCACCGGATTTGTTGCGGACATACCAACCATTGATATCCTCCGGAAGCATCCGGTATTTTGCATCGGACTGGAGGTAGACCCTCTTGACCCTCCCGTTTTCGATGAAGTTGTTCACATAGGAACTACCCCAGGCGGTAGCAAGAACATCGTTGACATCCGCCACGGATACCCCCAGAGCGCCGGACCGTACATCATCAATGTCCAGCTTGAACTCTGGGGCGTCATCCTGACCGTTTGGGCGTACCGCGATCAATTTCGGGTTTTTCGAGGCGAGGCCTAACAACTGGTTACGGGCTTCCATCAGCTTAGCGTGACCAAGTCCGCCACGATCCTGAAGCATAAAGTCAAAGCCGTTGGCCTGTCCCAGTTCCATCACCGCAGGTGGTGAAATGGCAAAAACCATGCCATCCTTGATTTTGGAGAATCCCATCATTGCCCGTGCCGCAATCGCCGGCGACCTCATCGCAGCAGGCTGGCGAACCTTCCAGTCCTTAAGCCTGACAAAGGCAAGTCCCATGTTCTGACCACGTCCGGCAAAACTTATTCCGGCCACCGTGAGCACTTCTTCCACCGTATTTTGTTCATTTTGTTTAAAATACTGATCAACCTGTTTAAGGACACTGAGAGTCCTCTCCATCGTAGCTCCGGCCGGCAACTGGATCATACAGTACATGAGGCCCTGATCTTCATCAGGCAGAAAGGATGTTGGCAAACGCAAGAAGAGGAAAATCATGCACGCAATGATTGCGCCGTAAATAGCCAGATAGCGCACCGGTTTGCCGAAGGAACGACCGACGATTCCTTCATACGTTTTCCTGCAGACGTCGAACCCGTGGTTGAAGATCCGGAAGAACCCCTTGAACCAGCCGGATTCACCTGCGGAATGCCCTTTCGATACCGGCTTGAGCAGGGTGGCGCAGAGTGCCGGGGTAAGAGTCATCGCAAGAATTACCGAAAGAATCATTGCGGAGACTATGGTGACAGAGAACTGCCGATAGATGACGCCGGTGGAACCGCCGAAAAAAGCCATCGGCACAAAAACTGCCGACAATACGGTGACAATGCCCCACAATGCACTGGTGATCTGCCCCATGGACTTGATGGTCGCCTCCTTGGGGGACAACCCTTCTTCACTCATGATCCGTTCCACGTTCTCGACGACGACGATGGCGTCGTCAACCAGAAGACCGATGACGATGACCAGGGCGAACATGGTCAGGGTATTGATGGAAAAACCGCTGACTGCCAAAACCCCGAACGTGCCCAGCAGAACCACCGGTACCGCGATGGTGGGGATCAACGTTGCCCGGACATTCTGCAGGAAGATGAACATGATGATAAAGACCATGCATATCGCCTCGAACAAGGTCTTGACCACCTCTTCGATTGAGATCTTTACAAAAGGGGTCGTGTCATAGGGATAAACGACTTCAACTCCGGGCGGAAAGTATCTGGACAGTTCCGTCATCTTTGCCTTGATCCTGCTAACGGTTTCCAGCGCGTTGGCGCCGGCTGCCAGCCTGATGGCCATGCCACCAACCGGTTTCCCGTTGTCGAAAGATTGGATGTCGTAGTTTTCGGTGCCGATCTTGCACTCTGCCACGTCCTTGAGTTTGACAGTGGAGCCGTCACTGTTGGTGAGCAGAATGATGGCGTCAAACTGCTCGACCGTCTTGAGGAGGGTGCGGGCGGTAATGGTGGCGTTCAGCTGTTGCCCGGCTGGCGCGGGATTGCCGCCGAACTGACCTGCTGATACCTGAGCGTTTTGAGCCAGCAGTGCGGCAGTTACATCATCCGACGTCAAGCGGAAGTTACTCAGCTTGGTCGGGTTCAACCAGATCCGCATGGCGTTCTGGGCGCCGAAAACCTGCAGTTCACCCACCCCTTCCAACCGACTGACGATATCCTGGACGTTGGACACCAGATAATCGGTCAGGGCGTTGCGGTCCATAGATCCATCTTTGGAGACAAGCCCAACCAATATCAGATAATTCTTGGTGGACTTGACCACAGAAATGCCTGATGTCTGCACGATTTGGGGTAAAAGCGGCGTAGCCAGCTGCAGCTTGTTCTGTACCTGCACCTGCGCGATGTTCGGGTCGGTGCCGGCTTTGAAGGTCAGGTTGATGGCTACCGCCCCCGATGAATCACTGGTGGATGACATATAGATCAGGTTGTCGATGCCATTCAGTTTCTGCTCGACAACCTGGGTGACCGTATCCTCCACCGTCTGGGCGGATGCCCCCGGATACACGGCGTTTATGGTTATCTGTGGCGGAGCGATAGGCGGATATTGGGAGACCGGCAGTGATTTAACCGCCAGAAGACCGGCCAGCATGATCATGATGGCGATCACCCAGGCAAAGATCGGTCTATTTATGAAAAATTTTGGCATGGTGCAGCTCCTCTATTTTTTTGCTACTGGCGCCGCTGCAGGTACTGGGGCGGTAGCGGAAGGCACTGCCGGTGCGCCATCGAACGGCACGGCTTTGACCGGCGATCCAGGGCGCGCCTTCTGAATCCCTTCCATGATAACGCGATCTCCTGCTTTTAACCCTTCACTGACCAGCCAACTGTCACCAACTGTCCGGACAACGTTGATGATCCTCGGTTCAACCTTCTCCTGAGCACCAACAACCATGACCATGGCCTCACCTTTCGGATTTCGGGTAACTCCACGCTGCGGGACAGTGATTGCCTTCTCGCTGATCCCTTCAATCAATATGGCGCGCACGAACATCCCGGGAAGCAGCAATTTTTGGGGATTGGGGAAAACAGCACGCAGAGTAACAGAACCGGTACTCTGATCCACCGTAACTTCAGAAAATTTGAGTGTCCCCATCAAAGGGTATAGTGAGCCGTCTTCCAAAAGCAGCTTGACCGGCGCCTGCGCAGAGTCGCCTTTTTTTAGTAATCCTTTGGCAAGATACTGCTTCAGCTTGAGCAGGTCAGACGTTGACTGCGTCACATCCACATACATGGAGTCAAGCTGCTGGATAGTGGCCAATGCTGCTGACTGGCTGGCGATTACCAGTGCCCCATCGGTCACGGTAGAGCGGCCTATTCGCCCTGAAATTGGAGCTGTAACCTTGGTGTAGGCCAAATTGATTCTGGCGCTTTCCACCGCCGCCTTGGCTGATGCCACATCAGCCTCGGCTTGTTTAAACATTGCATGAGCATCATCATAATCCTGCTGGCTGACCGCCTTGATTTTCACCAGATCACTGTAGCGTTCCTCTTTGAGCCGCACTGTCCCCAGGTTGGCCTCAGCCCTTGCTTGAGCGGCCTTGGCGCTATCAAAGGCAGCCTGATATACAGCCGGATCAATTTGATACAACAACTGACCGGCTTTAACATCGCTCCCTTCCGTAAAAACCCGTTTCTGAATGATCCCGTTAACCTGAGGACGCACTTCAGCTATTAAATTGGCGGATGTTCGGCCTTCCAATTCGGTCGTGATAACCACATGTTTCGGTTGTATAGTCACAACTGAAACTTCGGGAGTAATGTTTGGAGGGCCTGTGGTCTTCTTTCCGCAACCTCCCAGCATAAAGCCCACAGCGAGAATAATTGCAGCAGCCATCAGCGCGGCCCTTTTATTTTTCTTCATTCGACACCTCTATCATTTTAATATCGCAACTATAATCCACGAGCAGCAAAACTATTACCGGATAGATAAAACCCTCAATTTGCGCAGCCAAAATCATATAAGACATTTTGTCCCTTATTCAAATTAATTACTTTTCGCTCGACTCGATCGTCCAGCCGCCACCCATCGCCTTGTATAGATTCACAAGCGCCTGAAAGAGGACGCCCTTCGACTGGGCACGGGATAGTTCGGCATTGAACAAGTTACGTTCCGCATCGAGTACTTCGATATAACTTGTGTAGCCTTGATCAAATCTTAAGCGAGCAATACGAGCATAGTTCCATAGGGATTCAATCTGCCGGTCTTGAATCTCAAGTTCTTCTCTTGAGCGCCTCTGGTCGATCAAAGCATCCTCGACTTCCCGGAATGCTGTCTGGATGGTCTGCTGATAGCGAAACAAGGTCTGTTGCTGCTGTGCCTCCGTTGATTTAATCTGTCCGCTGATAGCGCCACCCGTAAATATCGGGGTAGCCAGTGGAACAGCCCAACTCCAGACATTCGCCGGTCCCGTAAAGAGATTCGAAAGGTCATTGCTTGACGCACCGTACGAACCCGTCAAGGAAATCGTCGGGAAGTAGAGCGTTTTTGCAACGCCGATTTTGGCATTGGCTGCGATGAGGTTTTGTTCCGCCTGACGTATATCCGGACGATTGGCGAGCAGGGCGGACGGCAAACCAGCAGGCACTATCGGAAGGACAAGGTCGTCAATTTTTTTGCCCCGCGGAATCGAGCCGGGATTCTGTCCAAGGAGCACGCTCAGGGCGTTTTCCTGCTGGGTGATTGCCTTTTCCAGAACCGGAATGGTCGCAAGAGTCTGCTCGTATTCCGACTTGACCTGACTCAGCTCCAGTTCCGAGACAACGCCACCTCGGAATCGCAGTTGAAAGAGATCGTAGGATTCCTTACGGTTCTGCGTGGTCAGCCTAGCGATATCGAGTTGTCTGTCGAGATTACAGAGATTCACATAAGCGCTTGCCACAGAAGTAACAAGAGTAAGAATAACGCTGATCCGTCCTTCTTCCTGGCTCAGAAGATTAGCGCGGGCAGCCTCAGTCCCCCTTCGCAGCTTACCCCACAGGTCCAGTTCCCAACTTCCATTCAGCAAAATCGTAACATTGTTTGAGGGATTTTCGGCCGCCGATGTAATTTTGTATTCATAATCGCTCACCCTGCTTCTGCCCGCACTTGCCGACCCGTAAACCTGCGGAAACATGTTTGCCCGTGTCGTCCCGTACAGTCCCATGAATTCTTCAACTCTAGCAGTGGCTATTTTGAGATCCTTGTTCTCTTTCAACGCCACCTGGATGAGTTCATTGAGAACGGGATCGTTAAACTGTTTCCACCACGCCGCATTGCTGATTTCTTGGGCTTCCTTCTCTTCGAAACGCCAGGACTTGGGGGCCTCGACAGTCGGTCTCCTATAATCGGGACCCATCATGCAGCCGGAAAGGACAAGCGCCAGTAAAAAGGGTAAAAGTATCTTATGCATGATCCCCCCCATCGTTTTTTGACTTCTTATTTTCCCTACGTTTTTCTGCAATTTTGACAACAATATAGAACGTCACGGGAATCAGAAAAATAGCAATCAACGATGCCGCGGCAGCGCCGCCCATAACAGCAGTCCCCATGATTTGTCTTGCCGCGGCTCCTGATCCTGTAGATATGGCAAGGGGAAGCGTGCCGAAGATAAATGCAAATGACGTCATGAGAATCGGCCGCAGTCTCAATCGGGCTCCTTCGAGGGCGGCATCCGTTGGAGTTTTTCCCTGTTCATGCCTTCTTTTTGCAAACTCAACAATCAAAATGGCGTTCTTGGCAGCCAGACCGATCAGCACGATAAGGCCGATCTGTGCATAAACGTTATTCACCTGACCGCGGAGCCATATTGCCGTGAGGGCACCAAAAACAGCTATAGGCGTTCCGAGAAGAACACTGAGGGGCAGTGACCAGCTTTCGTACTGGGCCGCAAGAATGAGAAAAACGCAAAGCAGGGAGAACCCGAAGATGACCATCGCCGGTATGCCTTCCTGTGCTTTCTTTTCCTGAAAGCTCATGCCCATATAATCAAAACCCATCTCTCGCGGCATGCTTTGGGCAAAGGCCTCTTCCAGCGCTTTCATGGCCTGTGCTGAACTGTAGCCGGGTTTGGCCGTGGCGTTTATCTGTGCCGCACGGTACTGGTTGTACCGCATAGTAAATTCGGGACCCATTCGTGATTCGGTCGTTGTGACCGCCGAAAGCGGAATCTGATCCCCCTGGCCATTCTGTACATAAAATTGTCCAACATCTTCCGCTTTGGTGCGGTAAGCGCCGTCCGCCTGAACGTAAACCTGCCATTGCCGCCCGAATCGGTTGAAGTAATTGATGAAATAACCGCCCATAAAAGTCTGGAGCGTCTGATAAACCTGTCCGATATCGATGCCCTGTTTGAGAACCTTGTCCCGATCAACATTGATGAAAACCTGAGGCACCGTCGGGAGGAAAGTCGTTCTCACTGAGGCAAGCTCCGGTCTCTTCCGTGCAGCATCGAGGAATTTGTTGACATTCTCCGAGAGAAAACCGATGTCCCTGCCGGCACGGTCTTCAAGAATCATTGTTACGCCGCCTGCTGTGCCAATGCCTGGAATTGCGGGTGGAGAAAAAGCGAAGGCTGTACATTGTGGCAATTTAGCCAGTTCTTTGTTCAGATGGGCCATAATAGCATCATATTGCTGTTCTGGCGTTTCCCGATCCTTCCAATCCTTGAGGTTCACAAAGAAAAAAGCGCTATAAGTGTTTTGTGCTGTGCTAAGTAAGCTAATGCCTATAATCGTCTGATAATACTGAATACCAGGCGTCTTCGCGATGATTTTTTCGATCTCTCTGCAGGCCTCATCCGTGCGTTGCATTGAGGCGGCGTTAGGCAATGAAACGTTGACAAACATGTACCCTTGATCCTCTTCCGGCAGAAATCCTGTGGGAATTACTTTTCCGACCCCGACGGAAATAACCGCGATCCCGGCAAGAAACAGAAGACTTAGGGCGCTCTTACGGATCAGGACCCTGCAAAATCCCACATATCCCGTTGTGGCACGTCCGAACCAGCGGTTGAATAATGCAAAGAATAATCCCAAAGGGCCCTTTGACTCTTTACGGGGTCTGAGTAGAAGAGCGGCAAGAGCGGGGCTGAGACTCAAGGCGTTGAAAGCCGAGATGAGGACCGAAATGGCAATAGTCGCCGCAAATTGCTGGTAAAGTCTGCCCGTAATTCCCGGAATAAACAAAGTAGGGATAAAAACCGCCGAAAGCACCAGGGCAATGGCCATGACCGGACCGGCAACTTCCTGCATGGCCTTTAATGCCGCATCCTTGGGAGACGAACCCTCCTCAATATGACGTTCAACCGCCTCCACAACGACAATGGCATCATCAACAACCAGGCCTATGGTCAGCACCAAGCCGAAAAGAGACAGGGTGTTGATGGAGAATCCGAAAAGAGGAAAGAAGGCAAAAGTGCCGATGATGGAAACCGGAACGGCGAGTGCCGGAATGAGGGTCGGCCTCCAACCCTGAAGGAAGATGAAGACAACGAGAATAACCAGGGCCAAAGCAATCAGCAGTGTTTTTACAATCTCGCGGATGCCTTCAGTCACGGCCTTTGTTGTATCAAGACCAACAACATAATCAATATCAGACGGGAATTGTGCCTTGGCACGTTCCATTACTCTTCTGACGCCTTTGGCTGTTTCGATGGCATTCGTACCAGGCAACTGGTAAACACCAATATTGGCGGCAGGTTTTCCATTCAGACGCCCCCTGAATGTATAAACCTGCGAGCCCATTTCAATACTGGCTACATCTTTCAAACGAACAACCGATCCATCGGATTTGGCCCGCAGAACGATCTGGCCGAATTCTTCGGGCGTGATCAGACGTCCTTGAGCGCTGACGGAATAGGTGAACTCCTGGCCTGGAGGCGCGGGTTCAGCCCCGATCTGTCCTGCCGGATTAACTGTGTTCTGCTTCTCGACAGCATCAATGACTTGCGGAACGGTTATACCGAGCTTCGCCAGCTTATCGGGTTTGACCCAGATGCGGATCGCATACATGCCGGAACCCCAGACCGTGGCCATGCCAACGCCGGGCACGCGCAACAACTGATCGACTAAATTGATGTAGGCATAGTTCGATATAAAGGATTTGTCACGGGACCCATTGGGTGAATACAAGGAAAGAATCATCAGGGGAGCAGAACGGGCTTTCTGGACAGTAACGCCGTAATTGCGCACATCGGCAGGAAGTTGGGGCTGGGCAAGATTCTGCCGTATCTGGGTAAGCACCAAATCAGTATTCGGATTGGTCGCGACATCAAAACTGGTCGTCAGCCGCAAGCTGCCGTTATTGGCGTTGATGGAGTACATATAATTCATGTTGTCCACGCCGCTGAGCTGCTGTTCTATGGGTGTTGCCACGGACTGCTCGACCGTCTGGGCATCCGCACCTGTATAAATCGTTGAGATCTGGATCTCCGGAGGAACAATTTCCGGAAACTGGGCAATGGGAAGACTAAGCGCTGCCACAATGCCCACAATGACGAACATTATGGAGATCACCATGGCAACAATAGGACGATTGATGAAGAATTTCGACATAACGGCCTACCTTTTCCCCTGTCCGGATTGTCCCGATTTTTGTTGTCCGGCGCTGACAGCATCGTTGACGGATTGAACATAAGGCTGCGGATTCACGGCCATGCCCTGACTTACCTTCTGAACCCCCTCCACAACCACTTTTTCTCCCGGTTTCAATCCCTCGTCAATTACCCAGAGGTTATCGATTCGTTCAGCCGGTTTTACCGATCTTATCTCGATTTTATTATCGGGGCTTACAACATCCACCTGATAATCTCCCTGAAGCTCTGTCACTGCTCGTTGGGGTATCAGTATTGCGTTTTTCTTGATTTTGCTTTCAGCACGGACCTTGGCAAATTGTCCGGGTCGAATGATATTGCCGGGATTGCTGAAAAAGGCCGCTAGTTTTATAGTGCCTGTATTTACATCCACCTGGCGGTCTGCAAGGGCAAAGTATCCTTTATGTGGATGGATGCTGCCAGAAGATAGAATCAATTCCAAGGGAATGTTTTTGAAACTGGGACTACTTTTCCCGACAATCTGAAGGTACTCCTGTTCACCGACAGAGACATAGACCTTGATAGGATCAAGGGTCGATACCGTTGTCAGTTCCTCGATCAATCCGGGACCAACGAGATTTCCGATTTGAGTTTTGGCAATGCCGGCAATGCCGTCAACTGGAGAGGTAATTTTTGTGAAGCCGACGTCCAGCGTTGCTTTTTTAACAACGGCTTGTGCCGAAATCACCGACGCATGCGCTGCCTGCTCAAGACCCCTGGCATCGTCCAGATCTTTTTTACTTATAGCATTCTGCTCTGCCAGAGGTGTGATCCTGGCAAGATCAGCCCTGGCCGTTGCCCACTGTGCCTGTTGTTCCTCCAGTTGCCCCTTCGCCTGATCTAAGGCGGCTTGGAATGGGCGCGGATCGATATCGAAAAGGATTTGTCCTTGCCTGACAAAATCGCCTTCACGATAATACTGTTTAATTAAATAGCCCTGGACCTGCGCTCGTATTGTCGCATTGACCTTACCATCCGTCGTGCCGATCCATTCCGTATATACTGGCACATCCTGCCGAACGACCTGTACAACTTGCACAATGGGCAGAGAGAAATCCTTCTTCTTTTCTCTCTGCCCGCATCCGGCTATTAGAAGAAAAACCAGACCCATGATTATGGAAATCAGTACGGTCGCTCGTAGAAATGTCACTTTCCCAACCTTTTTTGTCATAGAAATACTCCTTCGCATCTGCCTCAATATCTCGGAGAGCAGATGAATGCATGATATCAAGTATCAAACAAACCGGTACGTCTTTAAAAAGTTTTGGACAAATTGGATTAAAAATTAAGAAATAAATTCGGCACCCATATAAGCCCTTTTTGTCTTTTCAGCAAGTTTCAACGTACTTTTCTGCTTCTTCGTAAAATCATCATTTTTTTCTGTTCGCCCTTCAAGAAATATACGTTTTCAATATACCTCAGCCGGAGTCATATAATTTAGAGATTGATGAAACTTTTCCGCATTGAAAAATGAAAATGTGCCGCAATATTTGTTTCCGCTCCTTGCACTGTCTCATAACTTTCAAGATAAATCTCTTCGTATTTAAAAACTTCACAATATTGCTACGAAGACATTGTTAAAAATTATTCCTCTGCCATCCATTTTTATTACAACTAAATTACTGCCAGATAGTTCCCATAGCTCTCTGCAGTTTGGCATAATTCACATTATAATCACCCAAAGCATTGGCGTATTCCGATTTTGC
>Ga0074045_10003607_pt1 | contig 13914 bp, 11 predicted proteins | sample BogForMeECP23OM2_FD_94442 | JGI IMG/M metagenome (GOLD analysis project Ga0074045, IMG submission 94442) | Bog forest soil microbial communities from Calvert Island, British Columbia, Canada - Bog Forest MetaG ECP23OM2 | ecosystem: Environmental > Terrestrial > Soil > Wetlands ... | reverse complement strand
TCGGTACCGGCGTCTCGCTCATCCCGCTCAACCATCCGATTCGCCTGGCCGAGGAGTATGCAATGCTCGACGTGCTCAGCGGTGGACGGCTTGAATACGGGATCGGGCGCGGCTTTCTCAACTACTCGTACCAGGTTTTCGGCGTCAACCCGGACGAGAGCCACGAGCGCTACCGCGAGGGCACGGAGTTGATAATCAAGGCCTGGACGGCGCGCGAACCGTTTTCTTTCGACGGCAAATTCTGGAAATTGACTGACTATTCCTTTTTTCCGCCGCCGCTCCAGCAGCCTTTTCCGCCGATCTTTGCGTCGGGTGCGATCACGCCGGAAAGCTATGCGTGGGCCGGCGCGCAGGGTTTGCATCTTGGCACGGCGTTCTTTCTGCCCGCCCCCGAGATGGTCCGCGGCAATATCGACCTGTATCGTAATGCGCTGCGCGAGGCGGGGTACGACCCCGCAACACGCGAGGTCGCGGGCGTCTATCAGATGTATTGCGGCGATTCCCGCGAAGAGGCGCGCGAGCACGGCGGCGTCTACGCCCTGAATTACTTCAAGTTCTTCGAGGGGCTCGACGCCCGCCTCAAACACACCTCGGCGGCCTACGAGCGCTACAAGCGCGGCCTGGGCTTCTCCGCCTATTCCTACGACGATCTCGAGAAGATGCGCGTCCTGCTGATCGGCGATCCCGCGACGTTGATCGAGCAGATTCGCTGGACCGCCGACTTCTACGGTGCCACCTATCTGATTCTGGAAGTGGCGCAGGGCGGCGAGCCGCACGCGTACGTGATGCGCTCGCTTGAGCGCTTCGCCAAGCTGGTCATGCCGGCCTTCGCCTAAACGCTTCTCCGAAAACGATAGAATCTAGCGGTCTCTTAGGCACTAACCCCATCAAAATGAGCGGATGATGCTTGTGCAGAGCAACCCTGGCGTCAGATTTTCAAGAAGATCTCGCGGCTGGATTCGACCGTCAGCTTCTTCACCGACGTGACCTGATCGCTGAACTGCGCGAGCGTCGAAAGCTCGCTTGAGCCGACATCGACCAGCACCGCGAAAATCGTGAACTTCAGCTCTTCCTTGCGCTCACGCAGATGCGCGAGCCACTCCGGCGCGACCGAACATTCGCCGTCGGTGATGACGACGATATCGCCGCGCTTGAGCTTCTTGTCTTCGAGCAACGCCATGGCCGCGTCGATGGGCGCCTGGAAATCGGTGCCGCCGCCCGGAAAGTATTCCGCCATCTCGAGCACCTTCGGCAGTTCGGGCTGATAGCGGCGCTGGCTGTTCAGATCGATCACGCGGAGACTCTCCGGACCCGAGGAAAACAGGACCGCGCGAAACAGCCGTCGCTGCCGCCGCGCGATGTCCATCAGGGTGAGGCTCACCGCCTTGGCCCATAACTCCTTGTCCCCCTGCATCGAGGAGCTGACGTCGATACACACGACCATCGGCCCCTTGCCCTTCTGCTCGTCCTCGCGCAGGCGGTACTGGAGAATCTGGCCTTCGAGCAGGCGGCGCAGGAAATCGGCGCGCAAGCCCGGATGGTGCAGCGCGATGAGCTCCGCCGGGATCAGATGTCCCAGTTCATTGCCGCGCTCGATATCGTAGGCCTCGGCGACCCCGCGATCGAGCGTCCGGCGGCGGAGCGCGCGCGCGTCCTGCTTGAAACGTCCGACCAGCCGCGCCAGCTCGCCAAGCCGCTTGTTGCGCGCGAGATGGCGGCCGAGTTCGAGCCGCTCGTTGGCGGATTGCCGGCCGCCCTGGCCGAACTCTAGGCTGAAGTCGTGACTATCCTGCGCGACGCGATCGATCTCCTCGGCGAGTTGCGCCGTCCGGAGTTGCATCCGCTTCAGTTCGGTCTGATCGCCGTGCTTGAGCTGATCCTCAAACATCCGCGCCTTCTGGTTGAGCCGCGCTTCCGAGACCTTGGCGGCGCGCGCTGCCGCGTCTTTCAATTCCTGGATTTTCTTTTCGAGTTCTTTGGCAATTGCCGGATCGGCTTCCGCCTCATTCTTTGCCTGCTCGCCGAGCTCGTCGGCATTCTTGAGCGCCGCGACCCGCTGGGCGAGGTCCTCCTCCTGATGCTCCAGGTCCCACAGATCGAGCATCTCGCGCCGGTTGATCAGTTTCTCGGAGCGCACCATCTCGAGCACCTGCTCGCCGAGCACCAGCGCCGCGATTACCGCCTTGTCCTCCTCGAGCAGCGTGCGCACTTTGAGCATCTCGAAGGCGGGCGACGGGACTACCTGCTCGAGAATCGTGCGGTTCAGAATCGCGCTGCGCCGCACGGCGTCGGGCTTATGCCAGACCAGGTTGTACTTGAACAGACCGACAAAGAGATCTTCGAGCAGTGCGCCGAAACGCGGCACCAGCTTGTCGCCCGCCTCGGCCAGGTCGCGAATCGCCGCCGAGGAAAGCCCGAGCGTCGCCCAGGCGCGCCGGTCGTAGCGGTCGCTTTCGAGCCAGACGGCGCCCTCGGGAACTGCCGGGATGAACACCGGACGGGGTTTTATGCTTCGTTTGCTTCGCGCCATCACGCTGCGGCAACGATGCCGCTCATGGCCAAGGCTAGCAGTCCCGACGCCTCACTCGAAAGCGCAACCGCTTAAAGTGCGCCTGCAACGAGCGCCCCCGCACGCGGGTTCTTACGCAGCTGGCGGCGCCTCGATGTACTCGCAGAGGCTGGTCGGCTCCGGCACTGGGGCGCCGACCGCGATCAGCTCCTCGACATGATATTCAATCGCCTGCCGGATCAACGGTCGGAGCTCCTCGAGCGATTCGGCCACGGCCACGCAGCCGGGCAAATCCGGCACATAAGCCCCATAGCTGCTGGGACCGCGTTCGATGATTACCGCGTACCGCACAACCGCTACTCCTTGATTTGCGCCTGCTTCCAAATTTCTTTCAGAGTGCCAATCGGGACATCAACGCCACGCTGACCGGAGACCGTTACCAAACCCGCCTTGGTGGGGTGCGTGAAGTGCTGATGGCTCCCGCGCGTCCGGGTCAGTCGCCAACCATCCTGTTCTAGCCTTTTTTATGACGCCCCCTCACCTTCAACTTCTAGCCTAGTCACTTCGGTTTGCCGAAGACCTAAAGTAAGCGGAGCGTTTGGGTTTAATCAAGGCATGGCCGGGAACCCCGCGCGGCGGCGGAGTGCCCGCCACGGTCGTCAGCAACGCCATCTCCGCAACGGAAATGGCTGGCGGTCGGGGTGAAGCGGGCGTAAGAAGCGGATAGGGGCGGTTGTCTCTGGCGGCATTACAAGATAGAAAGGATGCTTCGCGGCGGGGTCGTAGTTCAGCCCGGTTAGAACGCCGGCCTGTCACGTCGGAAGTCGTGGGTTCAAATCCCATCGGCCCCGCCAAAATTTACGCTGCGGGGGAGTGCCCGAAGCGATGCAGGTGCGCGGAAATTGAAGTTGACCGAACAAACTGTCAGCATCTCCCATGAGAACGCCCTCCGGGACCGCCGCTGGGTCCTGATCGACGCTACCGACCGCGCCTTGGGGCGAGTGGCCTCGCGCGCCGCGAGCGTCCTGCGCGGCAAAAATCGTCCGGATTTCACCCCTCATCAGGACACCGGCGACTTTGTCGTGATTATCAACGCCGCGAAGGTCAAGCTGACCGGCGCAAAGGCCGTCGACAAGCTCTACCATCGGCACACTGATTATCCCGGCGGGATCCGCAGCACCTCGGCCGGCAAGATGCTCGAAGCGAAACCCGAGCGACTGATCGAGACGGCGGTACGCGGAATGTTGCCGAAAAATCGGCTGGGCCGGCGGCTCTTCACCAAGCTCAAGGTTTATCGCGGCGAGGAGCATCCGCATTCGGCGCAAAAGCCCGAACCAATCACGTTATAGGCGCCGCTCCCAGTCTCGTCGAAACCAGCAGGATTTTACGCAATGCCCGAGAAGAAGAACACCATCAGAACCACCGGACGGCGCAAAACCGCCGTCGCCAGTGTACGCTTGGCGCCTGGCTCCGGCGCGATTACGGTTAACAACCGTTCCCTTGAAGAGTACTTTCCGCGCGATACCTCGCGGATGAGAATTCTGGAGCCTTTCGAACTCACCGAGACTAAAGGCCAGTACGATCTGATCGTGAAGGTCAAGGGCGGCGGGATGTCGGCCCAGGCCGACGCGGTGCGTCACGGGATTTCGCGCGCCCTGGTCGTAACGTCCGAGGGGCTCCGCCCGGCGTTACGCAAGGAAGGGATGCTGACGCGTGACCCGCGCGAGGTCGAGCGTAAGAAGTACGGCCATCACAAGGCGCGCAAGCGGCCGCAATACTCGAAACGTTAACGATTCCTCGGCGACGAAAGCGTTTTCGTGCTTTACAGCGCCCTTTGGCGCTGTGGCATGTCGTATCGGCTTCCTTAGTGGACAGGTATGGTAACTGGCGAACTGCGCAGGCTTATGATATTCGAGTTACCTGATTATTAAGTCCGCTAACGGCCTTAGAGGTTTACCGATGGCCTTGAATGACCGCGTGAAAGTCGCCGTATTGGGAGCCTCGGGATACTCCGGAATCGAGGCGGTCCGCATCCTTGCCGGTCATCCGTTCGTCGAGATCGCGGTGCTCACGTCGGAGCATTACGCGGGTCGCGAGGTCAACGAACTCTATCGTCACATGGCGGGGATCGACCTCCCGCCGTTCGAGGAATTGCGGGCCGACGCGTTGAAGGGACGGGCCGAGCTGGTGATCTCGTGCCTGCCGGAGCGGGTCGGAGCACCGATCCTGGCCGAGCTGGTGAGCGCCGGGGTCAAAGTAATCGATGTTTCGGCCGATTTTCGCCTGCGCGATCCCGCCGCCTACCGTCAGACCTACGGCGCGGACCATCCGGCGCCCGCCTTGCTCAAAGAAGCGGTCTATGGCCTCAGTGAATTCCATCGGCGCGAACTGCGCGAGGCACGGATCGTGGCCAATCCGGGATGCTATCCGACCGGTGCTCTGCTCGGCATCCTGCCGCTCATCCGGCGGGACCTTATCGATCCGGCGTCGATCATAATCGACGCGAAGTCGGGAACCACCGGAGCGCGCCGTCAGGCTGCGATTGATCAGCTTTTTGCCGAAGTCAACGAGAACTTTCGCGCCTACAAGGTTGGCACCCATCGGCACATGCCCGAGATGGAGCAGGAGATCGGCCTCGCCCTCGGCCGGGACGTCGCCATCATGTTCGTGCCCCATCTGCTGCCTGTCACGCGCGGGATTCTCACGTCCATTTTTATGCGGCCGCGGGCCGGTACCACGGAGCAGGACGTGCGTTCCGCCTTCGAGGCGAGCTTTGCCAAATCGCGGTTCGTCCGCGTCCTGAAGACGGGTGAGCTGCCGGAATTGCGTAACGTCCGCGCCACGAATTTCTGCGAGCTATCGTTTGTCCTCGAACGCCGCTCGCAAACCCTTTGCGTGCTCACGGCGATCGATAATCTCGGCAAGGGCGCCGCCGGCCAGGCGGTTCAGAATCTCAATCTGATGCTCGGCTATGATGAAGTGGCCGGGCTACTCGCCACCGCACCGGTGCCCTGAACCAGCCGTCGTGTTCGCGATTCAAGCTAAACTTACCGGTCGTAGCTTGCGCTGACCCGTTTGGAGTTAGCCCGCAACCGCTTCTGACGGCCACCCCGACGCGTATCCCCGGGCATGTCGAGACGCCCGCCGATTCATCCTCGATCTTCCGGCCCTTTTTCCTTTCGTCTGAGGCGGTATGCGCCATGCTCAAACTCTTTCCATCAGACTGCCGCGACCGGATGTAAACGGCGGACCACGGCCAACCGTCAAAGACGCATCAGGAGGTTCGGAACCATGTTCTCCAAGAAGCAGATACTCTCCGCGATGGCCGCTGTGGCGATGCTGGCGTTGCCCGTCAGCGCCTTTGCTAACGATTGGAATCATCACAACTGGAATCAGCACAACCGCGCAGTTCACAACGCATCGGTCAACCATCAGATTGCGGGTAATGCGCCGGTGGTGGGATCGCGGTACGCGGCCAATCGGTATGGGTGGACGCCGCGGGCTGGCTGGAATGGAGCGCCGGCCATGCGTGGGCCCATAAACGTCGCGTCGCCGGGTTACTCGCCGTACGCCTGGAACCGCTATCCGCATCGTTGGTTCGCCCCTGCCTCTCCCTACCAGGCATATGCGCCGGCTTATCCGGGCTACGCGAGGCCGACCTACGGCTACCCTCCGGTTGGTGCAATGGGTGCTGCGAACTGCGGCCCCTCGGCGGGCTACTCAGGGTCAACCCCAGGAACTTCGCCAAGCTGGCTGATGACGAAGCGCTACAATACGATGAGAACGATTGCCCAATTGCGCGCACGTGGCGACAGTCGCGGCGCTGCCCGGCTGGTGCCGACCGTCACCGCGTTAAATCAGCGGATCGGCGGCATGAACAACCAGCTCGGTTGCGGTCTCGCCCCGGCGAGCTCGCTGGCTAACATAATTCCCTACAACAACCGTGGTTACTATAACGGCGCGTACGCGAACAATCAGACCGTGAATACACTCAGCACGATCGCCGTTCCGATGCTCAGCGGTATCCGGTAAACGCCAACCAGCCTCCCCTCCCCTGAAGCAAGGCCCCGCCTCCTCCCCCCGAGGGGCGGGGTCTTGCGCTTTTATGGGCGCTCATCGAGGGAGCGGCCAAGCCTCGGCGAGGGTCTCCATCGCGCGCCGGATGCGCGAGGGCTTTTCCACCGGATCCCGTTGATACGAGACAAATTGCAAAGCCGAGGAGGTAATCCCGGCCTGCTCGTATTCGCGCAGGCGCGCGGCGATTTTCGCGCGCGTGCCGAAGACGTAGATCGCCTCCATCATGCACTACTGAGCCGCGGCGATATCCGTGTGGGCGAAGTCATCGCCTTTGAAGAGTAAAGGTTCGCCCGCGATCTTGGCGAGTGCGTAGGCGAAACAGTCGCCGAAGTTCAATTTCGCCGGATGTCCACTGCCTCTGCCAAAATCACGGTAGGCGTCACGCGCAATACGCGCCTGAGCTTCCGTCACCGGTTCTATGATTAGATTCGCCTCTCTCACGAGATCATCGAAGCGGCGGCTTGCCACCGGATCGCGGCTCCCATCGATTACGATCGCGGCTTCGACGAAATTGGCTGCTGAGATGCGGCGGCTGGTCGCGGCCTCAATTGCCTTTGCACAAGCTGTGGCTTCCGGCTCGTCACGAAGGATCGCGATGAGCGCCGAGGTATCGATGATCATCGCGGTAATCCGCGCTCGTCGTAGAGCAGATCACTATGCTCGGCCGATCGGAACGGCTCCTTGAGATGTGTTGCGCAGTCCTTGCCGATAGCGATCAGACGGTCAGCCAAGCTAACGCCTCGCGCACGCCGCACGCGGTCCAAACGCTGACGGACCGCTTCCGCGACCGCCGCGGTCATGCTCTCTCCCGTCAGCGTCGCGAGCTCTCGGACTAACCGATGTGTCTCTTCGTTTTTGATGTTCAGGCCCATGCGATAAACCCTTCTACCAGTTTATGGTACCACGTCTACCACTATGCGCCATCTGAGTGCAATCTTCAGCGTCCGCCTGGAACCTGTGCAGCATGGCGGGATTTACCGAGGTAGCGGCCAAGCCTCGGCGAGGGTCTCCATCGCGCGCAGGATGCGCGAGCGCTTTTCGGCCGGATCCCGTTGATACGAAACAAATTGCAAAGCCGAGGAGGTAATCCCGGCCTGCTCGTATTCGCGGAGGCGCGCGGCGATTTTCGCGGGCGTGCCGAAGACATAGATCGCCTCCATCATGCGATCCGGTATCGAGGCCAGCGCCTGCTTGCGGTCACCCGCGTTCCAGGCTTCGAGCGCCGTGCGCGCTTCATCCTCGAATCCCAGCCAGCGGAAAAATTTGTTGTATTGCGGCACGGTAACATAGGCCGTCAACTCGCGCCGCAGCATGTCGCGCACGACCTGCTCTTCCGTGTCGATCGCGACCAGGATACGGCAGGCGATATCCAGCGTCGCGGGATTGCGGCCGCCCGCGCGCGCGCCGTCGTGAATCGGCCCGAGCATCCGCGCGAAAGTTTCCGGCGTGATGTAATTGACGATCACTCCATCACCGATTTCGCCGGCCACCCGCAGCATCTGCTCGCCCTGCGCGCCAATATAGATGGGAGGCGGGTTTTCCAGCGGAGCCGCCAGACGAAAGCCGTTGATCCGCACGGTCTTGCCCTCGACCGTCACCTTCTGCCCGGTGAACGCCGCGCGGATCGCGCTGACAGTTTCACGCAGCCGCGTCATCGGCAGCCGGTACGGAACACCCATCCACTGCTCGACGATCGTCGGGGTCGAAATCCCGACGCCCAGGATAAAGCGCCCGCCCGAGAGCTGCTGGAGCCCCGCCGCCGAAAGCGCAATCAGCGCCGGCGGACGGGTGAAGACGGGCACGATCGCCGTGCCGAGACGCATCCGCTCGGTAATCGTCGCCGCCGCGGCGATCGGCGTGATCGCGTCGCCGGCAAAGGTCTCGTACGTCCAGCCGTCGCTATAACCCAGTTTCTCCGCATGGCGGACCAGCTCGCCGAAATGGCGGTCCTGAAAGCCGTCGAGCGGTATCGTGATTCCCAAACGCATCATGAGGCTACCTCGATTCGTCCGGCGCCCCGTCGGGCGCGCTGGTTTTTGAGTTGAGCACTTGCGCCAGATGGAGCGGACGGCGCTCGGCACAAAACTGGCGGATTTGCGCGCGGCAGGCAAAGCCGTCGGCAATCACCACGGTATCTGGCGGGCTGGCGCGAATCGCCGGGATGAGCACGCGCTCGCCAATCGTCCGCGAGAGCGCAAAGCGATCTGCGCCGTAGCCGAACGCACCCGCCATCCCGCAACAGCCGCTGTCCGGCGTCTCGATCCGCAGTCCCGGTGAGCGGCCCAGCAACGCGAGTTCCGCGCCCATCCCGGCCAGCGCCTTCTGATGACAATGGCCGTGGACCAGCGCGCGGCCGCTCATTGGGGGCGGCGTGAAGCCGGGCGCCTTCGCCGCAAGAAATTCGTCGAGCAGCATCGCCTGATCGGCCAGCCGGCGAGCGGCGGAACTCCGGGGAAACATCGACGGCAACTCGTCGCGCAGCGTCAGGAGACAGCTGGGCTCGAGCCCCACAAGCACAACTCCCCGGCTGGCAAAACGGTCGAGGACCGCAAGCATCTCGGCCAACCGCACCCGGGCGGCGTCGAGCATCCCGGCCTCGTACATCGGACGCGCGCAGCAGAGATCGCGGTCCGGGATAACGACCCGGAACCCGGCACGTTCGAGCACCTCGGTCGCCGCGATCGCGACCTCGGGCTCGAAGAAATTGTTGAACGTGTCGGGGAAAAGCAGGACCTCGCGCGCCGCGGGATTGCGCGGGGCGTGCCGTCCGAACCACGTGCGAAAAGTCGCACCGGCAAAGCGCGGGATTTGACGCTCCGGATGGAACCCGAGCAGGCGTCGCGACCAACCTCGCAACGCGCCTTCAGTGAAAAGGTTGGCGAGCTTCGGAGCCAAAGATGCCGCCCGGGCCAGCTCGTGAATCCGCCCGAAAAACAGCGTTGCCAGCGGCCGTCGATGGAGTCCGTAGTAATGGCTCAGGAACTCAGCCTTGTACGCCGCCATATCGATCGCGGCGGGACATTCGGTCTTGCACGCCTTGCACGACAGGCAGAGCTCGAGCGCCTCGTGCAGGGCTTCGTCCGCGAAACCTTCTTTCAATAGATCGCCGTTGAGCGCCTCGTAGATCAAACGGGCGCGGCCGCGCGTCGAATGCAGCTCGTCGCGCGTCGCCATGTACGACGGGCACATGGTGCCGGCGTCCGTCTTGCGGCATTTCCCGATACCGACGCACTTGAGCGCGGCGCCTGCCAGACCGCCCTCCGCGCTGAAGTTGAAATGCGTACGCAGCGCGGCCGGATCCGGCAATGGCCCGACCCGCAGATGGGCGTCGAGCGGCTCGGGGTCAACGATCACGCCGGGATTCATGCGGCCATCGGGGTCGAAGGCTTGCTTGAACTCGCGGAACGCGCCGATCAACTCCGGACCAAACATCGCCGGCAGCAGTTCTGAGCGCGCGAGCCCGTCGCCATGCTCACCTGAAAGCGAACCGCCGAACTCGGTGACCAGGCGCGCCAGCTCGACCATCGCCGCGCGAAACTTCGCGACACCCTCGGGGGTAAAGAAATCAAAGTTGATCCGGCAATGGACGCAACCTTCGCCGAAATGTCCGTAATAGGTGGCGGCCGCGAGATCATACCGCGCGAGCATCGGCACCAGCCGGCGGAGGAATTCGCCGAGCCGCGCCGGCGGCACCGCGCTGTCCTCGGCGCCCGGCCAGGTGCGCGGATGGCCCGGAAGCAGCGCGCCCGCGCCAAGGCCCGACTCGCGAATCGACCACACCGCCCGCTGCTCGGCCGGGTCGGTCAGCACCACGACGCCAAGACAGTCTTTGACCGATGCCGCCCGGCGCCGCACGGTCTCGGCGGTGTCGCGCACCTCGTCGCTATTGGCGCCTCCCAGCTCCATCACGAGGAATGCCTGGCCGGCCGGCAGCAGTTTCACCCCGGCCATCCCCTTGCTGCGCGCGAAATCCGGCAGGTGGTGATCGAAACCCTCGAGCGCCTGCGGCCGATATTCGAGCAGCCAGGGCGTCTGATCGGCGGCGGCGAAGACATCGGCGAACCCCAGCACCACCAGCACGAGCTGCACGGGCTTTGGCGCCAGCCGCACCGTCGCATTGAGCACCACGGCCAGTGTCCCCTCCGAACCGACTATCGCCCGCGCGAGGTTAAAACCGTTTTCGGGGAGGAGTTGATCGAGATTATAGCCGGAGACCCGGCGCGGGATTCGCGGGTAGCGCGCACGGACCAGCTCGCCGTAACGACCGGTGAGGTTTTGCAAACGCTCGCGTAACGCGGTCTCGCGTTCTTCCGGCGAGGTTCCCATCGCATTGCAGAGCGATCCGTCCGCGCCGAGCGTCAGCCGCGTGCCGTCGTAGAGCAGCACGTCGAGCGACTTGACGTTGTCGACCGTTTTGCCATACGCCGCCGAGTGAGCGCCGCAGGAGTTGTTGCCAATCATTCCGCCGAGCGTGCAGCGGTCCTTGGTTGCGGGGTCGGGCGCGAAAAAAAGACCGTACGGACCGGCCACGGCGTTGAGCTGGGCCTGCACGACGCCCGGCTGAACAATCGCCAGCCGCCGGTCCGCATCGATCGCATTGACCGCATTCATATATTTCGAGAAATCCAGCACGAGTCCGGCCGTGGTGGTCTGGCCGGCCAAGGCAGTACCGCCGCCACGCGCGAGGATCGCGAGCCCATTTTCGCGGGCCAGCGCGACGGCTCGGACAACGTCGCCCGCGTGGCGTGGAATGACGACGCCGCGCGGAACGCGCCGGTAATTGGATGCGTCGGTCGAATAGATCGTGCGGGCGGCGGCGTCGAAACGCACTTCGCCTTCGATCGATCGGCGGAGTTCCGCCTCAAGCGAATTTTGCGAGGCCATGGGCGAAGGCGATCTTACGGCAAGTCAGGCCGCCCACGCTATCAAGGCCGCGAGGGTGCGCCCCGCGGCGCAACCCTGCGACTGGCCGTCGCGCACTCAGATCTGATCGCTGACCGCGTCCTCGCGCTGGATGGGTTCCTTGCGCACGCCCAGCGGCGTCCACTTGCGGATCAGCTCGCCAACGTAGATCTGGCGCGGACGGGCGATTTTCTGCTCCGGATCGCGCACCATTTCAGCCCACTGTGCCATCCACCCCGAGGTGCGCGGAATCGCGAAGAGCACGGGGAACATGGTCATCGGGAAGCCCATCGCCTGATAGGTCACGCCGGTATAAAAGTCGACATTCGGATAGAGCTTGCGCGAGACGAAATAGTCGTCCTCGAGCGCGATTCGTTCGAGTTCGAGGGAGATGTCGATCAGCGGATTACGTCCCGTGACTTCGAACACTTCGTACGCGATGCGCTTTACGATTTTGGCGCGCGGATCGTAGCTCTTGTAAACGCGATGGCCGAAGCCCATCAGGCGCCGCTCGCCCTTCTTGACGCCCTTGATGAAGTCCGGAACGTTTTTTACCGAGCCAATCTCGGCCAGCATCCGGATGACCGCTTCATTGGCGCCGCCATGCAGGGGACCATAAAGCGCGGCGGTCGCGGCGGCGACGGCCGAGTAGGGGTCGACCTGCGAGCTGCCGACCGAGCGCATCGCATTGGTCGAGCAGTTCTGCTCGTGATCCGCGTGCAGGATGAACAGGACGTCGAGCGCCTTTTCCAACGTCGGATTCGCCTGGTACTTGACCTCGGTCATCTTGAAGAGCATCGCCAGGAAGTTCCCCGCGTAGCTCAGCTCGTTGTCCGGGTAGACGTAGGGCAGGCCGCGGCTATGCCGAAAAGCGAAGGCCGCGATCGTCGGCAGCTTGCCGATCAGACGGCGGGTCTGCAGGCGGCGCGATTCGAGATCGTTGATATTCGCGGCCTCGGGGTAAAAGGTCGAAAGCGCGCCGATCGTCCCGACCAGCATCCCCATCGGATGGGCGTCGTAGCGGAACCCTTCCATGAACTTCTTGATATTCTCGTGGACCATCGTATGGGTCTTGATGTTCTGCTCCCACGCCGCGTAATGCTTGGCGTCGGGCAATTCACCCTTGACGATGAGATAGGCGACTTCCAGATAGTTGCTGTGTTCGGCGAGATCCTCGATCGGGAAGCCGCGATAACGGAGAATGCCCTTGTCACCATCGATAAAGGTGACCTTGCTGCGACATGAGGCCGTGTTGGTAAAGGCCGGATCGTAAGACATCAGCCCGAAATCGTCCGGCGACGCCTTGATATCCCGCAGCTGCGCGGCGCGGATTACGCCGCCTGTTTCGATCGGGATCTCGTACTGCTTGCCCGTGCGATTATCCGTGATGGTGAGTGTATCCTTCGCCATTGGTCCTTCCCTCGCTAGGCCGCAGCTCCCGGAAAGCGGCCGAAATTTTGGTTGTTCCGGTCAGCGGGTCTGCTCACACCCGCGTCGCTCGAATCAACATATATACAGTCATACAATTTTTACCGCCACGAAGCAAACGCCGCGGTGACTTTAGCGCGCCGGCCCCCGCCGGACCATCGCGCGGCTTCACGTCCGCGCAACAAAGCCGCTCGCATGATCTGCGCCGGAATGACACTCTGGTCGGGACGCAAAAAGCAGGGATAAGGAGTGCATGGACAAGCTGATTAGCGCGCTGACAGCGTGGGTAGTCGCGGTTATCGCGGCGCTGGGTTACGGCGGGATTATTTTGCTGATGGCGATCGAGAGCGCGTGTATCCCGCTGCCGTCGGAAGTGACGATGCCGTTTGCGGGTTACCTCGTCGCGACCGGCCGCTTTAATCTGCAGATCGTTGCGCTCGCGGGGGCTGTGGGCTGCCTGCTGGGCTCGTACGTGGCGTATTACGTGGGCGCCAGTGGTGGGCGCTGGTTTCTCGAACGCTACGGCCGCTACGTGCTAATCGCGCCGCATGAGCTTGAGATCGCCGATCGCTTTTTCGATGTCGGCGAACGTCATGGCCTGGGCATCGCGCAGCACCGGGACCATCAGCCCCTTGTCGGTGCTGACGGCAACGCCGATGTGATAATTCTCGTGATAGACGATATCGCGCCCGTCGATGACGGCGTTGGCGAGCGGGAACGCCTTGAGCGCCTCGATGGACGCCTTGACGAAGAACGACATGAAGCCGAGGCCGACGCCGTGCGTTTCCTTGAACTTGTCCTTGTAGCGAGCGCGCAGCTCCATGACGGCGGACATATCGACTTCGTTGAACGTCGTCAGGCTCGCGGTCGCTTTCTGCGAAGTCAGCAGTCGTTCGGCAATGCGCTGGCGGATGGCGCTCATGGGGACGCGCTTTTCGCCGTCTTGCCCCCCTCTCCCCACCGGGGGAGAGGGGCTGGGGGTGAGGGGGACTTCGGTA
>Ga0074045_10003606_pt1 | contig 13915 bp, 13 predicted proteins | sample BogForMeECP23OM2_FD_94442 | JGI IMG/M metagenome (GOLD analysis project Ga0074045, IMG submission 94442) | Bog forest soil microbial communities from Calvert Island, British Columbia, Canada - Bog Forest MetaG ECP23OM2 | ecosystem: Environmental > Terrestrial > Soil > Wetlands ... | reverse complement strand
TCGGTCTCCGGGCGCGGAATCAGAACGCCCGTTTCGACACGGAAATCGCGACCCCAGAATTCCTGCGTGCGGGTGATGTACTGGGTTGGTTTGCCCTGCAGGCGCTCGTGGAGGGAGCGGCCGTAATGGATCCACTCAAGCTCGGAAAGCTCGTGTTCGGGGTGAGTGAGGAGGTAGGTGCGGTCGCGATGGAGGGCGTGGGCGAGCAGGAGTTCGGCGGTAAGCGAAGGCGCGCCTACGCGGCCCTCGCGCAGCAGGTCAAGCCCTTGCCGGAGCGCGGTTTCGACTTTCATCGCCGGCGGCGTCGGCCTGCTCCTGGAGCTTGCGGGCGTTGTAGAAATTCGTGCAGGCGGAGATCAGCTCGTCCAGGCCGCCTTCCATCACCTTGTCGAGCTGATACAGCGTCAGGCCGATGCGGTGGTCGGTGATCCGGTTCTCCTTGAAATTGTAAGTGCGGATCTTCTCGCTGCGGTCGCCAGTGCCGACCTGGCTGCGGCGGTCGGCGCCGATGGCCTGGGCCTGCTTCGCCATTTCCAGATCGTAGAGGCGGGAGCGCAACACGCGCTCGGCTTTGGAACGATTCTTGATCTGCGACTTCTCGTCCTGGCAACTCACGACCAGGCCCGTCGGGAGGTGGGTGATGCGCACGGCCGAATAGGTCGTGTTCACCGACTGGCCGCCGGGGCCCGAGGAGCAGAAGGTGTCGATGCGTATGTCCTTGGGCTCGATCCTGATATCGACGTCGTCGGCTTCGGGCAGGACGGCCACGGTGATGGTCGAGGTGTGTATGCGGCCCTGCTGTTCGGTGACGGGGACGCGCTGCACGCGGTGCACGCCGCTCTCGTACTTGAGGCGCGAATAAACGCGGTCGCCGTTGATGAGCGCAATCACTTCCTTGGCGCCGCCGGCCGAGGAATCGCTGGAGGAGGTCACTTCGACTTTCCAACGCTTGGACTCGGCATAGCGGGCGTACATGCGGAAGACCTCCGCCGCGAAGAGGCTGGCCTCGTCGCCGCCGGCGCCGGCGCGGATCTCGAGCAGGACGTTCTTTTCGTCGTTGGGGTCCTTGGGCAGCAGCAGCAGCTTGAGATCCGCGCTGAGCTTCACGATGGCGGGCTCCAGCCGCGCGATCTCCTCCTGCGCCATGGCCAGCAGTTCGGGATCGTCCTCGGCGGCCATGAGACGCGCGCCCTCGAGATCCTCGGCGATTTTCTTATATTCGCGGTACAGGGTGACGATCTCTTCCAGATCGCGGCGCGCCTTGGCCGTCTTGCGGTACTCGTCGGGGTCGTTGGTCACGGCCGGGTCGGCCAGGGCGGCGTTGAGCGCCTCGAAGCGTCTTTCGACGTCGTCCAGTTGTTTCGATAATTCCATCAGGCAATCACCAGTTCTCCGCCGGCCCGCTGCTCAATCTCCATCGCTCCCTCGAGCGCGCGGATGGCGACCGCGGTCTGATCGTCGGACGGAGGCTGGGTGGTGATGCGCTGCAGCCACAGCCCCGGCGCGGTGATCAGGGCCAGGAATCCGCCCTTGTGTCTGGCCGCGAAACGAATGATTTCGTAGCTCAGGCCCATGATCAGCGGCAGGGCCAGAATGCGCGTCAGAAACCGCAACAGGAACGTCGGCGTCGGTATCAGCGCGTAGACGGCGATGGAGACCAGCATCACCACCAGCAGGAAGCTGGTGCCGCAGCGCGGATGCCAGGTGGTGAAGCTCTGGGCATTGGCGACCGTCAGCGGCCGGCCGGACTCGAAGTTGAACACGACGCGGTGCTCGGCGCCGTGATATTCGAACACGCGGTGAATGTCGGCCGACCGCGAGATCAGCCACAGGAAACCGAGGAAGATGGCAAGGCGCGCCACGCCGTCCACGAGGTTGAAGGCGATCCACCCGCTGAGCGCCGGGAAGCTTTTCTGCACCGCAGTGGCGATCAGCAGCGGGATGAACTTGTACATCAGGATGAAGAAGCCGAGGCTGAAAACGATCTGCAGGGCGATCATCCAGCCGGGGAGTTCGCCGCTGCCTTGCTTGGGATCGACGCTGGCCGGAGTTTGCCCCTTTTCGGCGGCTTCCCGCGCCGCTTCCGCCTGCAACATGACATTGGCCGAGAAGCGCAGGGCTTTCAGGCCGAGCCACAGGGAATAGACCAGCGTGCCGACGCCGCGCACCAGCGGGAGCTTGAAGATCGGGTATTTGTCGGAGAGCTTAGCGAGTTGGGCCTCTTCGGTGGCGAAGGATCCGTCGGGCAGGCGCACGGCCACGCAATAGCTGTGCGGGGCGCGCATCATGACGCCCTCCATCACGGCCTGGCCGCCGACGAGGATCTCCTCGCCATTTTCGAGAACGGGGAGCAACTGAGTGTGGGCAGCCCAGCGGAGATATGTCTTCCAAGCCAATCCGAAAAGCCCTCTCTATCAAAAGTATAGCGTGAGGCCGGAGCGGCCCCGAACCCGGGTATTTCACCAACCATCGGCTGCGGCCCTCTCATCGCGCCTCGCTGCGATCGCAAGTGAAACATCCGGGCTAGATATGAGGATGCAGCGAGGCGGCCAGGGATTCGCCCGTCAGGCGGCAGTAGCTGCGAGTCGGCGCCGGGATGCCCGCCCGACGGCGCACAGGGAGTTGTTCAGCCCGTTCCATCCACGGACGTCTGAACACTCCTGTCGCCAGGGCCGGTTCACGCTACCCGGACGGATGGCGTTGCGCGCGAAAACCGTCTCAGACGAGGCGGAGGACGATGAGCGTGGCCATTCCAAGTCGAGGACGACAACGAAGGCTGAGGCGCTTTTCGCCGGAACCCGGAGGGACGGGGCAGCGAATCAGGCCGCGGCTGCCGATGCGGCGCGCGGCTGCTCCCGGAGGGGGGCTGGCCGCATCGCGCCGGCATGCGTCTCAATCAACCAGCGCAGATGGATCATCTCGAACGGAGCGGCACAGTAGTCCGCGGCGCCGGCTTCCAGCGCGTCCAGCCACTCGTCGGTTTCGGGCAAACGGCTCACCACGATTACCGGCAGATGCGGAAACATCGCCTTGGCGGCGTGGAAGGCGGGACCGGTCGTGCAAAAGACAAGATCCCCCGAAACAGCGGACGAAGCAGCCGGGTAGCGCTGGACGTGACACGATGCGGCGGCGAGGCACGCCGCCAGTTCAGCTTCCAATCTCTCTTCCAGGTGGAAAAGGATGGCTTTACGAGCCGAATGAATCATCGACCCCATAGCTTGCATCTCCAAAATGTATTGGACCCAGACGTTTGACGGCGCCACTGGCGGTGACCGTCACATGGGACCGCAGGACGTTCCCAGACCTTGTAATAAGTATAAAGCATTCGGTCCAAAATAGATGAAAATTAATCCGCAATCAGGTCGTTTTAATGCTTGAAATGAATGCGAAACTGAGCGCTTGTTAAACTGGAATATTGCGGAGGTGGGATGGCACAAATTCAACGGCGTAAGTCGATTGCAACCGCGGTGGATGGCGTGCGCATCGGCGGATCGAACCTCATTGCCGTGCAATCGATGACTAATACCGACACGGCGGACGTCAGCGCCACGGTCCACCAGGCGCTCGCGCTGGCGCAGGCCGGGTCCGAACTGGTGAGGGTGACGGTAAATACCGAGGAGGCGGCGCGCGCGGTCCCGGCGATCGTCGACACGCTGCGGATGTATGGATGCCGCGTGCCGATCATCGGCGACTTCCACTACAACGGTCATATTCTGCTAAAGAAGTATCCCGAATGTGCCAAAGCTCTCGCCAAGTACCGCATAAATCCAGGCAATGTCAGCATCGGCCGGAGGACCGACGACAATTTCAGGACCATGATCGAAGCGGCCATCGAGCACGGAAAGCCGGTCCGGATCGGGGTCAACTGGGGGTCGCTGGATGCGGTTCTGCTGACCCGGATGATGGATGAAAACGCGCAGCGGCCCGACCCGCTCAGCGCCGCGGATGTGATGAAACGCGCCATCGTGGCCAGCGCCTTGGACTCGGCGCGACTGGCCGAGAGCTACGGCCTGGGCCACGACCGCATCATCCTCAGCGCCAAGGTCTCGAATGTCCAGGACCTGGTGGACGTCTATCGCATGCTGGCCCGCCAGTGCGATTACCCGCTGCACCTCGGGCTGACCGAAGCGGGCATGGGATCCAAGGGCATCGTGGCCTCGACCGCCGGGCTGTCGATCCTGTTGCAGGAAGGCATCGGCGACACGATCCGCGTGTCGCTGACGCCGGCGCCGAACGGCGACCGCACCGAGGAAGTGCTGGTGTGCCAACAGATTCTGCAGGCCCTGGCGATTCGCAGCTTCACCCCGCAGGTGGCGGCGTGTCCGGGTTGCGGCCGCACGACTTCGACTTTCTTCCAGGAACTGGCGGAACAGATCCAGGCCTATCTCCGGCAGCAGATGCCCGTCTGGAAGGAGCATTACCCGCACGTGGAGGAGATGCGGGTGGCGGTTATGGGCTGCATCGTGAACGGTCCCGGCGAATCGAAACACGCCGATATCGGGATTTCGCTGCCCGGCACGGCTGAGGAGCCGAAGGCGCCGGTCTACGTGGATGGACGCCTGGTGAAGACCCTGCGTGGCGAGAAGATCGTGGAAGAATTCACGGCTATGCTGAACGACTACGTGGAGCGGCGGTATTCGCGCAAAGAGGCGGGAGCCATCGTCTAAGCCGCCTCGTTTTCATCAATGAGGCGGCCCTTCCCATTCATGCGGAAGGAGTTGGAACGCGTGGTGCTTCGCCAAACGCCGGACAAGCAGGAGTTTCCCCGGCACTAGAAGACACGCGGCCAAGCTCCGATTTGCCACGCGCGAAACTGTTTTGAAACCGGAGCCGCGAATTAACGATCAATAACACAAGGAGGTCCATTCCAACCAATGAGCGCTCTGCCCATCGATTCCACCCGCCATTCGTCACCGGCGTCGACTCCCACCTCGCACGCCGCGCCCGGATTCCGCATTCAAAGCCGCATTGTGGATTTCATCACCGCGGAGCGGACCCAGTTGATGAACATCACGGATCGGATCAACGAGATCGTGCGCCGCAGCGGAATCTCCGACGGAATCGTGCATCTGCAGTCGCTCCACACGACGACTGGTCTGGCGGTCGGCGAGTGGCAGGACGCCTTGCTGGAGGACTTCAAAGGTTTTGTGGATTCGGTTGTGGCGCGGGACGCGTATTACAAGCACAATGACCCGGAGTTTTCCGATTGCGAGCGCCACAACGCGGACTCCCATTTGAAGGGCAGCCTGTTCGGCCAGACGCTGCTCCTGCAGGTGCGCAACGCCGCCCTGCTGCTGGGCACGTGGCAGAGCCTGATCCTGGCGGAATTCGACGGCCCCCGCAGCCGTTCCATCGCCGTCCAGGTCAGCGGCATCTAAGTAAGTAGAATCGTTCGGACCCGCCGCGGGACAATGGCCGCCATGATAAAGTATTTCAACGTCGAGCAGGCTTCCGGGTTGCTCCCGGAAGTGGAACGGCTGTTGCGCGTGGCCGTGGAGGCGCGGGCGCGGTACGCGGAGGCGGAAACCGTGCTCGTGGCGCTGCAGCAGCGCATTCAGATGATGGGCGGCGTGTCGGTGGATCGGGAGAGCATCGGCCGCCTGCAGGAATCGCGCGGGCGAGCCGCCGAGAGCCTGCAGACGGCGCTGCAGAACATGTCCGAACTCGGCGTTCAGGTGAAGGACCTGCATACGGGGCTGGTCGATTTCCCTACGCTGTACCGCGGCCAGGAGGCCCTGCTGTGCTGGAAGCTGGGCGAGGACTCCATCGCGTACTGGCACGGCGTGAACGACGGGTTTCAGGGCCGCAAGCGTATCGATTCCACGTTTCTCCACGAGCACCGCGGCAGCGGCGCGCACTAGGGGCTGTTCTCGCTACTCGAACGGATGGAGTGGCGTGAACAGGCGCTGATCGCGGCGCGCGCTTTTTGACACCCGTTTCTCCACAACCCTAGACTGGTTAAAGGCGACCCGCTAACGAGTCGCCCCGCGTTCCTCCAATGCTGCTGGCCAAAGAGTTCGTCGAGTACCTCGGGCGGCAGGTGGCCGTCAGGCTTCCCTCCAACATGATCGAGATCGCGAATCGCGCCGCGGTCGGCGAGATCCTGGTCGGTATCGTAATGGATGAGATGAGCATCGAAGACAAGCTCAACGACGAGGTGCGGACCATTCTCGACGAGTACAGCGTCTACATGGCCAACAACTCCATCAGCTACTCGGAGATGTTCCGGCGCATCAAGAACCAACTGGTGCAGCAGCGCAAGATCGTGCGCGCCGCGGGCCGCGATACCGGCGATCCGATGCGGCTGAGCCGCGACAAGGTCAACGAGATCTCGCACAAACTGCTCATCGCTCTCAAGAAATCGCGCGAATGCCGCATCCGCCGCAATGAAAACGACCTGCGGCTGGAGATTGTGCGCGTCATCTCCGACATCCTGCAGAACGAGGACAAGGCCGACAAGGCGGCGCGCGCCAAGATCCGCACGCTGAAGCGCGAGGTGCTGGACGGCACCGAGGAGTGGGATCTGCTCCACAAGCGCTACTACGCCGACGAACTGAGAAACTACGGCATCGACCTCGGCCGCTGAGTACTCACGTTCGGAATTCCAGTGTCGCATCCGGCGCGTCGCCATCAGCGATCAGCTCTCAGCCGTCAGCTAAACCCGCCTGGCTGACCGCTGCGCGCTGACGGCTGAAAGCTCAGCCTGCGATACGTTAGCGAACTTCCGATGCCGTGTACTCAGGCTCCCGCCGCGCCCGGGGAGCGAATAGAATACGATTCGTGTCCTCCCCCATTCCGACTCTGTCCGTCACTGGCAGCCTGAACATGGATTTCGTCGTGCAGGTGGAACGCCTGCCCGCGCCGGGCCAAACCGTCCTGGGCCGCGACTTCCGGATGATTCCCGGCGGCAAGGGCGCCAACCAGGCTTGCGCCGCGGGCAAGCTGGCGCGCGCGATTCGCGTGTGCATGGTCGGGCGCGTCGGCTATGACCCGTTCGGCGATCATCTGAAGGCCAGCCTGGCGGCGGCGGGCGTCGACGTCTCCGCGGTCCATGCCACGCACTCCCAGCCCACGGGCATCGCCCAGATCTGGGTCGAACGCGCGGGCCAGAACTCGATCGTCGTGGCCGGCGGCGCCAACGGCGAATTATCGCCCGCCGACATCGAATCGGTGCGCGGCGTGTACCTCGCCTCCGCGGTGGCGCTGTTCCAGCTCGAGACGCCGCTCAACACGGTCGAAGCCGCGTTGCAGCGCGCGCGCCAAGCCGGCGCGACCACGGTGCTCGACCCGGCGCCCGCCCGTCCATTGCCCGCCGCATTGCTGGCGCTAGTGGATGTGCTCACGCCCAACGAAAGCGAAGCCTGCATCCTGCTGGGCCGCCAGCCGTCGCGTGTCGGTTTTGCGGAGGCGCGCGAAATGGCCGCCGCGTTGCGCAAACTCGGGCCGCGCTCGGTGGTCGTCAAGCTCGGCGACCAGGGCTGCCTGTACGCCGATGGAGAGGCGGAATTCGTCTCGCCCGGGTTCCAGGTGGAGGCCGTGGACGCCACCGCCGCGGGCGACACCTTCAACGCCGCGCTGGGCGTCGCATTGTGCGAGCGGATGGGGCTCGAAGCGGCGCTGCGCTTCGCCAATGCCGCCGCCGCGATCTCGGTGACGCGCCTGGGAGCGCAATCCTCGGCACCCTCGCGCGACGAGGTCGAGGCGTTTCTCAGCGCCCGGCCGAAGCTCTGAGCTCGAACACCCGCCAGGCTTCGTTTTCATACGCGGGCTGCAGGCCCGGCACGGTTTCCCGCGCTCCCACAACAATGAAGTCGATGCCCGCAGCGGCGTACTCCGCGGGCGTGCGCAATGGCGGCTGCGCCTGGTTGGCCCAGTTCCAGCGGCGCATCCACTCCCGCGCGAAGGCCCAGTTCTGGTTCACCTGCCCGCCGCCCTTCCAGTCCGCGAACAGGCTGCGTTGCGCTTCCACGCGAAACATGCCCGGCGTTACCTGGTGGCCCGCGCCGGCGAAGAAAAACAGCGCGTCGGGCCGCGTGCCGCTGCGCGCCCACCCGGCCAGTGCATCGAGTTGCGGGGTGTGCAATTGCGGGTAGTTCGCGAGTTGGCCCCAGCCCGGGATCAGGAACGCCGCGGCCACTGGCACGAGTAATGCCAGCGCGCATTTTTGCCAGCGTCCCGCCGCGCCACGTCCCCACGCCGCTGCCAGCGCCGCCGCCAGCGCCAGGCCGGTCACCAGAACCAGCCTCTTCCGTGCGACGGGATCTTGAGCGGCATTGGTGAACAGCTCGAACACGAGCTTGTTGGCTGGGATGGCGATCACCGGCAGCAGCCAGGCAAAGCTCTCCAGCCAAGCGCCGCGCCGGGCCGCCGTCCACGCCGCCGCGCCGCCCAGCACCACTGCGAAGAGTGTGACCAGAATCACGGCCCGCGCGGGCTGAAACTGCGACATCATGCTCCAGCCCAGCACGTTTAATGTCAGCCACGAGAGCGCGATCGACGCCAGTCCATACAACGTCAGGCTGGCGCTCAGCACGGCCAGTTCTTTCGTCATGCGCCGGCGCAGCCGGAACCACGCGGCGGCGGCGAATAGCGCCAGCAGGACGTACTGCCGCAGCCACTCCCTGCTCCACAAATCCACCCAGTTATAGGCGGCGCGATGGCGCATCGCGGCGACCAGATCGGCCGGAATGCGGCTGAACAGCGCTTGCGCCTCGTGCTCGCCCGACTGCAGCGCGGCGCTCAGCAGCAGCAGAATGGAAGCCCCGAGAAAGGCCAGCGGCACCGCCCGCACGGCCTTCAGACGGAGCGACACGGCCGCATACACCAGCACCGCCAGCCAGTAAGGCGCGCTGGTCGGCGGATGAACCAGCAGCGCCAGTCCCGCCAGCACGGCCGAGACCTTCCATTGGTCGAACGCGGCGTAGCCCAGCGCGGCCACGATCAGCAGGAAGGCGAAGGCGCGCGGCACCGGCTCGTATTCGAGGGTCAGAATCTCGGGTCCGCCGATCACCGCCCCCAGGCCGAACAGGAAGGCCACGAAAATGGCGCCCAGCCGGTTCACGCCCGCGGCCGCCGCGAGCAGGAAGACTCCGGCCAGCCCCAGAAAACGGAACAACAGCAACTGCCCGTCCAGAATGGCGTGATAGCCCAGTCCCGTCGAGGCGTGCAACGCGCGTGCGATCTCATCATAGACGGTCCACTTCACGTGCGGATGGGTGGCCACCAGGTCGCGCGCCAGCACCGACGGATCGTCGAGATGCTGCAGGATCGCCACGTACGTCTGGCTGTCCTGCTGCAGCCAGGTGTGTCCGGGAAATTGAAGATACGTCAGCAGCGTGAATGCGCCAAGCGCGAGTGCCGTTGCCGTATGCGGTCGGGTCACTGTTGGGGCGTCTTTTCCAGTTGCTGCTTGGCCCACACGCGGGCCGGGCTCAGCGCCAGCGCGGTCTGGATCGATTTGCGCGCCTCGGCGTTGCGGTTGAGCTTGCGCAGCACGATCCCCTGCCACAGCCAGGCGTCGGCGTTCTTGCCGTCGAGCTCGATCGCCTTCTTGATACCCTCGAGCGCCTTCTCCGGACCTCCTCCGAACTGCGCGGGCAGATAGTAGTTGCCCACGCCCTTGCTGAGCCAGGCGATGGACGATTTGGGCTGCTCTTGGATCGCTTTGTCCACCTCGTCCATGGCGCAGCGGCCGTAGCGCATGGCCAGGAACAGGTTGCCGGGGATAGTCTGGGCGCACAGCGTGCCCAGCAGGCGGTGGTATTCGCCCCACCACTGGTTGAGATCCACGGCGCGCCTGGCATAATCCATCCCCGACTCCGCGATCGCGCTCGATCCCTTTTTGTCACGCTGTTCCATCAGGACTTCCGCGTGCAGGCTGGTGGCCAGGGCCGCCAGGTATTGCAGATTCGCGTCCTTGGGGTTCTGGTCCGCCCGCGCGCGCGCACCCTGCGCGATGAGTTCCAGCGTCTTCCCATCCTGCGTGTCGCGGATCCTTCTCCAGCCCTCCGGGGTCTGGTCGTCGGCGCTGGCGGGCGGCGCCGAAAACGCCGCAACGAGACCGAGTGAAGCCAGCAAAACTGCAGACACGCGCATGGATCTCATAATCATATTGTAGAGACGTCCCGGCGGCTGGCCGGGGTTGCCCCCTTTCGCGCCGCGCACGCCGCCGCGGTTTCAGATCGCGGCCAGTTTCCGGTGCACGAGCAGCAGGTACAGCGTCAGCACTCCCAGAATCACGCCCTGTGTTCCGACGACGTTCGGAGCGCCAAAGGCGGGAATCAGCGATCCGGCGACCAGGCTCCCGATCGGCATGCCGCCTCGAAAGGCGATGTTGTAAATGCTCATCACGCGCCCGCGCATGTTGTCGGTCGCGAACAACTGCACCAGTGAGCTGAGCATGGCGAAACAGGTGATCAGCGCCATCCCGCCGAAAAACAGGAACACGCACGAGAGAACCAGCGACTTGCTCCAGGCGAAGGCGCACACGCAAATCGACAGCGCCAGCAGTCCCAGCAGCGCCATGCGCCCAAGCCCCGTCTTGCGCCCGAATGCGGCCACCACGACTGCGCCCGCGATCGCGCCCAGCGCCTGGATCGAGAGCAGCAGCGTGTAGGTTTTCACGGTTCCGTGAAAGATGTCGCGGGCGAAGACCGGCAGGAACGTAAGGATCGGAATGCCCAGGTAGGTGCAGGCGAACGACACGGCGAACAGCAGCACCATGTTCTCGCGCGCGCGGATGAACCGGATGCCCTGCCGCATGCTCTCGAAGACCGTGTCTCCGGTCTTCGGGAAGTCGTAGCGCACCGAGATCAGCAGCAGCGAAACGATCACCGCCACGAAACTGACGCCGTTCAACCCAAAACACCATGCGGCGCCGAGGCCGCTCAGCGCCGCGCCGCCGAGTAGCGGGCCGACCAGCCGCGCCAGGTTGAACTGGATCGAGTTCATGGCGATGGCCTGCGGCAACTGCTCGCGCGGCACCAGCGCCGGAATCAGCGACTGGTAGGCCGGCGCGCCGAAGGCCTGCGCGACCCCGGATACGAACGACAGCGTAAGGATGTGCCACACGTGCACGGCGTGCGTGGCGAACAAAGCGCACAGCACAAAGGCGCAGCTCATTTGAACGAACTGCGACGCCAGCAGCAGCCGCCGGCGGTCGAAGCGGTCCGCCGCCACGCCCGCGAACAGGGCTAGCGAGAAGATCGGCAGGTCGCCCAGAAACGAATCCAGTCCCACCCAGAACGGCGAGCCGCCCAGCAGCAGCACCAGCCAGCTTTGCGCCAGCTTCTGCATCCAGGTGCCGATGCTGGACGTGCAGGCCCCGGACCACATCAGGCGAAAATCGCGCGACTTGAAGGGCTCGAAGACTTTGGTGAACACGCGTCGATTCCTGTGCGGGGAGTCAAGCCGGCGATGGCGCTCCCGGGCTCCCGCGCGGCATGTCGAGGCCGGCATTGCCGGGGTAGACGCGCCGGTGTCCCTGATTCCCGAAGCCCCCGCGGACGGATTGCGGCAGCAGAGGCTGCAGCAGCTCGCCGGCCGCGCAAAAACAGGCCGGATGGCTGGGATTCGGCGCGACGACGACAGCGCTTTCCAGACCCGTGAACGGCATCAGTCCGAGGATAGCAACCGGCGCGCGATCGAGAGAGCGAGGCGGGCTGGCACTGTCTTCCGCAATCGGCCTTTTGCCCCACGGCAGCGAATTCCAATAGACTACTCTCGTAACCTCAATAGCGGAGCGGATGGTCTGAAATTGGCGACAACGACGATACCCAGGCGACGGCTTCTCAGTCCAGAGGAGTGCGCCGCGTGCGGGGACGCGCGGATGCCGGGCCGGCTGGCGCCTGCGTGGACAGCCACGGCGGCTCACCCCAGCGGGAGCGCAGCATGATTCCGGCGAAGACGATTTCCCGCGCGGCCTTCCACCCGATGAGCGCGCCCGACTTCGTGCCGGCGGAGCTGCTGCGCGAGTTGCAATTGAGCCGCCTCAGGGGCGTCGTCACCCGCGCCTGGGAGCGCGTGCCGCTGTACCGGTCGAGGATGGACGAGCATCATCTGAGGCCCGATGACGTGCGCTCGCTCGACGATATCGCGCGGCTGCCGTTCACGGTCAAGGCCGATCTGCGCGACACCTACCCCTTCGGCCTGTTCGCCAGTCCGATGGAGGAGATCGTGCGCCTGCACGCCTCCAGCGGCACCACCGGCAAGCCGATCGTGGTGGCCTACACGCAGCAGGACCTCGATGTGTGGACCTCGGTGATGGTGCGCAGCTTCGCCATCTGCGGCCTGCACCACGGCGACATCATTCAGAACGCTTACGGCTACGGACTGTTCACCGGCGGGCTGGGCGCGCATTACGGGGCCGAAGGGCTGGGCGCGACGGTGATTCCCATCTCCGGCGGCAACACCGACCGGCAGATCATGGTCATGCGCGACTTCGGCGTCACGGCCGTGTGCTGCACCCCCAGTTACTTTCTGCACATGGCCGAGCGCGCCGCTCAGTTGGGCGTCGATCTGCGCGCACTGCCGCTGCGGGTGGGCGTCTTCGGGGCCGAGCCGTGGACTGGCGCCATGCGCAGCCGCATCGAAAGCCTCAGCGGCATTCAGGCCTTCGATATCTATGGCCTCTCCGAGATCATTGGTCCCGGCGTGGCCATCGAATGCCCCTGCCAGGACGGTCTGCACATCTTCGAGGATCATTTCTACCCCGAGATCGTCGATCCCGATACCGGCGCCGTGTTAGGAGAGGGCGCGGAAGGCGAACTGGTCCTGACGACGCTCAGCAAGCAGGCCATGCCGATCATCCGCTATCGCACGCGCGACATCACGGCGCTGATGAGCGGCGCCTGCCCGTGCGGGCGCTCGCTGCGCCGCATGAAGCGCATCTCGCGCCGCAGCGACGACATGCTGATCATCCGCGGCGTCAACGTCTTCCCGTCGCAGGTGGAATCGGCGCTGCTCGATGTCGAAGGCACCCTGCCGCACTACCAGATCATCCTCACCCGCGCTTACGGACTCGACCAGATGGAAGTGCAGGTGGAGGTGACGTCGGAGACGTTCAGCGACAAGATCGGCGCATTGGAGCAGCTCCACGACACGATTGCGGATGCCGTGGAGCATGTCCTCGGCCTGCGCGTGGAAGTGACGCTGGTGGAGCCGCGCGCCATCCAGCGCAGCGAAGGAAAGGCCAAACGGGTGATCGACCGCAGGTTGCAGCCATGAAGCTCCAACAACTCTCCCTTTTTTCCGAAAACAAGCCGGGCCACATGATCGCGCCCTGCCGCCTGCTGGCGCGTGCCGGTATTGACATCCGCGCCCTGTCTCTGGCCGACACGCAGCGTTTCGGCATTCTGCGCATGATCGTCTCCGACTGGCAGCGCGCCAAGCGCCTGCTGGAGGAAGCGGGCGCGGCCGTGAAGGTCACTGAGGTGGTGGCCGTGGAGGTGCCCGACCGTCCAGGCGGGCTGGCCGGCGTGCTGGATCTGTTCGAAGGCTCCAGCATCAACATCGAATATATGTACGCCTTCCCCTTCCTGCGCGGGGAACGCGCGGTCCTGATCTTCCGTTTCGATCAGCCCGACGCGGCCATCGAAGTGCTTCAGGCCGGCGGCATCAATGTGGTCGGCAGCGGCGCGCTGGACGAAAAGTAGCCGCGGCCGAGATATGCTCTAACCGGGCAGACAGTCCGCAAAGAAAGGGGCCCATCCCGATGACTCGCAGAGAGATTCTGGCTACGATGAGCGCGCTCGCCGCGCCGGTGGAAGCGGCTGAGAATGAGGTTGACGCGAAAGCCGGGACGGCCCAGCCCGAGCCCGTCATCAAGGTCGATTTCCGCTACTCGCCGCTGCAGTGGCAGACCGCCTACTGTTTCCCCGACGACCCGCACAAGAGCCTGGTGGACCAGGCGGGGCGC
>Ga0074045_10003605_pt1 | contig 13916 bp, 12 predicted proteins | sample BogForMeECP23OM2_FD_94442 | JGI IMG/M metagenome (GOLD analysis project Ga0074045, IMG submission 94442) | Bog forest soil microbial communities from Calvert Island, British Columbia, Canada - Bog Forest MetaG ECP23OM2 | ecosystem: Environmental > Terrestrial > Soil > Wetlands ... | reverse complement strand
TCTCGCTCCCGCTCCGCGATCGGCCCCGTCCGGCCCACCATGAGGCCGCTTCCTCGCGGGGCTTCAGCGCGGCCGCGGCGCAGCGCGACCTCCTGCCCCTGTGGTTCATCGGCACCGTCTTCGCAACCGCCCTCTCCGCCGTCTTTACCTTCGTCACGACCTTCGTACTCACCACCGGCATCGGCTCGGTGGGGCTCTTCTTCTCGTTCTACTCGGGCGCAGCCGTCTTTTTGCGCCTCTTCCTCGGCTGGCTGCCCGACCGAATCGGTCCGAAGGCCGTGCTCTTCCCAGCCCTCGCGCTGTTGTGCGCGGGCCTGCTCGGGCTTGCGGCGGCGACTCGAACACGCGACGTCGCGATGGCGGGCGTCCTGTGCGGCCTCGGCCATGGCTTCACGTTCCCGATCCTTTCCGGTTTTGTCGTGAAGCGGGCGCGCGAAGCGGAGCGCGGTGCAGCGCTTTCGCTCTTTACCGCGCTCTTCGATCTCGGCGTCTTGATCGGTGGGCCGGCATTCGGGGCGGTGATCCGCGCGGGGGGCTATCCCACGGCCTACCGCGCCGCAGCCGGCGTGGTGTTCGTCGGCACCGCTAGCTTCGCGGCCTGGGACGCGCGGGTCGCGCGGCAGGCCCGCGCACGTGTAGAATCGAGCGCGCATTGACTAGCGGATCAGTGGGAGGATTCATGTCGGACGGCTATCGCTTCTGCGTTGATCGCACGGGCATCTTGCTGTTTGCCAGCGCCCTTGGAGAGACCAATCCCATCTACTGGGACGAGGAGTACGCCAAGAAAACCCCGCTCGGGGGTGTGATCGCACCCCCGACCTTCGCGGTGTCGTCGGCGCACTGGGATCCGAACTACGCGCTGCGCGGGGTCCGCAAGATCCCCGCTCCGCCGCCGAAGCCTCCCGTTTCGACGGGCGGCCCGGTGGCCCAGGGTGGCGGCGCTGCGGGAGGCGGCGGAGGGCTCAACCTGACGCGCGTCCTGCACGGTGAACAGCGCTTCGAGTACCACAAGCCCGTTCGGCCTGGCATGGCGCTCACTGTCACCCAGCGGGCAGGCAAGAGCTGGACGAAGGAAGGGAAAAAGGGCGGAACCATGCGCTTCTCGGAGTCGATCTCGGAATTCCGGGACGAGAACGGCGAGCTCGTGGTAACCGCAACGAGTGTTGGCATCGTTACCGAAAAGGCGGTCCAGTGATGAAGGATGCAAACCCCAAGCTCAAGTTCCATGACATGAGAGTCGGCCTTGAGTACGAATCCAAACTGGCGGAGAATTTGACCCGTACCCAAATCGTCCAGTACGCCGCCGGTTCCGGTGACTTTAACCCCATCCATCACGATGAGACCTTCGCGATCAAGCTGGCGGGCTATCCGTCGGTCTTCGCACACGGCATGCTCACGATGGGTCTTACGGGGAGGCTGCTCACGGACTGGCTCGGCGACGGCGTGTTGCGCAAGTTCAGTGTTCGGTTCGTGAAGCAGGTCTTCCCCGGAGACTCGCTCGTCGCGAAGGGCATCGTGCGCGAGCTCAAGGAAGAAGGGGATCATGGTCTCGTCGAGATCGACCTCGTCACGACGAACCAGCGCGGCGAACCGGTCGTGACGGGCAGCGCGACCGCCGCGCTGCCGCGCTAAGCCGGCTCCGAGGCGGATCGAGCCATCGATGGCGAAGCTGCGAGAACTCGTCGAAGAGCTCGAGAAACGCAAGCTCGACGCCCTTGCGATGGGGGGTCCCGAACGGGTCGCGAAGCAGCACGCGCGCGGCAAACTCACCGCCCGGGAACGAATCGATCTGCTGTTTGACTCCGGCACCTTTCAAGAGTTCGGGATCCTCGGCAAGCAACCGGGCGTGCGTTCACCGGCAGACGCCGTGGTGACGGGCTTTGGAAGGATCGACGGGCGTTGCGTCGGCGTTGCGGCCTACGACTTCACCGTCTTCGGGGGCTCGATGGGTCCCACGGGCGAGGTCAAAGCCGCGCGCCTGCGAGAGCTGTGTCTGCGCCACCGCATGCCGATCGTCTGGCTCGTCGACTCTGGAGGCGCACGCATTCAAGGGGGTGGCAGCGCCCTCGGCGGGGGAGGGGAGGGCGGCGAAGAGAGCGGTGCCTCGGTGTTCGCCGATACGGGATATCTGTTCCGGGAGCAGGTGATCCTCTCGGGCGTCGTGCCACAGGTGGCCGCGATGGTCGGTCCGGGAGCCGCGGGCACCGCCTACATCCCGGGCCTCGCCGACTTCGTACCGATGGTGAAGGGCAACTCGAGCATGGCGCTCGGCGGCCCCTACTTGGTGAAGGCCGCCGTGGGCGAGGACGTGAGCGAGGAAGAGCTCGGAGGCTCGAAGGTGCACTGCGAGCTCTCGGGCGTCGCAGACCTCGAGGTTCCCGACGATCCGGCCTGCATGGCGGCGATCCGCAAATACCTCTCTTTCATGCCTTCTCATTGCGAGGAAAAGCCGCCGATCGTGCAATCCAGCGACGACATCACGCGCGCAGACGAGGAGATCCTCGACCTCGTCCCCGACAATCCGCGGCGCGCCTATGACATGCGAAAACTCGTGAAGATCCTGGCCGACGAGGGGGACGTATTCGAGCTCAAGCCCAAGTGGGCTCGCAACCTGATTACCGCCCTTTTGCGAATCGGGGGCCGACCCGTCGGAGTGGTCGCCAACAATCCCATGTTCCTGGGCGGCACCCTCGACGTGGACAGTGCCGACAAGGCGGCGAAATTCGTCGAGATCTGCGACGCCTTCGGAATCCCGCTGCTCTTTCTCCAAGACACACCGGGCTTCGTGATCGGCTCGAAGGTCGAGCGCGCGGGCATCATCCGTCACGGCGCCAAGATGCTCCACTATGTCTCGGCGGCAACGGTTCCCAAAATCTGCGTGATCGTGCTCAAGGCCTACGGGGCTGGGTATTACGCGATGAACGGGCGGGCGTACGAGCCGGACTATATCGTGGCGTGGCCGACGGCCGAGATCGCGGTGATGGGGCCCGAGGGGATGGTCTCGATCTTCGCGCAAAAGCAGCTGCGCGAGCTCCCCGACGATGCGGCACGCGGCCAGTTCATCGAAGCTGCGGCCGGGCGCATCCGCCGCGGGATCAACCCCATTGTCCCGGCCATCCGGGCCATGATCGACGATGTGATCGATCCCCGTGCCACGCGCGCAGTCGTGGCCCGGGCACTCGAGCGTTGCGCCTCGAAGCGGGTGGAGCGCCCCTGGCGCAAACGGGGTGTCGTACCGGTGTGAGGCGCAGCGCGGCCGCTCTGCTCCTGACATTCGGCCTCATCGCCTGCGCTGCAGCGGTCTGGAAGGGTCCTGAGGGACAGGAGCTGCCGCTGCCGGAGATTCCGGGCAGCCACCTTTCGGAAATCACGCCGTATCTCCTTCCCGCAGGCGGTAGCGTTACGCTTTTCGTGTGTCACTGGGATCCAAAGCGCGCGATTCCCGTTGCCCTCCCGTCGGATGCGAGCCCGGCCGAAACGCACATCCTCTCGCTTGCGCTCCATGCCTGGGAGGACGCTGGGCTCGGCGTGCACTTTGTGCCTGCGGAGCCGGGGGGCGGCGCCCTCGTGTTCGCGTTCGCAGCGGATGAGACTGCAGACGCAAGGACGATTGCCGACTGCCGGATTGGCAGAGCTGGAGACGCCGCGGACCGCCGGGTGCTCGCCGCCGAGCTCGTACAGGCAGAGGTCCACCTTCCGCGCTCGACCCGTCCGGACCTGCGCGGCCACACGCGAGCCCTCTCCGAGAGCGAACTGATGGGGATTGCGCTTCACGAGTTGGGCCACGCCCTCGGCTTCCAGGGTCACGCGCAGCGCGACAGCATCATGGCGCGAGATCGTGACGAGGTGACACGCCGGGGCCGTCGCGTCCTTGGCGGGGAGCCCTGCAATGAGCCAACGCTGCGCGCACTCTATGCGCTGCCCTCGGGCACGATCCTCTCCCGCAGCGCGGTCTCACCCTTCCGGACGGAGAGCTTCGACGCACTCGCCGTGCTGGCCGAACAGCGCGCCATGACGGGGCCCTTCGCCCGTGTGGGGGACAGCGAGGCGCGGATCTTCTTCGTGACAAAAGGCGGCGAGGAACTCGGTGTGGAGATTCTGGAGCCGGTCGGGGTCGTAAAGCACCCCGAGCGCCTGGCCCTCCTGACCGAACCCGCCGCGCGACGGGCGCTCGAGGGCGCGCAAGACGCCCCGGCAAATGCGGCCGCTAAGCGCTAACCCGCTTTGCTCTTGGGATCGAGCTGCTTCGCGAGCGCCAATTCCTTCTGCGCAGCTTCTGGTTCGCCGAGGGAGCGCAAGACGACACCCAACCGGTAGTGCGCCACGGCATTCTTCGGGTCGAGCTTGACGGCCTTGGAGAGATGTTCTCGGGCGGGCTGCGGCTCGGACTTTCCCTTCTTGTAGAGCGCCCAGCCGAGAGCGGAGCGGTACTCTGCATCCTCCGCCCACAGCTCCACAGCCGGTGCCAGGAACTTGACCGCTTCTTGAAAAGCGCCCTTTCGCACCAGGACCTCACCCTTGCGGTAGAGGGTTTCCGCCTGGGCAATTCGTTCGGCCTCACCCTCCTCGGCTCCGCTCGCGTCCGCGTCGTAGTCACGGCGTGCCTTCGGATCCGAGAGCACGCTGTAGGCCTTTGCGATCCGCGCAAACAGCTCGTTCGCGGGCTTGCGCAGGGCCTCGAGACCATTTCGCGAGAGGGCGTCGGGGTGCAATCGTTTGGCGGCACTGAAGTAGGCGCGCTTGATGTCCGCGGGCGTCGCTTCCCGCGGTATGCCGAGGAGCGCGTAGTGATCGAGATCGAGGCGGGCGTGCTTTTCCGTGACCTCTTTCCGCAGCGCGGCCGCATCCGCGGATTCTTGGCCCGCTGCCCCGGCCACCGCCGGGCTCCGACTCGGCATCCCCTTCGGTGCGGCGGGGCGTTCCGGGCTCGAGGCCCCAGCGCCGCTCACCAAGACCTCGATATCGAAATCGGAATCCTCGAGACCCGCCGCGACGTCGTTCTGCGGCGAATCGTCTTGTGCCCCGGGGTCGGGATAGCTGAGGAGCCCGCTCGCATCGAGCACCCAGGCTGCAGAGAGCGCCCCAGGAGCCCCCCCCCGGCGAAGGGCCTCGCCGAGGGTGCAGGTTCCGTCGAGCGCGTCGAGGAACTTGGGGACGCCGGAGCCTGCGCGCAGCCGCCCGGCCAACAGCTCACGACTCTCTGAGGCGCGAACCGTTCGGCCGAGCCGTTCGCCAAGGGAACCGAGCACCCGCTCCGGGCTCCAGTGGGACTGGATGCCATCTTGCGCGAGGACGCGCGGATCGAGGCGGAACGCTTGGGCGTCGGAGGGCGGAACTTGCTTTGGGTCGAGACTCCATGCGCCATCTGGCCAGCCAAAACACTCGAGGATCCGCCGGCGGAGCTGCTCCTTCAGGGCGAGAAAAAGCTCCTTCGGCTCGAGCAGCTTCAAGTCGAGGAGCGCCTTGCCTTCCTTGCAGCTTTTCAGCTGCACGTAGCCCACGACCTTCGAGTAATCCTCGCGGGAGAGCTTCCCTGAATCGAGGAGCGTTACGCCCAGGGTCTCGCTCGCGAGGTTGGACTCCGCGAGGATCGGAGCCCCGTCGCGCCAGAGCACGCGTTTTGTCGTGCGATCGCGGGAGAGCGAGAGGGCACCTGTGAAGCGGGTACGGGAGAGCTCGAGCAGCAGGACCGGAAGGGGCGTCTCGCTCAATTTGCCGCTGGCAGGCAGGCTCTTCATGTGCCTCCAGGAGGCTCCATCGGCACGACTTCCCTTGCTCTAAAGAAAGCGGCGCTGGGCGTGCGCGATTTGGAAGGCAGATGCGATGGCCAGCGGCAGGTCTTTGCGCACCACAAGATGCGAGCCTTGAAGCTCGCCCACGACCCGCTCGGAAAGGGGCGAGACGCCGGCGAGGATCGGCTCGGCACCCCAAGCCTCGATCGCTTCGAGGACGTTTTCGAGGGCCACCGCGCCGAACCCCTCATCGATCACGGCGCCCGAAAGGTCGAGCACGACGACGCTCACCTCCCCGGCGGCGGGGTCGCGCCCGATCAGGTCGATCGCACGCAAGCACTCCTCACTGCCCGAAAAGGGCAGGACCATGACAGGGCCCCAGACGTGGACCGCAGGCGAGTCTGGATCGAATGCCGAGAGCTCCTGCGCTGCCGGAGCCCTGGCGAGCTCGCGCTCCACGCAGCGCCGCAGCTCCATGAAGGGGAGGGCACAGACCGACGCACGGGCCTGTCCGGCGCCCGCCGAGAGCCAGGCCAGCGGCTCGCGGGCAACGAAGGCGCACTGGGGGTCGCCGCGCGATGCGCACGCGGTCTCGATGGCCACGAGTTCGGTCTCGTGAAGTCCTGAAAGCCAGCCGGAGGTGTAGCCGGCAGACAGGAAGCACGAGACCTCCCCGCTCCCGCCGAGCAGCGCGCTGCGCGCATGCGCTTCGTGGTGCTCGGGCCAACTCCCGGTGAGCTCGATGGCGCCTCGCATGGAGCCCGTGGGTTTGGCGTCAAGGCGAATGGCCAGGCGTGGAGAGGTTGGAAGGGCCTCGACTGTGGGACGGGCGGCGTCGAGAAACCCACAGCGCAAAAGACGCAACCCATCCCTCAGGCCATGCAAGTACCCGAGCTGAAGCAGCGTCGCGGCCGCGCCGCCTGGACCCAGACGCTCGCCGAACTCCGCGTGAAGAGCACCGAGCAGACGTGTATCGCAGAGAAGCCGCGGCTCCCGTGCCAGCTCGTCTTGGGGATCGACGAGGAGCGGCAACGGGGCCTCTTGCAAGAGTACGCTGTCGCAGTTTTTCGTCAGATTCCATCCTCCGCGCCGCAGCGCTCCACCCGCTAGCCCTCGATGAAGGCGTAGATGTCGAACTTCTGGTTCTTCTGGATAAAGCTCTCACCTTCACGCTCGAGCACCTGCAAGAAGGCTTTCACGCACGCCGGGTCGAACTGCGTGCCCGCGTACCGATGCACCTCGCTCACCACGACCTCGAGCTTGAGACCCTTGCGGTAGGGTCGGTCGCTCGTCATCGCTTCGACGGTGTCGGCGACGAGGATGATGCGTGAGGGCAGGGGAATCTGGTCTCCCCGCAGACGCTGTGGATAACCGCTTGCAGATCCGTCGAACCACTCGTGGTGATGTCGCACGCAAGCCACGATGTCCGATAGGAAGGAGACAGGTTCGAGGATCTTGGCGCCAATCTCGGGGTGCTTCTTGATCTCCGCGTATTCATCCGGGGTCAGGCGATCGGGCTTGGTGATCACGGCGTCGCGCACCCCGATCTTGCCGACGTCATGCAGCAGACCTGCGATGTAGACGCGCTCGATAAACTCCTTCGGGTATCCCAGCTCGCGGGCGATCTTCGATGCGTACACGCCGACCCGCTCCGAATGCCCTCGGGTATAGGCGTCCTTCGCGTCGACGGCTTCCGCGAGTGCACGGATGGTTTGTACGTACGCGGTACGCAGCTCTTCGTGCTTTTCAGCCACTTGCTTCGTACGGTCGCGCACCTTTTGCTCCAGGTTTCGGTTCATGTCCTGGAGCTTGAAGTTCTGTTCGCGTGTGATCTGGTTGAGCCGCTTAATCTCTTGCTTCAGGTCGTAGTGGTCGAAGGCCTGACGCAGCGTCGCCTTGAGCTCTTCATCGTTCCATGGCTTCGTGATGAGCCGGAAGATTTCGCCGCGATTGATGGCATCGACAGCGACATTCATCTCGGTGTAGCCCGTGAGCATCATGCGCACGACGTCCGAGTGGCGTTCGCGCACCGCGGACAAAAGGTCGACCCCGCTCATCTCCGGCATGCGCTGGTCGGTCACCACCACCTGGGCCGGCTGGCGGTCGAGGAGTTCAAGGGCCTCTTGGGCACGCGAGGCGCACAGCACCGTCATCTGCTCGTGGCGCAGGAGGCGCTGGACGGCCTTCAGGATGTTGAGCTCGTCATCCACGAATAGGACTGTGTGGTCGCTCATCGCACTCCCTGCGAACGAGCTCTGGCAACAAGCCCGCGGGTGTTTCCTTATCAAGCGCCGTGCCAGGTCCCTAACAAAAAGAAACTCTCGTAAAATCAATACCTTACGGAGTTCTTGAGACGGCGATCCGCCGCCCGGGCGGTCTCTCGATCGGGACCGCAGGCGCAGGCGACCAGCGGCGGACCTGCAGCCTGCCGAGCCCCTGCGAGGGCTCCGCGCGTGCAGGGGGCGGCAGAGCGTCCGGGAGAGGTAGGTCCCTGCAGGGAAAAAGAGGGCCTAAAACCCTGCTAGCGCTTCTCACGACTCAGATTGGGGGTCCGGAGTCCCGCCCCCGGGAAATCCCGGCCTCGGGACCAACTTTCTGTGCCACCTCTCACCCCGGGTGGACCACTTCCAAGGTATGGGGCAGGTATGCGCGTGGTGTCAGCATGAGATCGGCGCGAGCTCCCTCGGCCGGGTGAGCCATGGGATGTGCCGGCCCTGTCTCGACGCCAGAATCGCGGCCTTGCCGGCGATCCGTCTCGTCCAGGAGTCGGATCGGGCTCGCACCCCCAGCGAGCCGCGGCGGGCCTTCGAAGCGGCACCGCTCGCGCTGGCCTAGAAGCGGCGCCCGGCCCTCTAGGCGCCCTGCCTACTCCGCCGCTGGGCCGAGCCCAAGCCGCTCACGCTGGTAGCGTCCGCTTTGCACAGTTTCGCACCAATCCCGGTGCTCGAGATACCACTGCACGGTGAGCCGCAAACCGCGGTCGAAGCTGTGGGAGGGGCTCCACGCCAGCTCTCGCCTTAGCTTCGTGGGGTCGATCGCGTAGCGACGATCATGGCCGGGCCGGTCCGCTACGAACTGCTTCAAGTCCGCGTACCCACTGATGTCCTTCGACGCGAGGGCGGGATTCGTGGCGGCCGGCAGTGCGCGCTCAAGTTCCGCGCAAAGCCGATCCACCAGCTCGAGGTTCGTGAGCTCGCTCCCACCGCCCACGTTGTATTTCTCGCCGGGGGAGCCCCGCTCGAGAATCGTCAGCAGGGCGGAACAGTGATCCTCGACGAAAAGCCAATCACGTATGTTGCGACCGTCCCCATAGATCGGAAGCGGTTTTCCTTCGATCGCGTTGAGGAGCATGAGCGGGATGAGCTTCTCCGGGAACTGGTAGGGCCCGTAATTGTTCGAGCAGTTCGAGAGCAGGGTCGGGAGGCCGTAGGTTGCGTGATACGCCTGCACGAGATGGTCCGCGCCCGCCTTGGTGGCCGAGTAAGGAGAGTTCGGCGCGTAGGGCGTCGTCTCGGAAAATGCACCCCTGGGTCCGAGGGTGCCATAGACCTCGTCGGTGGAGATATGCAGAAAGCGGAAGGCGGAGCGCTCGGCTGGATCGAGGCGGGCGAGATGCCTGCGCGAAGCCTCGAGCAACTCGAAGGTTCCTACGACGTTGGTCTGAACGAAGGCGCGGGGACCATCGATCGAGCGGTCCACGTGGCTTTCGGCAGCGAAATTCACGACCCACTGCGGAGGGTGCTCCCGGAAGATCGCCTCCATGGCACCCGCGTCGGCGATATCGGCTCGCACAAAATGAAAACGTGGATCCCTCGACACGTCCTCGATGCTGGCGAAATTGCCTGCGTAGGTGAGCTTGTCCACGACCACGATGCGCCTGCCCGCCCGAGCAAGCGCAAGACGAACGAAGTTCGAGCCGATGAAGCCAGCCCCTCCTGTAACGATTGCCGTCTCCATGGAGCCTCTCAGAGGTAGATCCCGCCACCGGCGGAAGGCAAGCGGGTTCGGGCCTTGCGCGCGCGGTCGACTTCATCCATCAGATCTTGGGTCGTGGCGAGCTTCACAGTTTCGCCCGCAGCCTCAAAGCGCGCCTTTCGGCGAAGCGTCGCATGCATGAGACGGACCCAGTCCCCGGGTGCCGGCTCGCGGTATTGTCGCACCACCGCTGCCCAGTCGACGGAATCGAACAGCGGGTGCCCAGCTCGCTTTTCGGCGTCGGTGGCGTGGATCTGGAGCGCCATTACGATGTCGTCCGGAAAGATGGGATTCACCTCGACAACCCGCTCAAACCGCCCCGGCATCACGAAGGCCTGACGCAGCGTCTCGGGATGGCTGGTGGCGCCCACTACAAGAGTCGTCTTCAGGGCGATGGTCTGGTCGATGAACTCGAGAAGGAAATCCATCACCGGGCCCTGGGGCAGGTCCGTTCTGCGCCCACCCATCTCCTCGGTCTGCGTGAACTCGAGTTCATTGAAGAACACGGTGACCGGTGGCATTTCGGCTAGCGATTGCGTGAACGTCGGAGTCCACTCGGAGAGCCGACCCCCGCTGCGGAGAAGCTCGATCACGAGGTGTGGCACGGAGATGGAGAGGAAGCCAGTCTCGGTGCGCGTCGCCAGCGCGTGCGCGAGAAGGGTTTTTCCAGAGCCGCGCTGACCGAGCAGGAGAAGTGCGGACGGCGGGAATGTGCCCCACCGCTCGTACACCTCGGGATGGGTTGCGGCGCATGCATAGGTGAGGAGTTCGTCCTTGGCGGCGGCGAGGCCGCCGATCCGCTCGAAGGGGACCTCGGATCCGGCATCCATCGTTGCGGCTTTGGCGAGAGGCGGCAGCTTGCGCTGGAGGCTCACCCACAGATTCTGGGTGCGCTCGCGCCTGAGCTCGCTTGCATCCATGGCCGGCATTCTACCCCGCTCTGCCGGCTCTGCTTGGAGGCGATACGATCCCAAGCGTGATAGCGAACAGGGGGAAGATCGATCGGCTCCTGCTCGCGCGCGCCTCGCGCGCGCTCAGCCGTCGGGATCCCAGCCTCGGTGCCTGGATCCGTCGGGTCGGGCCATGCGGCTTGCGGCGACGCGGCGATCCGTATAGCGCCTTGGTGCATGCGGTACTCCACCAACAGCTCGCGGGCGCCGCTGCTGCAGCCATCGGACTACGCGTGCGCGTTCTCGGGAAGGGTCGATTCCCACGCCCCGCAGCGCTCCTTGCGTTGCGCGAGCAGGCGCTGCGTTCCGCAGGGCTCTCCCGGAGGAAAATAGCGACGCTGCGCGCGGTGGCCGAGGCGTTTAGGAATGGTCGCATCTCCACGCGCCTGCTCGTTCGCATGGATGACGCGGAAGTCGTCGAAACGCTGACGGAGATCGATGGAATCGGCGAGTGGACCGCACACATGCTGCTCATCTTCTCCCTCGGCCGGCCTGACGTCCTACCCGTAGGCGACTATGGGGTACGCAAGGGAGCCCAGCGGCTGTATGCGCTGAGCGAGCTTCCACGGAGCGTCGAGCTCGAACAGATCGGAGAGCCCTGGCGCCCCTATCGCAGCGTGGCGAGCTGGTACTTGTGGCAAATCGCACAAGCCACGAGGAGATTGGAGGGAGGGACGGGGTGACTGCACGGTCACCGTCCGTGCGCCATACTCGCCCCGCGCGTCCCCATCGTCTAGAGGCCTAGGACATCGCCCTTTCAAGGCGATAACACGGGTTCGAATCCCGTTGGGGACGCCATAACTCTATGATTTCTTTCGACGTTTGTCGGTGTTATCGGGCTCCGCGCCTGACTCGCGCCTGATCTTGAGTCACTTTTGCGGAGCACCCCTACAAATGCTTCTCTCGAGAGTCGGGCGTACCGCCGCGTGCTTCGCACGTCCGCGTGACCGAGGAAGGCTTGAACGGATCGTTCCGGTACGCCGCGGCGGATCGCGTCCGTCGCCATTGTGTGCTTGGTACCGGGATAGAGGCTGACACCGAAAACGCCAACCGACTCCGCCGCTATCTTCCAGCGGTCCATGAGCGCCCACTGCGACCATCGCTGGCCAGTGCGCACGTTCGGAAAAAGAGGCGCCCCAATAAGTCGGCCGGCCGGGTCGATGTTTCGCCCGATCCATTCCCGCAACTCTTCACTCACCGGCAGCGTCTTTGATGCACCGCCCTTCGTTCCTCGCCTGACTTCAGCGGTCCGGTTTGGGCCGTTCATTCGCTTGTCGACCGCAATCCAGCCGTCATTGTAGTCGGATACATCGAGGGCCCGTGCCTCGCTCGGCCGCAGCCCCATTTGAGCGAGTGCGAGGAAGATTCCGCGGTCCGATTCGTCGATTGCTGCGAGAACAGCTTCTTGATCGGAAATCGATAGCACGCGCGGTTCACGCTCTGGGACCTTCGGCCACGGGTAGGTCCGTGGCATCTCGCGCAGTTCGCGGCGACGGTAGAGCCAAGTGAGAAACGCATGGAATCCGCCGAGGACACGGCTACGCGTCGCGGGCGAGAGCAACCTTTCTTGGGGCGTGCGGCGTTCAGCGAGCCAGTGCGACCAGTCCTCCAGCGCGGCCTCCGTCACCTCGCGGATGCTCTTCCCATCCCACCACGAGAAGTGGCCGCGGGGCTTGGCCCAGCGTTCAAGCTCGCGCACGTAGTATTCGGCGCGGTCCCCAGCGGTAACCTCTTGCCGCTTCACCTCAAGCCAACGCTCCAGGCGAGTGCACACGAGGTTTGGCCGCGCGAGGCGCGGCTGGTAGTCCGCGATGATGTCTGCCAGCTCTCGTCCTTGCTCGAGCCCTGTCCGAATGTCCGTCAGAACCTCGTCGGCAAGTTCCCGAGTCAGCGGAATCGAGCGGTGCTCTAGCGGGAAGCTCCAGACCCGGGCGTCTTCGCCGAGGTCCACGTAGACACGCCCGTCCGCATGGGTCCGCACGGCTCCCCGCGCGCTCGCCTTTCTCTTCGCCATGAGGAGGGCCATAGCACGTGCGGCGTCCGCAGGGGAAGGGGAAAGGGCAGGGCGGCTCATGCGAGATGCCTACGCTCCGTCGGCGCATGGCACGCCGCGTGCGTCACTGCATCACCTGGGCGACCGGGAAGGTCGCAAGCACTGCCAGGGTGGCGCGGGTAACCTGATCGGACTTGTCGCGAAGCCGCGCCACGTCCTCCGTGGAGAGCACGTGGAACGGGGCGGGCGGGATCTCCCAGCTTCACCCAGTCCGCCTCCTCGGCGACGAGTTCGGCGACCATCGATAGTTCGAGGGCCAACCAGACCGCGCCGAAGCGAGGCGAGCGGATGAGCACGGCGCCGAGCCGGTCGTGGGTCGCGATTGCCGTGGCGTTGGCGAGGTCAAGCTCGGCCTGGACGGAGGGCTCTGCGGGCTGCGGCGGAAGCGCCTCTATCAATTCATCTCGGTGTGCTCGTACGGTCGCCCGGCGCTCTTTGGTGAGGACCGAGGTAGGATCGAGTGCAGACTGCGGCCGATCTTGGCCCAGTCGCCCGCGGGAATCTCGCGAAGGATGTCGGCGGCGACCGCCGCGGCCAGGTGTTCGGCGAAGGCGCGCACATTCGGAGGGAGATCGTGAATCGCGACGGGCTTTCGCTTGGGCAATTCTGCCCGCCCCGCCATCCACCTACCCCGCATCTCGGATCTGCGCTCAGAACGGCGCCTGCACGCGCTAAAGGGTGACTGCAGCCGGGAGTCGACTCGGCGGAGACGGCGTACCCGCTCGGAGTGCAGCTCGAGAACAGTGTGTCGATCTGTCATTCCCACCACCGGAACAGCTTCAGCGGTGGAAGGCTAGGAACCGAGAGATCGGCCCACAATGGGAAATCTTGGGAAATTGAAGTGAGACAGCACGTAGCGTATAGCGTCGCAAGTGAGCGTATAGCAGCGTAGTGTATTAATCCACCGTTGACTGAGAGCCTTGGGATGATCTCTTGAACAAGTGTGCTTGTCTCGAAGGCGTCGGATGCCAGCACCGCGGCCCGGCTTCTTGGGAGTTACCCCAGGCGATTGCCCCTGCGGACGACGACCGGCGCGCCCTCCGCAACGAATGCAGTGCTCGGCGCGGCCGAGAATGCCTCCACGAACTCCGGGCCATACAGAGACGCGACTTCGCATTCCAGCAACGCAGCTACTGCCCGCCAGACACGCCAACGAGGGTGCTCTACGCGATACTCGATGGTGGTACCGTCCCCCTGTCGCGAATA
>Ga0074045_10003604_pt1 | contig 13919 bp, 10 predicted proteins | sample BogForMeECP23OM2_FD_94442 | JGI IMG/M metagenome (GOLD analysis project Ga0074045, IMG submission 94442) | Bog forest soil microbial communities from Calvert Island, British Columbia, Canada - Bog Forest MetaG ECP23OM2 | ecosystem: Environmental > Terrestrial > Soil > Wetlands ... | reverse complement strand
TCGATTGTGGGATTTGTCTTGATCGCCATCATCGCCGGCAGGGCGAATCCGCGCAGTCCAGCGTCCGCCGGCCATTCACCCGGCTATTTGTAATCGCGCAGCAGGCGCAGCGCATCCTGATCGACCTTCGCCGCGTCGAATCCCTCTTTGCAGTGCCATGCCGCACAATACGTCGCGTGGTACTCCGGATACATATCCGTGAAACTGGCTCCGGAGAAGCTCACCGCGGTATTGAGTGTCAGCGTAACTAGTCCAACCGCTGCGAACAGGAACAGATAGCCATTCAGAATCTGCCTGGCGATGCCACGTTGTGCGAGCTGCCTCAGTGACAGCCCACAATACGCAATCAAAAGTGGAATCACGGGCAGCCAAAATCTGGGGTCGTAGAACGGCCACACCAAGAGGACGGCAAGGTAACTAAGGAAATACACATCTACTGCACTGAATCGCTTGCGCCGGGACGCAATCCCGCCGAGAACCAAAAGGAACGCCAAGGCGCCAATGAAAGGAAGAGCCCGTTGAACAATCGTGGGGCACGCCGTGTACGGCAGATTGACGGCCATCTCGCCTAGTTCTGTCAGACGGAAGTTCAGCAGGCCATGCGCCGCGACCATCGCCGAATCTGCCCCCAGGCCAACCTTGAAATACCAGAGCATCGTCGTAATGCGAACGGCGAAGGCGACTGCAATGGCAACGAGTGCGGCAGTGAGTATGCCGAAAGCCTTCACTCGAAACGAGAGCCGCGCGATGTAGCACCGCAAGTCGGCCCGAAAGATGAGCGCGTACAGCAACGCCGGAATCAACGCAATACCGATTCTTCGCAGGCAAACCGACGCCACCAGCAAGGCCACGCTTACCGCAGCCCTTCGCAAATCCAAGCGCGATGAGGTCGGCTGATTCATCGCGGCAAGACAAGACATGGAGACGCCAAAGAACACAGTGTCCGTCAAAGGAATTGCGGAGTACTTAATCAACACGACGGACAGGAGCGATAAGACGCAGACCTGGAACACGGGGAAGTCGCCGCCGAACTCCGATTCGACGATACGGCGAAATGCCAGCAAGCCTATCGTCAGGAATATCATGTTGATGGCAACCAGCACCCAGACATGAGCAAGATGCAATCTGATTAGGATTGCCACCAGGGCCGGGTATCCGGGAGGCTGTTGGGTGGCATACCCATGAAAGAGAAACCCGCCTCCGTGTTCCACGGTTTCCGCGATTGAGAGCAACTTCACTGTGTCGGGGTGGAGACGAAGAGGTGTAGCCACCTGAAGGAAATAGACAAGCAGCAGGAGCAGTACGACCACGAGCCGGGTCTTCACGGCGTTGGCTGGTGCCTCGGTCTTCCCGCTTAAGTCAGGGTTCCCTTGGTTGAGCCTCACCGTCGCTCTCCCTCTTTTCCCGATGAACCTTCCAGGGGTGAGCCGTCTTCCGGCGCAGCCACGACGGACGTGCCCAAAATCGGCCGGCGCCACCACGCTCACGCCGCCACTCATTGTAGCCGAAGGCCCGTTCCTCAGAGTGGCGGGGTAAAATGGAAATTACGGACTTTTCCCCCTCATCGAGACCTACATGATTGTTGATGCCGTTCTGGCAAAGATTTTTGGCACCAAAACCGAACGCGAGATCAAGGAGATGCGGCCGATCGTGTCGGCGATCGGCGATCTTGAAGAATCGATCCACGCGCTTTCCGATATCGACCTCGCCGCGAAGACCATCGAATTCAAGGAACGAATCGCGCAGGGCGAGCCGCTCGACGACCTACTGTTCGAGTCCTTCGCCGTGGTGCGCGAGGCTGGCCGCCGCGTGCTCAACATGCGGCACTTCGATGTGCAGTTGATCGGCGGCATCGTGCTCCACCGCGGCCGCATCGCCGAGATGAAGACCGGCGAAGGCAAGACTCTGGTGGCGACATTGCCGAGCTATTTGAATTCGCTCGAAGGCAAGGGCGTGCACCTGGTTACGGTCAACGACTATCTGGCTAAGCGCGACTCGGAATGGATGGGCCGGCTCTATAAGTTCCTCGGGCTGCACGTGGGCGTGATCGTTCACGATTTGGACGACCAGGAGCGCAAGACCGCGTATAACTCCGACATCACGTACGGCACCAACAACGAATTCGGCTTCGACTACCTGCGCGACAACATGAAGTTCCGGATCGAGGATTGCACCCAACGCGGGCACCATTTCGCCATCGTCGACGAAGTGGATTCGATCCTGATCGACGAGGCGCGGACGCCGCTGATCATCTCCGGCCCCAGTGAGGAGTCCACCGACAAGTATTACAAGGTCAACCGCATCATCCCCAAGCTGGTGCGCGGCGAAGTCATCGAAGGCAAGGAGCCGGGGGAGAAGTACACCACCGGCGATTACACCATCGACGAGAAGAACCGCAGCGCGGCTCTCACCGAAGAGGGTGTGTTCAAGGTCGAAAAGCTGCTTGGCATCGGCAACCTGTACGACGTCGCCAACTATGAGGCGGGATGGACCCACCATGTCGAGCAGGCCCTGCGCGCGCATGTGATCTACCAACTCGACCGGGACTATGTCATCAAGGACGGCGATGAGGGCCCCGAAGTGATCATCGTCGACGAATTCACTGGGCGGCTGATGCCGGGCAGGCGCTGGTCGGACGGTTTGCACCAGGCGGTGGAGGCCAAGGAAGGCGTCAAGATTCAACGCGAGAATCAGACGCTGGCCACCATCACGTTCCAGAACTATTTCCGCCTCTACAAGAAGCTGGGCGGCATGACCGGCACGGCGGAGACCGAAGCGGCCGAATTCCAGAAGACTTACAAGCTGGATGTGACGGTGGCGCCCACCAACCGCCCGCTGATTCGCAGAGAAAACCACGACGTGGTTTACCGCACTGAGGAAGAGAAGTTCCGCAACGCGGCCAAGGAAATCAAGGCGGTCACCGAGACCGGGCAGCCGGTGCTGGTGGGCACCATCTCGGTCGAGAAATCGGAGCGGCTGTCGGGCATCCTGAAACGGATGGGCGTGCGGCACGAGGTGCTGAACGCGAAGAACCACGAGCGGGAAGCGTCGATCGTGGCGCAGGCCGGGCGCAAGGGTGTGGTGACGGTCTCCACCAACATGGCCGGCCGCGGCACCGACATCCTGTTGGGCGGCAATCCGGAATTCATGACCAAGGACGCTTGCCTGAAGGACAAGCTGGCCGAGCGCCTGCCGGAGGACCAGGCGCAGTACATCGCCGACGAGCATTTCTATTACTTCACCCACCACGAGCAGTTCTACCGGGTGCCGCGCGAGAAGTGGGACGCGGTGTTCGCCCGGTACAAAGCGGAGACCGACGCCGAGCACGATGTGGTGGTGGAACTCGGTGGCCTGCACATCGTGGGCACCGAGCGGCACGATTCGCGCCGCATCGACAACCAGCTTCGCGGACGCGCCGGCCGCCAGGGCGATCCCGGCAGCTCCAAGTTCTTCCTCTCCCTACAGGACGATCTGCTGCGCATTTTCGGCGGCGAGAAGATGCAGAACCTGATGTTGCGCCTGGGCATGGAAGAGGATGTGCCGATCGAGTCGAAGCTGATCACCAAACGCATCGCCAAGGCGCAGGAAGCGGTCGAGGTGCAGAACTTCGAGGCCCGCAAGCACCTGCTCGAATACGACGACGTCAATAACAAGCAGCGGCAGGCGGTGTATGGCATGCGCCGCCAGTTGCTCGAGGGCGTGGATCAGAAAGAACACATCCTGGACATGATGCGCGGCATCGTCGAGCAGACCGTGGACATGCGCTGTCCCAACGAGAAACATCCCGACACCTGGGATCTGGGCACGCTGCGCAACGACATATTGAGCCTGTTCGGCGCCAAGATCGACTTGGCCGATCTCTCCAACATGACCAAGGACGAGATGATCGACACGATCGGCGACAAGCTCAAACAGAAATATGAGGAGAAGGAAGCGCTGGTGGGGGCCGATACCATGCGGCACGCCGAGCGCATTGTAATGTTGAACGTGATCGACAACCAGTGGAAGGACCACCTGTTGTCGATGGACGAGTTGAAACAGGGCATCGGCAACCGCGCCTACGGGCAAAAAGACCCCCTGGTCGAGTACAAGAAGGAGTCCTTCGATCTGTTCAGCGCCATGATGGACCGCATCGAAGACGAAACCGTCCGCTACCTGTATTTCCTGCAGGTGACGCAGAACGCCCCCGTGATGCCGTTCAATGAAGAGGGCGAAGAAACGGGGGGCGGCGAGGGCGGACCTTCAGACGGACTCTCGGGCCCGAAGCCAACGCCCAACGGGCCCTCGGGGCCGAAGCCGACGCCCGCAGAGGCCGCCGCTGAAGCGCAGCGCCAGGCCGCCAAGAGCAGCATGGAAGACTTCACGCGCAATATTCAGCGCAAGAAGGACAAAGAGCTGCAGGCCATGCAACTCGGCGGCGGCGACGATAGCGGCGGGACCAAGACGGTGGTCGCCGGGCAGAAGGTGGGCCGTAACGACCCATGTCCCTGCGGCAGCGGCAAGAAGTACAAGAAGTGCCACGGGTCGTAGGTGGGGCATGCTTTAGCTTGCCCGTATCTCGCGGTCGAGCGCGCAGGGCTCGCCGGGATGTGCAACCCGGAAATGTATTGTTCTGAGTAAAGCGGAATACAGGGCAAGCTAAAGCACGCCCTAACGAAGCTGCACACTGGCTGAACATATGAACGCTGAAACGCAGTATCAAAAGGCCGTGCGAGAGGCCGCGGAGGTTTACGAATCGCTGCTGGCGCTGGAGCCGGCGCTCGAAACAGCGGGCGCTTGGTGCGTCGAAGCATTGCGCGCGGGCCGCAAGCTGCTCACGTGCGGCAATGGCGGCAGCGCGGCGGAGGCGCAGCACCTCTCATCGGAGCTGGTTGGAAAGTATCTTCACGACCGGCCGGCGCTGGCGGCGATCTCGCTCAACGCCGATGGTGTGCTGTTGACCGCGATCGGCAACGACTACGGCTACGACCAGGTCTTCGCGCGCCAGGTGCGCGGGCTCGCGCAAGCCGGCGATATTCTGATTGCGTTCACTTCAAGCGGCAATTCGCCGAATGTTCTGCGCGCGCTCGAGGCAGCGCGAGAGATGGGCCTGCGATCCATCGCCTTTCTGGGCCGCGGCGGCGGCAAGGCCAAGGATTTGGCCGATTGCGTTCTGATGGTGCCGCACGCCGTCACCGCGCGCATTCAGGAATCGCACCTGTTTCTGGTGCACGCACTGATGGACCGGATCGAAGCGGGGCGCTGACGATGTGGCCTCCAGCCGGCGGGATGACCGGCGGCAGAGCGGCGACCAGGTCGGTCCGGCTGAAATCCTGGGCTTTGAATAGCACAGGTTCCCGCATCATTTTGGCCAGCGCGTAGGTGAAACAGTCGCCGAAATTCAAAGCGGCTGGATGCTGGCCCTTGCCGAACCACTGGAATGCCTGGCGGGCGATGCGCACCTGTTCGACCGTAATCGGCTCCAGGCGTATGGAGAACTCTTCCAGAAACGTATCGGGCATCGCGCGACGCACCTCGTCGCCGTTGCGATCCACGAAAATCGCCGCCTCCAGACAGCTGGCTACGGAGAGGCGCGGCGTGTCCGCGGATTCAATGGCCGCCGCAAATCTGGCCGCCTCCGGTTCCAGCAGGCGGATGGCCGAGACGGCGGCGTCCCACCAGTTCTGCGGGCGCTGTTCCGCCCAAAGCGGGCGAGCCATGGTCATCTCTTCATGAGGAGCGGTACAACCGGCGCGGACGACGACGCGCTCATCCACCAGGAGGGCCCGCGAGCCCCCGGTACCAATATCGATGCCAAGCCACATAATTAAGAAACCATAGTGGCACGGCGAGCGCCTTCGGTGGGGAGTGCCTCGGCCTGCCCATCCCACGGGAAGCCACCTGCCTGCCGCTTCGCAGGCTCCCATCCCGCGAATTTCGGCTCCACAAATCCCGGCGCTATACTGTTGGGCGACAAGTGCAGATGCGGCTCCGATGCCATTTCGCGCGATGCTGGCTAGCGGCGATCCTATGCGCAGCCGCAACCGTCGCGTGGGCTCTCGATCCGCAGCGCAGCCTGACGCAGTATTCGCGCAAAGTTTGGACGCAGGCCGAAGGGTTGCCGCAGGACACCGTCCGCGCCATCGCGCAGACCGCCGATGGATACCTGTGGCTGGGAACCGAGGAAGGGCTGGCGCGTTTCGATGGGTACGAGTTCACCAACTTCGACAAACGCGATGGCGGCCTGCCGTCGAATTACATCACCGCACTGGCGGCAACCGCGGATGGGGCGTTGTGGATTGGCACCGCCGCCGGGCTCACCGAGTACCGTGACAAGCGCTTCCGCACGTTCACGATCAAGGACGGTCTGCCCGACAACGCCATCGTGAGCCTCTACGCCGATCACGAAGGCGTGCTCTGGATTGTGGCAGGCGTATGGCTCAGCCGCTTCGAGAACGGGCGCTTCACCAACTACGCGCCGGGCCCGCGGCTACCCGTCACCGCGGCGCGGGGGATTGTGGAAGACCGGCGCCATCGGCTTTGGATAGGCGGTATGAACGGTGTGGGGCGACTTTCGTCCGAGGGTTTTTCGCTGGTAATCGGCAAGGCGGAGTTGGCGGGACGGTTCGTCACGTGTTTGACGGCGGGCGGCGATGGAATCGTGTGGATTGGCACCAGCGGCGGCGTGATCGCGATTTCGCCCGAAGGCGTGGTGCGCAGCTACCGGACGGCCGACGGATTGCCAGATTCGATGGTGCGCGCCCTCTGGTGCGATCGCAGCGGTTCCATTTGGGCGGGGACCAATCGCGGCGTGGCCCGTTTCAACGGCCAGCGCTTCACGTTCGCACTGGCCGAGACTGGACTGGTTTCCGTCCGCTCGATTGCCGGCGACCGCGAGGGCAACCTGTGGGTGGGGGACAACTCGGGCCTCAGCCGGCTGCGCGACGACGTGTTCACGGTTTACGGCCGCAGCGAGGGTTGGCCGAGCGTCAATCCGACCACCGCGTTTCAGGACCACGCCGGGCGCGTGTGGGTGGGATTCCACGAGAGCGGGTTGATGCTCGCCTCCGGCGCCGATCGGCGGGTTTACACTTCGCGCGACGGCCTGCCCGACAACCAGATCTACTCCATCCGGGAAACCCGCGCCGGCGATCTGCTGATTGGAACGCGCAACGGCTTAGCCGTGATGCATGGCGAGTCGTTCCACGTCTACCGGCCCGAAGATCAGCTCCGCCGCCTGAATGTATACGACGCATTGGAGGACGGCGCGGGGCGCATTTGGCTGGCTACGCCGGCAGGCCTGGAGCGGAGCGACGGCGGCCGCTTCGCGATCGTCCAGCCCGGCGAACCGGTGCCCAACGCGTTAATGGTGACGCTGTGCCTGGGCCAGGACGGAGCGGTGTGGGCCGGCACGTCGGGCAAGGGCCTGTGGCGCGTTCGCGGCGAGGAGCGGCGTCACTTCACCAGCGCCGACGGGCTTTCGAACGATGTCGTGCGCTCGATTTACCAGGACCCCGATGGCACGCTGTGGATTGGCACTTTCGGCGCTGGCTTGAATTCGTTTCGCGATGGCCGCTTCCGGCATTACACCGAGAAGGACGGATTGTTGAGCGACAACGTGGCAAAGATCATCGACGACGGCCCGTCGCTCTGGCTGGCCACCACGCGGGGCATCTGCCGCGTCGAGAAAAGCCAGTTGCGCGAGTTCGCCGCCGGGCGGCGCAAGACGCTCGTTCCCGAAAACTACGGCGTGGCCGATGGCCTGCGCAGCGGGCAGTGCGCACCCGAATACCCGGCCAGTTCTGGCGGTGCACGCCTACGCGAGGGCGCCATCTGGTTTCCTACCACGCGTGGGATGGCCGTCTACGATCCGCAGTCCGGGCCGCGCGCTCACGTTGCGCCGTTGGTGCACCTCGTGGGAATTACCGCCGGCGGCGCGCAGGTCGATTTGAGCCGGCCGGCCCAGTTGCCGCCCGGCGCCGACCGGCTGGAGGTGCGCTATACCGCCATCCATCTCACCGCGCCCGAATACGTCGCATATTGGTACAAGCTGGAAGGCCTGGACCGCGATTGGGTGCGCGCCGGCAGCCGGCGCCTGGTCGAATACAACAGTCTGCCGCACGGCAGCTATCGCTTCGTCGTGCTTGCCGAAGCGCTCGGCGCGCCGCCGGTCGAGGACGGCTACGCCTTCGTCCTGCTGCCGCATTTCTACGAGACGGCCTGGTTCCGCTTGTCGGCGCTGGCGATGCTTGGCGGGCTGGTGTGGCTGGGTTTCCGCATGCGGGTTCGCCAGATCGGATCGCGTTTTAAGCTGGTGCTGGAAGAACGCACGCGCCTGGCGCGGGAAATCCACGACACGCTGGCGCAAGGCTTCGTGGGAATTTCGTCGCAACTCGACGCGGTCGCTCTGTCAATGCCGCAAGACGATTCGCCGGCCCGCCTGTATTTGGAGATGGCGCGGCGCATGGCGCGCCACAGCCTGACCGAAGCCCGCCGCTCGATGATGGACTTGCGCGCCTCCGTATTGCAGGACGCGGACCTGGCCGCGGCGCTCGAAGCCGGCGCGCGCGCCTGGACGGTGGGTCGGCCAGTCGAGGTTTCGGTCGATGTGACCGGCGACCGCCGTCCGCTTCCGCAGGAAATGGAGCAGCAGTTGTTGCGCATTGCGCAGGAGGCGGTCACCAACACCACCAAGCACGCCGACGCCAGCCGGATCGAAATCCATTTGCAACGGGAACCGAAGCGCCTGCGTCTGCGGATTGTGGACAACGGGCGGGGCTTCGAGGAGCGCGACGCGTTCGCCGTGCAGGGCGGCCATTTTGGGCTGATCGGAATGCGCGAGCGCGCCGAAAGGCTGGGAGGCGAACTGCGCCTGGTCAGCCAGCCCGGCCAGGGAACCCAAGTCGAAGTGAGTGTGCCATTGCCATGAGCGAAACGATTCGCATTCTGGTCGCCGAAGACCACCTGGTGGCCCGCGTCGGCGTCACCACCATCGTCAACATGCAGCCGGACATGAAAGTGGTGGCCGAGGCCTCCAACGGGCAACAGGCGGTGGAACTGTATCGGCAGCACCGGCCCGACGTGACACTGCTCGATCTGCGCATGCCGGGAATGGGTGGGGTGGAGGCCGCGATTGCCATTCGCGCCGAGTTTCCCAACGCGCGCATGATCGCGCTCACCACTTACGGCGGCGACGAAGACATCCGGCGCGCGCTGGCGGCGGGCGTCCAGGCGTACCTCACCAAGGACGTGCTGCACGATGAACTGCTCAAGGCCATCCGTGCCGTGCATGCCGGCCGCACTTATCTGCCGGCGGGCGTGGCGGCTGCGCTGGCGGCGCAAACGCCGCGCCCCGACCTGAGCGCGCGCGAAATGGAGGTTCTGGGCCTAATTGTGCAGGGCTTGGCCAACAAGCAGATCGCTTACAGCCTGAGCATCGCCGAGCACACCGTGAAGAATCACGTGAAGAGCATTCTTGGAAAGTTAGCCGTGCAGGACCGCACGCAGGCGGCGACGGTGGCCATTCAGCGCGGAATCATCCACCTGTAGGGTGGAACAGTTATCTCATCAAGGTGGGGCAGGTCGGAACCTGCTAAAGTTCGCTTCTGGGCGCGTTCCAGGACGGGGCGTAAGAATTTCTCGCGTGCAGTGTTCTTACGCCCCCATACGGGCGGCTTACCGCCGCGCCATCGTGACCTTGGGTATGGCGAGATATCCGGTTACTTCATCCTTCTTCACACTGTTCACCACGATTTCGTACGGCTGGCGATTGTTGCCCACGTAGAGTTGCACCGGCTCGTTGATGGTCCGGTCCTGTTTCTCCACCCGCTTGTCGTCCGCCAGCACGCTCAGCGTGAACCGGTTCCTCTTCGGGTCCGCCTTGGCCAATTGCAGTTGGATGCCGCCGATCTTCTGCGCAACGCCGGTCTTCTTCAAATCGAATTCCAGGTAGTCGCGGTCGCCCATCTCGCGCAACTTAGCGAGATCCTTGGCATTGGTCGCGATCAGGCCGCTCAGCACGCCCATATCGCCGGTGACGCGCTTCAGCTCGTTACCGTGCTGGTCGATCACCGATTGGGCGCTCCGCACGTCGCCTTTGACGCCGCTCACGTCGCCGCTGATTTGATCCAGCTTCGAATTGGCGGTGCTGGTAGCCTGCTTGAGCTCATCCAGTTGCCCCGCCACCTGTTGCTGCGCCTGCTGTTGCGCCTGCTGTTGGGCCTTGGCTTCCTGGGCGATCCTGGCGGCCAGGCTGGCACTGGCCTGGCGCACGTCTACCTTGGCCTGCTCTTCCGCCGTCGTGGCGGAATCGCGCGCTTCCCGCGCCACGGATTCCAGCCGCCGCTTGCTCGCCGAATCGCTCTGCGCGATCAGGTCGCTGAGTTTGGCGATCTGCGCCGCTGTCGACTCTTTCTGCCGGTCGACGCTCTCTCCAAGCTGGCGGATATTCAAAAACAGAATCAGGTTCGCCGCCAGCGCAACCGCTGTGGCCGCGTACCAGAACAACGCCCATCGCACGGGCCGGTGCGGGGGGATCTCGCTTGGCTTGCTGTCAAGAATACCGCTCTGTATCGTCATAACTCGCTTGACCTCCTGGGCGGGCCGCCTCGGCGTGTCTCGCCACTCAAAGCAGTAGATGAGCACATTGTCTGCCATACGCGTTACAGGCCTGAGAATATTGGAGATGTATGGCTTCACACGTTTCGCGCGCGGCGGAATCGAGGCCGGGCGAGTAAATTGTCCATAGAGACTTGTCTTCTTCGGCCCGTTTGTCACGAGTTAGCGTGCCACCTGCCTTGCCCTTACGATGAACCGATCCGGCGCGGCGCCGACATAAGAGAACGGATAACACGTGACCAGCGTCAGTTCGGGATAGCGGCCGGGGGCTAAGACGCCGATATCGTCTGGCTTGACGATCTCGATACTTTCCACCTGGTAATCATAACTGCCATGCAAGGTGTGAAACTGAATCCGATCATTCTTCGCGATCGTGCGGAGACTGCGAGACAGCGTGGCGCGGCTTCTTCCGCTGCCACCAGCCGCTTCCTTTGTTCGACCACATACTGCGCCACGGTTAGCGAATTTCCCCGCAGGCGGCATTCAAAGACGAGTTCCTGCCAGCTCCGGAAGACGGCCGAGCTTATATAAGATGCGGCCCAAGTGCGGACGAGGAGCTGAGAACCGTGGTTACCCGGCCGGCCTCGCGGCACGTGATGATCGACATTTGCCAGGATGGAGCTATAAGGTCCGGTTAGTCGGCTCGGACATGACATAGTTCTCGATCCGCCGTAGTTATAGCCGGAAGCAGGATGGCTATACGGCTGCGCGAAACTTGTGAGACGTTTGGACCGCCGGCAATGCCATTGCGGCAGGCGATCGAGTTTCGCCGCCTGTCTTCATGGCTGCGATCGCACACCGGGGGCGATCCAGCGCGGAGTGTTTGGGAGACGCATCTTCAGCCCGGCGACGGCGGGCCACAAAGACGGCGGACTTCCCATTTTGCCTCTGCGGCGGCTGCCACGGACGCGGAGAGCCGTGGTAGATTTGGAGAAGCTGGCCATTTTTGTTTTTTGATCGGAGCTGCGGGGTTGGCCTAGTGGTTGGGCGTCAGCCTTCCAAGCTGATTTACACGGGTTCGAATCCCGTACCCCGCTCCATCCTGCAATTTGCCCATGCCCGAAAGTCTCCGCATCCGCGTGTTCGCCACGGGTGGCACGTTCGATAAAGAGTACAACGAACTCACCGGCGAGCTCTTCTTTCAGCGGACTCACCTGCCCGACATGCTGCGCCTGGGCCGTTGCCATCTGGAGGTGACCGTCGAGACCCTCATGATGGTCGACAGTCTCGAGATGAGCGAGCGCGACCGCGAACTGATCGCCGAGCGCTGTCAGCAGGCCGCCGAGGATCGCATCGTGATCACGCACGGCACCGACACGATGGAGCGGACCGCGGCCGTGCTCGGGCCGCGCTTCGGGCACAAGACCATCGTGCTCACAGGCGCCATGGTCCCATACACGTTTGGCAGCTCGGATGGCCTTTTCAATTTGGGAACCGCACTCGCCTGCGCGCAAACTCTGCCGCCCGGCGTCTACGTGGCAATGAACGGGCGATGTTTCCATTGGGATGAAGTACGGAAGAACCGGGAACTGGGCGTCTTTGAGTCGCTAAAGAAATCTTAGTCACTCTATGTCAAGTAATATAAAGCACTATATTGCAGTAGTTTACAAGAAAATATTGTCACTCTACAGCGGAGTGTGCTAAAAATAGACGACGGAACCCTGCGGGAATACTCCGAGCGAGGGTTCCACCGGCTTACCAGTAATCAACATTCACAGGAGGTTTAATTTGATGAAGATTCGTCCGCTCTACGATCGCATCGTGGTCAAACGAATTGAACAGAAAGAACAGATGCAAGGCGGCCTGTACATCCCGGATAGCGCCAAAGAGAAGCCCCAGGAGGGCGAGGTTGTGGCGGTGGGAAAAGGCAAGCGTCTGGAAGACGGCAAAGTGGTTCCGCTTGATGTGCAGGTCGGCGACCGGATTCTGTTCGGCAAGTATTCCGGCAGCGACATCAAGATGGATGGCGAAGAGTACATGATCATGCGCGAGGACGAGGTTCTCGGCATTCTGGATGCGAAGCCCCAGGCGGCGCAGAAAGCTAGCTAAGGAGTCGAAGAAAAGATGGCGAAACAGATTGTATACGCGGAGAACTCGCGGCAGGCAATTTTGCGCGGCGTCAACCAGCTTGCCGACGCGGTGAAGGTTACTCTCGGTCCCAAGGGACGCAACGTAGTCCTGGAGAAGAAGTTCGGCGGTCCGAACATCACCAAGGACGGCGTCACAGTAGCCAAGGAAATCGAACTCAAGGACCCGCTGGAAAACATGGGAGCGCAGTTGGTGCGCGAAGTCGCCTCCAAGACCAGCGACGTTGCCGGCGACGGCACGACGACGGCGACCATTCTGGCGCAGGCCATCTTCCGCGACGGCGTGAAGGCGGTTGCCGCCGGCGCCAACCCGATGGCCATCAAGCGCGGCATCGAAAAGGCCGTGGCCGCGGCCACCGAGGAAGTCAAGAAGCTTTCCAAGCCGGTTACCGGCGACATGATCGCTCAGGTGGGCACCATTTCCGCCAATAGCGATGCGACCATCGGCAACATCATCGCCGATGCGATGAAGAAGGTCGGCAAGGACGGCGTGATCACGGTCGAAGAGTCCAAGACCATGAGCACCGAGCTGGAAACGGTCGAGGGCATGCAGTTCGACCGCGGCTATCTCTCCCCGTACTTCGTCACCGACGCGGACCGGATGGAAGCCGTGATCGAGGATCCCTACATCCTCATCCACGAAAAGAAGATCAGCAACATGAAGGACCTGCTGCCGCTGCTCGAGCAGATCGCTCGCTCCGGCAAGCCGCTCCTCATCATCGCCGAGGAAGTCGAGGGCGAGGCGCTGGCCACCCTGGTGGTGAACAAGCTGCGCGGCACCCTGAACGCTTGCGCCGTGAAGGCGCCCGGCTTCGGCGACCGCCGCAAGGCGATGCTCGAGGACATTGCCACCCTCACCGGCGGCAAGGCCATCACGGAAGATATCGGCGTGAAGCTCGAGAGCGTGCAACTGAAGGACCTGGGCCGCGCCAAGCGCGTGACGGTGGACAAGGACAACACCACCATCGTCGACGGACTGGGCGACGATAAGGACATCAAGGGCCGCATCAAGCAGCTCAAGTCGCAGATCGAGGAGACCACTTCCGACTACGATCGCGAGAAGTTGCAGGAGCGGCTGGCGAAGCTGGCCGGCGGCGTGGCGGTGATCAAGGTTGGCGCCGCGACCGAGACCGAAATGAAGGAAAAGAAGGCCAGAGTGGAAGACGCGCTGCATGCAACGCGCGCCGCGGTGGAAGAAGGTATCGTCCCCGGCGGCGGCGTGGCTCTGCTGCGCGC
>Ga0074045_10003603_pt1 | contig 13923 bp, 10 predicted proteins | sample BogForMeECP23OM2_FD_94442 | JGI IMG/M metagenome (GOLD analysis project Ga0074045, IMG submission 94442) | Bog forest soil microbial communities from Calvert Island, British Columbia, Canada - Bog Forest MetaG ECP23OM2 | ecosystem: Environmental > Terrestrial > Soil > Wetlands ... | reverse complement strand
CGACCCGGCTGTCGCGAGCTCGGGAGTGCCCATGACTTCATCGAGCGTAGGCAGGGTAGTGGGAATTTCGGGGGTGGTGAGAATCCGCTCGCCGACCCGGCATCGATAGGGCGCACGGCCTCGCGTATCGCTGCGGTAGGCCAGCACTTTGGTCTCGAGCGCCAGGGCGGCGTCGTCGTTGGTGCGCCAACCGGGGGCCGCGAAACTGGTCGGCGCGACGCCAATGATCGCGCGATAGACCTCGCAAGCCTGGTCGATCTCAGCCTGAATTCCGGCCGGACCGAGTTGATCAAGACGGTCCTGCCAGCGCACGTGGTCATAGCCGTGGATCCCGACCTCGAAGCCGTTACGGACCAGGTCGCGCAGAATCTGCGGGAAGGCGAGTGCGATCGGCCGCGCCGGCAGCAGCGTGCCCGAAAGCGCCGTGCGCCAACCGTACATCGAGAGCGCGCGCGTCCGCCGCATCTTGGTGAGAAAGCCGGGATTACGGAAGAGGCGCATGATCGCCCGGCCGGAATTGTCGGGCCCCATAGCAATGTAGACGCTGGCCGTGACGTCGCATTCGAGCAACATCCGCTGCAGGCGCGGCATCCCCTCGCCCAGCCCCTGATGGGTATCGACGTCAATCTTGAGCGCTACATCCATAAGTCGCGATCAGCGGTGGAACCGCCGCGCTGATCCTCATGCACCATCCGGGTCAAAAGCGTCGTCCATCCTCAATCAGTTGCCGAATCGTCAGCCCCTTGGCGAGTTTCCGGCCCTTGCGCTCTTGCCGCATTTCTTCGGCGATCCGCCGCAGGTCGGGCTTCATGGCGCGGGGCGGCGGCGCGAGCAGCGCCACTGGCCGCCCGCGGCGGGTTATCGCGATCGTTTCACCTCGGGCCACGCGATCAAGCAGAGCCGAGAGATGGGTCTTGGCCGCAGAGAGTCCGACTGAGTCCATCGCAATATCAGGTGCCGGCAAAGGAGCGGGATTCTTCGTTGCGTTCAGAATGGCACTCAGCCGCGCTTAACCAAGAAATTCTTCCGCCGTCACAACACATGTCGTTCTGAGAGCTTATGAAATTTTCGATTCGTAACAGAGCGCCCTGAGTTGTCATCCTGAGCCGGCGAGCAACGCGAGCAGTGTCGAAGGACCTGCGCGCAGCGCTTTCAGTCCATTTCTCGGCTGAGTTATAGCATTTTGCGTGAAGCCCGCAATTGAGACCTTCTTGATGCTCAGCGACATAAACGTAGAGGCGCATGGGAGAACGCTGCGCGTAGGTCCTTCGACACTGCTCGCGTTGCTCGCCGGCTCAGGATGACAACTGACTTCTCCGCGCAAAAAGTAGCCACAAAAGGTCGCAACATCGTTCTGAGCGTAGGCTGCCGAAGCGAAGAATACCGGCAGTTGACAGCTTCGTAGGCATATTTATTAGGACAAACACTACTTCATTCAACAAAAGAGGGGGGACGCGGATCGCGTCACGCGGTGGCTTCCTGGCGGAACCACTCCATCGCGAGGCGGGTGCCCTCGCGCAGGTTGACCTTCGGCTCGACCCCGAGCAGCGTGCGCATCTTCGTATTGTCGGGGACCCGGCGCGGGATATCCTCATAGCTGTTGCCGTAGACTTCTTCCTGGCTGACGAATTTGATCTGCGAGCGGGTAGGGCCGTACAGCTCGAGCATCAGCTTGGCGACTTCCAGCACCGAGGTTTCGACATCGACGCCAATGTTGATCGCCTGGCCGTCGGCGCCGGGCACCAGTCCGGCCGCGACGGTCGCGGCCACCGCGTCAGTTACATAGGTGAAGCATCGCGTCTGCCTGCCGTCGCCAATGACGGTCAGATCGGCGCCGCGCAGCAGTTGCCCCATGAAGATCGTGAAGAGCCGGCCGACGTCCACCTTGTCCAGCCGCGGGCCGTAAACGTTGAAATACCGCACAACCGTGACCGGCATCCCGAGCTTGTGATAGGCGAAGCAGAAATGTTCACCGACCGCCTTGGAAGTCGAATAGCACCAGCGGTCGATCGTAGTCGCGCCCAGCACGCGGTCGTCGTCTTCTTTCCAGGGGACCTTCGGATTGCGGCCGTAAACCTCGGAAGTCGAGCTGAAGACCACTTTCTTCCCGTATTTGTAGGCCGCCTTCAGGACGTTCTGCGTGCCGTTAACGTTGACGTTGAGGGTCTGATAAGGATCGCCGACGTAGTATTCGACCCCGACCACCGCGGCGAGGTGATAGATCAGGTCGATGCGGGAAGCCAGGGTGTCGAGCAGCTCTACGTTGAAAATCGAATCATGAATATAGTGGAAGCCGGGCTTGTTCATCAGATGGCGCACCTTGCCGATCGCGCCTGTATCCAGCACAAAGACCTCGTCGCCGCGTGCGATAAACGCTTCCGCGAGATGCGAGCCCAGAAAGCCCGCACCGCCCGTGATCATGACCCGCATGTGACCTCCCTTTATTCCAGCCGCACGCCACCGCGATCGGCAAGCTCGCCGAGCACGTTCGCCGCGGTGTCCTCCGCCTGCTTTTCGAATTGCGCCCGGCCGATCAGGATACGGCCGTCGCCCGCCGCGACTTCGACCGCACCGTTCGATCGGCTCCCCAGGATCATGCCCGCCGGCTCGCCGCCGCCCGACTCGGCCGCGACCCGGGCCTCCCAGATGAACAGCTTGCGTCCTTCGACAAGACCAAATGCGCCGGGGTAAGGATGGGTTACCGCCCGCACCAGGTTGAAAATGCGGCGCGCGGGCCATCGCCAATCGATCCGGCCGTCCTCCGGCCGCCGGCGGCCGTAATAGCTGCCGCGGCTCAGGTCCTGGGCCCGGCGCGGCGCGCGCCCGGCGACAATCAAAGGATGGTATTCGTTGATCAGCGCCGCCCACAAGGGGATGAGCTTGCGATAGAGCGTCAGCGCCGTATCGCTATCGTCGATCCCGATGGCGCGCTGGGCCACAATATCACCGGCGTCGGCCCGAGTGACCATGTGATGAAGCGTGACGCCGCCTTCCGTCTCGCCGTTGACCAGCATCCAGTTAACCGGCACACGGCCGCGATACTTGGGCAGCATCGAGCCGTGCAGGTTGTAGGCGCCGAGCGGCGCCAGCGCGAGGAGCGCGGGCGGGATCAGGCTGCGATAATAGGCGGCATAGATTACGTCCGGCGCGCATCGCCGGACCTCGGCCAAGGCGTCGTCGTCGAGTTGCTCCGGCGTGTGGACGGGAATCCCGTGAGCGCGGGCCAGCGCGGCACAGGAGCGCCACCAAATCTCTTCGTCCGGGGCGTCGCGATGGGTAAAGAGTCCGGTTATCGGCGCGCCGAGACCAAGCAGCGCCTCCATGCAGGCGTAACCCGCTTCGTGATAGGCGAACAGCACACAGCGCGCACTCCCGACGCTATGGCCGCTCCCGGCTGCCGAACTGTCGGGAGTCATCGGTTAGTGATGGGGCGGCTCGAATTTGGCGTCGTCGGCGTCCTGGCCGTGCAGCGCGCGCACGATATAAGTCGGGCGGCGGCGCACTTCGAGGTAGATGCGTTCGATATATTCGCCGAGCAGTCCGAACGCGAGAAAGGCCAGGCCGAAAAAGAAGAACGTCACGGCGGACAGAATCCACAGCGCGCCCTCCTGCTGGGGGCCGTAGATCACGCGATGGGCCAGCAGGAAGGTGCCCAGCAGCGTCGCGAGCACCGAGATACCCATGCCCGTCAGACTCAACACCCGGATGGGGAAACTCGAAAAGCCCGTGACGAGGTTGAGGCTCAGATGGGCCAGCTTGAAGAGGCCGTATTTCGATTCGCCGCCGGCGCGCTCGGCATGCGCCACCGGAATCTCGGCGACGCGTTTGGCGAACGAGTTGGCCAGCGCCGGGACAAACGCGGCCTTCTCGTCGCAGGCGACCACCGTGTCGATGATGTGCCGGCGGTAGGCCCGCAGCATGCAGCCATAGTCATGCATCGGGACGCCGACGATGGCCGAGGTGAGACGGTTGTGTAGCCGCGAGGCGAGTTTCCGGTAGCTGCGATCGTGGCGCTCCTCGCGCCAGCCGCCGACGACGTCGTTGCCGGCCTCAATCGCCGCGACCAGCCGCGGAATCTCCTCGGGCGGGTTTTGCAGATCGGCGTCGAGCGTCACCACGATCGCGCCGCGGCAGTTGCGAAAGCCCGCGAGCAACGCCGGGTGCTGCCCGAAATTACGAGCCAGCTCGACCACCCGCACGCGCCGGTCACGATCCGCGATTTCGCTCATCAGGGCGAGTGACGTATCGGTCGAGCCGTCGTCGACCAGGATCACCTCGCAGCGATGGCCGAGGTCCGTCAGGAGCGCGAGAACCGGCTCGAGGCGATTCCAGAGGGCGGGCAGATTCGCCGCTTCGTTGTAAACCGGGATCACCAGCGAGATTAATTTGGACGAGCGGGTGCCGGTGTTGAAGAGTGGGGATATTTTGCCTGATGCGCTCACCAAAACTTGCTAGCCCCGGGCGCGTAGTCGCGCCAGGGATTCAGGCATTTTGACAAACCCGTTGCGCGATTTAAAGACACTACACGAGCGGAGCGCCGCCGCGGCGGAGTCTGCGACGCGCGGTTAAAATAAAGTCATAGTTGATCTGCGGGCGTCCAGCTTGGAGACTTCATCGCGTATGCCGCGGCTTACTCGCTTTCATCGCCTGCTGCTGTGTGGCGGGACCGCGGCGCTCTTCTATCTCGTGGGGCTCGGCGGACCGGCGCTGTGGGAGCCGGACGAAGGCCGCTATGCGGAAGTTGCGCGCGCGATGGTGGTCAGTGGCGATTACGTCACGCCGCGCGATAACGGAGTGCGCTACTTCGAAAAGCCGCCGTTGGTCTATTGGGCGGGAGCGCTCGCGATCAGAGCCCTGGGTCGCAACGAATTCGCGGTGCGCTTGCCGGCGGCACTGGCGAGCGTCGGTTCGATCGTCGTGACGGCGGCCGCGGCCGAGATGATGCTCGGGGCGGCGGTCGGAATTCTGGCGGCGATCGCGCTCGGGCTGAGCCCGCTGTTTTTTATCTTCGCGCGGACCGCCACGCCGGACCCCGAGCTGGCGTTCTTCTTCACCGCGGCGCTGATGTCATTTTACGCGGCTGCGACGCGCGGCGATTTTCGCACGGGCGCGGGCCGCCGGTGGATGTTCGCGGCGTCGGCGCTGCTCGCGCTCGCGACTTTGGTGAAGGGTCCAGTGGCGCTGCTGCTGGCGGGCGCGATCGCGCTCCTCTGGCTGCTCGGTGAAGGCCGGGCGCGCGCGATCACGCGCATCCGCTGGACGGAGTGCATCGCGATCTGCACAGCCATCACCGTGCCCTGGTTCGTGCTCGCGGCACGGCGGAATCCCGGCTTCCTCGCATTCTTCTTCCTCCATGAACACGTACAACGCTTTCTGAGTGATACGGAACACGGTTGGGGGCCGTGGTTCTTTATCCCGATCGCAATCGCCGGGACCTGGCCTTTCTTTTATTTCGCGCCATCGGGGATTACGGCGTTGAGGGAATCGACCAGCAGCGATGCGAGCGCCTCGGATCGCGGCGCTTTACGGTTTCTTTCGCTCTGGTTCGCCACAGTGTTGGTCTTCTTTTCGATTCCGCGCGCCAAGCTCGCGGAATATCTGCTCCCGGGACTTCCGCCGCTCGCGATTCTGGCCGGTGCGGGACTTGCGCGGTTGCGCTCGATGGAACCGGTCGGCGCCCGCCGGCTGCTGCGATGGTTCGCGGGGCTTAACGGACTCTTGGCGCTTGTCACGGCGGGAGGTCTGCTGTTGCTGCGACGACACGGCGCGCTTCCTATGCGGCTGAACCCAGGAGCAGCGAATCCGGCCATCGCTCTACTTGGCGATGGCTTCCTATTGATCGCGATCATGGGAATGGCCGCCGCGATTTGGTGGCTACGGGACCCGCGGCCGCGTCGCGCGCCAGAGGCAGTTGTAGTTATCGCACTCCTGCTAACGGGAGTGCTGGCCAAGGTCCGGATCGACGCCACACCGATGTTCTCCTATCGCGCTCTGGCGAATATTATCGCCCCGCAACTTGAGCATGGCTGTGCGCTCGCGTCGTATCATCATTTTGTTCAGGCGCTTCCTTTTTACACCGGCAAACAGGAGCGGCTCGTCGGTTATCGTGGCGAACTGGCGCCCTTCGGCGACTCGCCGGACGCGGCGCCGGCCTTTATCGCCACCGACGCGCGCTTGCGTGACCTGTGGTCGGCGCCGGCCTGCCTGGTCTTGATCGCGAACCGGAGCGATCGGGTAAAGCTGGCAAGCACGCTTACGCCAACGCCTATACTGCTTGGTTGTGAGGGCAAGAAACTCGCTCTGATCAATCAGCGACCGCCGTTGGACCTCAGCCGCCCGGATGACTGCGATTATCCATCACCACCCTCGGGACCCTGAGCGGTCATGACCAAAACGCTTAGCGCTCCTGTCATAATAGGTATTGGTTTGTGTTTGAAGCAGCTATAAAATCGCCGCATGGGTGTAGCTGAGGTGGGGAGGGCTCAAGTCTTGAGCGACAAAAGCGCGGAAGCTTTGACCGTGGCGGCCGACCCGAAACCGAAGCGCGAGAGCGAGGGTCCGACTCTCGGGAATTTTCTCGCGAGCGCGCGCGAAGGGCGCGGCGTGTCGGTTGACGATGCGGTCAAAGAGACCCGTATTCCAAATCATTATGTGCGTATGATCGAGAGCAGCGACTATTCGTTGATCTCCGATCAGCTTTACGTGCTGCCGTTTTTGCGGCGCTACGCGACCTTCCTCCAGCTCGATCCGGAGGAGATCGCGATGCGTTTCGTGCGCGAGGTGCAACGCGCCGACAACGCCCCGTCGCCGCGCAGTCTCGAGCCGATCGAAATGGATCGGCCGAAAAACCGCAACTGGAGCCGGCTCGCGGTGGTCGCGGGGTTGCTCGGGATAATCGTGGTGGCCTGGATGGTGCAAGCGCATCTGCGCGCCCGGCACGCGGCTGAGATGAACGCCACGTCGCTTCCGGAACAGCGGAGTTCCGCGTCACACTAGACGGGCAAGGCGCCGTGCGCGGCGCGCGCCAGGCGCGCGCCGATGGTCGCCTACCAATGGTTTCCGCGATCACAAATTCCCGCCGGATGGTTTCGCGCGCGCGAATCCCCCATCGGCTCAAACTGCGCGACGGCCGGATACTCGAATTTCCGCTCGTGATGGCGGTACTCAACGTTACGCCCGATTCCTTTTCCGATGCCGGCCAATTTCTCGACCCCGAACGCGCGCTGGAGCACGCGCTCGCGATGGAAGCCGCGGGCGCCGGGATAATCGACGTCGGCGGCGAATCGACCCGGCCCGTGGGGGCTCGCACAGTACTTGCCGCAGAGGAGCTGGCGCGGGTCACGCCGGTGCTCGAACTGCTTGAGCGCCGCCTGCGGGTTCCCGTCTCGATCGATACACGCAAGGCCGTCGTGGCCGAGCTGGCGTTACGGCACGGGGCCGCGCTGATCAACGACGTGAGCGCGCTCTCCGCCGATTCGGCGATGGCGCCGCTCGCGCGCCGGACGGGTTGCGTGGTCATCCTGATGCATATGCGGGGCGGTCCCGAGAATCACGCCAGGTTGACCCGTTACCGGGATGTAGTGGCGGAAGTGCGCGCCTATCTGCGGGCGCGCGCCCGCTTCGCCGAGCAACGGGGAATCTCGCCGCGGCGGATAATCGTCGATCCGGGTCTCGGGTTTGCCAAGACGGCGCGGCATAACCTGCTCTTGTTGAGTGGTCTCTATCGTATTTGCGCGCTAGGCTATCCAGTATTGATCGGAGCATCGCGCAAACGCTTCGTGCGCCAGATTGCCGGCGAGGGGCCACGCGAAGTGCTGGCCGGCAACACGGCGGTCAATGCGCTCGCGATCGCCCACGGCGCGTCGATTGTCCGGGCCCACGATACGGCGGAGACGGTGGCCGCGATGAAGATCGCGACGGCGGTGGTGCGCGGGCGAAGCTGATGATCATGCACGGGTTCTTCCAACTCATGCCCCGCCTAAGATGGCAGGACGCGGTCGACATTCTGATCGTCGCGTATGTTATCTACCGGATCGCGCTCCTGATTCGCGGGACGCGCACGATGCAGATGGTGGCGGGGCTGGGAATAGTCGCCGTTGCGTTCGTCAGCTCACAGATGCTCGGCTTATTCACGCTTAACTGGCTGCTGAACAACTTTCTCGGCTCTTTGATGGTTATCCTGGTCGTCATCTTTCAGGCTGACATCCGCCGCGCCCTGACCGGTGTCGGCGCTCGGTCGCTCTTCGCGGGCCATCCAGGTCCGACGAGTGGGGCACAGGAGCTATCGGCCGCCGCCGCGTGGCTCTCCGCGCGACGGATCGGCGCGCTGATCGTGGTCGAGCGCGACGTCGGTTTGCAGGACGTGGTCGATACCGGCCGCGCGATCGACGGCCAGCTCTCGCCCGAACTGCTCGAGACGATCTTCATGCGCGGATCGCCGCTGCACGACGGCGCCGTGATCGTCAAGGGCCGGCAAATTCTGGCGGCGGCCTGCCTGTTGCCGCTCTCGACCAATCCGAATGTGAGTCTCGCGCTCGGCACACGCCATCGCGCGGCGATCGGCCTGACCGAGGATAACGACGCGGTGGTGATCGTGGTTTCCGAGGAGGACGGGACGATCTCGATAGCGCGCAACGGCGCGCTGGAACGCGATCTAAAGCCGCAGCAACTGTTCGATACGCTGCGCGAGTTGCCGGGTTAGGCCTGGACTGCGGGGAGCGGAGCAAGATGTCGACAGCAGCGCGCAAAGAGCCTGGCGAAGCAGCGGTTGCACCCCGTCTGGTTCCGCCGGCCACTTCCAAGGCGCGCTATTACGAAGGGATGCTCAAGCGCGGCCTGCGGCGCAACACCGGTCTGCGCCTGATCTCGGTGCTGCTCGCCATGGGGCTGTGGTTCTTCGTCAATGCCGGGCAGCACAGCTCAATTGAGTCGTTTAACGTGCCGGTTACCTACCGTGACTTGCCACCTCATATGATTATCACGAATCCTCATCCGCAGAGTGTCAAGGTCGAGGTCTCGGGACCGCGAACCCTGCTGTCGCTGATCGATCCGAGCCGGCTCATGCTCAGGCTCGACTTGATCGGGGTGACGGTCGGGGAAGTGTCCTTAAGGGTAAATCCCGAAGCGTTCAACGTCCCGCGTCAGACCACGGTGGTCAGTGTCGTGCCCTCGCAAATCGTGCTCGATATCGACCAGATCACCACGCGCGACCTGCCGGTCCGCTTGACCCTGATCGGCGCGCCGGCGATGGGCTATCGCGTATCCTCGAAAGAGATCGATCCGCCGACTACCGCCGTGCGAGGTCCGGGCAAGGAACTCGCCCGGATCGACGAGGTCGAAAGCGAACCGATCGACCTGACCGATGCGACCGGCAGTCTCGGACGGCGGGTCGCGCTGACCGCGCCTTTCCCCAGCGCGCGGATTGAGCCTGCCGAGGTGACCGCGAATATCGTGGTCGCGCCGATTGTGGAGGAAAAGGAGTTCCGCGGGATGCCGATTGAGGTGCGTGGCAATGAGAACCCCTTCCGTATCGAGCCCGCGCACGTCAATCTGACGATTCGTGGCACACAACTGGAGCTGGCTGAGCTCGACTTGCACGAGGCCGCGTTTATCGACGCCGATGGCATGGCGCCCGGGGTCTATGATGCGACCGTGCAGCTGACGCTGCCCGAGGGTGTCGAGTTAGTGCATCAATCGGCCATGAAAGTTAAGCTCAGAATTTATCGCGAGCGACGGACGTCCCGGCATTGAGTAGCAAGTCACAAAAATTGTTTGGCACCGACGGCGTGCGCGGGGTCGCCAACCTGGAACCGATCACGTCCGAAACCGCGCTGCGGCTCGGCCGCGCGCTGGCCCACGTCTTTCGCCATCCGGGCGGGCGCCATCGCCGGATTCTGGTGGGCAAGGATACGCGGCTCTCCGGGTACATGCTTGAGACCGCGATGGCCTCGGGCCTGTGCTCGATGGGTGTCGACGTGCTGCTGGTTGGCCCGTTGCCGACCCCCGGGATCGCGTTCCTGACCCGCAGTATGCGGGCCGACGCAGGGGTCGTTATTTCGGCTTCGCACAATCCGTTCGAGGATAACGGGATCAAATTTTTCTCGCGCGAGGGCTTCAAGCTCGACGACGCGACCGAGGCGCGGATCGAAGCGCTGGTCTTCGACGACGCCGCGCTCACCAGCTCGCGCGCCACCGCGGCCGATATTGGCAGGGCCGCGCGTATCGACGACGCGATCGGGCGCTACGCGGTCTTCCTCAAGACCTGTGTGCCGCGCGCGCTCAGTTTCGAGGGGCTGAAGGTCGTGATCGATTGCGCCAACGGGGCGGCCTACCGGGTCGGTCCCGAGGTGCTGCAGGAGCTGGGCGCCGAGGTTATCAGCCTCGGCGTTGAACCCAACGGTACGAATATCAATGCCGGCTGCGGTGCGGTCCATCTGGAGCCGCTGCGGCAGGCGGTCGCCCGGACAGGTGCGCAGGTGGGAATCGCGCTCGACGGCGACGGCGATCGCGCGATGCTGGTCGACGAGCTGGGCGCGGTGTTCGACGGCGACGACGCGATGGCGTTGGCGGGCACGCGGATGGCCGCGCAGGGGCAGCTCAACGGGAATACGGTGGTCGGCACCGTGATGAGCAACTTCGGACTCGAGTTGGCCCTTTCGCGCCACGGGGTCCGCCTGGTCAGGACCGACGTCGGCGATCCCGCCGTGGTGCGCGAGATGCGCGCCAACTCTTACAATCTGGGCGGCGAGCAATCCGGCCACGTCATCTTCATGGACCATTCCACCACCGGCGACGGACTGATTACGGCCCTGCGCGTGCTCTCGCTGATGGTCGAGACGCAAACACCGCTCAGTGCGTTGCGCGTCATGAAGCGCGTGCCACAGGTGCTCGAAAACGTCGTGGTGCGCGAGCGCGTGCCGTTCGCGGAGATGGCTGATGTGAGCGGCGCGATCGCGGCGGCTGAGCGCGAGCTCAACGGCTGCGGCCGGCTGCTGGTCCGCTATTCGGGCACCGAGATGCTGGCGCGGGTGATGGTCGAGGGCGAACGGGCCGATCAGATCGACGACATCGCCCGGGCGATCGCCGCCACGATTCGGACGCGGATCGGCGCCTGACCGCGCCCCTCCAAAAACCCGTCGATTATCAAATTTGATGATTAAGCTCGGGGAAATATCGATCACGCGAGCCGTTCGACTTCGGGGGAACCTCGGCGAGCTGGCTGTACTGCGCCGGTGTCAGCGCCCCGTGATTTACCGCCACAAGGTCCTTCGCTGTGCCATCCGCCATGTCCACCACCGCGTTTCCGCGACCACCCTACCTCGGCAACTCTGACGCGGTAGTTCTATTTTATCAGGTTAGAAAAGATAAAGGGAGAGAAGCCAAAACCGCGCCTTTTGGACGGCGCATCGAGGTCGATTCACGCACTGGCTTGTGCTTACTGTCAGGGTCGCGCTTGATATTGCACGACAACCTCGTCGTGACGAGCTGTCGTTTTTCATGAAATCGCAAAGCTAGCCCGCACGCGGGTAATCAGCCCGCCGCGAAAGCTTTGGCCTAAAATGCACTGTTGGATTCCGCGCGTTCGCGAAGGATAGGCAAAGCGGAGGGAGTTTTCTTGAAATATCAATACGCAGCACCTGTTTGGAGTCTTGGAGCGTGTGGTCGACTGTTCGCGACGCTTCTTACTTTAACTCTTCTATTGGCTAGTCCCGCCTTTCCGGCCGACAGCATTGAAGGTCAGGTGCTTGGTGCAGGCGCGCCAATCGCCAAATCGACTGTGACTCTTTGGGAAGCGAGCGCCGACGCGCCCAAGCAATTGGCGCAGACCCAAACCGGCGATGACGGCCGCTTCACTTTGAGCGTGAACGGATCGCCTGACAGCAATTTATACCTGGTCGCAACCGGCGGCGAACGAACGGCCAATAAGACCGGCAACAACAATCCGGCCATTGCGCTCCTCGCCGTCCTCGGCAGCACTCGGCCCACCAAGGTCACGATCAACGAATTCACGACCGTCGCATCGGTCTGGACCAACGCCCAATTCCTCGATGGCACTACGCTCCGGGGTAACGCGCTTGGACTGCGTACCGCTGCGGGCAACGTGCCCAACTTCGTCGATATCGCAACCGGCGGCTGGGGCGCCGCGATCCAGGGTCCGCTCAACGGTCCCCAGACACCGACAATGGCTAATTTCGCGATGCTGGCTGACGTGCTTGCCGGCTGCACCACTCGGGTGACAGCCGATGCGTGCGACAAACTATTCGCGGCGGCAACGCCGCCGAGCGGCAGCGCCCCGAGCGACACACTGACGGCAGCCCAATCGATCGCGCGCTATCCGTGGTACCACCCTGGACGCGTCTTCACCCTGCTCAAGGCCTTCTATCCGATCCCGCAGGGCAAGAAACTGCGTCCCGTTCCCTATATGCCGTACCTCAATTGGCAGCCTAGCGCATGGGTGCTGCCACTGAAGTTCGACGGCGGCGGGTACCGCGCGGGCGGCAAAGGAGGATTCGACAGCGACGGTAACTTCTGGGTCGGCGACAATTTCTCGGTTGGCTGGCAGGGCCAGGACTCGTTGTGGGAGGGACATGCTACCAAGTTCGCCCCCGACGGGCAGGCGCTTTCTCCGATCACCGATGGCTTCAGCGGCGGTGGAATGGAAGGCGGCACCTTTGGCGCCGCCGTCGATGCAAAGGATAATGCCTGGTTCTCAACTTACGGCAGCAAAGCAATCGTCGTGTTCGACAAGAACGGCAAGCCCCTGACCCCGCCCGACGGCATCACTTTCAATGGCCGGTTGGGGCTGATGCAAGGCGTCATGGTCACGCCAAGCGGCGATGTGTGGGTCCTGGGGGTCGAAAAAAGGCAACTCGTCTACTTCCCAAAGGGCGATTTGACCAGGGGAAGGATTGTCTGCGAGGGCGATAACGCCGAGCCTTGCAAGTCGTTCGTAGCGCCATTCCACCTGGCCATTGATCAGCAGGACCGCATCTGGGTCTCCAACAGCGGCATCAATCACGTTACCCGCTTCCCCGCATCAGATCCGAGTAAAGCCGAGACCTTCAAAAGCGGCTTCAACACCAGCGGTCTCGCCATCGATAGCCAAGGCAATGTCTGGGTCACCGCCCGTTTTGGCAAAAGCCTGGTGGGCATGATGCATCTGGTGGATATGGGTTTACGCCTGAAGCTCCACGGCCTGACGAAGGCCTCCGACTACCTGACCAAGACCATGTCGGAACAGAAAGGCGGGCGCGTAGGCGGCAGCATGATCCTGCTGCGGCCGGATGGCTCGCCGTATCCAGGTTCTCCATTTATTGGCCGCAGCCTGCCAGGGCCATGGGCCGTTGCCGTCGACGGCGACGATAACGTCTGGATCTCCAACTTCGCGGGAGCATCCGGCCAGATCGCACACCTCTGCGGCGTCAGAACCGAGAACTGCCCGCCCGGTATGAAGACCGGCGATCCGATCTCGCCTCCGCTCGGCTACGTCGGCGGTGGCTTGCAGATGCAAGTCGACATCGACGTGGACCCAGCCGGAAACGTCTGGGTCACGTACAATTGGCAGGATATCGACAGCTGTATCGGGACGCCCAGCGAGGCGCTTTCGACTCGTTGCGGCGGCCAGGGCGTCGTAGTCTTCTACGGTATGGCCAAGCCAGTGCAATCGCCGCAGATCGGACCGGCCCGCGGGTTCTAGGAAAGACGCAGTCCAGAACGGTCAACGTTGCGCATTGCGTAAGTGGCACTAAATCGCGAATCGGAAACCGCGGATTATCGATGCTTAAACTTGGAGTGAATGTCGATCACGTCGCGACCGTCAGGCAGGCGCGGGGCGTGGCTTATCCCGACCCGGTCGAAGCCGCGCTCGCGGCGGAACGGGCGGGCGCGGACGCGATCACGATGCATCTGCGGGAAGACCGGCGG
>Ga0074045_10003602_pt1 | contig 13924 bp, 9 predicted proteins | sample BogForMeECP23OM2_FD_94442 | JGI IMG/M metagenome (GOLD analysis project Ga0074045, IMG submission 94442) | Bog forest soil microbial communities from Calvert Island, British Columbia, Canada - Bog Forest MetaG ECP23OM2 | ecosystem: Environmental > Terrestrial > Soil > Wetlands ... | reverse complement strand
GCGGAGAGGTGGCCGAGCGGTTGATGGCTCCGGTCTTGAAAACCGGCGTACCCGAAAGGGTACCGGGGGTTCGAATCCCTCCCTCTCCGCCATAATTCCTTGACTGCCCGTTCAGCCACCCGTAATCTCACCAGTTGCAGCCCGGACAATTCCCAGGAGACAAAAATGCCAACCAGATACAGGGTCGTCAAGGTCAAATGTGTAGAGCCGGAAGTCTTCATTATTGTGGGAATTGATTTCGACGAGCATTCCATCAAGAGCACGTCCCGCGCCATGTCGGAGGCGGACTTGCGCGCCCACTTGCGGGAGGCCGGCGCTTCCCGGGATGAAATCACCGCATGGATCGTGCAGGGGCAGGCATATCCTGAATAACGCAGGTCAAAACTGAGGTGCACTGGCATGACCGACCCCAATACTCTCGTAGCGCCGATGCAGGGCGCGGAACACCGCGAAGTCGGCGGTGTGCAGTTGGACGTAACCGCGGCCGGCAACTGCCGCGTAAAGCGATTGATCTACCCTGTGGGATTCCGCTGGTCAACGGACATGAAGCCGCTGGTGGGCACCGACCGGTGCATGCACGCCCATGTCGGGTTCCTGGCAAGCGGCCAGATCCACATGGAGTTCGCCGACGGTTGCGTGCTGGAATTTCGGGCGCCGCAGGTGATTGCCATCGAACCCGGCCACGACGGCTGGGTCGTTGGAAACGAACCGGCGGTTGTGATCGAGTTCGACTTCGGGAACGAAACTGTGCGAAGCCTGGGCATGCCCGAGCAGCACACGCACGGCGACTGATGCATGAGCGATACCGCAAGAGCGCTTGCTGCCGCCTAGCTCCGCTTCTTGGAAGCCCGCGATGACGGTCGGGTCCGCGGCTTCGGCCTGGGTTGGGCTGACGTTACCGGAGCTTCAATCACGCTTCGCACCCAGAATTCTCCGTGGCTGTCGAGTTCGATACCGTGTACTTCGCGCTCGAAGCCGGGGAAACGCTTGCTGAACTCCTCCAAAGCAAGCAGAAAACGTATGGTGGGACTGTTGGCATCCCCCAACCGCTCTCCGGGCATGCGAATGGGAATGCCGGGCGGATACGGCACCAGCATTACCGCCGGGATTCGACCTGCCATCTCCGTTAGCTTCACCTTCTCGGTGCCTTCGCGGACGAGTTTCTGGTAAGTCGCTGCGGGCGTCATCACGGGATCGGGCGCAACATCGCAGGCTTCCTGCAACAGAGTGGGCAAATTCAGTTGCTTCATGGCGGCGTGCATTTCGTCGCTCAACTGTCTGAGGGTAAGCGCGCCGTAGCGGTCGGGAAACTTGGCGGCCAAGTCCGGAAGCGCCTCGCTCAGCGGTGCCTCGCGGTCGTACAAACGCTTGAACTCGAACAGCGTCTCCAGCAGACTTCCCCATTTGCCCTTGCTGGTGCCGACCGAGAAGAGCGCTAGGATAGTGTAGTCTCCAGTGCGCGCAATCTCTACCCGGCGCGAATCCAGGAAAGCGGTCAATACGGCCGCCGGAATTCCTGACTCGGCTAGCTGACCTCGCGGATCGATGCCGGGCGCCAAGATGGTGACTTTAGTTGGATCCAGTAGGCAATAGTCATCGGCAATGTCTTCATCATTGAAGCCATGCCATCCGTCGCCTGGTTTCAAGGCCCAGCACGACGGCGACTGCGCCAAAAGAGTATCGGGCGCATCCTCAAACCGGTACACTTTTCCGTCCGCGGGATCTCTCACGGAGTCGGGTTGGAACATACCGAAGAACCATCCATTGCCGCTGGCTTCCGCTTTCAGCCGATGCGCCACCGAAGCCATGGCCTTGCGGAAATTGATGGCGTCCTGAATGGTCTCGGTCATCAGCGTTTGGCCGGCTGGCTCGTCCATCATCGCCGTGGCAACATCGATGGACGCGATCATCGGATAGAACGGCGAGGTTGTGCCGTGCATCATGAACGACTCGTTGAATTGATCGAACTCCAGCGGGGCCCGCGCACTAAGCTTCACATGGATCATGGAAGCCATGGAGAACGCGGCGAGCATTTTGTGGGTCGATTGGACGGCAAATATCAGGGGACGGTTTGGCATGTCATTCGGCACGTCCATGCCAAAGCGTCCGCGATAGAGCGGGTGGAACTTGGCATAGGCGTACCAGGCCTCGTCGAAGTGCACTCGTGGCACGCTGGGGGCCAATTCCTGCACCACTCTCACGACGTCGTAACAGAATCCGTCGTAGGTCGAGTTTGTCACGACGGCGTACGTCGGCTGCTTGGACGCAGCTCCGGCTGCGAACGGACTCTTCTCGATGAGGTCCTTGATGGACTCCGGACGGAAGCGCTGCAGCGGCACCAGCCCGATCATGCCGTAACCATTGCGTGTCGGCTTCAGGTAGGCAGGGCGCGCCCCCGTCAGGGTCAGCGAATGGCAGATCGACTTGTGGCAGTTCATGTCAACCAAAACCATCTCGTCCCGGCCGATCACGCCATGGCCAACAATTTGGTTGGAGCTGGAGGATCCATTCAAAACGTAAAACGTCCAGTCGGCCCCGAAGATGCGGGCGGCATTGCGCTCGGATTCCGCCGGCGGTCCGATGTGGTCAAGCCACGAGCCCAACTCGGCGGTGGAAATTCCCAGATCGGAGCGAAGCAGATTCTCTCCGAAAAACTGGTGGAAGGCCATTCCCACCGGATGCTTGAGAAACGCCACTCCGCCCATGTGTCCGGGCGCGTCCCAGGAGTAAGCGCCCTGATCGGTATACTTTTTCAGCTCGCGGAAGTACGGCGGCAGAAGCTGGTCCTGGTAACGAACGACGGCGAAATCGACTCGGTTGGCAATAAAGGCGGGTGTATCGCCGAACAGGTAGATGTACTCATGCACCTGCTTCATAACCTCAAGCGGCAACTCGCTTACCAGCGTGCGGTCGGCGATGAGGAAGATGGGAACCTTGGTATTGCGCCTTCTGACGGCGCGAATGATCTTCAAGGCGGCACGCTCGTCGAACTGCGTGTTTTGGGTCAGGTCCCAGTCGAGAAGGATCGCGCTGAAGGATGGATCAGACTTGACGAGTGCAAGCCCGTCCTCGGGAGTGGACGTACGAATGACCCGATATCCCTCTTCCTGGATCGCTTCGCACAAGCGCTCCATGGCCCGGTCGGAGACCGAGTCTGTACCTCCAACTTCGCTGGCGATCAGCAGCACCCAGCGCCCTTCGCTCATCTGAACCTCTCTTTGGGGACAAAACCTGATGAATAATTTTGATGTATTCCGTTACTGCAGTATAGAGGTTGGGTTGCCTCATGCAAGAAGGAGAAAAGAAATCGTAGAAGCCGCCGATGCGAAATACAAGAGGAAGGCGGGGTTTTCGCCGGACCGAGATGAAATATTGGATGAGAAGGGATGGTGAGGGCCGCGAATTATTAATGCAGCGTGAATGTATTTCTCGTCTGTGTCGGTCGACGGCGTGTCGAGCCGTACGCCGCGAGCCGATAGAATGGATGCATTGAAAGCGAGCGGAAGAGGACCTCCTACATGAATGTGTTTGTGCTCAACTCGGGAAGTTCCAGCCTGAAGTTTCAAGTCATCGCCACCGATCTGGATCGCATCCGGCAGCATCAGGACGAACGCCTCTGCCGCGGCGAAGTTGAACGCATCGGTGGAGAGGCGATTGTCACGTTCCAGAAAGGTGGCGAAGCTAAGCACAAATTCACTGCGCCCCTGCGTGACATCGCAGCCGCGCTGGATTACCTGGTCCGCTACATCGCCTCCGACCGATCGGGCGTAGCGGAAATCAAGAGTTCGGCTGACATTCACGCGGTCGGCCATCGTGTGGTTCACGGGGGCGAGATGTTCACGGAGTCGGCCCTGATCGACGATAGAGTCCTGCAGGGGATCGAAGACTGTATCGATCTTGCGCCGCTACACAATCCGAACAACATCAGGGGCATCATGGCGGCGCGGGAGCTGTTTGGCAAAGAAATTCAGCAGGTAGCCGTGTTCGATACCTCGTTCCATCACACGATCCCGGAGCAGGCGTACCTCTACGCTGTGCCCTATCATCTCTACCGGCGGCATCGCATCCGCCGATATGGCTTTCATGGCACGTCACATCGCTATGTCGCATTTCGCTATCGCGCTTTACGAGGGCTGGAGCGAGAGCAGACCAACATCATCACGCTTCACCTGGGGAATGGCTGTTCAGCCGCTGCAATTAAAGGCGGCAATTCCGTCGATACCTCTATGGGCATGACACCCTTGGAGGGCCTCGTAATGGGCACACGCTCCGGGGACCTGGATCCAGCAATCGTGAATCTGATCGCGACGAAGGAAGGCATGTCGGGATCGGAAGTCGACACGCTCTTGAATACGCAGTCCGGTCTACTGGGTATCTCCGGATTGTCGAACGACATGCGGATGCTGCAGGCGGAGTTAAAAGAGAACGAAGATCGAAGGGTTCAGTTGGCGATTGCGGTTTTCTGCTATCGGGCTCGAAAGTACATAGGCTCGTTCCTGGCTTGCATGGGGGGCGCAGATGCCGTCATTTTCACCGGCGGCATCGGAGAGAACTCGCCGGAAATTCGCGCCCGCATCTGCGCAGGCATGGAATGGGCCGGCCTGAAGATCGACGTAGGCAAGAACCAGCAGACCGTCGCCCATGAAGGTCTCATCAGCAGCGATGATTCAAAGCTCCTGGTCTACGCCATCCCGACCGACGAGGAATTGCTAATCGCCCGCGACACGGTGCGAGTCATACACGGGCAGCCTCACCCTTCTTAAGACGAATCGATCTAGTACGGCCAGACCCAACCCGCTGCCTCCGGCTGGTCGATGCCGTGTTCATGGGCGTAGTTACGGCATTCGATTTGCTTGTTTAGGAACCTGTCCTTGGCATGGCCGCCGATCTTCTGCAGCCGCGGCACACGGTCGATTACATCCATAGCCAGACTGAAGCGGTCGATATTGTTGTTGATCGCTAGCTCCAGTGGTGTATTGATGTTGCCCTTTTCCTTATAGCCGCGCACGTGCATATTATCGTGATTATGGCGGCGGTAGGCCAGGCGATGAATGAGCCAGGGATATCCGTGGAAGTTGAAAATCACCGGCTTGTCCAGCGTGAATAGTGAGTCGAAGTCGCGGTCCGACAGCCCGTGCGGGTGCTCGGTGCTGGGCTGCAGCTTGAAGAGATCGATCACGTTCACGAACCTGATCTTGATGTCCTTGAACTCTTCGCGCAACAGAGCAATAGCGGCCAGCGCTTCCTGGGTGGGAATGTCGCCGGCTGATGCCATCACCACGTCGGGTTCTCCGCCTTCATCGTTGCTGGCCCAGTCCCAGATACCGATTCCCTTGGTGCAGTGGGTGATGGCCGCTTCCATGTCCATGAACTGCAGGTGATTCTGCTTGTCGCACACGATCACGTTGACGTAATTCTGGCTGCGGAGGCAGTGGTCGGCGACGGACAACAGTGAATTGACATCGGGCGGAAGGTAGATGCGCGTTACGTTGGCGCTCTTGTTGACCACCACGTCGAGGAAGCCAGGATCCTGGTGCGTGAAGCCGTTATGGTCCTGCCGCCAGACGGTCGAGGTAATCAGCAGGTTCAGCGAGGCGATGGAGTCGCGCCACGTCAAGTGATTACAAATCTCCAACCACTTCGCGTGCTGGTTGAACATCGAGTCGATCACGTGCACGAACGACTCATAGGTCGAGAAGAAGCCGTGACGCCCGGTCAGCAGGTACCCTTCAAGCATGCCCTCCATGGTGTGCTCGCTGAGCATTTCCATCACGCGGCCGTCCTTGGAAAGCTCGCTGCCATCCAGGTCTTCGGGGAAGTACTCTTCGATCCAGAACTTCTTGCTGACTTCGTAAATCGCATCCAGTTTGTTGGAGGTGTTTTCATCCGGACCGAAGACGCGGAAGTTGTCCATGTTCGCCTTCATCACATCGCGCAGGAAATTGCCCAGTGGGCGCGTGTTTTCGGCCTGCACCCGGCCCGGCTTTTCGAACTTGATACCGTACTGGCGGAAGTCCGGCAGGCGCAGCGCCTTCTTGATGCGGCCGCCGTTGGCGTGAAGGCTCGCGCTCATGCGACGCAAACCGGTAGGCGCTAGTTCGCGGAATTCGGCTGCGAATTTTCCCTTGGCATCGAAGAGCTCTTCGGGACGCAGGGAGCGCATCCAATTCTCGAGAAGGAGAAGCTGCTCGGGGTCTTTCTTCACATTGGGCAGCGGTACCTGGTGAGCGCGCCAAAAGCCTTCCAGCCGGTGGCCTTCGACTTCCTTCGGAGCGGTCCATCCCTTGGGTGACCGGAGCACGATCATGGGCCAATGAGGCCGGCTGGTCACGCCTTTCTCGCGCGCCTCCTGCTGGTACTGCCTGATCTCAAGTACGCAGTGCTCAACCGTAGCGGCCATTGCCTGGTGCATGCTGTCGTGATCTGAGCCCTCGACGAAGTACGGCGTCCAGCCGTAGCCGCGCATCAGGCTTTCCAGTTCCTCGTGCGGAATACGCGCCAGCAAGGTCGGATTGTTGATCTTGTAGCCGTTGAGATGGTAGATCGGAAGCACCGCTCCGTCGCGTTGCGGGTTTAGAAACTTATTGACATGCCACGAGGTCGCCAGGGGCCCGGTCTCGGACTCGCCATCGCCGACAACCGCCGCGACAATCAATTCGGGATTGTCGAACGCAGCGCCGCAGGCGTGGGAGAGGACGTAGCCAAGTTCTCCGCCCTCGTGAATGGAGCCCGGCGTCTCCGGCGTGCAATGGCTGCCTATGCCTCCCGGAAAGGAAAACTGCTTGAAGAATTCGCGCAGGCCTTCGAAGTCTTCACTCTTGTCGGGATACACCTCGGAGTATGTCCCCTCCAGATAGGCCGGCCCGAGAACACCGGGAGCGCCGTGTCCCGGGCCGGCAAGAAAGATCATGTCCAGGTCGTATTTCTTGATGAGCCTATTCAGGTGCACATAAATGAACGACAAGCCCGGGCTTGATCCCCAGTGTCCGAGGAGCCGGTTCTTAATGTGCTCGGGGCGCAGCGGTTCCGTTAACAGCGGATTGTCGAGAAGGTAAATCATCCCCAGACTGAGATAGTTGCAAGCTCGCCAATATGCATCTGTCTTCCGCAGTTCTTCGGTGTTAAGCGGTGCGCCGGCTACGGTCGATCGCGCTTGGCCGTATGCGCTCAGGGTATCGAGTTCGGGTGCGCCAGCGGTGGCACTCATGAGGGCACTCCTTTATCAATGAATCGTCGGAAGGCGGCTTCCTTGTCTAACGATTCACCAAAGGCGGGCAGGTCGTCAAGGAGCTTGGTCGTTTGTTAATTAGATTTAATGCTAAGCCGGGGAGGCATGGCGCACCCTGACTCAGCGCCGGCAGAAAATCGTATCTGTCGGCTACAAGGCACCGACGTCCTCTGTTATTGTCACTCGCGTACGTTCGCGAGCGCCGGACGGCGCGATCAATAGAGTCGAGCGAGGTAAAGAATGGCTTGTGATCCGCAGGAGTTAAGGCATGTTCCACTATTTGCGCTTCTTGACGACGAGGAGGCGGCTGTCCTGGCCTCGCAGGTCGAAGTCCGGAAATTCGCTCCGCGCCAGCGGATCTACAAGATTGGCGATCCCGCTAATCAGGCCTATGTGATGATTTCGGGAAGAGTCCAGGTTGTGACCGTGGACGAAGATAACCAGGAAGTATTGGTCGATGAACCGGGGCATGGCGAATTTTTTGGGTTCGCCTCGATGTTGGAGGAGACACCTCACCAAACCACCGCCACTGCCATGGAGCAAACCATCTGCGTTGAGGTGGCCCGCAACGACATCGCCACGCTTCTGCAGCGTAAGCCGATGGCAGGAATGGATATGTTGACGGTACTGGGCCGTCAATTCCATGCTTCCCAGCAATTGGTGCGCCTACGGGCCAATCGTAGCGCCAACGAAATGATCGATGAAGAATTGACGTTCGGGGACCGCATAGCCGACACTGTTGCCCGCTTCGGGGGATCCTGGACATTCATCATAATTTTCGGCATTGTGCTGGTGATTTATTCGGGCGTTAACGTCGCACTGGCAAACAAGGCCTGGGACCCCTATCCGTTTATCCTGCTCAACCTTTTCCTGTCCATGCTTGCTGCAATTCAAGCGCCCGTCATCATGATGAGTCAGAACCGCCAGGACACTAAAGACCGTCTGCGCAGTGAATTGGACTTCGACGTGAATCGGCGTGCGGAATCGGAGATTCAGGCCCTCTCGCGCAAACTTAATATATTGACGGACAAGATTGGCGATGTCGACGACTTGCTGCGGAGCAAGCTGCCCGACAATGGAGTTTAAGTTTGACTAAAGCACATCAATGATGAGTAGGGTAATGTCGTCCTGCTGGGGTAAGGCTGCGGGCTGCCATTTGCGCGCCTCGTCCAGCAGAAGCAGAGACAATTCCGCGGCGGGGCGCGAGGAATTGTCACGCAGGATTTGTTCGAGTTTGCGATCGCCGAATGCCTCGCCTTGGGCATTTTCGGGCTCGCTGAAGCCGTCGGTGTAGAGGAGGAAACGGTCGCCGGAGGCGAAGGAAATCTCGCGAACGGGAAAATCACCATCGAAAGGCGCACCGAAGAGCAGGCCATTGCTTTCGACACGGGCCAGCCTGCTGCAGGCGGCACACTAACAGAAGAGGGGTGACTGGTCGACGAGTCACAAGCAGCCGCCGAATCTTTGCTGGGCAATCAGGTCCCCGAAACCACGTGGCTTGCGAAACAGGCGCGCGCGCTCGGTGGATACGCGGCATCGGCCTTCGGTGCGGGATTCGGCGGAAGTGTCTGGGCGCTGGTGGAACGCAGTGAAGCGGGTCAATTCGCGAACCGCTGGCGAGAGGCCTACCAACGCAGTCCTCACAGCGCGGCTCGCAACAGCCAGATCTTCGTCACAGCCGCAGGGCCGCCTCTGACTCGCCTTTAGACAACGGACATCACCGAATTAATTCACGAAAGCAATTCGAGACGACAGCCGTGCCAGCTTTAGCACTTTGTACACATAGACGTTGACGCCGCGCAACGTCACCTTGACCGCTTTCCCGTCAGCGGCGCCAACGAAATCCTCCAAAGCACGCAAGCCCCCGGGATCGAGCCGGCCCACCACTGAGAAATCCAAGAACACATTGCCGCCGCTATCGAGTTTCTCCCCACGCTCGCGCAGGGCGTCCGCCACACCATTTCCATCAACATCGACCCACGCATCAATCATCGTCATACCAGCACCTCATCCCCACGCTGTGGCCGTGATGCAACCTCCGCCTTCGTCTCCCCGCGGCCTTTATAGGCGCTCCAGAAGAGCTCAACCAATTCGCTCAACAGCGGCATGCGCGGGTTCGAGCGCCAGGAAGGATCGTCGAACGCGTTCTTAACCAACTCGGGCATCGCCTGTTCGAATTCTTCCTTCGAAATCCCTAACTCTGCGATCGACCGGGGAACCGCTAAGCGGTCTAGTAACTGCTCAGTCGCCACTACCAGGTTCTTCACTTTTTCTTCAACCGTATCGCCGCCCAGGCCCAGCAAGTCCGCCACCATGGCGTATTTCTTGTGCGCGATATATCCCCGCTGGTTGGGTGACGGCATGAACTTGGTAGGCACCCCAGCATTGAATGCAATGACATGGGGTAACATCAGCGCGTTGGCCCGCCCGTGCGCGACGTGGAAGCGCGCACCGAAGGCATGAGCCAAAGCGTGGTTCACGCCCACCGAAGCGTTGGAAAACGCAATCGCCGCAATGCAAGCGGCATTGTGCATCATGGTCCGCGCCTCTTCATCATTGGGTTGCTCATATGCGATTGGCAGGTAGCGGAACACCAACCGGATCGCTTGAAACGCATTGGAGTCGGTGTAGGGCGAAGCAAAAATCGAAACCCCGGCTTCCAAGGCGTGGGTCAGGCAATCAATGCCCGTATCGGCTGTGAGCCCTTTCGGCATGGACATAACGAACTGCGGATCGACGATCGCCACATCCGGACTGAGCGAGTAGTCGGCGAGCGTTACTTTTCGCCCGTGCTCTTTGTCGGTCAACACTGCGAACGGTGTGACTTCACTTCCTGTTCCGCTGGTCGTGGAGATGGCAATCAACCGTGCGCGGTTGATCTTCTCGGTCGGGTACTGCACCACGCGCTTGCGGAGATCCAGGAAGGGCGCGGCCAGTTCTTCCAAATCTGCCTCCGGAGACTCGTACTTGAGTTTCATGATCTTCGCCGCGTCGATAACAGAACCGCCGCCTAGCGCGATGATCTGGTCGGCCCGGTAAAATTTGAGCGCCTCGACTCCCTGCATGACGACCTGGACTTCAGGCTCCGCGTCTGGAATGACCGACACGTGCACCAGAGTTTCCGGCGGAATGTTGCGCCGGACCGTATCCAAATGGCCGATTTGTTCCATTGCCGGATTCGTAATAACGACGGTCGAGCGCGACTTGAACTGCCGCAAATTCTCCACCGCATTCATGTTGAAGTAAATCTGATTTGGAACACGGAACCACATATGCGCTTGTGTCCTCCGCGCCACTCGTTTGATGTTGAGATAGTGAAACACATTTACGTTGTCGGTCGTGCTGTTGCCCCCGCCGGTCCCGCAGCCAAAGGAGAACGTCGGCACCAAATCGTTGTAAACGCCGCCTAGCGCTCCAATCGACCCCGGCGAATTTACGATGATCCGCCCCGCATTGATCACCTCACCGAACTTCCGGATGACGTCATCGTTGCGCGAGAACACCACCGCCGTGTGGCCCACGCCGCCGGCGTAATTCACGTCAATGCAGACCTTGAGCGCTTCGTCGACGGATTTCGCACGATACACCGCTAGCACCGGGAACAACTTTTCCACCGACAACGGGTATTCGCGGCCTACGCCTTCAATCGGAGCGATCAGCAGTTTGGTATGCGGCTTGACCTTGAGGCCGATCATGCGCGCGATCGCCGTGGCCTTCTGCCCAACCGCCAACGGCTGCATGAACCCGGTCTTGGGATCGATCACCGTACGCCCCAGCAGTTCTGTTTCTTTTTCGTTACAGATGTGCGAACCCAGCTCCGCAAATTTTTCCAGGACGATGTCGTAAATCTCATCGTCGATCACCACCGTTTGCTCCGACGCACAGATCGTTCCGTTATCGAACGTCTTCGAAGTGATGATGTCCACCACGGCCATGTTGAGGTCGGCCGATTTCTCCAGGTAAACGGGCGTGTTGCCCGGCCCCACGCCTAAGGCAGGTTTGCCGGAGCTGTACGCCGCTTTCACCATGCCCGGTCCGCCCGTGGCATCGATCAGGCCCACGTCTTTGTGATGCATCATGTAAGCGTTGTCTTGCAGGTTGTGCGATTCCAGACAGGTAAAGACGCCTTCCGGCGCGCCATGCTTGACGGCTGTCTCGTACATGATTCTCACGGCCTCGTAACAACAGTGCCCGGCGCTCGGATGGGGACTGAAAATCACTGCGTTCCGCGTTTTAATTGCCATGATGCACTTAAAGAGCACCGTCGAAGTCGGGTTCGTGATTGGCAACAACGAGAAGATGACCCCGATTGGCTCCGCCATCTCTACCAGGTTGCGCTCGGGATACTCGGCAATCTGGCCAACCGTTCGTTTGTCTTTTACGTAGTTGTAGACGAACTCGGTCGCCACCATGTTCTTGATAGCTTTGTCTTCCATCACTCCGAGCTTGGTTTCTTCAATCGCAAGGCGGGCCAGATATTGCGCTTGCTCCAGGCCTGCCACGACCATTGGTTTCACAATGCGATCGACATCTTCCTGGGTGTATTGCGTAAAGACGGCAGCGGCAGTCTTGGCCTGACGCACCAGCCCCTCGAGGTAAGAAATCCGTTCGTCCGTGACGGTTTCGGTGTTGTCGCTCATACTTCCATCCTTGTCTCGAGCTCCCTCGGCCTGAGCGCGTCCAGCTTTGCGATACTCCGCCGCCGGGCTTCCCGTAGGCCAACGCTCACTTGGGATGACGTCTCATTATGGTCACGTGCTGAGAAGTCTGACTGTGAGGGCGGTCACCGCAAGACGTGAGAGCTAGACATGAAACGGCTGAAAGAGGAGGAGTCGAATTACGCTGGTGAGCATAGTGCGCCTTTCCGTCAAATTCACTTGGCACAACCCCAGCGCAGCAGTATGCTTTCGCCACCGTAATTTCCCCGCTCTTTGGGGATCCTTACCAGACGCACAGTGACGCCCACAGATTCAAACTTCGGGATTAATTCGCCTCGTGCGTGGATTATCGTCGTCGCGGCGTTCTTCGGGTCGTTCGTCGTCTTTGGCGTCACCTACAGCTTCGGAGTTTTTCTCAAGCCCCTAGGCACTAACTTCGGAGTCGGTCATGCCACTATGACCGCTATATTCTCGACCTTGTCAGTGCTGTCGTTCTTCCTGGCTCCCATCACCGGAGACCTCGCCGACCGCTTCGGACCGCGGTACGTGGTCGGTGCCGGAGCTTTGTTGATGGGCGCAGGGTTGCTGCTTACGGCTCGAGTTCATTGGTTTCCGCTACTGTTCGTCACTTACGGTTTGTGTGTGGGCGCGTCCGTAGCCTGCGTGCACATTCCACTGGTCGCCTCGGTCGGTGAATGGTTCAAGTTGCATCGCGATATCGCGCTGGGGATAGCCATAAGCGGCATTGGCTGCGGCACGTTGGTGGCCGCGCCGTCGGCTGCTACTTTGACCGAGCGATTCGGCTGGCGGACGGCTTTCGAGATCTTCGGCTGGGCGAGTTTAATCACCCTCTTATTGTGCGCGTCCCTGGTCTCTCGTCCGGCCATCCTGCGAAGGAAGGACACCGCCAACGTGATCGGCATGCTCCGCACCCGCACGTTTGTTTTGCTCTACGTCGGATTGACCTTTGCTGGGATCGCGATTTACATCGCCTTCGTATTTCTTCCTGCATTTGCTGCCGATGTCGGAGCCAGCCGTCTCGCCGGTGGTGCGCTCATTGGATACATCGGAGCGTCCAGTGTGATTGGGCGGCTTGGACTGAACGCGCTCGCTCCGCGTTTCGGCCTGCTCAATATGTACAAGGCAAGTTTTTTTATTCTATTGTTGAGTTCCTATTTCTGGCTGACCGGCCACAACTACACCGCGCTGGTCATCTTCGGACTGGTGATGGGCGTCGGTTACGGTGGCATCGCCGCCATGTCTCCCGCCGTCGCCGCCAGCATTTTCGGAATCGAAGGGTTGGGTGAATTGCTGGGCTTTCTGATGACCAGCTTCGGGATCGCCTGCCTGGTCGGGCCTACGCTCGCCGGAGTCCTGGTGGACTACACTCATGACTATAAGTGGCCGGTATTCGTGTCAGCAGCCAGCGCACTGATCGCGCTAGTCGTGCTAGTGCCGCTTCGCGCTTCGGTACCAAACCTGACGGCCGAAACCTCTACATCCGACTGAAGGGGGGTGATGGGCGGCTGCATGACTAACGCAACCGCCGCCTTAGAGGTGGTCTGCCGCGGTTATTGTGCGGGCTTCGCTTCTGGTTTTGCTGCCGGAGCTGCAACCTTGGGCTTCCAGAATCCAGGATCGGCCTTGATCCAGGCTTCGGAGATATAGCTGAGCTTGGGGTTGAACGCGAACAAGTTTGTCTGGACGTCCTCGACGCACGCCGCCGTCAGCTCGTTCAGCCTCTTCATGCCGTCCGCGCCTAGTTGCGCTTCAAACTTCTTGGAGTCGCTCATTCCAGTGTCCACTTCGGCCAACGATTTCATCGCATTGAACACGACATACACGCCGCCGTTGTCCGCGCCATAGATGGACTGGAACGTCGCCCAGTGCTGGTCCTGAGTGGCTTTGCCATAGCCATCCATGTACATCTTGACCAGCTCCTCCCATTCCTTATCATGTCCCTGGCGAACCTTAAAGCGCATGACTTCAAAGTACCGTGACTGCGCGACATTGACGTTCGCACGCAGACTGAGTTCCT
>Ga0074045_10003600_pt1 | contig 13925 bp, 11 predicted proteins | sample BogForMeECP23OM2_FD_94442 | JGI IMG/M metagenome (GOLD analysis project Ga0074045, IMG submission 94442) | Bog forest soil microbial communities from Calvert Island, British Columbia, Canada - Bog Forest MetaG ECP23OM2 | ecosystem: Environmental > Terrestrial > Soil > Wetlands ... | reverse complement strand
GAACGGCGGGCAGGTGATGACGACGGGCAATCCCATCACCGACCTGGAGCGGGCTCAGGACGTGGCGCGGCGCTATCGCTGCCAGTTTGTGGACCTCACCGAATTCCAGCTTCATCACGAGCTGTTCAAGAAGTTTTCCCCGGAGTTGATGTTCCGCTACAAATTTGTGCCGCTGGAAGAAACGGCGGATGGCAAGCTGGCGATTGCGATCGCGGATCCCAGCCAGTTGATGATGATCGATGAGATCAGCCTGCTGCTGCAGAAGCCGATCGTCACCAAAGTCGCCACGCTGAAGCAAATCGACGACATTCTCAAGAAGACGGAGCAGTCGCAGCGGGTGCTGGAGGAGGCCAGCGAAGGCTTCCAGATCATTCGCGAAGACGAGGCCACCGGCGCTGAAGAGACGTTGACCATCGACAAGCTGACGGCGGGCGGCGATACCAGCCCCATCATCCGCTTAGTCGACACTACGATTTTTACCGCGCTGCAGCGGCGGGCTTCGGACATTCATATCGAGACTCGTGACGATTCGGTGGTGATCAAGTTCCGCATCGACGGCGTGCTCACGCAGGCGATGCCGCCGATCGGCAAAGAGCATCATTCGACTGTGATCTCGCGCATCAAGGTGATGAGCGAACTGGATATTTCCGAGCGGCGCGTGCCCCAGGACGGGCGCTTCCGGGTGAAGTACAACGGACGCGCGATCGACTTCCGGGTGTCGATCATGCCGTCGATTCACGGCGAAGATGCCGTGCTGCGCGTGCTCGACAAAGAGTCGATGAGCGAGAAGTTCAAGTCGCTCACCTTGGAAGTGGTTGGGTTTGATGAAGACGACCTGCGCAAATTTCGGCGCTACATTAAAGAGCCTTATGGGATGGTGCTGGTTACGGGGCCGACCGGAAGCGGCAAGACTACTACGCTTTACGCCGCGGTGAACGAGATCAAGACGGATGAAGACAAGATCATCACGATTGAAGACCCGGTTGAGTACCAGTTGCGCGGGATCACGCAGATTCCGGTGAATGAGAAAAAAGGTCTGACGTTCGCGCGCGGGTTGCGTTCGATTTTGCGCCACGATCCGGACAAGATCATGGTCGGCGAAATTCGCGACCAGGAGACGGCGCAGATCGCGATTCAATCCGCTCTGACTGGTCACCTCGTATTTACTACCGTCCACGCGAATAACGTAGTCGACGTGATTGGGCGCTTTTTGAATATGGGGGTGGAGCCTTACAACTTTGTTTCGGCTTTGAATTGCATTCTGGCGCAGCGGCTGGTGAGGCTGATTTGCGAGTCTTGCCGGACGCAGGTGAATTATGCGCCGGATGTGCTGGAGGCTAGCGGGCTCGATCCGGCGCAGTGGGGGAAGGTAGCGCTGTATGAAGGACCGGGATGCATCGAGTGCGCGGGGACGGGCTTTCGTGGTCGAACTGCGATTCACGAGTTGCTCGATTTGAGCGACCGCATCCGGGAGATGATTCTGGCCCGGAAGCCGACTTCGGAGATCCGGCGGGCGGCGCGCGAAGAGGGGATGCGGTTTTTGCGCGAGTCGGCGCTGGATAAGGTTCGGCTGGGGCTGACTACTTTGAAGGAGATCAATAAGGTCACGTTTATTGAGGCGATGCGGTAGGCAGTTGCCTGCTACCCGGATTCAGATTAGTGATCACATAATGAAACGGTGAAAGTAATCGCGGGGGCCCTCAGGGGCTAAAGCCCGTCTCTGTTGGCTCTGTACGGCACGACTGAACGTCGTGCCCTTCCCGAGGCGATTTTATTTACCAGAACCTACTATCTACAGGCCACTATACCCGGGTGCCCTTTCAGATATTGCATTTGGCGCGATATGGCGGTTGAATTGTGTGAGAGGCCATCTCTTAGTGAACCGGGGAATGAACCGGGGAGGTAAATTGCTAACTCCCTCAGGGGCTAAAGCCCTCGTTCCTATTGGCTCTGGACGGCACGGCTAAAGCCATGCCCTTCCCGAGTGATTTATGAGATGGGTCTAGAAACCACCCGTAGGACAGAATTAAGAAAGAGTTCACTCCTGAAATGAGTTCTGCTTCCAATGCGGCGAAACCCAGGCTGGCGTGTGAGATTGCGGCCGACCGGGTGCTGGCGGGGCGACTGGCGGAAGATGGCCGAAGCCTGGAATCCTCTGCCGCGCGCGAATTGGCGCCGGGCAGCGTGGTTCCGGACCTGGTGGAAGGAAATCTGCGGCAGCGCGATGCGGTGAAGGCGGCAGTAGCAGAGGCGTTGGGAGGAGTAGCGGGGCGTTCCCGCGATGTGATCGCGGTGGTCCCCGACGCCGCGGTGCGCGTTGTGCTGCTGGAATTCGATGCCCTGCCTTCGGATGCCGAGGAAGCGGCCGGAGTGGTGCGCTTTCGTTTGAAGAAATCTTTGCCGTTTGACGTGGACAAAGCTCGAGTTTCGTATCACGCGCAGAAAGCGGCTGACGGGGTAAAAGTGGTCGCGGCAGTGGCCCTGGCCAGCGTAGTCGAAGATTACGAGGCGGCGGTTCGCGACGCCGGATTCAGTCCCGGAGTGGTATTACCTTCCATGCTGGCGGCGCTGGGAGCGGCCGAAGGGCAACGTCCCACGCTGGTGGTGAAAGTGGATGCCCGGACCACGAGCATCGCAATTCTCAACGCGGAACAGTTGCAGCTTTTCCGCACGCTGGAAAATACGCGCGGGGTGACGATCAACGGGGATCAGTTAGCGGAAGAAGTGTATCCCTCGGTGGTGTTCTTTCAGGACACGTACCACCTGAACATTGAAAAGATATTTGTGGCGGGATTGGCGGACGCGGGCAGCGCGGCTCCGGCGCTGCGGGCGCAAACCGGGGCGGAGGTGCAGGAGTTGGTGAGCGCGTCACAACTGGGAACGAGTACCGGAGGTTCGGTGCCGCGATGGAGAATGGCGGGAGTAGTGGGAGCGTTGATTTCGTAAAGAAAAGGGCGGCCGATAAGGAAGATCGCGACGCGCTTATTGCGACGCAAAAAGCCGCGTCGCGGCGCGGCGGATCCACAGATCCTTCGGCGAGCAAAAAGCGCTCGCCTGAGGATGACAATTAAGAGTTATGCGTCTTGACATCAATCTCGCGAGTCAGCCATACGAAGATGCGCGGCAGTTCTGGATGCGCTGGGGCGCCGGGCTGGCCGGTGCAGCGGTTCTGACCCTGGCGTTGCTGACGATCACGATTTCGGGGTGGTTCGCGGCCCGGCGCGATCACGCCAGAATCTCGCAGTTAGAGGCCGAGATTGCGCAGCGCGACCAGACCCGGCGGCAGGCGGAGGCGTTTCTAAATCGTCCGGAGAATCGCACTACACGGGATGAGTCGCAGCTGATCAACGCCATGATCGAGCGGAAGACGTTTTCCTGGACTCACGTTCTGGAAGATCTGGAAAAAGTGATGCCGGCGCGGGTTCACCTGGTTTCGATTGATCCCGCGCTGAGCGAGGACAACCAGCTCACGTTGAAAATGGTGGTAGCGGGGGATTCGCGCGACAAGGCGCTGGAACTGGCGGAGCGCATGGAAGAATCGCGCCGTTTCGCGGAGACGCACGTAGTCAACGAACGGTTCAATCCGGGATCGCAGGGGAAAGATTCGATTCAGTTCGACATCGAAGGAATTTACGTTCCTGAGGCGTTGCCGGTAGAAACAGCGAAGACGGAAATCCCCCAGCGGAGCGGACACTAATGCCCGACTTGCGGCAGACGCGGAAGAAAATCAAGATCGCCCTGGCGGTGCTCTTGGGAGTCGATGTGGTGACGGTGGTGGTGTTGTTCTCACCGCTGGTGGGTTCGGCCGATTCGCGGCGTATGGAGTTGAATCGATTGTGGAGCGAGCTCCGGCTGAAAACCAGCCAGGTTGAGCCGCTGAAGAATCTGGACGAGAAAGTGAAGGTCGCGAACCGGCAGATCAGCGATTTCTACAAAGCGCGCTTTCCGGGAAAAGATTCGCAGATCCTGGTCGAACTGGGGAAAGTGGCGAGCGCCACCGGAGTGACCATCGACCAAGCCAAGTACAAGGTGAAGGATTCGGAAGCTGGGAACCTGCAGACGGTGGAAATTGAGGCGGTTCTCTCGGGCAATTATGTTTCTCTGGCGCGATTTATCAACGCGCTGGAGCGCGATGACATGCTGTTCATCATCAACAGCATTACTCTCGGCGGCGAGCAGAACGGCATTAAGCTGGAGATGAAGCTGGAAACTTATCTGAAAGCTGGGGCGTAGGGGTTCGTGCGCAGGCGAAGAGCAGGGACGGTGGCAGAGATCCTTCGCTTTGCTCAGGATGACAAAGCTTTTTTATAGAGGCGAAAACAGGTTAGAAGGAAAAAATAGTGCAGCTGGGATTTGAAAGCCGGAAGAAGGCGATTGCGGCGGGCGCGCTGGGCGTGGTGCTGGTGCTGGTGCTCATCCACGAGGTCATGCAGTTCTCGTCAAGCACCGAAGCGAGCGTTCCGGTGGGAGCGGCTGCGACCGGATTGGAGCCTGCGGCCGGCAGTACTAAATCAGCTCATGCTCCTGCGCACAAGGGGACAGCGGCGGGAAAAAAAGAGCGCGTGCCGCAGAGTCTGGATCCCACATTGAATCTGAAACAGCTGGCCGCGACCGAGCAAATCAAATACGAAGGGTCGGGACGAAACATTTTTGTGATGCAGGCGGAAGCGGAGATTCCCAAGCCCCTGGCTCCGGGGCAGACCGACCCAAAGGTTGCGGCGCAGAACTTCCAGCCTCCGCCGCCCCCGCCACCTGCGCCGATTCCTTTGAAGTTCTTCGGCTTTGCCAATCAGGCAGGAGAAGCCAAGAAGGTTTTTCTCTCGAAGGATGACGATGTGTTTATTGCGGGTGAGGGCGAGATTGTCGACCGGCGGTACAAGGTAGTGCGAATTTCGCCGACCTCGGTGGAAATTCAAGATGTGGTGGGCAGCGGCCCGCCGCAGAGCATCCCGTTGTCACAAGGATGAAGACATTCAGCAATTGAGTAATCTGGTAATTTTAGACGAAGCGCTTTCCGGGTCTGCTGTGACTTCCTTCTCCTATTGGCGGCAATCGGCCTCACCTGTTCGGCGGCGAGAGGGCGGTTATGTGTTGCTCACGTTGCTTCTGATCGTGGCTCTGCTGGTGATAAGTTTTGCGATCGTCGCGCCAACGATCGCGTTTGAGATTCGGCGAGACCGGGAGCTGGAACTGGTTCACCGGGGGGTGCAGTATACCCGCGCCATCCGGGCCTACTACAAGAAATTCAACCGCTACCCCACACGCATGGAAGATCTGGAGAGCTCGAACAATCTCCGTTTCCTGCGAAAGCGCTACAAAGATCCGGTCACGGGGCAGGACTTCAAGTTGATGCACTACGGCGACCCAGGGCTGTCGCTGAGCGGAGGAATCGCAGGAGCGCTCATACCGGGAGCAAGCCCGGCGGGCTTGCCTAGCGGATTGAACGGCGGGGGACCTGGCGGTTCGGCATTCGGCGGCGGCTCCGCCTTCGGGGGCTCGGGAGGGTCGGGGTTTGGCGGCACGTCGGGATTAGGCGGTAGCTCTGGACTGGGCGGGTCGTCGGGATTGGGCGGTAGCTCTGGATTTGGCGCCTCGGGAGTGAATAGTTCGGGCGTGTTCTCGCAGACTTCAGGGCCGGGGGGAAATCCGAATGGCGGCTTCGGAGCAAACTCCAATTCTCAAACTCCGGGGCAGACGGGCGAAACTGCAGGATCAGATTCTTCCGGGTCTTCTGGGCAGACCACCTCTGGGCAGACCACCGGTGCGCAGACTACGGGCTCGTCATCAGGAGCAACGGGAGCTTTCAGTGGGCAGGTCGTTGGCGGCGGACCTATCGTCGGCGTAGTGAGCTTCAGCAAAAAGGAGAGCATTCGCGAGTACAACAAGAAGAAGCACTACAACGAATGGCAGTTTGTTTATGACCCGACCAGCGACCGCGGCGGACTGATCACGACGCCGAACCAGCCTCCGCTGCAAACCACAAACTTGAATCCCGGGCAGAACGGGCAACCGGGAGCCACCAACGGAAGCGGATTTGGCTCGTCGAACGGCAGTTCGTTCGGGCAGTCTGGTTTCGGCAACAGTCCTAACCAAGGCGGCTTCGGAAGCGGTGGCGGATTTGGAAATCCGCAGCAGCCGCCTTCGACACTCCCGCAGCCGCCGCAGCAGCAGTCGCCTCAGTAGATTTAGCTGGTCGGCATCGCTCAATTTGAATCAACTCCAGGTCGGCGGGTGTACTCGCGGAGATCCCTTGCCCGGCTGGAGAAAACGCGGGGACTTCGGGATGACGGCGGAGAGGATTGAGAGCAAAGCAAAATGGATTGAGAGCAAAATTAAAACGGCCTCATCTTTGATGAGGCCGTTTCGCAATTTCTGAGCAGCCAAGATCTACACGCTGAACGACGAACCGCAACCGCAGGTGCTTTTCACGTTCGGATTCTCAAACTTGAAGCCTGCGCCTTCGAGGGTCTCGACGTAATCGACGAGGCATCCATTCAGATACATGACGGAAGTAGCGTCGACAAAAACTTTCAGCCCATCCATATCGAAGGTCTTGTCCATCATTCCAGCGGCGTTTTCGAATTGCATGGAATAGGAAAAACCGGAGCAACCGCCACCGACCACGCCAACGCGCAGGCCAGCGGGGACTGGACTCTGTTGTCCCATAATCTCCTTTACCTTGGCGACGGCGCTGGCGGTAAGAGAAATCGGGGCCTTCTTTACTTCGGGGGTGGTAGTCGTAACTTCAGGGACGGTTGTGGTTGCCATTCATATCTCCTTGGATCTAAGCTCTAAATAATTATAGCATCGGTGGTTACCAGAGGCAGTGGAAAATCAACTCCGCCCTGGCCACCTGGGAGGTTGGATGCCGGCCAACGCCTTCGGGTTTCAGTGCCGAAGCTTAAGCCTCTTAAGCCTCAGCGGACGCGCAGACGATTCTCGCGGCGGGGCTTGCCAAGCAGGGCTATAATGTTTGCGTTGGGCTCCCCCAGGGTTCAGGATCACGGGTTGCAGCATGAAATGTTTGACTGCCCTTTATTCGAATTTTGAGGGGACGCCGAAGAGCCTTGCAATCTATCGAGGTGGTCTATGACTTGGACTCCGTTGATGTTTGGGCTGGCGATCGTGTGGGGCGTGTTCACGGTCGGCCTAATCCTCCTGCTTATCTACCGCAGCACCCTAACCATGCATGAGGAAGAGTCGCTGTATCTCGACGACGCGAGCCAGCATATGCAGCAGGAACAGACGGAATTGCTGGTCAAAGTCAACCGGCTGACGATTCCGGTGTGGGTTTTCGGCGCGGGATCGGGAGTGCTGTTGCTGGTGCTGGCGGGTATGTTCATCTATCAGGGATTGAACGCCGTCCAGTAGGTGTGAAGGCGCGGCTTGCCCAGACCCAGCTCAGTGGGCGCGCGCAAGCGCTGCCGTCGGCTGCGGCGGATATGTTTCGTCCGGCATGTTTTTTGGGCCATGGTTGCTTCCGTTTCTACGTTTGTTCCGTTCCTACGGTTGTCCCGTCCCGACTTCCGGACCTTTGCGGGTTGTCGGTAAGGACGGAGTCGTCCCTGCTTGGCTTGGGTTGCATCTTACTTCTTGAAGTCTTTGAGTAGCCTTTCGTCTTCTCCCTTACAAGGCTGATACACCTCCCAATTTTTGGGCGGCTTGCGGCGCCGGCTGCATGCCTGGCGCCGCTTTGCGGCTCGGCCGGTTTTGGCCGTGAATCATTCCGCACTTACGTGCAATGGATGGCATGGCCTTCCGCCCACCGAGTTCCAGTCAAACACTCCTACCAACGCCTGCACTTCTGGAACCTAGCCAAGCGGCACGGGCCCGGTGAAAATACAAAGGCAATGTAAGAAGCTCGAACAATTCCGTTCTTTGTCAGGTTAAGAAAAACATGAGCCACCTCCCCCACCGCACATGTCTCTGGCCAAGCTCTGACTGCTTAAGAGTATTGGTCTCCATCCTAGCCTTCGCGATATTCTCCAGCTGCGCCGCCGCTGAATTAACCGTGAGCCCCACCACAGAGGCTTTCGGCATCGTCGACGTGGGCACGAGTTCCAGCAAGACCGTGACCGTGACGAACACCGGCAGCTCAACCGTCAAGATCACCCATGTGCCAGTGTGGGGAAGCGGGTTCAGTGTGAAGGGAATCACTTTCCCCTACCTCCTCTCCGCCAAGGACAGCACGACGTTCGAACTGGTGTACGCGCCGCAAACCGCGACGGCGAGCAGCGGAGGCTTCATCGTCATCAGTGACGCCTCTGATCCGCAGGTTCGCGGAACTTTGTCGGGAACCGGCTGGAAGGCGGTGACCGGCGCGGTCCCATCGACCTTCCTCGGAATGGCATTGCATCCTGAGGTTCTGAACGCCAAGGTCCCCTGGCCCGCGGTTTCTTTTGGAGCGATGCGTTTATGGGATACGCAAACGCAATGGAGCCTACTCAATCCCGCCCAGGGAACCTACGACTGGACGGAGTTGGATAGCTGGTTCAGCATCGCCGCGCAAAACGGAAAGACCGATTTGATGTACACCTTCGCGATCGTTCCGCAGTGGGCTTCTTCCAAACCGAATGATGAGACCTGTGTGTCGGGAAATTCTGGTCCGGGCTCTTGCGATGCGCCTTACGACGTGAACACCGATGGAACTGGAACGGATGCGATTTGGCAGGACTTCGTGACCGCGATCGTCGCGCACGCTGCCGGAAGAATCAAATACTGGGAGATCTGGAACGAACCCGACTGCGCCTATGAGTGGAACGGAACCAACGCGCAACTGGTGCGGATGGCGAAGGATGCCTACGCCATCATAAAAGCCGCCGATCCTACCTCCCTGGTCACGACTCCTACTTCGGTAGACGCGGGATCGGGCCACAGCATCGACATTTGGCTGCCCGCGTATCTGGCCGCCGGAGGCGCGGCCTATGCCGACATCGTGAGCTTTCACGGCTATGTCAATCCCTCGCTGGGACAACAACCGGAGGACATTACCAATACGGTGGATCAGGTGACGTCGTCAATTACCGGGACCACGCTAGCTGCAAAGCAAGTGTGGAATACCGAAGGGGGATGGACTCAGAACACGGCTCTGCCGGACCCCGACCTGGAAGCCTCATTTGTAGCCCGGGTTTATATCCTGCAGTGGTTTAAAGGAGTTTCGCGCTTCTACTGGTTCCAGTACGGAAACGATGAGACGGGAACCTTCTGGACATCGGCTGGGCCGAACGAAGCGGAAATCGCTTATGGACAGGTTTACGACTGGCTGGTGAACGCAACCTTGAGCGGCCCCTGCACGGCGACGGGAACGGTCTGGACTTGCAACTTCACACAGACCGGCGGGGTGCTGGAACAAGCAGTATGGGATACCTCGAAGACCTGCAGTGGCGGCCACTGCACGACATCGAGCTATACGCCAGCCTCGGTCTACAGCAAATATGTCGACCTGGCGGGAGACGTGACTGCGTTTACTCCGGGAACCGCCATACAAATCGGGATCAAGCCTATCTTGCTGGAGAATTAACCCTGCTGGAGATTTGATGGCAGGCGCTGAATGGCGCCAGCTGGCCGACATAAAACAAACGCTAAAAGAGACCGCCCGGACCGGGCGGTTTCTCCGTTCGGAGTTCGCACTTTAGTGAAGTTCGCCGATGGGCCATTCGCCAACTGGAGGGCGCTCAATGGTTCGCACCCGAGCCTGCCCTTCCGGAACCTAGTCAACCCGCAGGACGCCGCTCAGAATACAAACGCAATGTAGAGCAAAGAAAAATCCGTTCGTTCAAGGTAAAAAACATGAGCATATTCCCCCGACGCGCATGTATCTGGCCAAGCTCTCCTGTCTTGAGAGTACTGGTTGTTCTCCTCTTCGCCCTTCCGACGTTTTCCCGCGTTGCCACAGCCGGAATAACCGTGAGTACTACGGCCGCGAATTTCGGCATCATCGACCTGGGCACGAGCTCAAGCCAGACGGTGACGGTGACCAATACCGGCACAACCACGATAAAAGTTTCGAACGTCCCGATATGGGGAAATGGGTTCAGCATCAAAGGGCTGACCTTGCCCCTAATTCTGTCGGCGAAGGAGAGTTCGACCTTCGAGATCGTCTTCGATCCACAAACCGCAACCGCGAGCAGCGGCGGTTTTATCGTGATCAGCGACGCCGGGGCTCCGATTCGCGGAACCGTGTCGGGGACTGGGTGGAAAGCGGTGACGGGCGTGGTTCCGTCCACTTATCTCGGTCTGGTATTGCATCCCGAAGTTCTTGACGCCCGAGTTCCGTGGCCCACGATACCGTTCGGAGCGATGCGGCTGTGGGCCAGCGAGACGCAGTGGGCGGCGCTGAATCCAGCGCAGGGAACCTACGACTGGACGGAGCTGGACAGCTGGTTCAGCATTGCGGCGACGAACGGAAAGACTGACCTGATTTACACCTTCGGGGTGGTTCCGCAGTGGGCGTCCTCCAATCCGAATGATGAAGCCTGTGTATCCAGCGTATCGGCTCCCGGCTCTTGCGACGCGCCCTACGATGTGAACCCTGACGGAACCGGTGCGGATGCGCTTTGGCAAGACTTTGTCACGGCTTTGGTGGCGCACGCCGCCGGAAGAATCAAATACTGGGAGATGTGGAACGAGCCCGATTGCCAGTATGAATGGAATGGAACCAACGCGCAGTTGGTGCGGATGGCCAAAGACGCCTACGCCATCATCAAGGCTGCGGATCCCACCTCGCTGGTGACCACGCCGAGTTCGGTGAACGCAGGCACGGGGCGGAGCATCGACATCTGGCTGCCCGCTTACCTGAAGGCCGGAGGAGGCGCCTACGCCGACATCGTAGCCTTCCACGGCTACATCAATCCTGCCCTGGGGCAGCAACCGGAAGACATTACCCGGACGGTGGACCAGGTTACCTCGTCGATCGCCGGGACCACCCTCGCCACGAAACCGATCTGGAACAGCGAGGGTGGCTGGACACAAAATTCGAATCTGCCGAATCCCGATCTGGAAGCGGCCTTTGTGGCTCGGGTCTATCTGCTGCAGTGGTTCAAAGGGGTCTCGCGTTTTTACTGGTTCCAGTACGGCAATACCGATACCGGAAGCTTGTGGACCTCGGCCGGACCGAACGAAGCGGGAATCGCTTATGGACAGGTTTACAACTGGGTGGTGAATTCGACTCTGAGCGGCCCTTGCACCGCAACCGGAACGGTGTGGACCTGCAGCTACACGAAAACGGGCGGGGTCCAGCAACAGGCGGTGTGGGATACGTCGAAGAGCTGCAGTGGCGGCCACTGCACAACTTCAAGCTTTACGCCTAACTCGGTGTACAACCGGTATGTGGACCTGACGGGAGACGTGACTACGTTTACGCCGGGAACGCCGGTACAAATCGGGGTCAAGCCAATCCTGCTGGAGAATTGATGGGACGTGCGACGGCGCGCCTCTGAGGCAAGAGCAAGGCCACAGGAGCGAGAGTCAAACAAAAAACCGCCCGAAATGGGGGCGGTTTTTGTTTTTATCTTAATCTTCCTGTTCTGCTGCTCTGCTTCTTCTAACGCTACTCAGCGGACCTCGCCCTGGATCGTCGTCAAAACTCGGTCAGCAAGCGGCTTTGCTATAACGTTTCGTTGCCGCCCAGCCCATGGCAGTTAGCGCCGCGAGGATGAACAATAACGTTGAACCGCCATCAGGCACCGCAAGAGCGGTCTTTGGCGCACACCGGACCGGGTGCGATTCTGGCTTGACGATGACATGTCGCCCAGCGTCCGGCCGTGCCACAACATCTCTGTATTCCATAAAATTTGTAATTTCCTCTCCCAACCACGTGTCCCAAATTCTTGCGACTGCTTAACCCGGCGGTTGATGGTCGAACCGCCAGCTTGAAACCTCTGACAGATCAGATGGTACGGGAGGGACGAGGCAGCGGGAATGGCCCTACAAGGCGGAGGCGTAGCACGAAGGTAATACGTTACTAATCTGCCGCAGAGGCAGTCAGGCAGCCATTCCAGGCCTTCAGGTAGCGAGCAGCTGGATGTAGTCCAGGTGAAATCTGCAGGAGTTGGAGGCCGTTGCAGCGCTCGCACGGGGAGGCTAGGCAGTGAGGGATTACCGGCACTCTTCACGCCACTTTCGTGTGAAGAGTGCCGGGCTAACTTGCCAGGTGCCAACCTATTTCGGAGGTCGGGCCGGCCGGGGTGCAGCTTGTATTCTCTGTTGCATCTGCTGTTGCTGTTGTTGGTGCTTCTGCTGTAACTGCTGCGTCTGCTGCTGATGGCGCTGCTCCAACTGTTGCTTGGCCGCGTCGTCATTCTGCTTTGCCACCCTTTGGTCTTCCTTCTCCTGCTGTTGGGCGACCTTTTGCCGTTCCTTATCTTGATTGGCGTAAAGTTTGGATTGCTGCTTCTGGTACTTCTGGTCCAACTTCGGATCGCCTGTGTTTGGCGGAGCGGGTTTCTCCGCCGGAGGAAGTTCACGAACATGGCCGGGTGCGGTGGATCGTGCCGTATTTCCGCTATGACTCGCTGGAGGCTCGTATCTGCCGCCTGCCTCTCGGGCCGCTACCGCTCCGCCCTTGAAATCTCCGGGCCGGGCCGTTGCCGCCACCGCGGGCTTGCCCATATTCACCGAAGCGCGTTGTTGAGGGTTGTTTCGGGCTTCCTGCAGATGTTGAGTTTGAGCCGCGACCGGCGGAATATGCCGCTCATGCCCGTTCGCTTCCTCCTGCGGAGTGGGTCGCACCGTTACGCCGCCTTGGCCGCCATTGAACGCCACATGCGACTCGTTGTTCACGATGACGGTACGGTTTACGTAGACGTTGGTGATGTGAACGTTATCCACATGGAGGACAGCGGTGTTGTAGAAAAATGAACCGCCGCGCCACTCGCCGCCGAAGAAGCCAGTGCCCCAGTAGCCGAATCCGTAGTTAATGCCGCCATAGAAACCAATGTGCGGTCCCCAATACCCGTCATAGAAAACAAATCCGGAGCCTCCCCAGCCCCAGTAACCGGGCGTCCATAAGAAGCCCACTTCCGGGGCCAGCACCCACGTGCCGGGAACCCAGTAGTAGTCATCGAAGCCGTCGTCATAGGCCCAATAGCCGGGGGTCCAGAGGTAGCCGTCGCCGGGACAGATTGGCTGCTCGTAAACCGGGAGCGGGGGCGGTCCGAAGGAGACCAACACGCCTATGGCCGCGAACGATGGCGCCGACATGCTCAGCAGGACTATAGCGAACAACAGAATACGAACCAAACGGACTTGCATTGTGTTCCTCTCGTCTGTCGTCCCTCGTGTGCCCGGTACTGGCTGCTCCGGGTTGCGTGGACGGAGCCTCACATTACGGAAACAGCATAAGCTCTGGTCAGCTCAAATGGAAATCCATTTGATCGGTTCTTGTTCCCGAACCAAAATAATTCGAACCTAGGACGCGGTAAGAAAAAAGCATTCGAGTCTAGAAAGCGCGACCGCACCAAACCCTGTAGAACAATCCTGTCACTGCCAGAGCGATCAGCACGTAAGGCCATACCCGGGCAATCCATTTCATGAGTGAACCCTTCCCTTCCCAGCTGGCACCGATTCGAGCTTGCAGGAGTTACGGGAACTATTCGATACGGTACATTCTGTATTTGGGAGGGTTCTGAAAAGTAGAGTGCTCTGAACTCACATCATTCTGAATGTGAAATCAATTATTGGGTGGCGCAGCGCTTCAAGCACTGCGATAAGCATCCAGCAAAACAGCCGGCTTCAGCCCCCGAGGCACTTAAGGTGTATCAAAGACGATCGGCATCGATGACCGCCTGGGCAAAGGCCTGCGGGGCTTCCTGCGGAATGTTGTGGCCGACGCCGCCGGTGATGAGCCGGTAGTCATACTTGCCGGAGAACTTGTTGCGATAGGCTGTGCTGGGCGCGTGAATTGCCCCGTTGGAGTCGCCTTCCAT
>Ga0074045_10003598_pt1 | contig 13930 bp, 8 predicted proteins | sample BogForMeECP23OM2_FD_94442 | JGI IMG/M metagenome (GOLD analysis project Ga0074045, IMG submission 94442) | Bog forest soil microbial communities from Calvert Island, British Columbia, Canada - Bog Forest MetaG ECP23OM2 | ecosystem: Environmental > Terrestrial > Soil > Wetlands ... | reverse complement strand
GGCCCATAGAGCCGTCCGTGCTCCTCGCGCCACGGCATGGACAGAAGCGTTCCCAGGTCGTACACGGTGTCGAAGTGCCCCAACAGCAGCAGCGGATTGCGATCGCTGGCACCGCTGAAATCCACTTCCAGGTGATCGCCTGCAATGCCCTGCCGATGCAGCTTCACCTGCCCGCCAATGCGCTCGAATCGAACCGCGAGGTAAGAACATAGCTTGTCGCAGGCCAGCTTGTCGTGGGTTGGTGATTCGCGCCCCACTAGCTCGCGCACGCAGTCGATCATCTCCCTCTGGCGGCCAGTCAGCCACTGCATGACAGATCTGGCGCCGTCGTTCAACTTGGGAGACTTCGGCCCGTCCATCTTTATGATCTTTGCCATTCGGACCTCGCAGTTTCAGCGGAAATGTATAATCGTGACTTTCACGAGAGCCTCATGAGTGACATGGCGAATCCGCCGGACAACGGCGACAATCTTACGCTCGACATTGAGGATATCCTGCGTATCCTGCCGCATCGCTATCCATTCCTGCTGGTCGACCGCATTACCCATATCACTCGTACCAAGCGTATTGTGGCGATCAAGAACGTTACCGTCAACGAGCCGTTTTTTGCCGGACACTTCCCCGATCACCCGATCATGCCCGGGGTGTTGGTAGTGGAAGCCATGGCGCAGGCTGGCGGAGTTCTTCTCTTGACGGAGTTTCCCGACCGCGCGGAGAAACTGCTGCTGTTTACCGGCATCGAACGCGCGCGCTTCCGCAGACCTGTCAGGCCCGGCGACCAGCTTCGCATCGAGGTGGACGTTCTTGCCTGGCGCGGAACGGCAGGCCGCATGCAGGGCAAAGCGTACATCGGCGAAAAGCTGGCCTGCGAAGCCGTGGTCACCTGCCGTTTGCTGAACCGGTCGGCGAAGTCGCCCGAAGCATCTTCAGAGTAGCAGTAATCCAGATGAACATTCACCCGACGGCGATCGTCGATCCCTCTACGAAGATTCCGGCAACATGCAGTATCGGGCCGTACTGCGTCGTTGGCGCCGACGTGGAGCTGGGAGAGAACTGTGAACTGGTTTCGCACGTCGTTTTGGACGGACCGTCGCGGTTGGGCATCAACAACAGGATCTATCCCTTCGCAGTGGTTGGTGGGGACCCGCAAGACGTAACCTTCGCTGGTGAGACTACCTGGCTTGAAATGGGCGACCACAATGTCATCCGCGAATACGTGACCATCACGCGTGGGACTGCCAAGGGAGGAGGAGTGACCCGCGTCGGCAGCCATACTCTCATCATGGCGTACACGCACATTGGACACGATTGCATCATTGGCGATCACGCCATGCTGATCAATGCTGCAACGCTCGCAGGGCATGTCACGGTCGAGGAGTGGGCGGTCGTCGGCGCACTCTGTCCGGTCCATCAATTCGTGCGCATCGGAGCGCATTCTTACATCGGCGGTGGAACCACAATCACCCAGGATGTGCTGCCGTATTCGATGACCAGCGCCGAGCGCGATACGCACGCCTATATGCTGAACAAAGTCGGCCTGCAACGGCGCGGGTTTTCGCCGGAGCGGATAGCGCAACTGCATCATGCTTTCAAAGTCCTGCTGGCGTCCAAGCTGAACACTTCGCAAGCGCTGGAAAAACTGCGCTCGGAGAGCAACCTTGGTGACGACGTAGAGACGCTGGTGCGATTTGTGGAAACATCGCAGCGTGGCATTATCAAATAGGCGACGTTCCAGGTCATTTGCTATGACAGACCCTTCCCAGAAAATCGGCCTCATCGCCGGGAATGGCAGGTTCCCATTCCTGGTCCTGGATGCTGCGCGCTCACAAGGCATGCAGGTGATCGTTGCGGCCATCAAGGAAGAGAGTTCTCCTGATATCGGGCAGCACGGCGCCGCTGCGGTTCATTGGCTGTCGCTGGGTGAATTGTCGCGGCTGATCGAGACCTTCAAGAGCGAAGGTGTTACCCGCGCGATCATGGCCGGCCAGGTGAAACATAAACAAATTTTCAGCAGCATCAAGCCTGACTGGCGCCTGGGCAAGCTGCTGCTTTCCCTGACCACGCGAAATACCGACTCGCTGATTGGCGCTGTCAGCAAAGTACTGGCAGATGAAGGCATTACGCTGATGAGTTCTACCGCTCTACTTGAGCCGATGTTGGCCGTCGAAGGTCTGCTCACACAACGCGGGCCGACCGACTCCGAGCAGACCAATATCACTTATGGGCGCGCGGTGGCCAACCACCTTTCGCGCTTCGATATCGGCCAGACGGTGGTTATCGCCGAGGCCGCCTGCGTGGCGGTGGAGTCCATGGAAGGAACGGACGCAACGATTCTGCGTGCCGGAGAGATTATGAAGTCGCCATCGCTCGGAAGAGAGCCGTCAACCTTGAGCCGTTGGTTGACCGTAGTGAAAGTCGCCAAGCCGAACCAGGACATGCGGTTCGATGTGCCCGTGGTTGGGCTCAAGACGATTGAAACCATGAAGCAGGCGGGCGCAACCTGCCTTGCGATTGATGCGGGCCGTTGCCTTCTGCTGGACAAACAAGCGCTGATTGCGGCTGCCGACGAGGTGAGCATTTGCATTGTCGCCGAGACGCAAGTCAGCCATATTCCGCATCACAGCACGCCGTGAGCTTCGCCGATGCAGTCACGGATCACGCACAGCGCAGAGTCTATCTGTGCGAACCCAACACCGAATGTGAAGGGGAGATTCTCGAAGCCTCCAGACATAGCGAGGGCCTTCATCATCCCTGGGTCTTTCCCCCGAAGAGCAGTGAGGAGTACGAGTCTTACCTGCAACGCATTCGCAGTGGCCGCACGATTGGGTTCCTGGTTCGACGCAAAGCGGACAATTGCCTCGCTGGCGTAATCAATATCAGCGAACCTGTGATGGGAGTATTTCGAAGCGCCTATTTGGGGTTCTATGCTTTCTTTGGTTTTGAGGCACAGGGCTATATGACCGACGGTATGTCGCTGGTGCTGGATTGCGCCTTCGAGGGACTTGGGTTTCATCGCCTGGAGGCGAACATCCAGCCTGCCAATATCGCGTCGAGCGCTCTGGTGGAACGCTTGGGCTTTCGCAAAGAAGGCTTTTCGCCACGCTACTTGATGATCGACGGCGCGTGGCGAGACCATGATCGCTGGGCCATGCTCAGCGACGAATGGCCCGAGCATCGCCAACGTCTTTTTGCGCCTTAGCTAGCCAATAAGCGAAAATCCTACTATGCCAAGCCCCAGTGATGCGCTACGCGTCGGAGTTGTCGGCGTCGGTGCCTTCGGTCGCAATCACGCGCGCGTTTATCGCGATCTCCAGTCCGATCCCACTCAGAAGGTGCGATTGATAGGCGTTGTTGACTCGGACTTCTCACTTGCCCAGTCAGTTGCCAAGGAGTTTACTACCTCTGCATTTCGGTCGATTCCGGAGCTAATTCATGCTGGCGTAGAAGCCGTCTCCGTCGCGGTCCCTACCGCGGCTCACTTAGAGGTTGCGGGCAAATTGATGGAAAAAGGCGTCAACGTTCTCATCGAAAAACCGATCGCGGCGACGCTGGCCGAGGCTGGCGAGATGATCGGGCTGGCCGAGCGCTACAGCTGTATCGCCCAGGTTGGGCATCTTGAACGCTTCAATCCCGCGGTGCGGGCGACGCTCCCTCTGTTAAGCCAGCCCATGTTCTTCGAGGTGCACCGCCTCAGCGTATTCACGCCGCGTTCGCTGGACGTGGATGTGGTGCTGGACCTGATGATTCACGACATTGACATTGTGCTGACGTTCGCGAAGTCGGCGGTGAAAGAGATCCGTGCGGTCGGCCTTCCCATCCTCTCGCGGAAAACCGATATCGCGAATGTGCGCATGGAGTTCGAATCAGGCTGCGTGGCCAACTTCACAGCCAGCCGGGTGAGCACCGAGAGAGTCCGCAAATTGCGGTTCTTCCAGCCTCACCAATACGTCTCGATTGACTATTCACGCCAAGACGTTCTGGTCCTGACAATCGACGATCTGATGCCCGATCCTGCTGGCCTGGATCCGTTCAATCCAGCCAACGTGGCTGCCAGCGCCGTTCCGGGGATCGCGCCGTTCAAGCCTGCGGTCGAGGCGCAGGAACCGCTGCGTGCCGAGTTGACGAGCTTTCTGCGGGCGGTCCGGGAGCGCTCGACCCCCGAGGTTACATTGGAAGACGGTCGGCGCGCGCTGGCAGTGGCGACGCTGGTGGTTGAGGCCATCGCCGAACACAGCCGGCACGCGCGTTTGCCCGAATTGACTCGGGCCGAAAGCTAGCCTACGCTTCTCGAATCAGCGATGTCCGAAGACCTGGTCACCATCGGGAGATTTTTCAGCCTGGGCGAAGCCAAACTGGCGCAAGGCAAGCTTTCTTCGGAAGGAATCTCAGCCTTCGTCTGCGATGAGCATATGCACGCCATCAACTGGCACATGGGCGCAGCGTTTGGCGGCATTCGCCTGCAGGTGCGCGACAGCCAGGTAGTACGCGCCCTGGAGGTCCTCGACGGCTTCGAGCCGGAGGGGTCCGGGGACGACGATGAGCTTGACGATGTCCCGTGCTGCCCCGAGTGCGAGTCGCTGGAGATCCGCCAGGTGACCGGCAAGAATCCCAGCCAGATCTCCTTATGGTCGGCGGCAATTCCCTTTCCCGAGCCCCCGACGCAGACGACGCACCGCTGGCGCTGCCTGGCTTGCGGATATCAGTGGCAGGAAGAAGCGGAATAAATGGGACCTGCGACATTTCCTTCCCCAAGTCGGCGGCGCGTGCGACAATATTCTTTTCCTTCCTTTCCGCCATGAACCCAGTTGAGAGCGCACCCAGCATCGCCAAAGAACCCGCCATCACTCCAGAGCTGCTTCGCGACCATGGAATCTCGCAGGAAGAATACGACCGCATTCTGAAATCGCTGGGGCGCGAGCCTTCGTTCACCGAGCTTGGTATCTTCAGCGTGATGTGGAGCGAGCACTGCTCCTACAAGTCCTCGCGCGTGCACCTCAAGCGGCTGCCGACGCACAGCCGCCGTGTGGTGCAGGGTCCGGGAGAGAATGCCGGCATCATAGACATCGGCGATGGCTGGGCCTGCGCCTTCAAGATCGAGTCGCACAATCACCCTTCGTTCATTGAGCCCTTCCAAGGCGCAGCCACCGGCGTCGGCGGCATTCTCCGTGACATCTTCACCATGGGTGCGCGTCCGTTCGCCATCATGGACTCACTGCGCTTTGGGCCGATCTCGGCTCAACCCGGAATTGACCAAGCAACCTTGCACAAGAACCACTCGGTGCTGGAAGGTGTCGTGAGCGGCATCGCGTCGTACGGAAATTGTTTCGGAGTTCCGAACGTCGGCGGCGAGGTAAAGTTCGAGGCCTGCTACTCGGGAAATCCACTGGTAAACGCGTTTGCTTTGGGCCTGGTTCGCCGGGACCAGATCTTCTATGCCAAGGCCGCGGGCGAAGAAAATCCCGTCATTTACGTCGGCTCCAAGACCGGCCGTGACGGCATTCACGGCGCAACCATGGCGAGTGAGGAGTTCAGCGAGGAGTCAGAAGCAAAGCGGCCTAACGTGCAGGTTGGCGACCCTTTCCTGGAGAAACTCCTGCTGGAAGCCTGCCTGGAAGCGATGCAGACGGGAGCGGTCGTCGGCGTTCAGGACATGGGCGCAGCCGGCCTCACCTGCTCGACTTGCGAAATGGGCGGGCGAGGCGGTGTAGGCCTCGAGATCGAACTCGACCTGGTTCCGCAGCGCGAGACGGGCATGACTCCCTACGAGATCATGCTGAGCGAGTCACAGGAGCGCATGTTGCTGGTGGCTGAGAAGGGTCGCGAAGACGAAGTGTTCCGGGTCTTTCAGAAATGGGGACTCGATGCCGTGACCATCGGCCGCGTCATCGACCAGCCGAAGATGCGCGTTCTGGAGCATGGGAACGTCGTGGCGGAAATCCCCAACACCGCGCTCACTGACGAAGCGCCGCTGTATCGCCGGCCGATGGAGCGTTGGGAACCGCCCGTGCCGCGCGAGGTTCCGGAAAGCATCGCGCTCGGCGAGAAGACCGAGTTCACGGAAGACCTGAAGCATCTCCTGACCAGCCAGAATATCTGCTCCAAGCGCTGGGTCTTTCAGCAATACGATTCCATGGTACAGACCAACACCGTCGAGGGTCCGGGCGGTGAGGGCGGCGTAATACGGGTGAAGGGCACGCGACGCGGATTGGCGATGGCGCTCGATGGTAACGGCCGCTGGTGTTATCTCGACCCCAAATTGGGCGCGATGCATGCGGTCGCGGAGTCGGCACGCAATGTGGCCTGCACGGGCGCGACACCCCTTGCAGCAACGAATTGCCTGAACTTCGGCAACCCTGAAAAACCACCGATCATGTGGCAGTTCTCGCAAACCATCGACGGAATGACCAAGGCGTGCGAAGAGCTGGAAACGCCGATCACTGGCGGCAACGTCAGCTTCTACAACGAGACCCTGGGCGAAGGGATTTACCCTACGCCGGTCATCGGCGTGGTCGGCATTTTGGAGGACATACACAAGGCTGTGGGCCCGCACTTCCGCGAAGCAGGACATGCCTTGATACTTGTTCGCGGCTCGGAAACCGGCGATGCTTCCGATGTCGAGGCCGAGTTCGGATCCTCCGAGTACGCGAAGGAGATCCTGGGGCAGATTTGGGGATTTCCACCGTCGCTGGAACTCGACAAAGAGGCCGCACTGCAGAAGGCTGTGGTAGAGATGATCGGCTCGGGATTAGTGGAGTCGGCCAAGGACTGCTCGGAGGGCGGTCTGGCGGTGACTCTGGCGGAATGTGGCTTCAATCGCGGGATTGGCGCTCAGGTGGCCTTGGCGTCGAATGGGTTGGTCTCAGAGTTTGTCCTATTCGGCGAAGATGCCAGCCGCGTGCTCATTTCCTGCGACCCGCAAAGCGTCGCACGAATCCAACAAGTAGCGCTCCGATACGGCCTGTCAGCCGAGCAGATCGGTACTACGGTCCCCGACCAATTGGAAATCCGGGTGGACGGCAAAGCCGCTGCTGCTGCCACTGTCTCTGATTTACGGGAAGCATGGGACGGGGCGCTGGAGCGGGCGCTGCACGACCAAACCGAAGAGCGGCTGGTTCCGGGAGCATTGCAGAAGAGCTAGAAACAGATTCTTGGGACATTTTGCTTTGATCCGGGTTGTTGCGTGTGTATCCTGATTTCAAATTTCAGGTGAGCGATGCTGATTCCTTGTGACAAGCTACGCGAAGAATGCGGCGTGGTGGCCATCTATGGCAATCCTGAAGCCTCCAAGCTCGCCTACCTGAGCCTGTATGCACTGCAGCATCGCGGACAGGAATCGGCCGGTATAGCGGCGTCTAACGGAGAGCGCGTCGAACTGCACAAAGGCATGGGGCTGGTCTCGGACTTGTTTACGGCCGAAGTGCTCGCGCAACTGTCCGGCTCTCTGGCAATTGGACACACGCGATATTCGACGACCGGGGATTCCGCGCTGCTCAATGCCCAGCCCATCATGGTGGAGTGCAATAAGGGCAAGATCGCTCTGGCGCACAACGGCAACATCACCAACGCGCATGAAGTACATGCCCAACTGGAGCAGCAGGGGTCCATCTTTCAGACCACCAGCGATACCGAAGTCATCGTGCATTTGATTGCCCGCTCGCGTGAGCAGACCCTGGCTGACGCAATGGCTGATTCGCTGCGCCGCATCGAAGGCGCATTTTCGCTGGTCATGCTGACGCCCGACCGCATCTTCGCCGCGCGCGATCCGCGCGGTTTCCGTCCGCTGGTGATGGGCCGTATCTCCGGACAGGCGGCGCACACCGCCGACACCATCGTGTTCGCATCCGAGACCTGCGCTTTCGACCTGATCGGCGCCACCTACGAGCGCGAGGTCAAGCCGGGCGAGTTGGTGATTGTCGGGCCGGAAGGTGTCCATTCGCGTTTCTACTCCGCACAACAACCGCAGTCGAGTTGCATCTTCGAACACGTCTATTTCTCGCGGCCTGACAGCATCGTCTTCGGACGCGCCGTGCAGGAGACGCGTGACGCCATGGGCCGGCAACTCGCTCTGGAGTCGCCTGTGGATGCCGACATCGTGGTCCCGGTCCCGGATTCCGGCATGACCGCGGCGATGGGCTTCGCGCAACAGAGCGGCATTCCGATCCAGATCGGATTGATCCGCAACCACTACGTGGGCCGAACGTTCATCGAGCCGGAGCAGCGGGTGCGCGACTTTGGCGTGAAGCTGAAGCTCAACCCGGTGCGTCATGTGCTCGAAGGCAAACGCGTGGTGCTCATCGATGACTCCATCGTGCGCGGCACTACCAGCAAGAAAATCGTCCGCATGGTGCGCGATGCCGGAGCCAAAGAAGTGCACATGCGCATTTCCTGTCCGCCGACGATTTCGCCGTGCTTCTACGGTGTTGACACCCCTTCCAAAAACCAGTTGATCGCCGCCAACAAATCGGTGGAAGAGATCCGCGAATACATCAAAGCTGATTCCCTCTCCTATCTTTCGCTGGAAGGTCTGCGCAAAGCCGCAGGCGAAGGCGACGAGCCCTTCTACTGCACCGCCTGCTACACCGGCAAATATCCAACCAACATTGTGGATGTGGAAGACATCGCGCCCGCGATCGCTGCGCACGACTGATGGGTCGGCTCCCGGCACATTCATAACCGGCTAGGATCGGGTAGTGCGGCGCTTTAGCACCGCGTCCATTGGCCGCCAAGAGAACGGCTTCCGCCGCTGAGGTCGCAGACCTCAGCGGCGGAAGCAAACCAAGGGTGCCTTCGCAAACGCGGGCCTGAAGGCCCGCACTACCCGAGCTTGCCGGGATACACCAATTACAAAATTGCTATAAATAGTAATAGCATTTTAGTGGCGTTCTCAGGGGCTATCGGAATCTCTCACCCAACTCCGTAAAAAAAATTGCATTTGTAAAGTCTCTGTTTTGACGACTTTGCCCGCAAAGTCGTCCATAAATTGAACTTATATGCAAAGTCGTCAAAAGATTAGACTTATCGTTGGGAGACCGCAATCTTGGCCCTCGCCTCCAAGCTCCAAACTGGGTTACCTTCCCAGGGAAGGTCTGATTAAGTCAGTTGGGAGTCCCTCAGGGGCTAAAGCCCGGCCTAATATCCAGGATTTACGGACGGCCTGAAGGCCATCCCCTTCAAAGAACTAATTAATCAGAGTTTCCCAGGGCAGCAGCCGACCCCGACTCGAATTGTCAAAGAACAAATCTGCCTGCCCCGACTAATCGGCGGCCGTCGCGCAAAGCCCAAGCGTCGGCACGACTCTATCATTTCTGGTAACTAATTGCAATATTACTAAAGTGGTATAGTCGCGTTCAGCGACAAACGCCACTGGAGCACTAGGACATAGCAATTCGGGAAGCGCCTTGCGGTCAGGGTGACGTTTCAATCCAGGCTGATCAGGACACACCAGCCCTCACATTCATGCCCTGAAATTCATTGACACTGTGGTTCCATAGTGCTAATGTCTGCCCACGGTTTCAACTGGACTCCTTCATGCAGCGAGGCACCATGTCCTGCGCTGCACCGGTGTCTCAACGATGGCCAACGTTGTTTGACGTGAAAGACGCTTCGTTTGCAGGTGTCTCAGTTTAGGGACTTTGTAAATGGCCACTCCCAGGATGTTGGTTAACCCCGGGTCCCGACTTCATGGCAACGAGCGCGTCGCCGCAGCGGCCGCGCTACTACTCGTCCTGCTTTTTCTTCCCCTGATCGGGGAAGCACAGCAGCCAACAACGACATCGCTCACCGTGATGCCGAACCCGGCAAGTGCTGGCGAAGTGGTGACGCTTACCGCTACGGTGCTCAGCGGCAGCTCTCCTGTTACCGTGGGCACGGTAACGTTCTTGAATGGCATGCAGGTTCTGGGGACGATCCAGATGGTGAAGAGTGGTCAGTCTTCGGGTACGGCCACACTGAAGCTGGGATTCCCGCCTGGGACGTACCAACTGACGGCGCAGTACAACGCCAATAAGCTGTTCCAGGGCAGCCAATCTGGTCCTCAGCCACTCACCGTCACCGGTACTGAGCCGACCATCACGACGCTGACCGACCAGCCCGATGGCAACAATTGGGACTTTACGGCCTCGGTATTCGGATTCGGCTTCCCCGGGCTACCCGGTCCGACGGGAACTGCGAGCTTCACCGACCTGACGACGCTGGTGAATCTGGGGAGTGTTGGACTCGTGGGTCCGGGCATGTCAACCTTCCAACCACAGCAGACGTATCCGGCGGGCAATGCTCCATTCGGGGTCGCAATTGGAGACTTCAACGGGGACGGCATTGCCGATTTGGCCATAACGAATTGCAGCGACAATTTCCGCTGCAAGAGCTTCAGCCCTGGGACGGTGAGCGTGCTGCTGGGCAACCGTGACGGCAGCTTCCAGCCGCCGGTCGCGTACGAGGTCGGAGGGGGTCCTTTATTCGTCGCGGTAGGAGATTTCAACGGGGACGGCATTGCCGATCTAGCTGTAACTAATTCTACTGACCTCGCTGCGACAGTCAGTGTGCTGCTGGGCAACGGGGATGGCACCTTCCAGTCGCAGCAAACGTACGCGACCGGCTTCTTCCCTTTACAAATCGCGGTGGGAGATTTCAACGGGGATGGGTTTGCTGATTTAGCCATAACCAATTTAGCTAACGGCAACGTCAGTGTGCTCTTGGGTGACGGCGACGGCACCTTCCAGCCACAGCAGACGTACGCGGTCGGCAGCACGCCTGAGGGCATCGCGGTAGGAGATTTCAACGGGGATGGCTTTGCTGATCTAGCTGTAACGAATAATGGCGACAGCACAGTCAGTGTGCTCTTGGGTAAAGGCGATGGCACCTTCCAGAACCAGCAGACGTACGCGACCGGCAACGGCCCTTCATCCGTCGCGGTAGCAGATTTCAACGGTGACGGCTTTGCCGATCTGGCTGTAACCAATCAAAATGACGCCACGGTCAGCGTACTGCTGGGTAAGGGCAACGGGACTTTCCAGCCGCAGCAGGCGTACGGGGTCGGCTCGAACCCCAAGGAGATCGCGGTAGCTGATTTCAACGGGGATGGGTTTGCTGATCTAGCTATAACGAATAATAGCGACAGCACAGTCAGTGTGCTCTTGGGTAACGGCGATGGCACCTTCCAACCGCAGCAGACCTACACCGTCGGCTTGTTCCCTTACGGCATCGCGGTAGCTGATTTTAATGGCGACGGTGTCCCGGATGTGGCCACCGCCAACAGTGAAGACAACACTACGAGCATCCTCTTGGGCGGCACGGTGACCGGCGGGCAGCTCAAGAATATTCCCGTGAGCGGTAACGGCGTGCATATGATTCAGAGCGCTTATACGCCGAACCAGCACTTTTACACGGATAGCCTCTCAAAGCCCCTAAACGTCAACGGCAATGGCTCTCTGATCCCCACAACCACCACAGTCACCTCTTCCCAGAACCCGTCGCAACTGAACCAGCCGGTTACCTTTACGGCGCTGGTAACGGGCAACGGCGATGGCATGCCCACGGGGACGGTCACGTTTACCAGCGATGGCAACCCTATATCCGAATGTCCTAACCCGGTAAATCTGGTCAACGGACAGGCAACGTGCACTACATCAACCCTGCCATTGGGAATGCATGCGATCCTGGGTGTGTACAGCGGCGACGCCAATTTCGCCACCAGCAACGGCGGGCTGAATCAGGTAGTGGCCTCCGCCGCCGCCACCAGCACGAGTCTGGACGTGTCACCCAACCCGGCATCCGCAGGCCAGGTGGTGACGCTCACTGCGACGGTGCTCAGCGGCAGCTCTCCTGTTACCGTGGGCACGGTAACGTTCTTGAGTGGCAGCCAGGTTTTGGGCACAGTCCAAGTGATCGAGAACGGCGGCTCCTCGGGTACGGCCACGCTGAAGCTAGGCTTCCCGCCCGGGACGTACCAACTGACGGCACAATACAACGCCAACAACCTCTTCCAAGCCAGCCAATCTGGGCAACAGCCACTCACCGTCAACGGCACGGAGCCGACCATCACCACGGTGCAAGCCGCGCCCGATGGCAGCAACTACGACTTCACGGTCTCGGCGTTCGGTTATGGATTTGCGACGCCCACAGGAATGGCGAGCCTCACCGAGATGTCCTCAGGTTTCAATCTGGGCAACATAGGACTGCCCGGGCCAGGCATGAGCACGTTCGCGCCCCAAGGGGTGCTTAAGGTTGGCAACTCACCGCGGGGTGGAGTGGCAGCGGGCGATTTCAACGCGGACGGCTGTCCTGATTTAGTGGTTGGCAATCAAAACGACAATACCGTGAGTGTGCTGCTGGGGAACTGCAACGGCACGTTCCAGACGCAAGCGACGTATAAAGTTGACAAAGTGCCGGAGGAAATCGCGGTCGGAGATTTTAACGCAGATGGCAAACTCGACTTGGCGGTAGCATGCCACGACAGTAATGCGATCGACGTGCTGCTAGGAATCGGCGATGGAACGTTCCAGGCGGCGGTACCTTATCCGACCGATACCGCCGTCGCGGTTGCCGTCGGCGACTTCAATGGGGATGGCCTTCCTGATCTCGCCAGCGCAAGCGCTTCGGGCACGGCCGGTGTGCTTCTGAACAACGGGGATGGCACGTTCACCCAGCAGCAAACATTTCCGGCCGGTTCTGAACCTTCCGCCATCGCGGTCGGGGACTTTAACGGTGATGGCTTGCTCGACTTGGCGGTGGCGGCCTCAGGGAGTAACGAGGTATTTGTGCTTCTGGGAGACGGTACCGGGCTGTTCTCATCAACCAAGCCCTATGCTGTCGGCAATAACCCGCAAGCGATTGCGACCGGCGATTTCAACGGCGACGGCTGTCTCGACCTGGCGGTTGCCAACTACAGCGACAGCACGGTCAGCGTGCTGGTGGGACACATTACGAGCGGACAGTGTGACGGCACTTTCTCGGCACAAAAGACGTATGCGACCGGATTGGGCCCACAGGGGATCGCGGTTGCGGATTTCAATGGCGACCGAATCCTTGACTTGGCGGTGACCAATTCTGCCGGCAACACTGTCGGTGTGTTGTTAGGAAAGGGTGACGGCACCTTCCAAACCCAAGTAACCTATCCAGTTGGCAGTAACCCGATTCAGATTGCCGTGGCAGACTTTCTGGGAGACGGCGTACCCGATATCGCCGTCGCCAACGTACTGGGCAATTCGGTTAGCGTGCTACTGGGCGGCACGGTCACCGCGGGACAGCTCCTGAACATTCCCGTCCCTGGCTCCGGCCAGCAGCAGGTTAACGCCACCTACACGCCAAACACCAACTATTACTCCGGAAGCCAGGGGAGCGTACTGGTCCAGGGGTCGTCTGCTGTTCCCACTAGTACTACGTTGACGGTCTCGCCGTCGGTTGCCTCGCCAGGCCAGGTGGTAACGCTCACGGCCACGGTGATCGCCGACAGCGAACCGGTTACGGTGGGCGCGGTAACGTTCTTGAACGGCAAGCAGGTGCTGGGGACCGTACAGGTTGAAGGCGGCAGTGGGTCCTTGCCGGGTACCGCCACGCTGAAGCTAGGGTTCCCGCCCGGGACGTACCAATTGACGGCCCAGTACAGCGGGAATAACGATTTCAAGGCCAGCACATCAAGCCCCCAACCACTCACCGTCAACGGCACGGAGCCGACCATCATCACCGTGACAGCCGCGCCCGATGGCAGTAATTACGACTTCACAGTTGCGGTTTTCGGCTATGGATTTGCGACGCCCACAGGAATGGCGAGCCTCACCGAGATGTCCTCAGGGTTCAATCTGGGCAACATAGCGCTATCCGGGGCAGGCATGAGCACCTTCCTGCCGCAGCAAACCTATGGGACGGGCAATTCGCCTGTCGGCGTCGCAAGTAGGGATTTCAACGGGGACGGCGTTCCTGATCTAGCTGTAGC
>Ga0074045_10003597_pt1 | contig 13935 bp, 11 predicted proteins | sample BogForMeECP23OM2_FD_94442 | JGI IMG/M metagenome (GOLD analysis project Ga0074045, IMG submission 94442) | Bog forest soil microbial communities from Calvert Island, British Columbia, Canada - Bog Forest MetaG ECP23OM2 | ecosystem: Environmental > Terrestrial > Soil > Wetlands ... | reverse complement strand
CGATATAGGTGTCGGTGCGCGGGACGTAGGCCTCGGGCTGGTAATAGTCGTAGTAGGAGACGAAGTACTCGACCGCGTTGTCGGGAAAGAAGCTCTTGAACTCGCCGTAGAGCTGCGCCGCCAGCGTCTTGTTGGGCGCGAGGATCAGCGCCGGGCGCTGGGTCGCCTCGATCACCTTGGCCATGGTGAAGGTTTTGCCCGATCCGGTGACGCCAAGCAGCACCTGGTCGCGCTCGTTCGCCCCGACGCCCTTGACGAGCTCTTCGATCGCGTCCGGTTGGTCGCCCTTGGGCTCGTAGTCGGCCTCGATGCGGAATCTTCGCCCGCCCTCGGATTTGTCCGGTCGCGGCGGCCGGTGCGGCGTCCACGCCGGCCGGTTGCGGATGTTCGGGTCCCCGAGCTCGAGCAGCGTTTTCAGGGATTCGATGGTGGCTGTGGCGCCGGACAGGCCGCGCGGATGATTTTCCGGACCGGGCGCCTCGAAGCTGCGCTGTGGCGCCTCGCCGAAGCCGTCCGGCTTGGGCTCGACCAGCGCGGGGTTGAGCAGCGCGGCGAGATGCTCGTCGAGCGGCTGCAACTCCGGCCGCGACGCTTTTCCACGCGAGGCGCGAGCAGGTTTCCTTGGGGCGGCCATGGGCGAAATATGGGGCGAGTCGGGCGGCGGGGGAAGGGCGTGTCTCCCCTCTCCCGTTGGGCGACGGAAGTCACACATTTCGAAGGCCGGTCGCTGCTCTTCTCCGGCTCTGCCGGGGAAGGTGGCGCGAAGCGCCGGATGGGGCGGGGTCCGCCACCGCAATTTTGCGGCGGATTGCACGACCGTCACCCCAAGCCTTCATTGAGCCATCCCTGCTTTCCGCACCCCATCCGGCCCTCCGGGCCACCTTCGCAACAGGGGCATGGCGACTACCGACTCGTCACCACTTCTGCGGATATCCGATGGTCGGGCCGATGGTGATGATGCCGGCGCCGTCCTTGGTGTCGCTGAGCGGCCAGGTGTGCTTCGTCGGGAAGGCGATGCTCGTGAAGGTGATGGAGATCACCCCATAGACCTGGTTTGCGAAGTTTCCCGCGATCCCGGTCAGAAACTGCATCACCTTGGTCTTGATGAACGCGTTGACCGCCGAATCGTCGGTCGCCAGCATCGTTTTGATCTTGTTCAAGATGTCGTCGGCGCTGAGTTTGCAATCCGCCGGGAAGCCGACATGGATGTTCCAGCCGTCGATCCCGATATCGGCGAACACGTTCAGATTGGTCGAGGTGTGCGGAACCAGCTTCACGCCAAACTGCACATTGGCGCCCGACTGGTCGCCGGCGACCCAGATGCCCCACGGGTTCGAGGTCAGGGTCGTATCGGACGGCAAGCCGGCGCCGCCCAGATGCTGGCTGATTTCGCCGGCGGTAATGGCGTCCGCGGGCGGCAACACCGGCTGATTGATGTAGATGTCGAGTCCGCCCTGCTGCGCCCGGGCGTAGGAGAACATCGTGCTGCGATAAACGGGATGGCCGTTCAGGGAGAGGTTGATTGCGACGTCCTTGACGTCGAAATTCGCCGGATAGTCTGGGAATGTGAAGCTGCAATTGGCGGGAGCGACCGCGCCGTTTTGCACGTGATGCAGGTTCGGGTTCGAGGGAAGGCTCGTCACGCCGAGCATCGAGATCTCGAAGTTCTGTTTTGACAAAGGCGTGAATCCGGTCGTCGGCTTCTGGCCGAGGAGAACCGCAGTAAAGAAACCCTTCGGATCGGTAATGCCGTATATTTGTCCGCTGATAGACATGGTTAGCTCCCTCAAATAGGCGACAGAAATTGAGTCGGCGCCGCCCCCGCTCGCCTCACGCTGCACGATCCGGATATGAGGGCCGGCGTTGACAGTGTGGACGCCGCGAACGTCGTTGATTTCTACAGAGCCGGCAGTGACGGCTGTCACAGTGCGCGCAGGCAAAAAGGCGCGGGCCCGGCCGCCGCTAAACAAGATTTTAGTCCTCGACCAACGCGTTCCGCGCTTTCCAACGTTAGAGGTCGTTTCGATCTTGTTTCTTGGGGCTGCGTCGGTCGCCGGATCGCGCGGGAGGCGGCAATGAACATTGGATTCAGTCTTCGGCTTGCGTTCGCGCTGGCGGCCGCGGTCGCCGGATGCCAGACCGAACGGGCGCCCATTCCGGTGATGTCGGTTTCACAGTACGAAGCTCTGCCGCCGGGGCAGAAGCCGACCGTGTTCCGCGACCCCGACCCGCGGCTCGCCTACCCCCGCAACATCCACGAGACCGATGGGTTGAGCCGCAACCCCGACGATTGCGTGCGGTGGGGCTGCGTGGACAACACCAACCGCTGAGGCCGGGCGCCTTACGAGACGGGGCTCGAATCCGGGTCAATGGCATTGGCGCCGAGGACAATCGGACCATAGGCGCCGGTCCAGGCCTTCGGCGAGGCCGACCATTCATCTCGTCGGTCTGTTCGGTCACCCGACCCAACGGATTGAGATGCGCGTGCAATTGGAGATGCGCCGCTGCGGCCCCTGGACGCCAGAGCCAACGGGCGCCTGTTTCCGTGGTATCGGCCGAGCCAACCCGCAATATGGACAACGCCAGCGCTGAGGCCGGGCGCCTGATGAGACAATTCATTGACATGAACAGAACAAGAACATATGATTGCGCAGATAGGCAGAGGCGACGGCGGCGGAAGTTGAGTGTTATGTTGCATGAGGCTGCGGGTGAAGTGGCCGCTGCAAGGCGAGCGGTTTCTACAGACCCCTCTTGCTCAATCCACGCTGATCGTCGTGTTAATTAAACAACGTCTGATATCTGACTATTAAGGGCGTCCGATCTCAATGAGGGGTACACGCGAACGGCTCGGAAAAGTGTTCGCAATCCCTTGAAAACACTGAAAACCGGATCGGGAATGGAAGGGTGATTATCCTCACCCGAAAGCGGCGCTGCGTTCATGGCGCCCTTTGCGACCGCGCCAGCAGGTAAAGGCCGCCGGCGATGATGACCGCGTTGCCGACGACGATCGGCGGCGTCGGGGCGTCACGCCACACGATCCAGCCCATCAGGGCGGCCCACAGGATCGCGGAATATTGCAGGGGCGCGAGCACGGCCGCGCGCGCAAGCGCAAGCGCCCGGGTGATCAGAATGAAGCAGAACATCGATATGACGCCAACCGCCGCCATCAGACCGAGGTCGAAGGGCGTTGGGGTCGTCCAGGCGAACGGAACCGTGGCCGCGCCGATCAGGCCGCCGCCGACGAACTGCCAGATGGTGAGCTGCAGCCAGTGCGAGCGGCGGAGTTTGCGGGTCAGCGTCTGGCCGAGGGCGAACATCGTCGCCCCGAACAGGGCGAGGGGCGCCGCCCAGGAGAACAGCTGCGGCGTGGGCCTCAGCGCAATCACGACCCCGGCGAAGCCGATCAGCACCGCGATCCAGCGGAATCGCTCGACCTCCTCGCCCAGCAGCGGCGCCGCCAGCGCCGTCACGATCAGCGGCGAAGCTATGTAGAAGGTCATGACGTCGGCGAGCGGCAGATATCGCGTCGCCCAGTAGAAGGCGAAGGTGTCGACCGCCATGGCCAGCACGCGCAGGACTTGCAGCGGCGGGTTCTCGACGGCGGCGAGCCGGGGTTTCAGCGCCAACGCCATCGGCGTCAGCACGAAGGCTGAGCCGATCGAGCGGACCAGCATCAGCTGCCCCACGCCATAGTCCGTGACCGGCCATTTGCCGAGCGCGTCGTTGAGCGCGAACAAAAAGACGCCGGTCAGATAAAGGGCGACGCCAGCGGTCGCGGGGAAGGCCAGCCGCTCTGCGACGCTCAAACGGGGGAGAATGGCGGATCTCTTAATACGCGTTTGCGACCGGCGTCCCGATCAGGAGACGGTGAACTGCGCCATCATGCCCGAATCCTCATGCTCGAGGATATGGCAATGCGCCATGTAGGGGCTGTCGGCGCCGGCTGAACAGGGGAACCGCACCAGGATCTCGGTCACGCCTCCCGCAGAGATCGGCGCGAGGTCCTTCCAGCCGGCGCGATAGGCCGGTGGCGATTTTCCATCCATTGAGACGATGCGAAACTGGCAGCCGTGGACATGCACGGGATGCAGCATCCGATCGGATCCCTCCGAAATGCGCCAGCGGAGGTCCTGATTGCGGGCCGCCCCGAAGTCGATCCTGTCCATCGAGAACGGCCTGCCGTTCACGCCATTCGCCGACAGCTGATCCGACTCCGACATCTCCGGTTCGCTGAGGATGAGTTCCGTCACACGGGACACGACCGCAGGGTCGATCATACCTCCTCCTCCCATTGTCATCAGCCCGGCCTTCTTCAGCGCCATCATGCCCGCGGCGTCCTTGAACATGTCCATCACGAGTTGTTGGCTGACCGGCGGAAGCGCGGCCGGCAACGGCGGCAATGCGGCAAGCCGGGTAGGAAGTCGGCCTTTCCCCTCCGCGCCGTCGGGTCTGATGGTCTCCAGAGGCAGCGGACCACCAAACGGCGGCAGCCGCATGATCTCCTGCGACACCGGCAAAGTCACGAGGTCGAAGGCCGCGCCGTCGCGCGCATCCACCAGCGCCTCGAACCGCTCGCCGACGTGAATCGTCAGCTGCTTGAGCTCGACCGGACTGTCGAGCAGGCCGCCGTCCGAGCCGATCACGTAGAGCGATCGGCCGTCGGACGCGGCCAAAGCGTAGCTGCGGGCGTTCGAGCCGTTGAGCATTCTCAAGCGCAGCCAACCTCGCGCGGTGCGGGTCTCGGGATAGTGCGCGCCGTTCACCAGCATGGCGTCGCCGACGTATCCGTTGGTCACGGCCATGAGGTTCCTCTTGTCGAAGAACTGACCTTCGGGCGTGAAGCGCCGGTCCTGAAGGATGAGCGGGATGTCGTCCACGCCCCATTGCGACGGCAGCGGCAGACCCGCGGTTTGCTCGTCATCAACAATCAGCAGCCCGGCCAGACCTTTGATCACCTGCTGAGCCGTCCGCGGGTAGTCGTGGGGGTGGAACCAAAGCGTCGCGGCCGGTTGATCGATCGACAATTCGGTCCGCCATGACATTCCCGGCGCAATGATCTGATGGGGGCCGCCATCCGCCGAACCCGGGATGATCAAGCCGTGCCAGTGCATCGTCGTGGCTTCCGGGAGGCTGTTGGTGACATGCATGGTCACGCGCTCACCGCGCCGGACGCGAATGGCCGGCCCAAGATAGGGTCCGTTTACGCCGTAGGTCGCGGTCTCACGATCAGCCAGAAATCGCATCGAGCCGGGCCGCGCGTCGAGCGTCATCACCCCATCGGCGTTCGCTCTGAGCTCGGGAGGGATCGGCAGAGACGGCTGCGCGCCGCCTTCCGCATGGGGTGCGCCCGCTTGGAAGCCGCCGACCAGGGAAGCGGCGCCGGCGCCAAGCAGCAATGTTCGCCGCGAGATGTCAACCATCGGCGTGCTCCCCGGATTCGCCCGCTTTCTCTCCGCCGCCGAATTGGCGGACAGGTCGTCGGGCGTGGATCGCGTCGCTTGTCAGGGCGAGAATCTGTCCGCAAGCGACCCGAGTTCGACTTGACAAGCGGTGTAGGCTCGGCGGCGAAAACCGCCGGTCCCGTTGCGGTTCCCGCTAACATGGTTCCGGCCCGGGCGCATCGTGGTGCCACCCTCCGATTCGGAAAAATAAAGCTCCGCGCCTCGCGACGCGGCCGCGCGGATGAAAATCCTCAAGGCGTTCGTCAAAGGGCATAGACAGCTTCCTGGGCGCACACGCACGAAATTGGGAACTGTTGCGCCGCCTGGCAGTTAATGAATTCAGCCAATGGTCGCGGCTGCAGGCAGCTGTCCGGACTGGGGCGGGGGCCAGCGCCTACAGGCGTTGGCTCATTGAGTCGCGCGACGCCCTCGTGCTGCGGCCGCCAAACAATTCCTTCAGTGGGAGAGCGCTTGTGGATCGGCGTCGGTTTGGCGCTCACGAATGCCGAGCGGGGCGGTCAGGAAGGACTGAGGTGAACAATGATCAAGGTTCGGGGGTCGGAACCTGGGTTAGCGGCCGGTGCTTGACGGCCGTCAAACGGAATCGGCTCCGGCGGGAGACCGAGATTTCACACGGACGCAACGGCGCGGGCGGACGACCGAGGCGCAACGTGAGTAGAAGCAGCCTGCCGGCGAGCGGCCCGCCTCGCCGCCAGAAGCGCCGGACAAACCGCAGCGGAAACCCGACAGCGACCAGCCGGGGCATGACGCGGAAGGACCGAATCGGGACGGCCAGCGACCGGAGGGAGACAGCGAACGAGAGAACCGGGACGGCGACAAGGCCCGAAAGTCGGGGTCGCGCCGGCGGGTGATTTTGGGTACCGGAGCGCTCGTCCTGATCATCGGCGCGCTCGCCGGATATGTCTATTGGGACCACATCTCTCACTTCGAATCGACCGACGACGCCTTCATCGCTGCGCGGCAGTTCTCGGTCGCGCCGAAAGTGGCCGGCTATGTCACCGCGGTTCCGGTGACCGACAACCAGCACGTCAACCCGGGCGACGTGATCGCGCGTATCGACGAGCGAGACTATCGTGTCGCGCTCGAGCAGGCGGACGCGCAGGTCGCAGCGGCTGACGACAATATTCATAATATCGACGCGCAGATCGCCGTGCAGGAAGCGCAGGTTGTCGAGGCCAATGCGCAGATCGAATCAGCGCAGGCGGCGCTCGTGTTCGCGCAGGAGCAGGCTGCCCGATACCAGTCTCTTGTTCAGACTGGTTCAGGCACGGTGCAGAACGCCCAGCAATACAATTCCGGCCTTCGTCAGCAGGAAGCGGCGGTACAGAACGCCAAGGCCTCGCTCGCCGCGGCTCAGCGACAAGTCGGCGCCTTGAGGGCGCAGCGCAAGAGCGCCGAGGCCAACCTTGGGCAAGCCGAAGCGCAGCGCGACCAGGCTGCGCTCAACCTTTCCTACACGGTTCTCACGGCCGCCCAGCCTGGCAAGATCGCCAATCTCACGGGGGCCGTCGGTCAGTACGCGACTGTTGGGACAGGGCTCACGACGTTCGTTCCCGATGACATCTGGGTCACCGCGAACTTCAAGGAGACCCAGCTCAACGCGATGCGGCCGGGTCAACCCATGACGATGGAAATCGACGCCTACCCGGGGCGGACCATTCACGGCCATGTCGCCAGCGTCCAGCCCGGGTCGGGCACGGCCTTCTCCCTGCTGCCGGCCGAAAACGCGACCGGCAATTACGTGAAGATCGTCCAGCGCGTGCCGGTCAAGATCATCATGGACAACCCTCCGACCGACATCACGCTCGGCCCCGGTATGTCCGTGGTGCCGACAGTGCGGACCAATCCCGCGCCGTCGATCTACGAACGGCTCAAGGCCCGCTTTGACTCGTGGTGGGGGCGTCAGGGGTGAGCGCAGCGGCGGAGACTGGCCCGGCCGCCTATGCCAGCGCTGCGGGCGCGAGCCCTTGGCTGATCGCCGTCCTGGTCGCGCTCGCCGCCTTCATGGAGGTGCTCGACACCACCGTCGCCAACGTCGTCCTGCCGTATATCGCCGGCGGAATGGGCGTCAGCACGGATGAAGCCTCGTGGGTTGTGACGACCTACCTTGTCGCCAACGCCGTGAGCCTGACAGCGAGCCCGTTCCTCGCCCGCCGCCTTGGGCGCAAGACCTTCTTCCTCGCCTGCCTCGGACTTTTCACGCTCAGCTCGCTACTTTGCGCGCAGGCCTGGAATCTCGACACGCTGCTTTTGTTCCGGATCATGCAAGGCCTTGCGGGGGGCGGCATGGTGCCGGTGTCTCAGTCGATCCTTGCGGACGCCTTCCCGCCTAACAAGCGCGGTCAGGCGTTCGCGCTGTTCGGCATTGCGGTGGTGGTCGGGCCTGTGGTCGGGCCGACGCTCGGCGGGTGGCTTGCCGACAACATCTCCTGGCGCTGGTGCTTTTTGATCAACTTTCCTGTCGGCCTGGGCACGATGGCCGCGATCGCCGCGATCCTGCCTGCGGACAAGGCGAACGAGGTCCGGCCGGACGCTTCGATGTCATTGGCTTCCTGCTGGTCGCCACCTTCCTCGGCGCGCTCGAAGTGGTGCTCGATCGGGGGCTCGAGGACGACTGGTTCGGCTCCAGCTTCATCATTGCGATAACCGCGGTCACGGCGATCGCCTTCGTGCTCATGATCCCGTGGGAGATGAGCCGGCCCGATCCCATGATCGACGTGCGCATGGTGGGCTCGCGCCAGTTCGGCGCCGCGTTCCTGGTGATGGGGGCGACCGGCGCCATCCTCTATGCGACCACCCAGTTCATGCCGTTGCTCCTGCAGACAGACTTCGGCGATACCGCCACCTGGGCCGGTCTCGCGCTGTCGCCGGGCGGGATCGTCACCATGGTCATGATGTTCGTGATCGGCGCCATATCGAACAAGATCCAGCCCAAATACCTGATCATCGGCTGCGTCATCATCGCGATCTCGATGTATGGGCTAACGGATGTGTATGGGGACCTCAACTTCTGGTTTTTCGCTCGTTCGCGCATGGTTCTCGGCGTCGGATTGCCGCTGATCTTCATCCCGATCATCGCCGCGTCCTACGACGGAATTCCGCCAAACAGGGTCGACATGGCCTCGGTCCTGATCAACGCCGCGCGCAACACCGGCGGGTCGATCGGCGTCTCGATCGCCTCCAACGTGGTTGCGCATCGCGAGCAGTTTCATCAGGCTCGGTTGATCGAGAACGCAGTTCCCGCAAGCGTCGGGTATCAGGACGCGCTGCAGCAGGTGACGAAGTTTTTCCAGGCGCAGGGAAGTCCGGCGACCGAGGCGCAGCAACAGGCTGTCGCCTGGATCGGCCAGGAGGTGACGCTTCAGGCGTCGTTCCTGGCTTACGTGGATGTCTTCTGGGTCCTGATGATCCTCGCGCTCCTGGCCGTGCCGCTCGCCATGAGCCTGCGCAAGGTGAAGCTTGGCGGCGCGGCGCCTGCTGCGCATTGATGAGCGCCTCGACGGCGGAACTGACCAGACCCTAACCAGACCGTGGAGCCGTCTTGCGACCCTTTCAAAAGTGACGGCCGCGCCTCGCGATGCGGCCGTCGAACGAGAACTCTCAAACGGATTCGTCAGCGCGAGTAGAACTCGATGACGAGGTTCGGCTCCATGTGGGTTGGATAGGGGACCTCGGTCAGGCTCGGGATGCGGGTGAGCTTGGCCGTGGCCTTGGCCGGGTCGACCTCGACGTAATCCGGAACGTCGCGCTCGGCGAGCGCCTGAGCTTCCACCACCAGGGCGAGTTGCTTCGAGGCTTCCTTGACCTCGATCACGTCGCCGACCTTCACCTGGAACGAGGCGATGTTGACCCGGCGGCCGTTGACCTTGATGTGGCCGTGGTTGATGAACTGGCGCGCGGCGAATACGGTCGGCACGAACTTGGCGCGGTAGATCACCGCATCGAGCCGGCACTCCAGGAGCCCGATGAGGTTGGCGCTTGAGTCGCCCTTCATCCGGATCGCTTCAACATAATACTTGTGAAACTGCCGCTCGGAAATATTCCCGTAATAGCCCTTGACCTTCTGCTTGGCCTTGAGCTGGGTGCCGAAGTCGGTCGCTTTGCCCTTGCGGCGCTGGCCGTGCTGGCCGGGGCCGTATTCGCGCTTGTTGAACGGGCTCCGGGGCCGGCCCCAGATGTTCTCGCCCATGCGGCGATCGATCTTGTACTTCGCTTCTGCGCGCTTCGTCATCGCGGTTCCTCTATGACTATCCGACTGGGTTTGGTGAGGAACGCGCCCTCCTGAGCGCCTTTTGGAGGCGCCGACAGGTCCCGGCCGAGCCAGGCCTGGACCACGGGTGCGTCAAACAGAAAGCGCGCCCTCTCGGACAGAGAGCGCGCTCGCCGTGGGCCTCCTAAGGGAATCGCCCCCGCACTGTCAACCGGGTTTGGCGAAGCCGGCGCTCGGAGAATGCGTCCCAACTGTCGCGATGGTGGCATGCAGAATCCGCATGGGAACAGCCTGAATCAGGGTCAAAATGATCTCTTTGGCATCAAAAGGCGTGCGTTTGATCGTTGATTCAAATAATCATTGACAATTTGTTACGCGCTCGGCGCATGCGGTGCCGCAGCGCAGCATTGACTTTTGCGCCGTAGCCAGATACAAATGTTCGTGTCTAGGGGATGAACGGCCGCGGTACCGAACACTCGGAGCCGTGATTGGGAGGGCGGTCAACCAAAGGAGACCGCCATGTTGAATCTTTTACGCTTGCTGCGTGAACGTCGCACGTATTGGAACGTCGTCCACGAACTGTCCACTTACTCCGACCGCGAATTGCACGATATCGGCATCGATCGCGCCGACATCCACGCGATCGCCCGGCTCGCCGCGAAGGAAGCCAAGGCGTAAGCCGAGACGCAAAGTCGCATCATAGTCTGGCGGCGGCGCCCTCCAGGCGCCGCCAGACCTCAGATCCGGTTGTACACGTCCTCGAAACGGACGATGTCGTCTTCGCCGAGATAGCTCCCCGTCTGCACTTCGATCAGTTCGAGGTCGATTTTCCCCGGGTTGGCCAGCCGGTGATTCGAGCCGATCGGCAGATAGATCGACTCGTTTTCGTGCACGAGCTGCACGGTTTCGTTCAGAGTCACTTCCGCTGCTCCCCGCACGACGATCCAGTGTTCGGCGCGGTGGTAGTGCTTCTGTAGCGACAGCCGTCCGCTCGGCCGCACGACGATCCGCTTGACCTGGTATCGCCCGCCCTGGTCGATGCTCTGGTAGTAGCCCCAGGGCCGGTACATGCGTCGGTGCTGGGTCGCCTCCGGAAAATTCTCCGCCTTGAGCCGCTCGACGAGCTGCTTGACCTTGTCAGACTGCGCCTGGTCGGCGACCAAAACCGCGTCACCCGTTGCCACCACGATCACATTATCGAGGCCGATGACCGCCACAAGGTGATCGTCGGAACGGACAAGGACATTGGACGAATCGATCGCGACAGCCCGGCCGCGCAGGCTGTTGCCGTCGGCGTCCTTCGGGCTCAGCCGCCATACGGTCGACCACTGTCCCACGTCCGACCATCCGACGTCTGCGGATAGCACGGCCGCGCGATGGGTGCGCTCCATCACCGCGTAGTCGATCGAGATGCGCGGCGCCTCGGTGAAAGCGGCCTGGTCAAGAACAACGAATCCCAGGTCCTCCTTCGCCTGCGCGACCGCTCTCGTGCACGCCGCCGCGACATTCGGCTCGAAGTGCTTCAACTCCTCCAGCATCACGTCGGCGCGGAAGACGAAATTGCCCGAATTCCACAGATAGCCGTTCTCGATGAACGTCGTCGCACGCTCCACGTTCGGCTTTTCGACGAAGCGCTCGACCCTGTGCACCTGCGGATCGACGGTCAGCGCCTCGCCGGGATGGATGTAGCCATAGCCCGTCGCGGGATGATCGGGCTTGATGCCGAAGGTCACGATCTCGCCGGCCTGCGCCGCAACGGCCGCCTGGGTGCAGAGCGCTACAAATCTCTTCTCGTTCTGGAAGACATGGTCGGCGGCCAGAACTGCGACGATCGTTTTGGAATCCCTCTCCGCGGCCCAGGCCACCGCGGCGCCGACCGCGGCCGCGCTGTCCCGGCGCTCGGGCTCGAGCAGGATCGTCGCGTCCGCCTCGATCTCCTTAAGCTGCTCGGCGACCCGGAATCGATAGTCGAAATTCGTGATGACGACCGGTTTCTCAAAGACCGCGGCGTCCCCGACGACGGTCACGATCGACTGAAAGGTCGAGCGCTCGCCGACCAGCGGAATGAACTGCTTGGGCAGGCTCTCACGCGACTCCGGCCAGACACGGGTCCCTGAGCCGCCGCACATAATCACCGGAAGAATTTTTGTCATTGCGTCCTCTGGACGTTTGTTGCGCCGCGGCGCCGATACCCTGCGTGACTTCTTGAGGGAAGGGCGAGCGCAAGACAACCGCCAATTTCTACTCCTTCCCAGCCGACGAAGCATCGCCGCCCGCCACCGCCGATAGCGCCATGCCGACGCCGGACACAGCCATGGCGACGGCGAACGCGGCGAACGCAACGGGAAGGGAGAAAACTTGGGCGATCGCGTGGGTCGCCAGCGGCGCCGGCAACCGGGTGAAGGTGCTAAACAGCGAGACCGAGGAGAGGCCGACGGCAGGCCGGCCGACCGATTGTCGCGCCGCGAGGACGAGGCTGCACGGCACGATCGCCCCCGTTCCGAAGCCGATGAGCGCGAACCCCGCCACCCTCGCGATGAACCTCACCGCGAAACCCGCCGAGGCCAGCGCGAAGGACCCGACGATGAGGCCCTGGTCGCTGATCCGCAGGCGGACGAGATCGGCGGTGAAGCGGAGCGACGCCTGACAGAGGGCGAAAAAGGCGGCACCCAGGCCGGCGATTGCCGCAAGTCCGGGCGCTTCGACGCCCAGCAGGATCGACGACCACAGCAAGGCCGCGGTCTCCGCCGCGCTCCAGATGCCCACGACGACTCCGAGGGCAATAAGCGCCGGGGCGAAGGAAATGCCGCGCGGCCAAGATGCGGACCGTGCCGGCAGGGCGGCGGGCTCCGCGTGGGCGTGCTCCCTCCGCGTTCATCGTTACATCCACCACCTCGCCGACGAGCCCGAGCCGATCAGCAGGTCGCGACCGCCATGTTGGTTCGGGCGTTCAGGAGTCCGCTGACGCCGACCACCCGCCGCATGCCGAAACGATGGGCGCGCGCGCGCGCCGACATGGCCGCAAGATAGGCGGCGGTGTAGGCGGTGTGCATAACCCCGAACGCCGCCGGGTAGACACTCCGGCGCGCGCCAAAATGGCGCCCAACTCCGCCCCAAAGGCTCACGCCGAGGCCAAAGGCGAAAAACAGCCGGCGACGGCCACATGAACGTCCATCCGCTCGCGCTGGAACCCCGACGGCTCAATAATCGGTCGGCGATCCGCCCTCGGCTTTGCGGCGCGCGACGAAAGCCTCGAGCGCCTCGCGCCGCTCCGGCTCGAACGGCGGCGGCGTATAGGCGGCGAGCCGCTCTGCGACGATACGCTCCGCCGCCTCGGCCGCGGTCGGCGACCCCGCCTCGCGCCATGTCTCGTTGTTGCGCCAGTCCGAGATCATCGGCGCGAAGAACGCGGTCCGGTAGCGCAACTGGGTGTGCGCCGCGCCGAAGAAATGCCCGCCCGGCCCGACCTCCCGCATCGCTTCCAGCGCGAGTTCCGCCTCATCGACCCGCAACGGCTTGAGGAATTCCGCGACCATGGCGAGGAGATCCGCGTCGAGGGCCATCTTTTCGAACGAGGCCTGCAGGCCGCCCTCCATCCAACCCGCGCCGTGCATCAGAAAATTGACCCCGCCCATGATCGCGCCCCACAGCGAGAACACGCTCTCATAGGCCGCCTGCGCGTCGAGCGCATTGGCGGCGTTGGCGTTCGAGGAGCGATAGGGCAGGCCGAGCCGGCGCGCGAGCTGGCCCCCCACGATCGCCGTCTTCATGTACTCCGGCGTGCCGAAAGCGGGCGCCCCCGACTTCATGTCGACGTTGGAGGTGAAGCCGCCGTAGACGAACGGCGAGCCCGGCCGCACGACCTGCGCCAAAACGAGGCCGGCCAACGCCTCCGCGTGCTGCTCGGCAAGCGCGCCGGCAAGAGTCACCGGCGCCATGGCGCCGGCGAGCGTGAACGGCGTGAGCACGACGACCTGGTTTCGCCGCGCCATCTGGATGATCCCCTCCAGCATCGGCGTATCGAGCCGCAGCGGCGAGGACGAATTGATCACGGTGAAGAGCGACGGCTCGCGCTCGAGCGTGGCGTCGTCGATCCCACGCGCGAGCTTGATCATCTCGATTGCGTCGAGATTTCGCTCTCGGCCGAGACTGTAAGCGTGAATCGGCTTGTCCGACAAAGTCAGCATGTCGAACAGCGCGTCGAGATGGCGCACCGAAGGATGCACGTCGACCGGCTCGACCGGATAGCCGCCCCAGAAGTGG
>Ga0074045_10003596_pt1 | contig 13936 bp, 11 predicted proteins | sample BogForMeECP23OM2_FD_94442 | JGI IMG/M metagenome (GOLD analysis project Ga0074045, IMG submission 94442) | Bog forest soil microbial communities from Calvert Island, British Columbia, Canada - Bog Forest MetaG ECP23OM2 | ecosystem: Environmental > Terrestrial > Soil > Wetlands ... | reverse complement strand
TCCTTCGCGTAGCGGGTGACGATGACCGCGGCAGCAAGGAGCAGGACCGATGTGGCGAAGAAGTTGACGCGACTGCCGAACAGGTCCGCGATCACGCCGCCAAACAGCGGACCCAGCGAGCCGCCCAGGAATATCGCCATCTGCAGGAGACCGAGCGCGTACCCGACGTCCTCCTGCGGGGCCACCGATGCGACGAGGATCGTGGCGGCGGCGATCGTCCCAGTGATGCATCCCTGGAGGGTGCGAAGCGCGAGCAGCTGCCAGGGGGCAGTCACCAGCCCTTGAAGCAGCATGATGAGCACGCCGCCGAACAGGGCGCGGAGCAGCATGGGCTTGCGGCCGTAGTTGTCCGCAAGGCTCCCCCAGATCGGGGAAAAGAACACCAGGCTCACGGAGGGAAGAGCCTGCAGCAGGCCGGTGAGCAGCTTGAGCCTGAACGGATCGCTCACCCCCAGATCCTGAAGGTAGAACGGGATGATGGGAGTGGAGGTCGTGAAGCCGGCTACTGCAAGAAGCTCGCCAGCCGCAATGGCGTAGAGCGTCCGTTTCCAGCCAGGTCGTGAAATGGATCGGAGGTTCAGCGCATTTGCCTCGGGAGCATGATCTCTCCCATTATACAGAGACTCCGCGCCCCTTGCCAGACGGAGGCCTGCCGGGGTACCTATACGCATGCTTCACTGCATTGCGGTATTCCGCAGATTCTGCATTGCGGTAGTCCGCGGATTCTGCATCGCGGTAGTCCGCGGATTCTGCATCGCGGTGTTCCGCGGATTCTGCGGTCTGGTGCGCCTGGTCTTCCTGAGCGTCCTCCTTGTTTCGGCGGCGGGTGCGCATGCGGCTGCCCCCCTGCACGCGATTCTTGCCGCGTCTCTGCCTGATCCGCCGGCGCTGCACGCACGTTCGGCGATCCTCATCGAGGCGCGCACCGGCGCGGTGCTTTTCGAGAATCATGCCGATGAACAGATACCGCCAGCCAGCCTTGCAAAGCTGATGACGCTGCAGATTGCGTTGGAGCTCATTGAAACCGGTAGGCTCGATCCGTCCCGCCGCGTGACGCCCGGCTCTGACGCCTGGGCGCGGAATATGCCCCCCCGTTCCTCGGTCATGTACCTGGGACCGAACCAGGTGCTGACCGTGCACCAGTTGATGCAGGGCCTGGTGGTCGACTCGGGAAACGACGCGGCAGTGGAGCTGGCGGACCAGATTGCAGGCTCCGTTTCCGGGTTCGCCGACCTGATGAACCAGGAGGCCGCGCGCCTGGGCTATTCGGCCATGCGGTTCGTGGAGCCGGCGGGCGTCAGCGCGGACAACCGCATCTCGGCAAGGGAATACGCGGACTTCTGCCGCGGTTTCATTGCCGCGCACCCTGACGCCTTCCGGGACCTCTTCTCGCTGAGAGACCTCACCTATCCCCTGCCGGAAAATCTCATCAACGGCAACACAGAGAAGCCGATTACCCAGTCCAACCGCAATGCACTGCTCGGGAAGTACGAGGGGATAGATGGTTTGAAGACGGGGTACATCGACGAGGCCGGGTACAATATCGCGGCGACTGCCGAACGCGGTACCATGCGGCTCATTGCCGTGATGTTGGGCATTCCCGACGTGGGCCGGGTAAGCGGCGCGGTTGTGCGCACCAGGGAAAGCGAAGCCCTTCTCGACTATGGATTTGCGAACTTCACCGTGCTGCGGCCGGCCCACGACGAGCCGCTCCCCGTGCGGGTGTGGAAAGGCCGCCAGCGTTCGGTCCTGCTCGGCCCGGTGTCAGATCCGATTGTTGTGGTTCCCCGAAGCAGGGAGCACGACATCCATACCCGAATCGAGCAGGAGCGGGAGACCATGGCGCCGGTCCGCGCCGGACAGGTCCTGGGCCACGTTGTCGTGCAGATGGGGGGCGCGGAGCTTACCCGGTTCCCCCTGGCGGCACAGGCGGACGTTCCACGGGGCGGCATCCTGCGCAGGGCTGTTGATTCTGTCATTCTCCTCTTCCACAGGAATTGACAGCCGCACGGAGCGTTTGTATTTTTCAACCATCACGCAGGAGTCCCGGCGGTTCGATTCCCGGGCAACGGAGGAAATAATGGCAGTCCGTTCTTCATCGGCGGAGTGGAAGGGTTCCCTGAAGGAAGGCGGAGGGAGCATGAAGCTGGGCAGCGGCGCCTACGAAGGGCCGTTCACCTTTGCATCCCGGTTCGAGTCAGGGCGGGGAACAAACCCGGAGGAGCTCATTGGCGCCGCCCATGCCGGATGCTTTTCAATGTTCCTGTCCGCGCTTTTGACGGACGCAGGCTTCATACCGACGCGGGTGCACACCACCGCCACCGTTCACCTGGACGAGGGGCCGAAGATCTCCCTGATCGAGCTGATGACTGAAGCGCAAGTGCCCGGCCTCACGGAAGATGCGTTCCTGAAGCATGCCGAAGCCGCAAAAAAGGATTGTCCCGTCTCCAAAGCCCTTGCCGGGCCGAAGATCACTCTCACTGCAAAGCTCGTAAAGTAAGGCTGTCTATCAGGCGGCCCCTCTGGCTAGACGGGCCGCTTGCCGCTGACACTATCCCATGCCCGGGCGCGCTACTCCTGCTCCGTGACTTTCCGGTCCGGTCTTCCGCGAGCTTCATCGCGTCCAGAATGATCTGCCTGCCGAGAAAGAGGCCCATCAAGGCATCCACGCCGTGAGCCAGGAACGCCTCCAGCAGCTCCGCAATCGACTCCCGGCTGTGATGATATGAATGTATCAACTCTTCGGCAGCAGGGCTGATATGACTGTACCCGAGCATCCAGTCTTGGCCGACGATCATCCGTGGCAGAGACATACCGCCGACCCTCGTGCGAGGAAACAGCGCGCTCATCCGATTGCTCCTTGTATCCTGAAAAGCAGCATACTGCTCCAGGCAGAGTCCAAGAGCGGGCCATGCAGTACATGACCTTCCCGGGGGACATGCCTTGCACGTCGTGTCAATGGGCGCGACATCTGCAGAATACGGCGGGGAGGCTCGCGTTGGGCCGCCCCGCCTGGCAGGGCTCAGAAGCTTACAGCCTCCTTCCCGTCTCCCTCCTGATCTTCCTCTGCGGCTTCTTCCGGCTTTTCCTCTTCCGGCTTTTCCTCTCCGTCCTGTTTCTTCAGCTGCGGCCTGAACTCCACGTGCTCCGCAACGATCTCCACACGCGAGTGGGGCTTGCCGTCCGGGTCCGTCCAGCGGTCCTGCTTGAGCCTGCCCACAACCCTGACGCCCCGGCCTTTCTTGAGATACTCCCCGCACACCTCAGCGAGACGGGCCCACGTAGAGACGTCGAAGAACGAGACCTCCTTCTGCATCTCCTCTTCGTGCTTGAAGAAGCGGTTGGAGGCGACCGAGAACTTGCAGACGGCCGTTCCCTTTGGAGTGTAGGAGAGCTCGGGGTCCCGCACCAGGTTGCCCTCAATGAGAATGGAGTTGAGATTGTTCATGCATTCCTCCTCGTCTCTCAAATACGAGGCAGCTGTCCCGCCGCTTCATTCAATCCGCGAAGCACGCGTACTCGCCGAAGCAGCGGCCTGAAACCTCCCTTCGGTTGATCTGGCGGGAAAAATCGCATACAATCGCTTACCCAATGGCGGAGCTGGATTTAAAAATCAGCGGAGACTGGATCGAGCTCAAAGGAAAATCGAACGATCCCCATGCGCTGATCGACATGCTGGAGATCCCGTCATATGAGCTCAAGGGGGCGGCGGAAATGCTTCGGCATTCCGTGGAGCAGGGAATCGTTGAGTACAAGCGCACGCTGCTCCTGCCGGTTCTTGTCGCCCTGGAAACCGCGCGGTACAAGTCACTTGCAGGGCAGGAGATGACCGCGCACGAGAAGTCCCTTGCCGTGCTTCTCCTCGCCATACTCCTTCAACGGCTGCTCTGCACGGAGGTGCTTCCCCTCAGCCGTGAACCGGAAGAAAAACGCAGCTTTGGGGTGGAGTCGATGCAGGTCGGCGCTATCCTTGCCGACGTGAATGCGCGGATCAAGAGGAACCCCGCGCTGCGCTCCCATTCGGCCATCAAGAACATCCTCATGCAGGTGCAGCGCTACAATGCGGAAAACAAGAAGATGCGCGCGCTCGTGACCACCATCAAGCCCGAGATGCGCAAGTCCTTTCTGACGAATTTCGCCCGGACATTCGAAGAGATAATCGGCAGCATCAGGCGTCACTACGCGGCCATCCTGCAGGAGCAGGCGGACGCGGAAAAGGGGAACCGCGGCGAATTCACGTGGACCCTGCTGCCCCTGAAGGAGCTGGCCCCGCTGCTTGCCAGCCAGGCCCGCGAGGTGGCGCGCATTCGGTCAACACTCGCGCACGCGCGGGATGAAAAGTACAAGACGCGGGAAGTCCTCGTGCGCCTCTATGACGGCCGGCAGGCGGTATTGAAGCTGATCGAGGAGGAGCTCAAGGTCTATCGCAGGATCTGCAAGCAGGCCCTGCAGTACGACCTGGACGCCTGCTCACTCGCCGTGGCAACGGGTTTTCGCGATGAGGTCGTGGCTATCCTTGACAAGAAGAGCAGGCGGGAAGAGCCGGCGTAAGGGCGTGCAGGGCGATGGCAAGCAAAAAACAGTCGGGCCCACGCGTGGGCTCCCGGCGCGCCTTCCGCTCTCGGCGGAGTTGCGCGCCCGCCGCCCTTCGGATACCGCCCTTCCGGCGGTGCGAGATAGGGGCCACGGCTGCCGGAGCAGTGCGGCCGCACCCGGTGGCTTACCCACGGGACGGCTTACAATCAGCCGTCCTCTATGCCGACCAGGCGCAGGTGCCCGTCGCGGTACACGTGCTTGAACCGGAGGTCCCTTCTGCGGGAGATGAACACCAGCTCGCCCTCGGCCAGGTAGAAGTCATCCAGCTCTCTTTCCACGTCCAGCGCATAGTAGCGGGTGAGGTACTCGAGGAGCCCGTCGAGGTTGATCTGCTCGAAATGCTCGACCAGGCGGTTGAAGATCTCCCGACTTCCCGCCCGTTCGAGGAAGTACATCTTCTGCGCCATGAAGAAAATGATGTGGTCCCGCGTGTGCTCCATGGTCGCTTTATGATCGACATATCCACTGGATAATCTTCAGCTAAAAATCGGGCGCCAAATGGCGCGGATTACCGCGGCCACGGTATTCCGTGGCATTCCTGTGGCCGCCGAATGTCGCGGTGTACCGCGACCGTCAAAATGCCACGGTGTACCGTGGCCGTGCATTCCTGCTATACTGAACAAGGAGGACCGTGATGGCGATGGGATTCAGTCTCGAAATCGATCCGTGGGTCTACCGTGCCAAGTTCCACGAGGATGGCGGCTGGACGGAGGAATATGTCGAGAAGCCGCACCTCACGCCGGGTGAGGAGGAGGCGATGCCTCCTGCGCAGAGGGCCGAGCTGCTCCTGAGGCGGAACAATTTCGATGATCTCCCCCTCGTCAACTACACGAGCCAGTACGGAATGGGGTGTTTTGAGGGCCTGAAAGCCTTCCCCCAGCCGGACGGCTCCCTGAAACTGTTCCGGCCGGATGAAAACGGGAAGCGCATGGAGGCTTCCATGAAGGGGCTGTTGATGCCCGGTTTCCCTCCGGACATGTTTTTGACTGCCGTGCGCACCCTGGTAGGCAGGAACAAGTGCATCGGGTTTGCCCCCTCATACGACCCCGCGTGGGCCGCCGCTGATTTTGTGCAGGGCAGCGCCGTGTACGTCCGTCCCTTTACATGCGCCGAGCCGGGGATCGGTGTGGGGATCAGCAAGAGTCCCTGGGTGATCATGATCACGACGCCGGTCGGTTCGTATTTCAAGCCCGGCAATACAAAGGCCGTCACAACGCAGCGGGTCCGCGCGACCCCCGGCGGCACAGGGTGGATCAAGGCAGACTCCAACTACGTCACCAGCGCTCTTGCAAAGAAGGAAGCAGAGCTTGCGGGGTACATGGAGGCCGTTTTTCTCGACGCCCGTGAGCACGCCTATTTCGAGGAAGGCTCTTCCTGCAACATCTTCTTTGTCATGAAGGACGGCACTCTTGTGACTCCCCGGTTGGAGGACACGATTCTTCCCGGCATCACGCGCAAGAGCATTCTCATCCTCGCGAATGAAAAGGGGATATCGACCGAAGAGCGGCCGGTGTCAGTGAAGGAAGCCTTTTCCAATGCAAAAGAGTGCTTCGTGTCCGGCACCGCGGCGGGGATCACCCCGATCGAGTCGATCACACACGATGGGAAAGAGGCGGCATTCGCCGGCCGAAAGACGGGCGAGGTGACAGGCGCGCTCCTCAAGACCCTGAAGGGGCTCCAATATGGGGCGCTGCCGGATGCCCGCGGCTGGATGTTTCCCGCGATTCTCGCTGCCCCGACGCCATAGCGCGCACCGCCCGAAGGCGTAGCCCTTCCGCGGTATTCCGCGGAGTTGGATGGCGAGGTGCGGTGTACCGCTCTGGCCACTTGGAGCGGACTTCGTCCGCCAGGAGTGTCCGGTCGGCCCACGCCAGGGACGGCGTTCGCGCCGAACGGGTATTCCCGTATGGCCGAAAGGCCGATGCGGTCTCCACGCGCGGGCCCGACTGTCTTCTGCTTGCCATCGCCCCACACGATCCTGGGCTTGCCTGATCACAGGCTTGGCGCCTGGATGTCCTTGGGAAGAACCTGGAAGATTTGCAGCACAAAGTTGCTGGTAGGGTAGAGAATGCCCCTCATGTTCAGGGAAGGAAGGCTCCTTGTCTCACTGCGCAGGACCGTGTCCGGAGCACGCCCCAGTGAATCCGCGATCTGCGCGGCCGCGGTGAGGTAGACAAGGGCTTCCGACCTCTTCCGCCTGTCCCCTGTCCGCTCAGAAAGCCTGATCATCGTCACCCCGAGGTTGTTGTTCACTTTTACGAGATTGTCCATCAACGCGCGGTGCTCGGGCACCTCCAGCGGCAGAAGGTTCCCGATGGCAGCTTTCTTCAGTTCCAGCCTGTCCAGCAGTCCGAGGAAGTACCCCTGGGCGGCGAAGTAGTCGCCCCGCTGGAAGAAGCAGTTTCCCAACGCAAACAGAAGGTTCAGGGGCACCTGGGCAGCGGGCGGTGCGGGGGCGGCCGGTGCTGCCAGCGACGCTGCGCCGGCTTGAGCGCTCCCCGCGGCAGAGGCTGTTTCACCGGGTGCGCCGGACGTCATTTCATCGTTGCCGCTGGCGTAAGCTGACTGATCCTCCGTGGAGGCAAAGCTTGCCAGGGCACTCTTGTAGTCACGCCCTGCATATTGGATGAAGCCGATCTTGTAGCTCAGCCCCGGATCGGTGAACTCGTTTGCGATCGCGTTCTGATACTGGGTGCTCGCGTTCGCCAGATCGCCCTGGACATAATAGTAGAGGTCGCCCAGCGCCGCGTAGGGGCGGCCGAAAAGCCTTTCTTTCCCGATGAGCTTCATTTTCTGGTTCTGCTCGACGAGGCTGATGGCTGTCTGCAGGTCTTTCTCCGCGGCAATGAGCTCACCGCCTCGGTAATAGAGCTCTCCCCTCCGCGTGTACGTATCAATCTCGATGGACAGCCTCTTGACAGTGAGTGGATCTGTATTCTTCAGGTTCCGTATCACCGCGTCAAGAGCCAGCTTCTCGTCGGCCGTGCTCTTCACGATCCGGTAGTACTTCGCAAGATTGTAATGGACCTCGGCAAGCCCCGGCTTCACCTTGTCCGCCCGGAAGAGCACGTCCTGCGCGAACTCCAGGCGGCGGTGGTCCACCAGGTAGCCGCCGAGCTCCGCGAATGCCTCAGGGTCGACTTTGACCTCTGGACGGGAGGCATAGTAGACGCGTAGCCTCTCCACTTCCTCCCCCATGTCCCTGCGGATGAAGTACCGCAGCATGCGGAAGAGCAGGTCGTCCTTGACCCCGTATTTCTCTATCAGGGTGGCATAGGTGAGCCTTGCCTCATCGAGCTTTGCCGAAATCTTCCCGCCCCATTCCATGTCGTTGTCACCGGTGGCGAGCAGCGCGTCGTAATCGAATATCGCGCGGTCCAGGAGGCGTTTCAGCAGCGCGTCGGCCTTTTCATAGTCAGCGAGCCGGGTGGATTCCATCCGCGCGTAGTCCAGTATCCCCTTCCTGTCGTTACCGAACCTGCCCAGGAGGTCATCGTATTTCTCTTCCGCCAGTACGTACTGCCGCTTGTCGGCAAAGCCTTCCGCATAGCGGTAGAACCAGCCTTTCATCGGCCAGACGGACACCGCGCGGGCAAATCTTTCGTTGGCGAGGGTGAACCTGTCGTTCGTGATCTGGACGTAGCCTGCCCGGTAGTTCGAGAACGCATAGAGGGGCTTGTAGATGTAGCTGTACCCGAAAAAGCCGAGCAGTCCGCCGATAAGGACGGTCAGCACGACAACCCGCACGAGGGGGAGGATGTTCTCCCGGAAGGCGTAGGCGAAGGTGCGCTGCTCGGCTTCGAACGCGACTCCTGTCTTCTTCTCGTACCCCGCAGGGATCCGGATCCGTTTTCCCGAAATGCGACCGGCAAGCGTGGCGATCTCCTGCGCGCTCGCGTTCCCCAGCAGGAGGGTAATGAGCTTCGAAAGATCGGCTCCTGTTGCCTTGCCCTCGCCAATGAGGTCCTGCACCACAATTTTCAGATTCCGCGGAAGAGATTCGAGGGCTTTCTTCAGCCGGGCGAACTGCTCGGGTGAGAGCTCGATCTCGCCTTCGGCGCCGGGGAGCTCCTGGGGCGCGGCAGCGGGCCGGGCAGAAGGCCGCGGTTTCTGGGCCGAGCGGGCGGGCGCCGGCCGTGCAGGAGCCGGCCGCGCAGGGGTCTCGCGCGGGGGTGCAGACGGCGCGACCGGTGCAGGCCCTGGCGCTCCGAACTGCTCGGCAGACTCGGGGAGGCTGAACTCGTCGAGATTGAGGTCTCCGAGGCTTTCCTCCCCGAGGCTTTCCATGCCCGGCTGCTCGGCCTCCTCTTCCGGGGCTTCAGCAGAGGGGGGCGGCGCCGAATCCGCCGGGTACGTCGATGCCTCGAACGGCTCTGCTCCCGGCTCGGGCGTCTCTGAAATATCGCCCGGACCGGCCGAGAATCCCGTTGCAGTATCGAGATCGAAGCCTCCCGCGGAGGGGATACCGGAAAGCCCCTGCGGCTCTGGCACTTCGAATGTCGGTTCCGGCTCGCTGAATGATTGCCCTGGCGGCTCCACGGGCTCCGGCACTTTGAATGACGGCTCGGTGGTGGAAGCGGGCTCTTCCGACTGCTCGCCAAAGCTCAGGTCGTCGAGATTGGGGAGGTCGAAGCTTTCACCCGGTGTCTCGGGGGCTTCGGCTGGCTCGCCGAGCCGCTGGCCTTCAGGCTCGACGGTTTCAGGTGTGTCCAACGAGAACGCGCCGAAGTCTTCGAAGGGCTCGGCGCCGGGCTCGGCAGCAGCAGCCCCGCCGGCCGGCTCGCCGGGCAGCGCGGGTGTCTCCGTGTCCTCTGGAACGACCTCCATTTGGGAAATGTCGGATTGCAGCCCCTCAGGCTCGCCCTCGGGAAAGGTGAAGGTATCTTCTTCGGGAAGCGGGGCAGGGGACGGCGTCTCTTGCGGAGCCGGTGCTTCCAGGTCCTCGATTGCGTTCGGTTCCGTCTCCTCAGCGAAAAGCGACGCAAAGTCCAGCGCATCACCACCCTCTGCCGGCTCTCCGGCTTCCGGCGCCCCTGCTGAGGGTTCCTCGAATGACTGCTCACCGATTGCCGGCTCTTCCAGCGCCGGCTCCTCTGTCGGGCTGGCGCCCAGGTCCGACTCTTCGGTGAGCTCGGAAAGGCCTCCGAACACGTCCTGGAGCCCCGCCTCCTCCTGCTCGGTAACCGGTGCAGTCTCATCAGGGGGCTCCGGACCCGCTTGATCGACTGGAGACTCTTGTTCTTCCATTGAGAGAGAATCGAGGGGAAGAGAATCGAGTGGTTCGCCCTCCAGCTCCGCAGCTTCCTCCCCGGGGGTAGAGACCTGTTCTTTGGTTTCCGACCTCGCCGCGCGTATTGCGGCCTCACCGCCGAGGGAATTGAGCACCTGGGTAAACTTCTCGATGTCCTCCGGGCGCGGCATGCCTCTCCTGCATCAAATGTCGGTAGGACAGGCACGCACCATGACTCAAGCGTCCTGTCATTCCAGCCGAAACCTATTATAAGCAAAAGCACCAGGACGTCCACAGTGAAGAGCGACCGCGCGCGCAAAGAATCGACGACTCGGGCCCCTTTCCGGGCAAGACCCTTTCGCACAAACTGCGTCTTTCTTGTCCGGTCCGTCTTCTGCGCGTGCATGTTCCTGTGCGCCAGCGCCGTGTTCGGCGTGAACCCCCAGACACTGGACATCGCGGTGAGGTCTCTGGCCGCAGCCCAGGCGCCGCGCATGGTAGAGGACGTTCTTCTCCTCACTCTGAAACCGTCCACGCGGACCCGGTTCGTGGGCGTTCGGTTCGCGCACGAGTCCTGGAAAGTCCTTCATCCCTACGCGGTGAATGAAAACGGGGTGTTCGTGCTGGACTACCCGGTACCGGAAGGCACACGGGAGATCCGGTACAAGATCGTCGTGGACGGGCTGTGGATGGCGGACCCGACCAACCCGACAGTGGAAACCGACGCGCTGGGAAACGAGGTCTCCGTATTCACGCTTGAGAAGGAGCCGGTCCGGCTGATATTCAACCCGCGCAGGGAAGCTGGCGGTGGAATCACCTTTGTTTTCCGCGGGACGCCCGGCAGGCGCGTCTGCATTGCGGGGGACTTCAACTTCTGGGATCCTTTTGTGGACACCCTGGTAGAATCATCCCCCGGGACGTATCGCATCACCCTTCGCGTTCCCGCGGGAGATCACTGGTACTATTTCTTCACGGACGGCCACAGGATGCTGGACAGGCTCAATCCTGAAACCGGCGCGGACCCCGACGGAAACACCGTCAGCTACTTCTCCTCTCCGTAGGACTCCGCACCCGGAAAGCTCTTCCCCCATGAGTCCAGCCACAGCATCGAGGAAAGGGGCTTGCGCGGCCTCCGTCGCGGTGCTGCATCCGCCCGCGGATAGCCGACCGCGATCATTGACACCACCTCCACATGCCACGGCACTCCGAGTGACCTGCGCGCGGCGCGGCGGTTGAACCATCCGATCCAGCAGGTCCCCAGACCCAGCTCCGCCGCCTGCAGGACCAGGTGCTCCCCGGCGATGCCGCAGTCGAGCTGGTACATGGCCCGATCTTTTATCGATTTCCCTGCCTCGATGAGGCCCGTTCTTTCGGCACAGAGCGCGACGATCAGCGGGGCCCGGGCGGCGAAACGGGTGGGGGAAAAGATCCCGGAGAAGCAGGCGCGGGAAAGGGCTTCGCGCGCTGCCGGGCTTTTCACCGCCACGAATCTCCATGGCTGGGCATTCTCCGCGGAGGGCGCCCGTCGCGCGGCCTCCACCATCGCCAGTATGTCGGCATCGGGGATTTCGCGCTCCTCGTAGTGGCGCACGCTGACACGGGAAAGCACGAGCCGGCCGAACGGGGACAAGCTCACCCGACGGCCTTCCGGCTTTTTTCCTCTTCCTGGAGCCTGTGGATCGTGTCAAACCACTTCAATGCGCTTTCGTTGCGGAAAGGGATGCGGTAGAGCTTGCCGTCGCACGTGAAATGCAGTTTGTCTCCGGGGTCCACGGACAGCGCGGCAACCGACCGAAGCGGCACGGCCAGGGGAATGCCGATGCGCGAGCGGAAGAGCAGCCTGCGGCTCGTCAGGAACGCCCGTCCAAAGGCGAACACGCGGAGGTTGGGGAACTTCTCCTGGGTGAAAAGGAAACGCGGCCGCGATATCAGGTAGATCTGCTCATCAGGGGCAAGCCCGAGACGCACCTCGCTGCGGATGGGGCTCAAGGGCATGCAGCGCAGCCGCTCGTAGTACTCCGGCAGGGGTCTCCAGCCTCCCTCCGCCTTGCCATTCTCGTCCGCAAGGGCGAGACGGCATCCCACGTCTATCATCCAGGCGGAGAAGCAGCTCGAACATTCCACCATGTTCGTGCTGAAAGGCCGCACGAGCTTCAGCCCTTCCTGCGTGCCGCAGCTCGGGCATCGATACAGCACACGCGTGACATTGACGGCGAGCCCCTTCTGGTGGTTGCGTGACGCGTCGAGCGGGAGGTCGAAGTCCGTGGTCCTTATCGCCGCCGCAATGTCGGAGAGGATCCGGTCATCATCGCGGGGAATGTCCGCAGGCTCATACAGCCGGGAGAATACGCAGCGCACGGGCACCCGTCTGGGCGCACGGGCCCAGCGCGGGTAGGCAAGGTATGCGCCTTCGAATCTGCAGACGTAGACGGGCACCGCCAGCTTCCTGATGAGCTTGGCGATGCCGTAGTACAGCGGCTGGTTGCTCCCGTCCCAGGTGCGCACCCCTTCGGGGAAGACGCCGATGAGGCCGCCCTTCTCCGCAATCGTGAAAATGGAGCGCAGAGCGGCAAGATCGGATGCGGCCTTGCGCTTGGGAAATGCGCCGAACCAGCGGATGAGCATCCCCAGCGCGCGCTTGCGGAAGAGGTCTTCCGTGGCCGCGAAGTAGACCGGTCTCCGCAGCATCGCATAGACCCAGATGGGATCGAAAAGCGTCAGGTGATTGGCAAGAATGATGCCGGGACCCGAATGCGGTACGGTTCCCACGTCCACGGGCCGCAGCTGGAAATAACGCGTAATGAACCCCCGCAGGAGACCTGTCATGAGCCTGTAGAAGATGCGATTCACGAGCCGGGGCTTGTGAAGGCTCAGGCTGGAGGCGTTCGTCTCGGCCATCGAAAGAGAAGATAACCAAACGCCGCGCGGGGCGCAAGGAGAGGGGCTGGGCGCGCAAGCGCGAGGCCGCGGCAAAGCACCGCGGCCGCGCTTTTGTCCTCAGCTGCAGCCCGTGGTCGACCCGCACGTGTCGCAGCGCATGCAGGTACCGCTGCGCACCAGGGAGAAGTGGCCGCAGACGGGACAGGGGTCCCCTTCGTAGCCTTTCATCTTCGCCACCTGCACCTCGTTGTCCAGCGCCGCTTCTTCGTGCCCGTTGCTCTCGTGCCGGGCTCCCCCGTTCCTGTTCATGGAGGTGGCTATCAGGTCATCCGGCTTCACCTGGACGAGGTCCGTTCTGCCAAGGTACGCCAGCGCAACGTCCCTGAAGATGAAGTCCAGCACCGAGGTGGTCATCTTGATGTGGTCGTGGCCGCTCACCATGCCGTTCGGCTCGAAGCGCGTGAAGGTGAACGCATCCACGTATTCCTCCAGCGGCACACCGTACTGAAGACCTAGGGAGACGGCGATCGCGAAGCTGTTCAGGAGGGAGCGGAAGGCAGCGCCCTCCTTGCGCATGTCGAGGAAGATTTCCCCCAGGGTCCCGTCTTCGTACTGGCCGGTGCGCACGAAGATGCTGTGACCGCCTATCTTCGCTTTCTGCGTGTAGCCGAAGCGCTTGGCCGGCAGCGGGTTGCGCTTTTTGCCGCGCTCTGTCGGAGAAAGGGCAAGACCGATGCCCTCCTCACCGGTTTCTTTTGCAATGGACAGCACGGCGGCGGCCGCGGAGTCCGAGCCCGGCATGAGGGCGGACAGCGGCTGGCTCAGCTTCGACCCGTCCCGGTACAAGGCGATTGACTTGAGCATCTTCCTCCAGGACAGGAGGTAGGCGCCCTTGATGTCGTCGATGGTCGAGGAGGAAGGCATGTTGATGGTCTTGGAGATGGCCCCCGAGATGAAGGGCTGCACCGCGGCCATCATTTCGATGTGCGCTTTCCACGGAATGGAGCGCTTCCCGATCTTTCCATTCGGAGAGGCAGTGTCGAAGACCACGTAGTGCTCGGGTTTCAGGTGGGGAGCGTTCTCGATTGTCATGGTGCCGCACGCGTACAGGTCCGCCGTTTCTATCTCCGCGCCCGTAAAGCCGAGGTGAGAAAGCAGGTTGAAGCCTGTCTGGGAAAACGTCGTCTCCGGGATGCCCAGTGTGTCGGAAAGGAAATCCTTTCCCAGCAC
>Ga0074045_10003595_pt1 | contig 13937 bp, 14 predicted proteins | sample BogForMeECP23OM2_FD_94442 | JGI IMG/M metagenome (GOLD analysis project Ga0074045, IMG submission 94442) | Bog forest soil microbial communities from Calvert Island, British Columbia, Canada - Bog Forest MetaG ECP23OM2 | ecosystem: Environmental > Terrestrial > Soil > Wetlands ... | reverse complement strand
TGTACTCGCGCAAGAAAATAAAGACCGTCGGCGGAGGAACAGTACTCGTGGTGTGCGCGGGAAGTTCCGACATTCCTGTAGCTGAGGAAGCCAAAGTCACCGCGTACGCGCTTGGGAACAGAATAGACACACTGTATGACGTTGGGGTCGCAGGGATTCACAGACTTCTTTCCAACAGCAAGAAGCTACGCTCAGCATCTGTGATTATTGCCGTAGCTGGGATGGAAGGCGCACTGCCGAGCGTCATCGGGGGACTCGTGGACAGACCCGTCATCGCGGTGCCGACTTCGATCGGGTATGGCGCGTCGTTCGGCGGAATCGCGGCGCTCCTGGGGATGCTCAACTCCTGCGCGCCCGGAGTCGTGGTGGTAAATATCGACAACGGATTCGGCGCGGCTTACGCGGCTACTATGATAAACCGGTTGGGCAACCAGAAACAGAAGGAGAAGCGGGAGCAGGGATAGGGAGTGCCCTGTGATCTGGATTTGGTCTGCCATTTCGGGCTCGCCGGCCAGGTTATACGGACGCGGCTCCCTTAAGTGGCATCGCGGTCGGCCGGTTCGCTCGTCTGAGAATGGACATTCCACTCCTTCCAGAACTGCTTAATCTTGTCCGATCCCAATCCGATTTTGCTGAGTGTGGCTTCCAATCGAGCGTCTTCTTCCTCCAACCGGCTCAGCACATCAATGTCCCTCAGCATGCCTTGTCCTATATAGTATTTGATGAGGGACTGATAACCGGACATGCCTTTGGCGGGTGCTATTCTCTTGAGTTTCTCCAATACATCCAAGGAAATACGCATGGAAATGCTCGTACTAACTCGGTCCTTAGTAAGAACTAACTTCTTTTTCATAACGTAGCCTCTCGGCCGAGGTGCTTTCTCTGGCTGAAATGATTCGCCAGGCTTCATCTCCGGCATCAACCCCAATCACATAGATGGGACCAGTGAAACGGTCCGACAGTGGGTAACTGATGACGGCCCACCTTTGTTCACCCTCCTCGCTGACGTCTTCGATCACTTGAATGAAATTAAGAACTGCTTGGCAAGCCTCCTCAAAAGAAATGCCATGCTTCCTCAGATTGTTCTCCGCCTTCTCCTCGTCCCACGTGAAATCGTACCCATGGTAGCTATACAAGACCTCCTTACCCATAAGTTACCTCTATGTATATACTTTGTCAACGGAAGGCCCGACAGGTCCTGTGAGACGCGTCAGTATGTTCAAGACGAGGTGTTCGCTCGCTTCTCTTCTTTTCTCTTTCACCCCTTCTCCGCTATCTTCTTGATTGCGTTCACTGCGATCGCCACTTCTTCTAGGGTGTTGAAGTACCCTAGGCTGAATCGCACCGTCCCGTCCGGGAATGTTCCCAGGGCCTTGTGAGCCAACGGAGCGCAGTGAAGGCCCACACGAACAGAAATCTCGTGCTCGTCCTGCAATATGGTCCCGGCTTCCTCAGGATGTATTGTCTCAAAGGTCGCGGGTATGGATCTCCCGCCGCATCCGCCGTAGGAGACGTGAAGCCCGTCGGGCAGCGCTTGATCGAAGGTAACGGAGAGGATGGGCATCTGAGATTCAGGATCGAGCGGGCCGTACAGGGTGATTCCGGGCACGTTGATGAGCCCTTCAATAAAGCTCTGCAATAGCTTCATTTCGTGGCGTCTAATAGTATCCACCCCTGTTTCCAGGACGAAGTCCAGGCCGGCCCCCAGGCCCGCAATGCCGACATTATTCTGTGTGCCGCTTTCAAGGGCATCCGGGAAAAAATCAGGCTGTTGTTCCTGATCGGATGCGCTGCCGGTGCCGCCTCGTTTCAGCGGCCTGATGTAAAGGCCCTCCCTGACGTAGAGTCCACCGGTTCCCTGAGGCCCATACAATCCTTTGTGCCCTGTAAACGCGAGGAAATCGACCCCCAGTGCCTGCACGTCGATCGCGCGAGCCCCAGCGGTCTGTGCAGCGTCCAATAGCAACGGCACGCCGCCTGCGGCCTCTCTGACCGCGGAGACGTCCTGGATAGTTCCACACACGTTTGAGGCATGATTGAGAGCTATCAAGGCTGTGTTATCCCTAATCAATTCTGTCAAGGCCCTGACGTCCAATAATCCCATCCTGTCACACGGAACAACCGACACGCTGACAATGCCATTTTGCTCCAGATGTCGCACAGGTCGGATCACTGAGTTATGTTCCATCTGCGTAATGATCACGTGGTCGCCAGGATTCAGGACGCCGTATATAACCGTGTTCAAGGATTCCGTTGCATTCAGCGTGAATGCGATGCGATTGGGATCGGGTATGTTGAAGAGCAGGGCCAGTTTCTTTCGCGCCCCTTCCACAATCAGCGAAGCCTCCTGAGAGAGGTCGTGTTTTGATCTACCGGGGTTGGCCCCGATATTTTGCATGAAATGAGCCATGGCCTCGATCACTCCCGGAGGCTTGGGAAAGGTTGTGGCCGCATTATCCATGTACACGCGTCGTTTCACGCCTCTGACCTCAGCAGATCGTCCGGGAGCCGGCTGTAGACACCCGGAGTTACAAAAGTTTACCCCGCTGAAAATCTGACCGAGCGGTGCTTCCATATTACAACAAGACACATCTCCAAATCTAATCTTGACGAAAAGTTGCCGTTCCGATATTCATGATGGACCGATAATTCGGTCAGGTGTGGCAAGGTGCAAGATTTTGAATGGCCCTACCAAATCCTGTATGGGGTAATCCTGTTCGTTGTCTGCGCCCTGCTAATCTGGGAGCCGGCCTACAACAAATTCAAAGATTGGCAACTGAAAAGAGCTTTCCTACGTAGAGAAAAAGCCGACAAAGAAAGGGCAAAGCGGGGGTGAATGCCGCACCTCTCTTGCCGTACGGGCAAGAGCATTTGGACGCTCCGCGGGTTTTCTCGGCTTTAACTCTCTGACCGTTTCCGAACCGCGTATCCCCTGCGTTTGAGCAAAAACAACGCACCGATCGACATCGAAAGCATCAAGACAATTGGGGCCATCGCCACTATTTTGTTCTCGATGCTGTGCCCGACAAAGTGCTTCCAGCTTTTGACGTACGTGAACCACAGGCCCGTGTATGGGACAAAAGACAGCCCCTCCAACTCCTGGGGCCGCTCTTGATGCAATCGCCAAAGCTCCTTCGCAGTAACCACTTTGAACCGATTGTCCGACGTGACCAATTTCAGAACGTTGTCCAGCTTACTGATGTTCTTTTTATTAGGCGCGGTCACCTTGTGCGGCTCGTAAGGGGTGGTCGCCCGAATATGATGATAAAAGGAAGTGAAATTAATAAAGTACGTTGCGACGGGTAGGCCGCGCTCGGCAATCTGCTTGAGGGCCGATTCCTGCTCTTCCCAAATGGTTTTGTCAATGTCCAGAGCAGCCATCCCCGCATATCCGATGAACGGCGCCCTCCTTATCATCGTAATCGGCAGCTCATACACCCTCCCCATCGGCACGAACCTGTTTACCAGGTTCTCCGAGAATTGTATGTCGCCCCGCGAATCTCCAGGAAATATCGACGAATCCATGCCTATGCCGAATTCGGGCAGCAAAGAGAACGTTTTCCGGTCTATCGAGTAGTCCGCTGCCCTGTAGGCTATGGGAGGTGGGGCGCCGGCTCGCCTGATATTGTCAATTGCCGTTTCCAGGATCTTCTTGCGCTCCTCCGTCGAGTACATGGTGAGGAGCGGGCGAGACGGATCAACAACGTCCGGATGAGGGTGCAGTTCGATATCATGCCCGCTTGAGACCAGAAGGGTCATATTCGAAAGCCCCCTATCAACGAGGGAGGGCGGACATAAAGAGTTTACGAAGAAGGTTCCCTTAAGAGCGTATTGTTCCAGTTTTTCTGCCAAGAATCGAGGTCCGTAGTCCTTCCCGTCCCAGGTCGCTTCAAAATCTGCTTGGCAGGTCTGGCACACCTCCATGGTAAAAACCAGGTAAGTGGCGCGGGCCTCTTCAGGCATACAAACAAAAGCTAGCACCAGCCAGAAGGTTGCGGCAGCAAGTCTCCATGGCTTGAACAATATGTGGTTGCAAATATGCTCTTGCATGAAAGCGAACCTACATCTATATCTGACTCAATGGCCGCGCTCAACACTACCACTCTTTTGATTTCAGCGCTAAGGGGCCTTGGAGCCCTGCCATACCATTTTAGCAAACCTTATCTGGGGCAAGGTGGAAGGTAATCCAGACTGGCAATGGCCCCTACCTCGACATCCAGAAAAGATTGCCAAAGGACCGTTTTCAACTGAGGAGGGAACCATGAGACGAGAAGATTTGCTTGCTCCGTGCGGGTTATATTGTGGTGTTTGCGGCATTTTGACGGCGCACCGCGATAACAATGAGAAATTCAAGGAGAGATTGGCACCTATTTACGGCGTCTCTCTGGAGGAAATAGCTTGCGACGGCTGCCTATCGGACCAGCGATTTAAATATTGTGAGGTCTGCCAAATCCGATCTTGTGCTCAGGAAAAGAGCTACGAGGGCTGTCATCAATGTGACTCCTGGCCCTGCAGTTTGATTGAAGATTTTCCTGTGCCGGTGGGAAAGAAAGTAATTATGCGGGCTGTCCCGACTTGGAGAGAACTCGGAACCGAAAAATGGGTCGAGCAAGAGATAGATCGGTACCATTGTCCACACTGTGGCTATGAACTCTTCCGAGGCGCCAAGAGATGCCGTAGCTGCAAAGAGCCGGTGGATCGGGACTGACCCAATCCGCTACAAGGACATCAGAAAAAGTTTGCGTTATAGCAAAATCAGGTTGAACTTTCCCCGTCAGATGGTATACTAAGAAATTCAACAATAGGGAGGGCCGGATTCTCCCCCCACCCCCTAAATTACAACCGGAGGAAAAGAAATGCAGTGCATAACCCTGAAAAAGGGAATCGAGTGCGCATTCATGACCAGTAAAGGGTGCAATTTCAACGGCGGCCGGTGCCACTCGGTCGTCGACACATGCGAGGGATGCTCCCGGACAGTCAACTTCGATGAAGGTATCTTCTGCGCCGTCGCTCCCAACCCTGCCTCAAAATGGGCCCGCGGTTCCTGCAACTTCGCTACCCACCTCGAACGCAAGGCAGTCGAGACTAATCTGAAAATCAACCCGCTTAAAGCTTCAAAACGCGCGGCGGCTTCCAAGAAATAGTAAGGAACTGTCCGGAAGGGAATCCCCTCCCCTTCCGGTCATCCGTCCCGAGGATTCTCGTTGCGGATTGCGCCGAGACAGTGTCAAAGTATGTACCGGCTCAGGTCGTCGCTCTTGACTATGTCACGGAGCCTCTCACGGACCATGTCCGGAGTGATTCGTACTGTCACTCCTTGCATGTCCGGAGCCTCGAATGATACCTCTTCAAGGAGCTTTTCCATAATAGTGTGGAGACGGCGCGCGCCGATGTTCTCCGCGCGCAGGTTGACCTCCTCGGCCATGGCCGCGATTTCCAGAATGGCCTGCTCCTCAAACTCAAGCATGACGCCTTCAGTTTTGAGCAACTCTTCGTACTGGGTTACCAGCGCGTTCTTGGGTTCTGTCAGAATACGTACAAAATCCTGGCGGCTGAGAGCTGACAACTCTGCCCTCAATGGAAATCGACCCTGAATTTCGGGGATCAAGTCCGATGGCTTTGAAACGTGGAACGCTCCGGCAGCTACGAAGAGGATGTGATCGGTCTTTACCACGCCGTGTTTCGTGTTGACGGTAGACCCCTCTATTATCGGAAGCAAGTCCCGCTGTACCCCTTCTCTGGAAACGTCGGGGCCAAACTGGGCCGAATGGGATCCTGCAATCTTATCAAGCTCGTCAACGAACACAATCCCCGTCTGCTCGACCCTCTCCCGGGCCATTTTAGTCACTTTGTCGGTGTCGATGAGCTTGGTGAGTTCCTCCTGAACCAGAATATGGAGCGCTTCCGGCACTTTCACCCTGCGCCTCTTGGACTTGCCGGGGAAGATGTTGGAGAACATATCCTTTAGGTTGATATCCATCTCCTCCATTCCCGCGGGGGAGAAAACCTCCACGACCGGGATTGCGCTGACCTGTGTTTCGATCTCCACCTCTCGGTCGTTAAGCCTGCCGTTGCGCAGCATCTTCTTAAACTTATCGCGGGTGCGCTGGGCTACCTCCATCTCATCGCTCGCCTCCGGCTGCGACTGGCTTATTTGCGCGCGACGAATCTTGCGGGGGGACCTCATTGGGAGAAGTATGTCCAGCAAGCGCTCTTCAGCTTGTTCCTCCGCTTTGGGACGGAGGGCCTCGTACTCCTCTTCCCGCACCATAGTGATGCCGATTTCCATGAGGTCCCTGATCATGGATTCGACGTCACGCCCAACGTAACCGACCTCAGTAAACTTTGACGCCTCCACTTTAAGGAAGGGTGATTGCGCAAGCTTCGCCAGGCGACGAGCGATTTCGGTCTTCCCCACGCCGGTGGGACCGATCATGATGATGTTTTTCGGAGCGATCTCATCACGCAGGTCTTCAGGTACCTGTCTCCGACGCCAACGGTTTCGGAGAGCGATTGCCACCATCTTTTTGGCCCTGTCTTGGCCGATTATATATTTGTCCAGCTCCGCGACTATCTTTCGAGGTGTAAAGGTTTCCATTGTTACTCGTGACCTTCAGTTCGGTCTTTTCTCAACTGACTTCAGTTCCCAGTTCTTCCATTACCAGATGGTCGTTGGTGTACACGCAGATCCCGGCTGTAATAGTCATGGCGACTCGAGCAATTTCAGCCGACCCCATCTCGGTGTGCATGGACAGCGCGCGTGCGGCTGCCAAAGCATAATTCCCTCCGGAACCGATTGCAATGATACCGTCGTCGGGCTCCACCACATCGCCGTTTCCGGAAAGGAGCAGGGTTTTCTCCGCGTCAGCAACTATGAGCAGGGCTTCTAACCGCCTGAGCATCCGGTCGGTCCGCCACTCTTTAGCGAGTTCCACAGAGGCTCGCGTAAGGTTGTTCGAATACTTTTCCAGCATCTGTTCAAATTTTTCCAGCAGTGTTAGGGCGTCTCCCGTGGATCCGGCGAATCCGGCGAGGACATTGTCGCCCTTCCCCAGGCGTCGGACCTTGCGTGCGGAATGTTTTACCACCGTATCCCCAAGGGATACCTGACCGTCACCGGCCATGACCACCTTGCCGCCCCGCCTCACGCAGAGAACGGTCGTGGAACGAATTCTCTTAGGGTTCATTCTCATTTTTCTTAGCGGCTCCACTCCTCGGGTGAGATCGGTCGTAAACTTCCATTAGGCGGCGCAGGTCTGCCTTTGTGTACCGTTGCGTCGTGGACAGACTGGCATGCCCCAGCAGCTCCTGAATCGACCGTAAATCAGCTCCCCCATGAAGCAAGTGAGTGGCGAACGAGTGTCGAAACGCATGGGGCGAGGCGTCTCTTGCCAGGGAGGCGCTATCAAGGTACAACTTGAGTATACGTCGGATGCTGCGGGAAGACAACGGCCCTCCCCGTGAATTCAGAAACAACGCTTCACCGGCGTGCAGGCCGCCTGTTTGGGTTTCAAGACAGGCGCGCACCGGCAGATAAGCCTGTAGGGCGACCACGGCACGTGAACCGACCGGCACGTATCGCTCCTTATTCCCCTTACCTATTACTCGAACCCAGCCGTTGTTCAGATCCACATCCCGAACTTTGAGTGACGTCAACTCGCCAACGCGCAGGCCGGAAGAATATAGCAGCTCGAACGCAGCCAGATCGCGGTGCTTCATCTCTGGATTACGAGAAAAAAACCGGTCAATCTCGTCAACGCTCAGGGCCTTTGGTAAGGGCTTCTCGCTCTTAGGGGCCCTAATCCCCGCGGCAGGATCCTTTGATATGATTCGCTCCCTGACAAGGAACCGAAAAAACGTCCTTATAGCCGCAAGTTTGCGTCCGACGGAAACTTTCTTGATGCGGCCGAATCGGGTCGCCAGAAATCCACGAACATGAAAGGGGTCTATCCCGTCCACCCGTTTCAACTGCTTTGCTCCACCGGATGCCTCCAGATGTTGTCGAAAACCTTGAAGATCAGCCGTGTAAGCTCGGACTGTTTCTGTTGAGCGGACCTTCTCTGTTGTAAGGTGCCGCAGGAATAGTTGGAGGGCCTCGTCAAAATACAACGCAACCTCCCGCCGCCCGAAAACCGAGTGGACGGGCAATAAGGATGACGAAACCGATACTACAAATTACGTGCTAGTGCAAACATATTGCATGTTGTAATTGATGTGATACATTAAGATGAGGTTACACTGATAGATGGATGCAATGCGGGCTATCGAGGCGAAATAATGCTTGCGTTCCGTGATGGCATTTTGTTAATCTCGCGGAGTTTAATGTATCGCCTCAGCGGGTCACCTCCAAGACTCGTGAGTGCAAGCCCGCCGGTTTTACCGGGGGCTTTTCTTTTTTTGCCGAACCTGGCTGGAACCAAAATCCGATTGGATTGACTAAATTACGAGGAGGGGGAGGAAATTGGAAGTTTCCCTTCCACCAAGCCCATGCGCGGGGACAAGAGGAAAGAGTCCCCGGTCGGGTGAGGGGTGGGCTTCAGAACCCAGCAAAAGCATTTGGCTCACCCCTCGGCTCCTGACCAGAGCGCATGGGCTCTTAATTATTCACCAGGCGATTCTTTCTTTTGACCCATCACCATTGTAACGTGCGCAGCGTTGTCATCGTGGCGCGGGGTTTTGGTCCGGGTGGAACAGTCCCCTGCCCCACTGTTGTCGGATGTCCTGAGCCGTGCCGGGCACCGCTATTCCGATGTGCACGCCATGATGGTCTCGGTAATCAAGTGCATCCTTTCCTCCCTGTACCGACGTAGCAGTGTAAATCGGGTTCCTATTGCCGTCATACGCGTAGCTGGTGTCTCCGTACTGCTGTCTGATTTCTACGACTCGGCCTGTACTGTCCCTCACCTGCTCTTCCGCAGGAGTGAGAGATGGGATCATTAGAATCAAAAGCATGCTACCTGCCACAAGTAGATTCTTCATTGAGTAGTTCCCACAAGCAAGCATTTAAACAGGCTAATTTTAACATGCACTCATGCTTGAGTCAAATCTGAGCCGCTCGCGCAGCTTACGCATTCAGTCTCGCGGGCGTTTGCTGAGCCTGGACATGCGACTCTTTCAAAACTCGTCTAAGAATTTTACCGGAGGGGCTGCGAGGAATCGCCTCGGTGAACACCACCCTCCAGAGCCGTTTGTACTTTGCCATTCCGGCAGCCGCATATTCGATGACAGCTTCCGGCGATATCTTTGACCCGTCACGTACCACAGCGTAAGCCACAGGTACTTCGCCCTGCACAGAATGAGGCTCGCCGATTACCGCGGCATCGAGGATGTCGGGATGACCCAGGAGGATGTGCTCGATCTCCGCGGGCGCCACTTGGAAGCCCTTACATTTGATCAGCTCCTTGAGCCGATCCACAATGTATACATACCCGTCCTCATCCTGCCGTCCCAAGTCCCCTGTCCGCAGCCATCCGTCGATCAAAGTATGCGCTGTGGCCTGGGGATCGTTATAATATCCCGTCATCACCTGTGGCCCCCGGACCCACAGCTCTCCAACCTCTCCGATCTCCACTTCTTCGCCGGTCTCCGGGGCCACTATTTTATGCTCAGTGAGAGACAAGGGAGTGCCGATAGATCCCACCTTGATCTTATTGAGCGGTGTTACGTGAGTGGTGGGGGATGATTCCGTAAGCCCGTACCCCTGGATGACAGGCACACCCGTGATTTGTGTGAAACGCTCCTGCAACTCCGGGGCAAGCGGAGCGCCTCCCGTGTTCACGTACCTGAGGGAGTTCCAGTCCATGTCCGGAACCTTCGGATGGCGGCAAAACTCCTGAAGGATTAGCGGCACAGTGAAGAAAAGGGTCGGGCGATACTTCTCAAACAGAGAAAGGAAGTCATCTATCGGGCGGAAACGGCTTGCCACTACCTGCCTGGCCCCTCCCAAAACAGCCGCGCCCATGAGGACGGTCATGCCGTAGATATGGAAGAATGGAAGCTGGTTCAACAATGTGTCGTCCGGCGTTACCTCGTGGGCCTGCACCACCTGATAAAGGTTGTGAAGGAGGTTGAAATGAGTGAGCATGACTCCTTTGGGTAATCCGGTAGTCCCGCTGGAAAATGGAAGGACCGCGGGCGTATCCTGCTGGACCATTCCCACGGACCGATCCACCCTTTTAATTCCGGTAAGAAGCGAATGAAAGGGAATAGGCCCTCCGGAAAGTGGTGCCGCTGCGCTGTCCGACACGACGAAACGTAGGCCTGAGCCTCCGGCCCTAAGGTCTGGCGCCTGAGATAGACGCTCTTCTGTAGCGATAATACCCACAGCGCTGGTCACCTGTAACTGGTGGGCCAGTTCGCGCGCCGCGTAATGAGTGCTCACCGGAACGACCACTCCGCCTGCCTTCATGATCCCGTAGAACGAAAGAATGTATTCAACACTATTTTTCATCCAGAGTGCGACTCGGTCGCCAGGGTTCACGTGCAGGTCCGCCAGGGAAGCAGCCAGCGCGGAGGATTGGTCTTCCAGTGTCCCGTACGTCCATTCGCGCCCCCCGACCTCTGGTTCCACCACGGCCACTTTGTCGGGAAAACGGTCGGCTGCCTGCCGGAGCGGGAAGGTGAGGGATTCCGTGGGGACGTGAACCGGAACACGAACGGATTGCATCATTTCTCTCCATGGAAGGTTTTTCGGACTCGATTGCCAAGCAGCCCTGTAGGGGCCCAAACGATGACCACAGCAAGGAGCAGCCCGAAGAAGAGCTTGTGCCCGGTCTCGAAGAGTCTCTTAAAGACAAACTCGTCAAGGCCAGTGATAACCAGCGCTCCCGCTACAGGCCCGATGAGGGTATGCATCCCTCCGAACAGGGAGGCCACAATGGGCATTACAGACCAGGATCCCTCAAAGGCGGTATCCGGCGACAGGAAGCGGACGTAATGAGCGTAAAACGCCCCCATGATCGCAGTGCAGAAGGCCGAGACCGCTAGGGCTAATGCCTTTGTCTTGACTACATGAACGCCGATACCGGCCGCTGTCTCTTCGTCGCCATGGACTGCCGACATGGCCAAGCCGGCATTAGACCGACGGATGAAATAGACTGTGAGATAAATGGCAAGCATAAGAACCGCGGCCATGTAATAATTTGTGGTCCTGGAAATGTAGAAATCCAGGGTCAAGAAACCCAAATGAATCGCAGGTAGCGGCGGGATGTTCATGATGCCTCGCGAGCCTTCAGTGAGCCATGTCAGATTCATGGTCACGAGCTTCGCCACCTCGGCAAAACCTAGGATAGCCAGAGCAAAGTATGGACCTCGGAGGCGAAATGCGGGGAGTCCTATCACCAGCGATCCCAGAACTCCACACAAGCCTCCCCCAAGCATCGATATATAAGGATCCAATCCACCTTTGGTGACAAGGATGGCCGAGGCGTAAGCTCCGATCCCAAAGAAAGCGGCATGGCCGAATGAAACCTGGCCGCACACTCCCGCCAGGAGGTTCCACGCTATGGATACCGCGCCCAGTATCAGGGCGGAAATGAAGATACTTACGTAATAAGGATTGAAGGAGAGCATAAAGGGTATGATCAGAACGATCCCCAGCACCACAGAAGCGGCCGTTGCCTCAGACACTAAGAGCTTCCGGAAGTGCGCCATTTACAGCCTCCTTCCGAAAAGCCCCTGTGGGCGGACCAATAGGATGAGGAGAAAGAGGACGAAGCCGAACAACTCCCTATACGAGGCGTTCGTAAAAGTGACGGTCATGGCCTCTCCCACCCCCAAAATTATGCCGGCAACAATCAATCCCGGAATGGAACCGACCCCGGCCAAAACCGTGAGGACGAAAGCTTTGACCGTAATGGCCACTCCGGCCCCGGGGCTGATGTGGGCGAGCATCCCCAGGAGCGGACCTCCTACACCGGCCAGTACCCCGCCGATGCTGAAGGCCACCAGATCGGCACGTTCCACGTTGATCCCGGCCAGGGCTGCCGAGTCGCGGTCGATCGCGGTTACGCGAATGGCCATGCCCATTTTGCTGCGCGTCAGGAAAAAGTGCAGTCCAAGGACCACCACCAGCGAAATCGTAATAGCTGTGATCTCCCCCAAGCTAATGTAGATCCCGAAAAGCATCAGGGGCTGTTCCATCCAGTCAACCCCGATGGTTCGGATGTCGGCAGTCCATAGCTGGAGAAAGAGATTGGCCAGGAAAATTCCAAGACCGAAAGTCAAGATAAGGGTGTTGAGTTCTGAGCCGGTCCGGATCCTCTGAAGAAACACCCGGTAACTTAGCAGGGCCATTCCCCCTGCCGCTCCCGCAGCAATGGGGATGGCAAGCACAGGATTGACTCCCCATTTAACCAGGAGCCAATAGGCAATGTAGCCTCCCAGCACGAGCAATTCACCGTGGGCCAGGTTGATGATCCGCATGATGCCGAACACGAAGGCCAGTCCCAGGCAATACAGGGCATAGTCGGTGCCTTCTATGACGCCGGAAAGGATCGATTGAATGATGGAAGTTGTGGAAGTCAACACCCTACCCTCTTCTCCATCTTGGCTCTCAAAGGCACCTGTTCGCCGTCGCTGCTGGAGACCCCTGCCTTACTTGCCGCCCCATGGGACGGCCGGATACACGACCGCGCCGGTACTGCGGTCCTTGGGGTAAATCACGACCTGATTCCTCTTCTGTGTCTGGAACAAAACCGCCACGAAGTATTTGGGGTCTCCCTTCTCGTCAAATGCCACACGGCCTATCGGGCTCATGGTGTCCAATGCCCGCAGGACAGACCGGGTCTTCTCTGGGTCGTATGCTCCCGATTCTCCGCCGCCTTTGTGGATTGCCTCCAGCATGAACTTCCCTGAAAGATAACCCAGCATAGCGATGTAAGAGGGTTCCTCATTAAACTTGGCCTTATAGTCGGCCACGAATGCGGCCTCTTCTTCTTTGGATTCTTTTGGGGCTGTTCCCATCTCCCACACCGACGTGCCGTACACATACTCGCTCATGGGGCCGAGTTCCCTGGTAAACTCCGGTGTTCCAATGCCCCAGGCGCCAACGTATGCCTTGACTGGAAGCTTAAGGATTTTGGCATCCTTTATCGTTCCCACATAATCCGGGAAATATCCCTCGACGAGAAGAACATCACACCCAGCGTCCTTGAGCTTCAGCAAGATGGGTTTAAAATTTGTCGTCCCCTTCTCAAATTTCTCGAAGACCGGAACTTGAATGCCTGCGCTGGTCAATTGAGCCTTCACGTATTCGGCGATCTCGGCGGTTGCAGAGACGCTGTTATACAGAATTCCGACCTTCTTTGCCCCCAAAATGTCTTTCATGGCCCCTGACTGTGCTGCAGCATACCCGGGCATGAAGTTCAACCGAAAGAAGTTCTTATACTTCTTGGCCGAAAGTTTGGTATCCACGGCTCCTGTGATCATGTAGGGGGTGTCATAGCGCTCCGCCGCCTCGGATGCAGGCCCTACCAAATGAGACCCGTATCCGCCAACAATGCCCTGGACCTTGTCCACACCCGCAAGTTTCTCTACAGCCGCGACAGCTTTCTGGCCGTCGCTTTCGTCATCGTAAACCCGAAGGTCTACCGGTGTGTTGTACTTTTTCTGAAACTCCTCGGCCGCAAGACGTATCCCTTTAATCTGTTCGAGGCCATGTTTCGCCAAACTCCCTGTCTGGGGGGCCTGCGCTCCTAGCCTGATAGGAGGACCCGCCCACGCTGTCGCGAGACAGAGGCAGACAGCGAAAGCTACCGACAGTGTGATCACAGTCCTGATTGTCATTCTCATTTGCTCCTTCTTTCCTTTTGTTGGCTTTTCAGAGCCTTATGACGCCAGGTCTTCGAATAACAGCTATTGAAAGGCATTCTCATCACCATGGAATCAGCCCGATAACAATTGCAAGCACACCCAGGCCAAAGGTGGACTGCAGAGCA
>Ga0074045_10003594_pt1 | contig 13938 bp, 6 predicted proteins | sample BogForMeECP23OM2_FD_94442 | JGI IMG/M metagenome (GOLD analysis project Ga0074045, IMG submission 94442) | Bog forest soil microbial communities from Calvert Island, British Columbia, Canada - Bog Forest MetaG ECP23OM2 | ecosystem: Environmental > Terrestrial > Soil > Wetlands ... | reverse complement strand
GACGACTACGAGGTGAGCTGTGCGGCGCTCGACCTCATGGTGAAGCTCGCGTCCCACGAGAAGGGAGTCTATGGCGCTGGCATGACCTGCGGAGGCCTCGGGGGATGCACGATCAATCTAGTGAGAGCGGAAAACACGAGTGAGTTCCAGCTTAGCGTCTCCAAGGGCTACCATTCCGCAACCGGGCGGCATCCCGAAATCTATGTTTGCGAAGCGGCGCAGGGGGCCGAGATGATTGCCACCGCTGGAGAGAAGTGCCCGGTCGAATCAGCCACAAACATCAGCGCTGACGTATGACAGAGCCCGCGCTCGTGAACCGGTGCGCCGGATGTTTTGGGAGCGTTGTCGCTCATGCGCCGATCGCGCATGGATGTGGACTCAACGTCCACAAGTTCGACATCACCTATGAGGTGCCACGCGCCGTGCGAGCGCCATCTTGTTGCTACTGGGCGTCACGGAGCATACTTAGGCAGTGATGGCAGTTCCCCATCGGGGTCAGGAGCATTTCTAAGCCGAGCTCTTCCTGCTCCTTCGGTATACGACCTTAGTCGGATGGCAAAAGTCCCTGGCACCCTTAAATTCATAGGTTAAATGCGAAGTATTAGGATTTCTTGTGATGACACACAACCTTGGAGTTCGATTGACTCTTATGCTCTTGGCAGGCTGCGGCGTCCTATTCGCGGCGCCCCCCAGAGGATTTTGCCAGGACGGTGATCCATCTCTGTTTATTGACGCAAGCCATCCTCTCGCTCCCCCTGAAGCTATCCCCTTTGCAATTGGTGGACGGTCGCCGGACGGACATGTGCTTTCGGCGAACAGCCGCTATTTGATCAAGGACGGATCTCCCTGGTTTCCCGTGATGGGGGAGTTCCATTATTCGCGTTACCCCGAGAGGGGTTGGGAAGAAGAAATTCTGAAAATGAAGGCGGGCGGCGTACAGATTGTGTCCACGTACGTCTTCTGGATACACCACGAGGAAGTGGAAGGTCAGTTTGACTGGACGGCTCAGCGCAACCTGCGCCGTTTTGTCGAACTCTGTGCGAAGCATGGCCTATACGTCTGGATCCGGGTCGGACCCTGGGCCCACGGCGAGGTACGCAATGGCGGCCTTCCCGATTGGCTGCTCCTGAAATGCCCTACGCGTCAAAGTGATCCGGTCTACCTTCGCTATGTTGGCCGTTTTTTTGAACAAATCGGCCTGCAGACGAAGGGATTATTCTGGAAAGATGGCGGTCCCATCATCGGTGTTCAGATCGAGAACGAATATCACGAGCGCGGACCCGGCAAGGGGCCAGACCACATGCTGACTCTTCTCCAAACGGCGCGCGAAGCCGGTCTCGACGCGCCCTTCTATACCGCCACCGGCTGGGATGCCGCGGAAATTCCGCCACAGCAATTCCTGCCTGTGTTCGGGGGATATCCAGACCAGTTTTGGAGCCGCAGTCTGCAGGAATTACCTCCGAACGCGAACTACTTCTTCACGCCCATTCGCTGCGAGGAAAATGTGGGCGACGATCTGCGTTCACAACGCCCGGATATTGACGCTCGCTTCGCTCCTTATCCTTTTTTGACGGCGGAAATGGGTGGCGGCATGGAACTCTCCTATCACCGGCGGCCCTTGCTCAGCGCAGATGATGTAGCCGCCATGACCCTGGTGAAATTGGGATCAGGTGCGACCATGTACGGCTACTACATGTTTCACGGGGGAACCAACCCGGACGGCATGCGCACAACTTTGCAGGAATCTCAGGCCACCGGCTACCCCAACGATCTTCCGGTGAAATCGTATGACTTCCAGGCGCCGCTCGGAGAGTACGGCCAGATGAATCCTTCGTTTCGACCCCTGAAGACGTTCCACTTGTTCCTTGATGATTTCGGTTCCAGCTTGGCCACCATGACTCCGTATTTTCCAGACCGCGTGCCGGCAAGCAAAGGCGACACCGCGACGCCCCGGGTCGCGGCGCGATTCGCGAAGAATCGTGGATTTGTTTTCGTTAATAACTACCAGCGAAACTACCCGCTTCCCGCACGAAAGGAATTTCAGGTTCGCCTAAAAACAACAGCAGGCGAAATGAGGGTGCCGCGCCAGCCCACGGAAATTCCCAGCGGTGCTTACGTGATCTGGCCAGTGAATCTCGATCTGGGTGGAACCCTGCTCGAGTATTCCACGGCGCAACTTCTGTGCCGGTTGGAAGAGTTGAATACCTATGTATTCTTCGCCTGGCCGGGATTGCCTGTGGAATTTTCCTTCAAAACCGCGGTGGATGAGATTATCGAAGCGCCGCAAGCCAGAATCGAACGTGGAAATCTCCACGTCTTTATTGACCGGATCGAGCCTGGGAAACAGGCCGCCATACGCATCCGAAAACCGGGAGGCCGGGAAATCCAGATCGTCCTGCTCTCCAGGGAAATGGCGGGCAATGCGTGGAAAGTCAATCTGGCTGGCCGTGAACGATTGTTGCTTTCTGCCGCTGACCTGTATTTCACTTCCAATGGTGTACATCTCAGCACCACCGACCCCAGTCAGTTGGAATTCGAGATTTTCCCGAAACCCGATGCCACTCCGCAGGGATTCGTCGCCTCTGGTCCTCGCGGTCTCTTCGAGCAATATCATACCCAGGTAAGGCCAGAAAAGATCAACGCCAGGATCGAAAAACTCCGCGATGCAGACGCTCGCCCACCGGTCCGCATGGGCCAGGAAGTGGCCGAGGCGCCGGAGGCCGCGGCTTTCGAGGGTGCCGCCGAATGGAGCATTCAAGTTCCAGCGATTACTTCTCCCGTGGTGCGAAATGTTTTCCTGAGGATCACCTACATCGGTGACATAGCCCGCGTCTACGCCGACGGCAAGTTCATCACCGATGACTTTTATAAGGGCACCCCTCTGCTGATTGCGCTGCGCCAACTTTCCGCTCCGGAGGCAGACCCGGCCCTAAAACTCCAAATCCTTCCGATGAGGAAGGACTCACCGATCTACTTGCCAGCCAGCGGCCGCATCTCTTTCCCTCCCTCCGGCCAAGTTGCTGATTTGAAAAAAGTTGAAGTGGTGCCGGAGTACCAAGCTGTGGCCGAGTTCGGCAAATAAAGAGCCTTCCGATTGTGAGCCCCCAGCACAACCGGGGCTGGGAACAATCGCCTGCCTACGCCGAGGGCCGGCCTTCAGTCATGCACAAAAATCGATGCACTTTATTGGCAATCCTACTTTAGACGGATTTCTTCCCCCTTGGGTCGGTCATAAAATCCATGCAATTGGACTGCTCAGACTGTTGTGTATCTGAGTGTGGTGCAGGAAGAACGGCACAAATAGGAAACTGTCGAGGGTAAGAGGGGTGCGCCGCGGTGAACTGCGGCGCGCCCGAGACTTGGGGTGTTAGCAGATATTGAAGCTGTTTACGGTGAAACGGGGTTCTCAGTTCTTAGGAGGTTCAAGTGAATAATCTTGAAGATCTTCGTCGGTTCGGTTTCATGTTTTTGCTGTTGGCGGCGATCCTATTCGCCCCTCTCGCCAGAGGGCAAAACGCGAACACAGGGGAAATCAAAGGCGCCGTGATGGATCCTTCGGGCGCCGTCGTGCCGGATGTGGCCGTCTCGATCAAGAACGTGCAGACCGGCGTCGTCACTCCCACGGCGACCAACCAGGCGGGCCTGTACGATGTTCCGTTCCTGGCGCCGGGGAGCTATACCATCAAATTCTCGAAGCAGAGCTTTCGCGATTTTGTGCGCGAAGGCATTGTTCTCCAAATTCAAACCCTGGAAATTAATGCCACGCTGCAACTCGGCGTTTCCACGCAGGAAGTCGTGGTGAACGCCGCGGGGCCGCTGGTCGAAACGGAAACATCCGATCAGCACGTGGATCTTAGTACCCAGGCGGTTAACGCGGCGCCTATCGTGGGCACCGACTGGCGCGCCGACATGGTTCAGCTTATTCCCGGCGTAAATGCCGGCGGAGGAACAGGCGAAGCCGACGGCCAGAGTGTCGGAGTCAACGGCACGCAGCAGTACAATGTGAACTTTCTGATTGACGGGTCGGCCGCCACCGCTCCCAGGGATTACAACAGCAGCAACTACTACATGCCGCTGGACGCGATCCAGGAGGTAAGCGTCAATGCCAGCAACGCGCCCGCGCAGTATGGCAATGGTCTCACTTCCATCAACGTGATCACCAAGAGCGGGACGAACCAATGGCACGGCAGCGCGTATGAATACGATCAAAACACCGCGTTCAACGCCAGAACCTACTACAATCACACGGGGCCAAAGTCCGTGGAGCACTGGAACGAATATGGCGGCAGCGTGAGCGGGCCGGTCATAAAGAATAAGTTGTTTTTCTTTTTTACCTACCAGCGCAATCCTTCATCTACTCCAGCTGGTGGAAACTATACCTACCCGACCGCGGCCATGGAAGCGGGGGATTTTTACGGGATCCCCGGCGCCACAGGCGAGGCCTTTAGCTCCACCGGCACGCTGCTGGCAACCCCTGATCCCGTGGCGTTGAAGCTGCAAAGCTACTTCCCCGCGGCAAACGCTCCAGGATGGATTCCGGGATGCCCTGGTCCAGTGAATGTATCAGCAACCGTGGCGCAAACCTGCAGCAATAGCGCTGGATACGATTATGTCTTAGCCACCAGCAGTCCGAACAAAGACACCTGGTACACTGGCAAGGTTGATTACAATCTTTCCTCCAAGCAGAAACTCTCGTTTAGTTTCAACTATTTCCCCACCGTGTCGTCTTATGTCCCCCCGGATCCTCTGTACCCCAACGACGCCACGTCCTACTCCGTGGGGGATACCGACAATCTGACCGGTCAGCTCACGGACGTCTATACGATCAGCACGAACGTGCTGAACGAGTTTCGTCTGGGTGGAAGCCGCGAGCTCGATAAGTACAAGCCGCCCTCCCTTGGTAAAAACGATCCCACAACGCTAGGCCTTGAGCCGGCCTACGGCACCAATTCTCCGGCCAACATATTTCCGAAAATTACGATTGATCAGGGAGCTGGCATTGGGTGCATAGCGTTGGGCGCTGGATGCAACGAAAACGGTAACATCGATGCCGTTCTGGGCGAGGGCGTTTACAATGTCGCCGATGTTCTCACGCTGATTCGTGGCAGACACACCATCAGGGTTGGCGGCGAGTACGACAGAATCTACCAGAACTATTCATTCTGGGGCGATATCAGCTCGGGTAATTTCGAGTTCAACGGGGCCACCACCGGAATCCCCTACGCCGACTTCCTCGCTGGCAACGTTTACGGATGGTATGTCTACGACTATGACGCCACCAGCGCTCACAGTTGGGCTTCGGCGCTGTTCGCCAGTGATGACTACAAGGTTTCATCGCACCTCACGGTGAACTTGGGCCTGCGCTGGCAGATGCAGTCCGGTTGGAGCGTGAAGGGCAACCTGTTCGGCAATTACGACCCCTTTCTGCCCAATCCGGGCCCGTCCTGGGGACCCCTACCGTCCGGTACACGAGGGGCCATCCTCTATGGCGGGCAGAGCGACACGGTCTATGGAGGGTCGACGAATAACATGTCGACAATCCAAAATGCCGATTATAAGGAGTTCGCGCCGCGCATTGGCGTGGCTTGGACACCCCGCGATAAGTGGTCCGTCAGGGCCAGCTACGGTATTTTTGACGCGCCACGCGATGCCGAGAATTACACCGATGGCGCGCTCGGCCTCGGCTTCAATCCCCACGGGAACGCTGGGTACTACGCAAACGGTGTACCAGCATTCCAACTGTCAGTGGGACCCCCTGCCGGTACGGTCGTCTATCCGACCCTTCAAACGCTCTCGCCCATCCTGGACAACGATAGCAGCGTGCAGTACTACCCACGGAATATACCCACTACCTACGTGCAGCAGTTCCTATTCAGTATTCAGCACGAGTTCGTTGGTGGCATCTTGCTGGACGCCAGCTACGTCTATACCCGCGGCCGGAATCTGAACTTTCAAACCGATATTGACCAGGCTCCTGCAAGCGCATTAGGAACGGTTTGCCCGGTAAGTTACACTATGCCGAACTGCGCTGGCCCTGTGCCACAGTACACCGCTATTTCCGCCGCGCTCTACGACGGATGGTCGAATTACAACGCACTGCAATTGCGCCTGCAAAAGAGGATGTCGTATGGCGTGAACTTCCAGGTCAATTACGCTTTCTCGAAATCGCTCGACACCGGCACCGGCGGCGGTCACGGATCGGGCGTGGATATCTACCAGAACGCCTACAACCCCGCTGACAATTATGGTTTGTCGGACTTCAACTCGACCCATACCTTGGTCGGTCAGATCGTATACGAACTCCCGTTCGGCAGCGGGCGCCAGTTTGCCGTTCATGGGCCGCTCGACTACGTCGTGGGCGGCTGGCGCGTCTCCAGCCTTTTCCAGTGGCACTCGGGGGTTCCTTTCACCCCCGTGATCCAGACTTCCGTTGCGGATGCTCTCGATCCGGGACTCGCTTTATCCTTAGCAAATGGCTCCCATCTGTTCCCCGAGACAGTTGGCAACCCCACAGTGTCGAGTCCCACACTCAACAAATGGTTTAACCCCGCGGCCTTCGCCAACCCGGCGCCTGGGACCTTTGGCAATACCGGACGGATGACCCTAGTTGGGCCGGATTTCGCGAACGTGGGCTTGAGTATCGCAAAGGAGTTTCGCCTTCCCTGGCGGGAGGGGATGAGACTCGAAATTCGGGGTGACGCGTACAATGTGTTTAATCATATGAACTACGCAAACCCGAATGCGAACGTTGGCTACGGTACTACACCGTGTCCAGCCACCAGTCCTAACGCCGGTCTCGATTTGACGGACTGCAGCGCTGGCACAATCACTGGCCCCGCGGCCTGGCCCGGAAACGGGCGCATCCTGCAACTGGGCGCTCACTTTAGCTTCTGAGCCCTACGGCCGAAGTTTGACCAACCCAACCCTGCGGGGTGCGGAAGGAGCCTTCCTTCCGCACCCCGCAGTTTTTTTCGAGTCGTCGAAGCAGCGAATTTTGCGGGAATATGCGCGCCACAGCGATGCCCGGAATTCACGGCCGTGGCCATTGTCATGCTGTGATATGGTGAGAGCGCAATCACGAGCGAAATACGGCGGGATGCTTCTTGCAACTCGATCGGACATTCGTAACGGCAGGCTTCGTTTCGCCATGAAAGAGTTCCATCCCAATAAGCCTCACGAATCCGCGTTTCGCTTCGGTGCGTCCTGCGTTGTGGCTGCGCATCGGCCCAGGCGTTTAAGCGGCAGGTCGCTAGTTTTAGCCTTCGCACTTCTTGCCGGCGCGCTCGCAGTCAGCGCCGCGCAAACCGGAGGTTCCCCCCCTGCGGCGATTCACGAGCACCTTCGGAAGGCGGCCGAGTACCTCAAGGCGAACGATGCGAGTTCCGCGGTAAAGGAGTTGGATGCTGTCCTGGCACTCGATCCCAAAAACGCCGAGGCGAACGCAAACTTAGGTGTGATTGCGTTCTATCAGCGCGATTACCCGAACGCTGCAAAATATCTGCGCAAGGCTCTGGCGACTGACCCGTCCTTAGCGAAAACGCAAGCCCTTCTGGGGATTTGCCAGGTGCGATTGGGTGACCCTGCCGCGCGGGCCTCCTTGGAAAAATCGTTTCAGAAGCTGCGTGACAAACCACTGCGCATTCAAGTGGGCGTAGAATTGGCGGGTTTGTACGATCGCGAAGGGGACCTCGACGCAGCCGCAGCCGTGATGCGCTCGCTGGTCGAACTCGATCCCGAGAACGTCGATATTCTGTATGCCGCCCAGCGGGCTTATTCTGAACTGGCCGACGACACGTTGAACAAACTAGCCATCGTCGGGCCACAGTCCGCGCGCATGCAGCAAGTGATCGCGGAGCGCTTGGTCAATGAAGGAGACCTGAAGGGCGCCACTGAGCATTACAGGAAGGCGCTGGAGATCAACCCGCGACTCCCAGGCGTGCACTACGAACTGGCCGAGGCCATCCTCGAGTCGGCTCCCGACGACCCTCAAGCGCAAGCCGCGGCAGAAAAGGAGCTGCAAACTGCCGTGGCGTTCGATGGCGACAACGCTAAGACGGAATGCCTGTTTGGAAGGATCGCCTTCCGGCGCAACGACCTGGATAGTTCCTACGCTCACTACGCACGTGCCTTTGCGTTGAATCCGCGCGAAGTGGAAGCCCAAGTGGGTCTTGGCCGCGTGCTGACGGTCACACAGAAGCCCCAGGAAGCCCTGAAGTATCTGCGCCTGGCCGTCCAATCGGATCCCCTGAACGGCGAAGCGCACTATCGGCTGGCAACGGCTTGCAGAAAACTTCAGCTCAATGACGAAGCTGAAAGGGAGTTTCGCCTGTCCAAGGAAATAAAAGAGACGAAGCAGCAGGTCGAGGAGTTGTACCGGCAGATGAGCAAGAAACCCAAAGCCGAAGAAGAGCCAATCCCCGATACGCACCCCTGAGAACCAATACCCTTCCTCCGGCGACCCCAGTCCTCGCCGTGTTCTGTGGTCTTTCTCGACTCCTACCTTAGTAGGATTGCTCCAGCGAATGACAAAGCTAAGATCTTCGCATCAAAAGCTCGGATAGTTGAGACGGCAGGTCTGCGCCGGGTGGCCTTTGGGCCGCCAACTTGAAGTGAGAGGAAAAGTGCCGAAATTCCCACGATTTCTCTTGTGCTGTATCTTTCTATTTCTCGGCCTCTCGTGCGTTTATGCATGCGGTGGCGGCTCTTCGGGCGGGTCTCCACCACCCCCGCCGGTCACCCAGGCGCCAGCCTTCACCAAGGCGTTCGCGGTGGCCAACGTGGCGTTAAACGGCACCACCTCACTGACCTTTACGCTTTCCAATCCAAACACCGGGGCCTCTTTGAGTGGGATCGGCTTTACGGACACGATGCCTGCCGGGCTGATGGTCGCCACGCCCAATGGCCTGAACGGCACCTGCGGCGGCACCATCACGGCGGCCGCCGGGTCAGCCAGCGTCAGCCTGTCGGGCGCGACACTCGCTGCCAGCGCCACCTGCAGCTTTACGGTGAGTGTTTCCGCGGTTGCCGCGGGAATGCAGAACAATACGACCGCCGCGGTGACTTCAACGGAGGGGGGAAGCGGCGGAAAAGCCACCGCCTCGATCACCGTCACAAATCAAAGCCAGCAGCCGGCAGAACCCACCGATATCACGCCGATCAACCTTGACGTGTACTACATCTTGAATCAGAGCGATGGTCTGCAAGCCGACCTCAACGGTGGCTCCAGTACGGCCGGGGATCATATCGTCTTGCAACCGCGCAGCTTCACGAGTCTGAGTCAGAGATGGCAATTCACGAGTCTGACCGGCGGCCTTTGGCAGATCGCCAATACGTCAAATAATTTGTGCCTCAATAGCACCAGCAGTTCCGGCGTTACCTATGTCGTGCAGAATGCCTGCGCCGCCGCGACCACCGTGACGCAGCAGTGGAACCTCACGCCAACCAGCAACGGCTACTACACGATTTCAAATCATAGTACGGGGCTACTGATGGATGTGGGCGCGGCGTGCGTAGCGGCGGGCGCGTGTGTGACTCAAACCTCTGTCTCCGGATCTGCCACGCAGAGTCAACAATGGTTGTTGCGCCCCGCCTTCTTCCGCGGCGTGGACAATGCTTTGCTCGAGAAGCAGGAGGCTGCTCGTGCGGCGGCCGGTGTGCCCTGGTGGAAAGATACGGGTGGTCAGCAAGAGGACGTGCTGCAGATTCTCAAGAACCACGGCGTCAACATGGTGCGCTTGAGGCCAAGCTCCGTGCCACCTTATGTGAATGTATCCCAGGTTGGGTGCAGCCCCACAATTTCCTGCTACGGGGAAACCGAAGCGCAGGACCTGGACCTGGCAAAGCGCGCGAAGAACCTCGGCTTGAGCTTACAATTGACTTTGCTGTTTGATGGCGCCAGCTCCGCCAGCGTTCCATTGGCGTGGACAGCCGATACCTCGACTCAACTTCAAACGGACCTCTACAACTATGTCAAAACTGAAATCATGGCGTACCGCAAAGCGGGGACCATGCCGGACATGGTGGCGGTTGGCAACGAAGTGAATAATGGATTCCTGGGACCCCCAGGGAGTCTATCGACCTCTACTTTCCCACAATTTGCGCTCCTGCAAATACAGGCCATGCAAGCGGTCAAGGACGCCGCTGCCGATACAACGCTTGGCCCGGCCATCCCTGCCCCGCTCACCTGCATCCACATCACCCCGGGATGGGATCTAACTGATTTCTTCACACTCGCGAACAACAACAACATTCCTTACGACGTCATTTGCCAGAGCTACTATCCTTTCTATCACGGTCCACTGACCGACGCGCAGGCTGCCGCATCCAATCCCAGCGGCCAACCGGTCGAGCAAGACGTTCTAAAGATCGCCGCCAATACCATCGGCAAGCCGATCTTGATTCTGGAGACCGGCGAGCACTACGAAAATGGATTTGAGTCCAACGATCCCTGGTATACCCCGCCAAGCACGCAAACGCAGAATCAATTCCTGCTGGATTTGCGGACCGTGGTCACGGCACTGCCGAACAACTTGGCGATGGGCATTGCCTACTGGGATGCAGCAGGCGTGAATGTGCCGAATTTGAGCGGTGGCTTTGTCAACAGTGATAATCTGCCGGACGCATTCTACGGTTGGAGTGGCTTGACGTTGTTTGATAATGCCGACACCTCAGGAACCACCAATGTGAACGATCCAAACTACTCGACGCCGCTTCCGGCGCTGGACGCGCTAGGGAATCCCTAGGGAGCGGATGGGATTTGCGTAGAGCGTGTCAGTTTGTAAATAGCCGGCGCGGATAGGCAACGGCGATTATCCTGGTCCGTTGACCTTCAAGGGTCAGGAGGCAAGGAAAAAGGCCATGCGAAAAATTCAAAGTATCCTTCTATTGGCGTTGCTGCTGCTGCCCTTGGCAACGCCTCTTCGTGCCGCCGAATATGCGGTCGGTGCTGATCTGTCATTTCTAAAGCAGGCGGAGGACGGCGGCAAGGTTTTCAAGGACAACGGCGTCGCCAAACCTGGCTTGGAAATCTTCAAGGACCATGGCTACAACTGGATTCGCCTCCGGCTCTTCCACACTCCCACCGAACTTCCCAACAATCTCGAATACACCATCGCACTGGCGCAAAGGGCCAAGAAACTGGGTTTTCATTTCCTACTGGATTACCACTATTCGGATACCTGGGCCGATCCCGGCAAGCAGTTCACTCCAAAGGCCTGGGAGAATTTGTCGCACCCCCAATTGGTCAACGCCGTGTTTGAGTACACCAGGCAAACGATTGTTGCCCTTCGTGATGCCGGAGTCCTGCCGGACATGGTGCAGATCGGGAATGAAGTAAGCAATGGCATGCTCTGGCCGGATGGGCGTTTGCCTGACAAGTGGGACAATTTCGCGGATCTGCTCAAAGCGGGTATCGCCGGAGTGGCGGCAGGCTCCGGCCAGAATCCCCGCCCGCGAATCATGATCCACATCGATCAGGGTGGCAACAGAGTGAAGACCAAGGCGTTCTTCGACAAGGTCGCTTCTTACCATATCGAGTACGACGTGATCGGCCAGTCTTTTTATCCCTGGTGGCACGGAAGCTTGAATGATCTCCGCGAAAATATGATCTTCATGGCCCAGGAGTACAAGAAAGCCATTTTCGTTGTGGAGGCCGCTTATAACTGGATGCCAGCCGAGTATAAACAGAGACCCGGGCCCTTCCCGGAAACTCCGGAGGGTCAAAAACAGTTTCTCGAAGAGGTCAATCGGATCGTGCAGGAAACTCCCGATGGACTGGGCCAGGGAATCTTCTGGTGGGAACCCGCGGTCACAGGGGGGCTGACCTCTCGGGGATTTTTTGATGAAAATGGCAACGCTCTTCCGGTCATGGGTACATTTGACAGGTATACCCGCCACTGAATGAGACCCTGACGATCGCGGAAGTAGTTGGGGCGATAGGGAGCGGGATTGCTATTCAAGACCCGAAAATCACGGAGCAATTTACGACGGAAATCTCGGACATGCTGATTTATCACTCGCACGGCCACAAGCCGTTGCGCCAGCGCGCTGTTGGCACGCCTTGCCCTCCATCGCACGGATTTTCTATCAATCCCGCTGGCCACGTTCAAGCCCGTCGCGTCGATGCGGCCTAGATGCGGATGAAGGTGCGGTTGCGATAGAAGTAGTAGAGGCAGAGCCAGAGGATGCCAAGAGCTCCGAAGGTTACCAGCGCCTCTCCAAAGATTCCGAGGTGTTTGCCGAGCCCGGCAAAGAAAATACCGCTGATTTGTGCGAAGGGCAAAACTTCCGCGGCCATGTAGGCCACGATCGCGTTCATGCCGATGACGATAAAGAAAAAAGCCCAGCGGCTGTAAGCCTTCACGTCTATCAGCCAGTAGAAAGCCGCCAGGAGCAACAGACACCAGCCGCCGGACCACAGCACCATCGAACTCGTCCAGATGTGCTTGATGATCGGGAAGGCGAAACTCCAGAGCCATCCGGCGAGCAGGCATGCAGAGCCGGAGGCCGCAAGCCACTGGGCTTTGCGCGGGCCTGGGACAGACGAGCGCAGGAGGTGGCCCGCGAGAACGCCCATGAGCACCGTTGCGCCGAAACCCAGGCTGCTCAGAATCCATGTGTACGTGGTGCCGTCCTGAAAGCGCCCGAGAAGAGTCTTGTCAATCCACATGGCAAGATTGCCGTCGGGCGTGAAAACGCCCGCGCCGTGACCCGGGACGGGAACGAAGGCGAGAAGCAACCAGTACACGACAAGCAGCGCAACGACCAGCGCGACTTGTCCGCGCACTCGCAATTCCACCAGCGCTACCGAGGAGATCAAGTATCCCGCAGCTATGGCCTGAAGCGTGTTGCTGTAGAACTGCAGGTTGTGCGGGTCGAAGGCGAGGAGGTTGCCTTGTGCGACCATGCCGAGGATCCACAGCACCACCACGCGATAAGCCACCTTGCGATAAATCTGACCGCGGGTTTCGCCGAGTTCCACGCGTTTCCCGATGGAGAACGGCATGGCCACTCCGACGATGAACAGGAACAGCGGCATAATGAGATCCCAGCCTACGAAGCCTTCCCAGTCGACATGGTCGAATTGCCGGTCGAGCCAGTGCGGGAGGGGATTCGCGAAGAGTTTGCAAACCGCCATCACAAACGGTCCGCCCCCCATGATCCAGAACATGTCGAAGCCGCGCAGAGCATCAACGGAGCTGAGGCGTTGTGAGGAGCCGACGACGTGAGTTTCCGGTCTTACAGATTTGCTCTGTTCCATGAAGGTTTTTCCTGTGATGCTGTCGGCTCGCCGTCCAAGAGTCGGAAGGCTGAGCAGGGCGATACAGCAAGAGCAAACTCCGGCCCGATTGTGCAGTTCATCCCCGGCTACTGCACCGGACGGGTGAAGAAGTTCACGGCCGTCCAGCACTGCGGAAGATGGGTATCGTAAACGCCGTGGCGATTCCACGCCCAGCCTGGGTGAGGCTGGACTTCCGCGCCCGCGACGTGCAGCAACTCAAAGCGCCCGAAGAAAATCTTCCAGGTGTCGCCATCCTTGGGAGGCAAGGGCCGATCCCCCGCCAGCCACTTGGCGTCCTTCCACGGAAACGCCAGTTCGACGGTCCAACCCTTGTCTACATCGGAGTTGTCGTTGAGCGTGCCGTCCACGTGCACGGCGCTCTGGAGTCCGGGGAAACCCCGGCCGAAGTACACCCAGCGCAGCCCGCGGGGATTCGTCCCTCTCCAGAAGGTGGGCGCCTGGCGGTCGTAGTCGCCGCCGAAAGTCATGGCGTTGTTCTTAACCGGATCGAACTCCGGCACGTCAAAGCGTCCGCCTTTCTTGTAAGCGTCGCGCCAGATGTAAAACATCTGATACGTCGTGCCGCGCGCGTTGGTCTCGAATTCGTAATAGGTATCGCCGCCGTCGATGAACACTTCGGCGTCATTCTCGTTGAAGAT
>Ga0074045_10003593_pt1 | contig 13939 bp, 11 predicted proteins | sample BogForMeECP23OM2_FD_94442 | JGI IMG/M metagenome (GOLD analysis project Ga0074045, IMG submission 94442) | Bog forest soil microbial communities from Calvert Island, British Columbia, Canada - Bog Forest MetaG ECP23OM2 | ecosystem: Environmental > Terrestrial > Soil > Wetlands ... | reverse complement strand
TTCCAGGATCGAAGCGCTCGCCCGGCTCCGTTCCGGCCCTCGCGTGTACGGCACCACGCAATAGGAGCAAGCCTGGTCGCACCCCTCAATAATCGTCAAATAAGCTCGCCAGGGGTTGTCTCGCCGGGTGACCTCTGTCTCAAACGTTTCGTCCGCGTCCAGATCCAGACCCGTAATCCGTTTCCCGCCCGCTTCCAGTTGCGCCAACAATTCCGGCAGCTTCCGGTAACTCGCGCTTCCGCACACCAGGCTTACCCATGGCGCGCGTTCAAAAATGTCTTCGCCTTCCTGCTGGGCCACGCAACCCAGCACACCAATCATTTGTCCTTCTTTGCGCGTGGTGCGGTACTCGCCCAGTCTCGAAAAAACTTTCTGCGCCGCCTTCTCCCGGATCGAGCACGTGTTGTACAGAATCACGCTCGCCTCGTCCGTCCGTTCCACCTGCTTATATCCCCGCGCCAGCAGCACCCCGGCCACCTTCTCCGAGTCGTGCTCATTCATCTGGCACCCAAACGTCTCCAAATAAAACGTCCCCGCCCGTCCGTCAGTTGCACTTTTGTAGTGGCCGATCTTTAGATCGGTGCTTTCCTCTTGGGTTGGCATTTTGCGAGAACTGCCTTTCGCTTGCCCTGCGAGGGAGACGGTCTGCTCCGAGCCGCCTGTGCGGCGGCCACTTTCTGAAGCGGGCGCTCTTCCCCCGGCCACACCCGCACCCGCCAACCTCTCCACACTAAAATCAAACCCATTCCCCATAACCTTTACTCTACCACACGCCTTTTGTGGAGTGCGGCGGGTCGCCGCCGTTTTCCGCTTGTGTCCTCTATCCTTCCTTACTTCTTCACTCCGCCCCAGCCATCTTCACCCCATACGCATATTTCCCTGCCAAACTCCCTGGCAACTCCACCTCCACATCATTTCCCTTCTGCGTCCACTTCAAATTTCCCGTCGTCCCCAGCAGCGTCACTGGCGTCCCTGCCTTCAACGTCACATCCCGAATCGTCACCGACTTCCCCTTCGGCTCGCCCAGCAGAAATGCGTACACCGCGCCATCCTTCTGCGTGAATCTGATCTTTACTCCTTCCGCCGTTTCGCCCTCCGCACGCTTCCACGGTCTCGTCCGGTAAATTCCCTCTCCATTCATGTCCAGCCACGCACCCAACGCCTTCAACCGATCCATCTGCACCGCCGGAATCGTTCCATCCGCCTCTGGTCCAACATCCAGCAGCAAATTGCCGTTTTTGCTCACAATGTCCACCAGCAGATAAATCAGTTCATCTTTCTTGATGGTGTCGGCCTCTCCCTCCGCGCGGTTGTAGCCAAACGACCTCCCCAGTCCTCGGCACTCTTCCCACTTCTTCGCGCTGATTTTGCTCAACGTCTCGTATTCCGGCGAACTGAAATCCGAATGCTTCACTCCAAACCTGTCGTCCACCACTCCTTCCGGGATCGCGTTGTAATACTCCGCGATGATCTCCAGCGCGTGCCCCGTTTTCGGATAATCAATGTCATTCCACAAAATCGACGGCTGATATTTCCGGATCAATTCCCTCATGTGTGCATCCGCGTATTTCCCGTACGCCTCGCTTTGCGGCTCCACGCTCTTGGCCTGGTTCCAACTCGTGATCGGCCCGGGCACAAACGTCCAGTCATATCCTCCCGAATAATAGAGCCCCATCTTCATTCCCTGCGCCCGCACCGCGTTCGCCAACTCCCCCACCAGATCCCTCGTCGCATGCTGCCGGTCCTTCGGCAACGTCGGATTTGGCGTCTCGCTCGGCCACAGTGTGAATCCCTCGTGATGTTTCGACGTCAACACCACATACCGCGCCCCTGCCATCTTGAAAACCTGTGCCCACTCCTCCGGCTTCCACTTCTGTGTATCTTTGTCAAACGCTTCCGCGAAATTGTAGTAGTTGTAGTTCGCTCCGTAATGTTCCTTGTGGTATTCCTGCGTTGGCGAGCCCTCCAGCCGCATCGTGTTGTAATACCACTCCGCGTATGGATTCCTCTTCAAATACTCTTCCGGCGAAAGCTTCTCGCCCTCCGGAGTCAGCACCGCCCATCCCGGCACCGAGTACAATCCCCAATGAATGAAAATCCCCAGCTTTGCATCCGCGTACCACGCCGGCAAGGCATGCTTGTTCAACGACTCAATCGTCGGCTCATATTTTCCGGTTCCCTGTTGTTCGTTCGTCTGCCCGCTCACTCCAGCCACCGCGATCGCGCACGCCACCATCACCGCCGACCGTCTCGACCAGTTCCTCATCTCTCCTCCCCTCGTCGCACTCCTATAGCTCAGGCCTTTTAGGCCTGAGGCGTTTCATATCAAGTAGCTGTCTAACGTTTTGCACTTGGGTTCCTGTGTGCTCTCCTATGTCCCCTGTGATCAATCACATGCCTTACCGAATTGACTACTATCGGTTCGTTATTTCTTGACCTCATTGCTTCGGGTCTTTAAGTACGCAATCACAAACAACACTCCCAGTAGCAAGTCCGTCCCCCCAAATATCAGATCCGACCGATGCATTCTTCCTTGCATCACCAGCACCGCCACCGCGATCCCCCAACTGAATTTCTCCACCACGCTCGGAATCATCATGGGCCGCAACCTCACCGGATCCCTCGCTATAAACAGAAACGCGATCTGCCACGCCAGCCCCAATCCCGCAAATCCGTAATAAAATCCCGGATGCGTGATGGCCGGCGGATCGTTCCTCCCGATCACACCGAACAAGAAGTACAGCGGCGCAATCACCAGCACTCCCCATATCCCCGCCACCCAAAACACCACCTTCGCGAATTTCATTCCACCCTCCTTCTGCATCACCGCGACGGCAGCATAGCCGATTCTCCCTCCGTTTCCTTCACGTTCTCACCCTTCTTCCGGTTACAATCATTCATTCCCCAGGCCCCATGGCAACTCATCCTCGGAGTGAACCATGCGCTCCACTGCTGCACAGCGCTCCACTTACCCGCTCACCCATTCCCAGCAGGAACTCCATCGCCTCAGCCGTCAAGCGCAGGCCTATGAGCCTTTCACTCGCCAACTCTTTCTCCAGGCCGGCATCGCCCCCGGCATGCGCGTTCTCGATGTCGGCTGCGGCGGTGGCGACGTCGCCTTCCTCGTCGCTGGTCTCGTCGGACCCGGCGGCGAAGTTGTCGGCACCGACTGCGTCTCCTCCGCCGTCCAATGGGCCATCTCCCGCGCGCAATTCCGCAGCATGAGCAACATTCGTTTCCTCGAAGGCGATCCCACCGAAATGTCCTTCGACGAACCCTTCGACGCCGTCGTTGGCCGTCTCATCCTCATGTATTATCCCGATCCGGCCGACGCTCTTCGGAAACTCCAGCGGCACCTCTGTCCCGGCGGCCTCACCGTCTTCCAGGAATTCGATATCGCCAACTGCCGCTCGCTTCCTCCCGTTCCCACTTTCGATCGTGCTGTTGCCCTTATCCAGCAGACCCTTCTCGCCACCGGCGCCCGCGTGCAACTCGGCCTCGAACTCCATCAGGTCTATCTCGATGCCGGACTTCCCGCGCCCACCATGCGCATGAACTCTCTTGTCGGTGGCGGCCCCGAGTTCGCTGGTTTCGCCCTGGTCACCGACGTCCTGCACAGTCTCCTCCCCACCATTGAAAAACTCCGTCTTGCCACTGCCGCCGAACTCGACCTTCCCACTTTCGAGCAGCGCCTTCGCCAGGAAGTCTCCGCCAACAAAGGAGTCATCCTCACCCCAGCCTTAATCGGCGCCTGGTCCCGCAAATCCTCCTAATCGCCTCAGTGTAATCATCGCCCCTGTTCCTTCTATCGTTTCCGCCGCGATTTCTGCCGCCCAATTGACTCTGAACGCCCCTCGCCCCATCCAAACTCTTCCGCCACCCGCGCATCTCATTCCTTTTGACCATCTTCCACGCCGTGTGCTACGTTGCTTATGTCACCAAATTTCCGTGTCTCTTGAGGGGTTGACATCATCTCTTTGTTCTCCGCCATTTACATCGGCAATATCTTCGAAATTCTCGCGCAAACCGGCTGGGTTGCCCGCTTCGTTCTCGCCCTCCTTCTTATCTTTTCTCTGATTTCCTGGGCGCTCATCTTCCAGAAATCCGGTCTCTTCGGTCGCATCCGTCGCGAAAGCGATCAATTCCTGAAGATCTTCCGCGCTACGAAAGGCGTCGCCAATCCTCAAGGCCTCGTATCCGCGGGTTCTCCGTTCTCTTCCGTCTACGCCGCCGGCTATCGTGAACTGCAAAGCCAGTTCACCGGCACCACCGGCAATCCCACTCCGCAAAGGCTGAAGTCCATGCAAGCCGTCACGGTCGCCATGCAACTCGCCTCCGCTGAGGAAGTTCGTCGCGTCGAAAAGGGCATGTCCTGGCTCGCCACCACCGCTGGCGTCACTCCCTTCATCGGTCTCTTCGGCACGGTTTGGGGCATCATTGACGCCTTTTCCGGTCTCGGCACCTCCGGCTCCGCCAGCCTTCGCGCCGTCGCTCCCGGCATCGCTGAAGCCCTGGTCACCACCGCCGCCGGACTCTTCGCGGCCATCCCTGCCCTAATCGCCTACAACTATTTCCTCCAGGACATTCGCGACCTGGCCCAGCGTCTCGACACGTTTGCCCTTGAATTCGCCGCCCAAATCGAAAAAACTTTTACTTGATATGCGCGACCTTGCCGCAACACGTCATTTTTCCGCCGTCCCGGATCTTTGCGCTCATCTCGCCGATATCAGTAATCAGATATCCGATATCAGGAAGCAATCGTCGTACATCTCAAATCGTCCCTTGCGGCGTTTCTCTTCGTTTCCTGATCCCTGTTCCCTGATCTCTGATATCCCTATCCTCAAGCAAGATTGCTGAGTCTCCACCATGCCCCAACTAACCAAATCCACTCAAACCAGCCTCTCCGACATCAACATGGTGCCGTTCATCGACGTCGTCCTCGTTCTCCTCATCATCTTCATGATCACCGCTCCCATCCTCCAATCCGGCATTGAAGTCGACGTCCCCAAAACTCACACCGTCAAGGAAATTACCCAGCAGCGCCTTGTCGTCACCATGGACAAAAACCAACTCATCTATCTCGGCAACGATCCCGTCAACATCCACCAGCTCGCCGACAAAATCAAAAAACAAGCCAAGAGCGAACGCGACGTCGTCTACCTCCGCGCCGACGAAACCGTTCCCTTCGGCGCTTTCTGCACCGTCATCGACTCCCTTCGCCAGTCCGGCATCTCCAACATCTCCATCGTCACTCAACCCATCAACGACCGCTCTCGCACCAACTGACCTCCATGTATCGTCCCGCTCCTTACACCGACGAACTCGACCTCAAGCCCTTCCTCGGCTATTCCGTCTTCATGCATTTCAGTCTCACTGTTCTTCTTCTCATTGGCATCTGGATTCAACGCAGCGCCGTTCCCTGGGGCGGTGTTGGTGGCTCCGGAGATTCCGGCGTGAAAGTGAATCTCGTCGCCAGCGCCGGCTTGCCCATGCCTCAGCCCAACGTGTTCACCGACAGCCACGTCGTCGATCCCACCAAGGGCCTCGCCAAGGAAGAGCCGCCCAAGCCTCCCGACCTCCAACCCGATGCCACCAAAATTCCTAAGTTCGACAAACTTAAACCTCCTCCTCCACCCAGCAAAGCTTCCAAAACTCTCGAGAACAAAACTCCTCCTCCCACGAACGCCATTCCCTACGGCAAGGGTGGCACCATGAACGTTCCTACCGGCTACGGTTCCGAACCCGGTCCCATGTCTTCTGCCGCAGGCCTCTCCGTCGGAGGCCAGGGTGGCGCCGAATTTGCCGCGCGCTATCCCTGGTATGTCGCTAGCGTCACCAAGCGCGTTCAGGATAACTGGATGCAAAACACCATTGACGCTCCCGTCCGCTCCGCGCGCACCGCTCACGCCATCGTCACGTTCACCATCCTCCGCGACGGCACCCTCAGAAATATTCGTCTCGCGCAATCCAGCGGCAATCGCTCTATGGACGATTCCGGCATTCGCGCCCTCTTCAGCATCGACAAAATGCCCGCCCTCCCCTCCGACTGGCGCGGCCAATCCGTAGACGTCACCTTCGACTTCGACCTCTCCCAGCACCACTAACTTTGCAGTGCGGCGGTAAGCCGCCGCTTTTACGTACGATCGGATGCTCACGACTTGTCATCCCTATTGCTTTTGTTGGGACCGGCTTTGCTGCGTTCGAAGCGGAGGGATCCCACCTCGCTCTCGGCCAAACCAGAACCCGCTTCGACGTCGTTCATCTTACACGGTCTTTACGGGAACCTTTCAACTCTAAGCTTTGAACTTTCGACTCTCCGACTCCGCTTTCACCTGCTGCAGGAAATTTCCTTCACCACCGCGTTTTCCCCCTCAACATTTCCTCTTTTAGTCGTATCCTATACTTCTCGATCATCCCCGCCCATTGCGGACAAAACTCGGAGGCTTCGTTGCCGTTGAAAAAATCGGTTCCCGTTTTCTTCCTTCTTCTACTCTCCCCGCTCCTCTCCTTTGCCCAGCAAGAACAAGGTTGGTTCCGCACCGGCACCGGTCTCGGCGTCGAAAAGCCTCGCATGGCCGTTGCTGACTTCGTATCCCGTTCTGACGCCGCCAAGTCTCACGCCCCTCTCTTCACTCAGGTCGTTCGCGACGACCTTGCCTTCTCCGGCATTCTCGACCTCGTCTCCCCCAGTTTTTATCCAACGGAGCCTGTCTCCGATCCTTCCCAGCTCCACAATCTCACCTGGACCGACATGCCCCTCAACGCCAACTTCGTCGCTTTCGGCAATCTCTCCGAAACTTCCGCCGAAGTGTCCATATCCGCTTGGATGTTCGACGTGCGCAATCCCTCCTCACAACCCGTCATCGGCAAAATCTACCGCGGCAATCCCACCGATGCGCAGGTCCGCAAATTCGCCCACCAGTTCGCCGATGAAATCGTCAACAAACTTTCCGGTGGACTCCCCAGCATCGCCTCCACACAAATCGCCTTCATCAGCTCGCGTTCCGGCACCAAAGAAGTTTGGGTCATGGATTACGACGGCTCCAACCAGCACAAACTCACTTCCCTCGGCAGCGTCTCCCTCACTCCGCACTGGTCGCCAGACGCTTCCCGCATCGCCTTCACCTGCTTTGCTCCCGCCAACGGCGTCGTCAGTGCGCAAATCTGCATGTATTCCCTCGATTCCAACAGGGTCGTCTCCTTTGCGCGCTACAAGGGCACCAACTCTTCTCCCACCTGGTCGCCCGACGGTTCGCAAGTCATGTTCTCCTCCTCCATGCAAGGCAACCCCGCTCTCTATGTTTCCGACGCCAGCGGTAATCGTCCCAAGCGCGTCACCCTCAATGCCAATGGCGCCGACACTTCTCCCGCCTGGAATCCCAAAACTGGACAGACCGTCGCTTTCGTCAGCGATCGTGGCGGCGTTCCTCAGCTCTATCTTATGAACTCCGACGGCACCAACACCCGCAAACTCGATCTTCCTGACATGGGCTACGTCATCGATCCCGCCTGGTCTCCCAACGGACAACTCCTGGCCTTCTCCTGGCGTCGTCCTTCCGGCAACTACGACCTCTACATCATGGAGCCTGCCTCCGGCAAACTCATCGAAATCACCCGCGACTCCGCCCGCAACGAACGCCCCAGCTGGGCTCCCGACGGCCGCCACATTGTCTTCGAATCCACGCGCGGCGGCTCTCGCCAGATCTGGGTCATGCTAGCCGATGGCTCCGACCCTCGCCAACTCACCACCAACGGCCACAACGAATCCCCCAACTGGTCCGCCAAATGACGAGTCCTGTGGAGTGCGGCAGCTCGCCGCCGCTGTTACCCCCGACCCGTTCGTCACCCGGCGTCGCGCGTATGCTTCGACCTCTGGTGGTCGCCGGTTTCACGACGTGTCATCCTGAGCGCGCGTTGTGCGCGGAGGATCTCACCTCATCCTCCTCGCCACTCTGCGGATTGCGCGCTTTTCCGCAATTTGTCATCACAGCACGTTCTCCACGTGCGTCACATTGTCATCCCGTGCGAAGCGAGCGTTCCGCTTTTCGTCCGTCTCCCGATCCATCCCCAACTTGTCATCCCGACCGGAGTGTTGGCGTCGTTTGCCAACGCGGAGCGGAGGGACCACAGCACAATGTCAGTGTCTTGCCTCCGCCCCCGCCTCCTGATCCCTGTTCCGTGATCCCTGATATCATTCAAGCTCATCTCTGGTGCCCGTCACGGCACAGCTCAATTTTCCAGCACCACTCGCTGCTGCTTAGCAGTACAATATATCGTGTTACGACATATCCACCCGTTAAACCCAGTCGGTGCTACTCTTATTCATTCCGGTTGGCCCAGCACGGGATAACCCAGTGTCGAGGAGGACACGCATGATTCAGCCGTACCGCCCCTATTTCCGCTCACTCTTGATCTCGGCTTGCGCGCTTACGCTCATCGTCGCCGGCTGCAATAAGAAACCGCCCAAGCCTGCGCCCAGCACCTATACGCCGCCTCCTGCCGCTGTGAAGCCCACCGTCACTCTCTCCGCGGACAAAACCTCCATCAATCCTGGTGAATCCGCCAAGCTCTCCTGGACTTCCACCGATGCCACCAATATCTCCATCGCTCCGGAAGTTGGCGCTGTCACGGCTCAGGGCACCACTACCGTCACTCCCGGCACTTCCACCACCTACACCATCACGGCCTCAGGCCCCGGTGGCAATGCCGACGCCACTGTCCGCATCGCTGTCAGCACACCTCCACCTGTGACAGAAGCGCCCAAGTCCTCTTCTCTCGACGAACTCTTCCTCCAGGAAGTTGCCGACGCTTACTTCGATTACGATTCCGCTGAACTTCGTCCCGACGCACGTCAAGCCATCCAGAAAGATGCGGCCTTCTTCAAGCAGTACCCGACCATGCGCATCACCATCGAGGGCCACTGCGACGAACGTGGCTCGACCGAGTACAACCTTGCTCTCGGCCAGCGTCGCGCCAACGCCGTCATGCAATACCTCGTCAGCCTCGGCATCCCGGAAAGCCGTCTCAACGCCACCAGTTGGGGCAAAGAAAAGCCCTTCTGCCTGGAAGCCACCGAAGCCTGCTACGCCAAAAATCGTCGCGGCCATTTCGTCCAAGCCAAGTAGCTTGGGGTGCGGCGGCTCGCCGCCGCTTTGAGGCCTCAACCAGCCGACCACCACCACCCTCGGCGCTTTTTTGCCAAGGGTAGGTCTTCTCTTCCCTTTGCTTTTGTAGGGACCGCCTTCCGAGGCGGTCCGCTCACAATTCTTGGCTCATCTCTCAACCTGTTCCATGGTCATCCCGAACGAAGCGGGGGATCTGCTTTTCTTCCGCACCGTTCCTCTGCCGAGTCTCGCACACCGTGCGACCTGCCATCCTGAGCGCCCTTTCGCGCGAAGGACCTCGCCTCATCCCCTTCGCAACACCCCGGCGCCAGCGGCGCATCACAATTTTCCCCAGCCCGTAGGGGCTGGGGAAACAATCCGGCAATACCGCAAGCGCCGTAGGCGCGGCACTTCCTCACCGAAGCGCCATATCTCTTCGACACTATCTCCCAACATCCCCATACAACCACTTGCTCCCCCGCTCATCTCCCAGTAAATTGGAAGGTTGGCACTGCTATTTTCTTTCTGCTGTGCTTTTCCGTGGAGGCTTCATCATGCGCACGCGTAACATTTTGATCTTCTCTGGCGCCATGTTTGCCAGCGCCTTGGCTGGCAGCTTGGTTGGACCCCGGCCCGCCCTGGCCGTCGCCCGCGAAATTATTGAACTCCAGCGCGACGTCAGCGCCATTCTCCAAGGTCAAAAAGATCTCCAGACCCAGATGACCCAGGAGCACACTGTCCAGAAAACTCTTATCGAGCAATCCTCCGACAGTGTCGCCAAACTCAATTCCACCATGAGCTCCCTCGAAAAATCCGTCCAGGACGTGCAGGCCAACTCCGGCGCGCGCCTCGACACCATGTCCACTCAGGTGCAAGGCCTCTCCGACAATCTCGAAGAAATTAAATCCCGCCTCGGCAAAGTGAATCAGCAGCTCGTCGATCTGCAAAACTCTGTTCAGAGCATCGACGCCCGCATTTCCGGTGGCGCCCCCGCCACTTCCCCGGCGAATGGTGCACCTAACGGCACTGGCGGGATGCCAACTCCAACGGGCTCTCAACCCATGGCTTCCAACGTCAATCCGTCCGGCCCGCCTCCTTCTGCCGACACGCTCTATTCCAACGGCCTCCGCGACATTACCAGCGGCAAGTACGATCTCGCGCGCAACGAATTCCAGGACTACCTCCGCTACTACGGCGACACCGATCTCGCCTCCAACGCGCAGTTTTACCTCGGCGAAATTGCTTACTCGCAGCATCAATACGACCTCGCGGTTCAGGAATACGACAAGGTCCTCAGCACTTATCCCAAGAGTTTCAAGCTTGCTCCGGCTCGCCTCAAGAAAGGCATGGCGCTCCTCGAACTCGGCCAGAAAAATCCCGGCGTCAGGGAACTTCGTGAAGTCGTCAAGCGCTATCCCGGCACCGAAGAAGAACGCCGCGCCCGCGCCAAGCTCAAGGAACTAGGCGTAGCGGTCACCGCCACCGCCGTCCACTAACCTCTGGAGTGCAGCGGGTCGCCGCCGCTTTTTCGGTCTACCCAATTCCGCGATTGCCCTTCGTCTCGCGTCTGTCATGGGTCCTCTGTTTTTTCTCTTTCTGTAGCGCTGGTCTTTTATGCCAGCCCGCACCCGTAGCTCATTCCGACTCTCCTTCCCTTCACCCCACACTCTCCCTCAACTCCGTCCAAAACACCTCCGCGTTCTCCGGCCTCTTCTCCTCCTCCTTCGCAAACGCCCGCGCAAAAAACTCCTGCCATTTCCCCGGCGCTTCGGGCACTAACGTCCTCACCTCCGGAAATTTCAATCCCAGAATTGCGTTTTGCAACAGGGCAAAATCCGTCCCCTCAAACGGTGCGCTCCCGCACAGCGCCTCATACGCCATCACCGAAAGCGCCCAGATATCCCACCGCGCTGACATCGCTCCGCCTCGCAACTGTTCCGGCGACATGTACCGCATCGTCCCCACCAACACTCCCGTCGCCGTATTGCTCGTCTCGTTTGTGAATTCCGGCATGACCTTCGCGATCCCAAAGTCCGTGATCTTCACCATTTCCCGGGTGTTTGTTCGCGACAGAAAAATATTCTCCGGCTTCAAGTCGCGATGCACCAGCCCGCGCGCGTGCGCCGCTCCGATCCCCGCGCACATATCTGCAAACAATTCCAGCGTTCGCTCTGCCGTTAGTCGTTTCTTCGCACGCATTTCTTCGCGCAGCGTAATCCCTTCCAGCAATTCCATCACCAGGAACACGCGCTGGTTCGTGTCCACTCCGAAATCGTGTACCGTAACTACGTTCGGGTGCGTGAAGCTCCCCGTCACTTGCGACTCCTGTCGGAATTTTTCCACCGTCTTCTGGTTCGCAAAAAACTCATCGCGAATCATTTTCACCGCCACCGCACGGTTCAACGACAAGTCCGTCGCTCGGTATACCTTCCCCATGCCTCCCTGTCCCAGCCGTTTCTCCAATCGGTATCGCTCGCCCAACATTCGTGCCGATGCCACCAGCGTCAGCAGCGTCTTGTCTTTCTCGCAACGCGTCGTTCCCGTGTCGTAGCAAGTTCCGCAGGCCGCGCACTCCTCAAACGAGCGTCCCGCCGTCATCGCCGCCCCTCGCATCAATAGCAGCCCCAGCGCACTCGCCACATTTTCCAGCAGCGCCGTATCCTCGCTGCTGTACGGTTCCTCCGACCGCTTTGCCCCCATCACCAGCAGCACTTCTGTCTGACCTTCCTCCAGCGCCACTGGCACCAGCAGCTCAATCCGCGCGTTGTGCAGGAAATCCTTGTCCACTTGCGGCAACTGCTGCCCCAGCCATCCGCTCTCCGCCAGAGTAATCGGCACGGACCGGTCCAGCATCCGCACCAGTGGAATCAACTTGTTCGTCGCCGGTAAATCCGCCGTCGGCGCGCCAACCGGCGCCGTCGCCACCACTCGATACAGCGGCTCGCCCGGCTTCCTCTGCAGCAGCCCGCAAAACTCCGCATGCAGCGCATCCGTCACCCTCGTCGCGACGCTCGGCGCCACCTGTTCCACGCTCCCCGAGTGCCGCACTTCTTCTACAATCTCGCGGAACAATCTATGCGCATCGTATTTGTCGCGAAAGAATCTTCGGTCCAGCCCCGATAGCCATGTTTGCCGCTGCGCATACGCCAACCCCGCCAGCGCCGCAATCGCCACGTACACAGCCCCGCGCGATCTCAGTACTCCAAACAGCGGCTGCCTTCCGTGAAACACCACGTCCAGCACCAACACTCCTCCGGCCACTACCGGTATGGCTCGAAGAAAATTCCGCGCCAGCGCGTATTGCAACCCGCGCCGGATCATCACCCGTACATCAAACAACTTGTGCTTCAAAATTCCGTACGCGAACGACAACGGAAACACCAGCATCCCCACGCTGCACACCAGATTGGTTGTCGACGATTCCAGAAACGCTCTCAACGGAGAATTAAGATTGACCAGCGCTGTCCCGATCACTCGCGGCACGTAAAACATCATCCCCAGCAGCGCGCCGTACGACACCACGCGAAATCGCCGCCGGTCCGTCACTGACTCCAACCGCCAGTAAGTCAGCACCACAACCACCACCGCCAGCACCAGGTACACCAGGCTCTGCAGCCCCAGAACCGCCAGCACCCAAGGCCTCGTCAGCCCGCTCAGATGTTCCGGGTCGTACACCGTCCTCGCCAGCAAATACAGCGAATAGCTCGCTCCCAATAGCGGTCCCGCCACAAACGCGGCCCACGCCCATCGGTTGGTGAACAGTTTTTTCGGGAACAAGCAGAAAAATCCCGCCAGCAGCGGCGTGCGAATCGCTGCGCTCACATGCACCAGCATCACCGCAATCGCCAGCAATACCGGCAACGCTCGTATCGATGCCGCCATCCCCCATTGAAACGCTTCGTACACCGTCGCCATCGACACCAGCACCCAGCCGCCCAGTCTGGACACAAAATCCTTTGGCCGGCTGAATACCACGAACAATCCAATCATCAGCGTGATGAATTTGTTCACCAGAAAAATGATCTCTGAACCCTTCTGCGACGCGCTGAAGTCATCCCAGAGTCTTCCGTGTACCAGCATCTTCAAATCGATTGGCCGTCTCGCTCGTTCCACCCGGATCGCCACTTGCTTGTCCGCCTCGAAATTCATTCGCTCCGACAGCCAGTCCACTACGTTCCCAATGCGCTGCCCATTCACCTCCTCCAGCAGGTCGCCCGTCTTCATCCCCGACCGCTCGGCCGGCGAATCCGGCCACACCTCCGTCACCACCGCTCGCCCCGACGCGTCCCTCACATCCACGCCGTCCGACGCCAGCCCAAACAACAAGTAGTACGCAAGATAGAAATTCCCCACCACGCCAATGGCAGCGAACGCCACGATCCGCCATGGATACCTTCTGCCAGTCATTCAACCATCGCTTTGCCTTCGTCGACGCCAGAAATTCCCTTTCGCGGAGCGCCAAGGAATTCCCGAAGGAGTAGAGGAGTGGCGCGATTATAGGTGCATTCCGCGCCCCTTTCCATACTTCCCGAACTTCACTCTTGGTCTTTTAGGGTGTCGGACCTTCAGGTCCGACACCAATTCTTCGGCAAGATTTGGGCTTTATTCAATTTCGCTTTCAAGATGAGACTAATTGTGTTATGTTTGGGGCATGGCAAGACCCAGAACAATCGACTCGGATTTAGTGAAGCAGGCCCAACTGTTGGCGTCTTGAACGGACGACATTCAGGAATTGCGCATGGCTCAAGCGGTTCTGTTGCCCGCCTTGGGACAAATGACCTTAAAGGCCGCCGCCAAGGTGATCGGCGTTGGGCGGGCAACCGTGGTTCGGCTCC
>Ga0074045_10003592_pt1 | contig 13945 bp, 14 predicted proteins | sample BogForMeECP23OM2_FD_94442 | JGI IMG/M metagenome (GOLD analysis project Ga0074045, IMG submission 94442) | Bog forest soil microbial communities from Calvert Island, British Columbia, Canada - Bog Forest MetaG ECP23OM2 | ecosystem: Environmental > Terrestrial > Soil > Wetlands ... | reverse complement strand
GCGATTTCGCCGCGCGCCGCAATCCCGACGCGAACATGAATCGGCTGTATGTGGTCGAGAGCACGCCGAGTTCGACGGGGATGAAGGCGGATCATCGAGTGCCAATGCGGGCGGGGGAAATTGGGAATCTTGCTTCGAACATTCATATGGGCCTCCTGGGCATGACTGGTGGAGACCCGAAGTTTGTTCCTGCGATTGTACGGGATCTCCTAGCGCATAAAGGATCGAGTGTTGTGATCGCGGGTGATCATCAGCCGCCGGCTGTGCATTCTTACGCACATGGGATTAACCAGGAACTCGGCAATGTTGGCAAGACCGTTTTCTATACCGACCCCGTTGATGCCCATCCGGTCAATCGTGGCGAATCGCTCAAAGCTCTTGCCGACGATATTCGCTCGGGTAAAGTCGATCTGTTGTTGATTTTCGGCGGCAATCCCGCGTACGACGCTCCATCTGAACTCGAATTTGCTTCGGCCCTGAAATCGAATGCTGTCAATCTGAAGGTCTATCTCGGCACGCATCGCAACGAGACTGCCGAACTTTGCCATTGGCATGTTCCCGAGGCGCACTATCTCGAATCCTGGAGCGATGCCCGCGCCTACGACGGAACAGTTTCGATCGTTCAGCCGCTGATTGAGCCTCTCTATGGCGGCAAGAGTGCGCACGAGCTGATGACGATCCTCGCTGGGCAATCAGGCCTGACCGGCCATGACCTCGTTCAGCAGTACTGGCAAAAGCAGCATGCGGGGGCTGACTTTGATTCGTTCTGGCGAAAATCTCTTCACGATGGGTGGATACCGAATACTGCCTTCGCACCAAAGCAGGTCATGTCGAAGTGGTTCGCTACAGACCTGAAGCCGAACACGGAATTGGCCACTATCGTCATGGGGTCTCCGTCTACCAACGCCATCGAGCTCAACTTCCGCCGCGATCCCTCGACCTATGACGGACGATTCTCGAATAACGGCTGGTTGCAGGAACTCCCGAAGCCGCTTACGAAGCTGACTTGGGACAACCCGATCATGATCGGTCCGGCGATGGCCGAACGGCTGAAGCTGAATTTCAAAGACGTCGCCGAGCTCGAATTTCAGGGAAAGAAAGTTAAAGGCCCAGTTTGGATTCAAGCAGGCCATCCCGACAACTCGATCACTGTATTTCTCGGGTACGGGCGGACGCGCGCGGGCCGCATTGGTACAGGCATGGGCTTTGATGTTTACCCGCTGCGCACCAGTCAAGCTCCATGGTTTGCGGACGGCGCGAAACTCACTCCCACCGGCGATATCTACCAACTGGCCAGCACGCAGGGCTATCAGACGATGGATACTCCTGTCGGTGAGCGTTCGCTGGTGCAGGAACGCAGCCTGGAGGAGTACAAGAAAGAGCCGAACTTCGCGAAAGAAGGCGAGCCGCCGGCCGATCTCACGCTCTACAAGCCTTTCGATTATTCGAAGGAGACTTACTCGTGGGGCATGGCGATCGACCTGAATGCTTGTGTCGGATGCAATAACTGCATCGTCGCCTGCCAGTCGGAAAACAACATCGCCGTGGTTGGCAAAGAGCAGACTCTCAGAGGCCGCCACATGCACTGGCTGCGGGTGGACGCTTACTACAACGGCCCGCGCGAGAATCCGAAAGGTTTCTTTCAGCCCGTGCCCTGCATGCAGTGCGAGAATGCGCCTTGCGAACTGGTCTGTCCGGTGCAGGCGACTGTGCACAGCAGTGAAGGCCTGAACGACATGATCTATAACCGCTGCGTCGGCACGCGGTATTGTTCGAATAACTGTCCCTACAAAGTGCGGCGGTTCAATTTCCTGCTTTTCCAGGATTGGGAGACGCCCCAGTTCAAGCTCATGCGCAATCCCGACGTCACGATCCGCAGCCGCGGCGTCATGGAAAAATGCACTTACTGCGTGCAGCGCATCAGCGAGCGCCGCATTGATGCCGAGCGCGCCGACTCGACCATTAAAGACGGCGATCTGCAGACGGCTTGCCAGCAGTCCTGTCCGGCGAACGCCATCGTCTTCGGCAACCTCAACGATCCAGGCAGCCTGGTTAATAAGTGGAAGGCGCAGGCGAGAAACTACTCCCTGCTGGGTGAATTGAATACGCGGCCGCGCACAACGTATCTGGCGGAAATACGCAATCCCAACCCTGAGTTAGAGGCATAAGTGGAGCATAAGTAAGGCATGGCTACCAACACACAAATCCCCGTGGCAGACAGGCGAGTGCCGGTAATCGCGCCGGGCCACACCTTCTCCACCATCGGCGAGAAGATCAGCAACATCGTGCTGAGCCGCCCCGTCTCACTGGGATGGATCCTCGGCTTCCTCATCGTGTTCTCGATGATGAACATGCTGATGGTGGCGCTTGGGTATCTGTTCATTAAAGGTACGGGGATCTGGGGCATTAACATTCCGATTGGTTGGGGATTCGCCATCGTCAACTTCGTGTGGTGGATCGGTATTGGCCACGCGGGCACGCTGATTTCGGCGATCCTGTGCCTGCTCCGCCAGACCTGGCGTAACTCGATCAACCGCTTCGCCGAAGCCATGACTCTTTTTGCCGTGGCCTGCGCTGGTGTCTTCCCGCTCGCTCACATGGGACGCCCGTGGCTTGCTTACTGGATGTTTCCGTATCCGAACACCATGCGGTACTGGCCGAACTTCCGCAGTCCGCTGGTGTGGGACGTGTTCGCGGTTTCGACCTACTTCACAATTTCGCTCGTGTTCTGGTTTGTGGGCTTGATCCCTGACTTCGCTTCCATGCGCGATCGCGCGGAGAGTACCTGGGTGCAGCGTATTTACGGACTGCTTGCCATGGGATGGCGGGGATCCGCCCGGCATTGGCACCGCTATGAGACGGCCTACCTACTTCTGGCTGGGCTCGCAACACCGCTGGTGCTTTCCGTGCATACGGTTGTGAGTTTCGATTTTGCCGTCGGCATCGTCCCCGGCTGGCATACCACCATCTTTCCTCCGTACTTCGTTGCAGGCGCCATCTATTCCGGTTTCGCCATGGTGCTTTGTCTGGCGATTCCAATTCGTGCGATCTACGGACTGAAGGACTTCATCACCGAGCGGCATCTGGAGAACGCGGCCAAGGTCATGCTGGCCACCGGCCTCATCGTGGCATACGGCTATGGCATGGAGGCGTTCATGGGCTGGTACAGCGGCAGCACGTACGATTCGTTCCTGCTCTGGAACCGGCTGCACGGGCCTTATCGGCTGGCGTATGCCGCCTTGCTCGGGTGCAATATTTTCATTCCGCAGGTTCTCTGGCTGAAGAAGTTCCGCGTCTCGACCGGATGGTTGTGGCTCATTTCGTTCGTGGTGCTGGTCGGCATGTGGCTGGAACGTTTCATTATTGTTGTAGTCAGTTTGAGCCGCGACTTCCTGAATTCTTCGTGGGGCCAATACTACCCAACCAAGTGGGACTGGATGACGTACGCCGGCACCATCGGCTTGTTCCTGACTGCCATGTGGCTGTTTGTACGCATTCTGCCCATGATCTCCATCTTCGAATTGCGCACCTTGCTGCCGGAGTCGCAGGTGCATGAGGCGGTGGAGGTGAAGCAATGACGGTAAAAGATTCCCCGATTTACGGCTTGATGGCCGAATTCGACTCGGCAAAAGAGCTTGTAGCCGCCGCTCACAAGACGCACGCCGCCGGCTATCAGAAGATCGACGCCTACAGCCCGTTTCCCATCGAAGGGCTGGCTGAAGCTATTGGTTTTCACAAGAACAGCGTGCCCCTTGTCGTGCTAATCGGCGGACTGATTGGCGGGATATCGGCTTATGCGCTGCAATATTGGGTGGCGGTGATTACTTATCCGGTCAATATCGGGGGACGCCCGTTTCACTCCTGGCCCTCGTTCATCATTGTGACCTTTGAATTGACGATTCTTTTCGGCGGGCTCTCCGCTGCTGTCGGCATGCTTATGCTGAACGGCCTTCCGATGCCTTATCACCCGGTGTTCAACGTGCCGGAGTTCGCCAGGGCCTCGGAGGATAAGTTTTTCCTGGTTGTGTTTGCGAGTGACCCGAACTACGATGCCGCCCGGACGCGCGCGTTCCTTAACGGCCTCGCCCCACGCATGGTCGCGGAGGTGCCTAGCTAATGAGTTCAGCTCGCAACCTCCGTAAAGTTTTGCCCGCGTTGCTGGCGCTGATTGCCGTCACTGCCGGATGCCGCATCGACATGCACATGCAGCCCTATTACCGGACGATGGCGAAGAGCGATTTCTTTCCTGACGGCCGCTCCGCCCGCTTGCCTGTCGAAGGCACGGTGGCGCGCGGTGATTTACGCGAAGACACTTACTTCTACACCGGAAAAATCGGCAACAATCCGGGCGACTACCTTCCGTTCCCGGTCACCGCCGACGTTCTTGCCCGCGGACGCGAGCGCTTCAATATCAACTGCACGCCTTGTCACGGACGCGTCGGCGATGGCAATGGCTTCATTCCTTCGCGTGGATTTCGTCACCCGCCGTCATATCACATTGACCGTCTGCGCAAAGTGCCGCTCGGATATTTCTTTGACGTCATGACCAACGGCTTCGGGGCGATGCCCGAATACGGCACGCAGGTGGCGCCGCGCGATCGCTGGTGCATCGCGGCTTACATCCGCGCACTGCAACTGAGCCAGAATGCAACTTCGAACGACGTTCCCACGGGACAAAAAGTTCCGTCGCCTCCGCCGCAGTATCTCCACGACATCGGCAATGGAGCCACGCTGCCTGAAACAGCGCCGTCCGCTGCCGCTGCAGAAGGGGAGCCCAAATGACTGCGGCCACAGGGAAGATGACTAAGTCGGACTTGATGGCCCCGCCCGTGGCCCAGACCATGCAGCAGCGGTCGCTCGTTGTTGGTGTGATCGCGGCCGTTGCTTCCGTCGCCGGGGCTTACCTGGCTCCCGACAGTTTCTATTCTGCCTACCTTACCGGCTTCATGTTCTGGCTTGGTCTTTCGCTCGGGTGCATGGCCATCCTGATGCTTTATCATCTGGTCGGCGGAGCGTGGGGCACGGTGATTCGCCGGATTCTGGAAGCGGGCATGATGACGCTGCCCCTCATGTTCGTGCTGTTCATTCCGATCCTTCTGAATCTGCCGAAACTGTATTTCTGGGCGCGGCCGGGGCTGCTGGCCGATCCAAAGACCGATCCGAAGATCCTGGAGATTGCGCACAGCTATCTCAACTTCAACGGCATCCTGCTGCGCTATATCCTTTACTTCGCGATCTGGTACGGGATGGCGTACTTCCTGAATCGCTGGTCCACCGAGCAGGATTCGATTGCGGGGCAAAGCACGCTGCGTTTCCGCGCCATGAGTTCGATTGGGCTGGTCGTCTACTCGCTTACGATTTCGTTTGCGGTGATCGACTGGGTGATGTCGCTGCAAGCGCGCTGGATTTCGACCATCTACGGCCTGCTGTTCATTGCCGGCGAAGCGCTCTCTGCGTTCTGCTTCTGCGTGCTCATCGAGAGCATCCTTGGGAAACGCAAACCCATGTCTGAGTACCTTACTGATACTGAAGTGCATGACCACGGCAAGTTCATGCTCGCCTTCGTCATGGTCTGGGCCTACTTCAATTTTTCGCAGTGGCTGATCATCTGGGCCGGCAATCTTCCCGAAGAGATTCCGTGGTACAAGCTCCGCATGAATGGCGGATGGGAGCACGTCGGGCTGTTCCTGGTGGTGTTCCACTTCGCCGTGCCGTTCGCGCTTTTGCTCTCGCGCCAGTTGAAACGCAAGGCGCGCACTCTGGTCTGGATTGCTTCCTGGCTCATGGTCATGCGCATCGTCGATATCTTTTGGCATATCGAACCGGCGGAGGCGCATCCCACGTTTCACGTAAGCTGGGTGCTTTTTGCGATCATTGCCGGGATCGGCGGTCTTTGGATGGCCTATTTCTTCCACAACCTGAGATCGCGTCCGCTGCTGGCCGTCAACGCACCGCAGACGCTGAGACTACTGGAGCCTGCGCATGAGTGACGAAATGAAGCACAGCAACTCCAGCCCCGAAACCGGGTTCGAACGCGAAGACTTGAGCACGCGGGGCGTGTTCGCCTTCATGATCGGCCTTGGGATCGTCGGCCTGGTGATTTATTTCATCATCGTCGGCATGTACACGTTCCTCGATAACTACGAACGGTCGCAGATGACTACGGCCAGCCCGCTGGTTACTTCCAAGGGTGCGATGTCACGTGTGGTGACGCAGGCGGACGCAGATAGAGCGTTCAAGGACAATGGCGCTCCCATGCTCGAGACCAACGAGCGCGGCCAGTTTCGCGACTTCCTGATCAATCAGGAGAACCAGCTTAACAGCTACGGCTGGGTCGATGAAAAAGCAGGGGTGGCGCACATTCCGATCGAGCGCGCCATGGAATTGATCGAGCAGCGCGGATTGCCTGTGTGTCCGCAAGGCGGTTGTGCGGAGGCAAACACAACAAGCAAGGCACCGGCGCCAAAGTCAGCCGGAAAAGGAAAAAGCAGTGTGCAGTAAGAACAGTTTCACCTATTCGACCGACGCTGCCGAGCTTCGCTCGACTGGACAGCCGAGGGCGGCTGTCCCTGCGTGTTATTCGATCGCTGCCGTAGCTCTCTTGCTGATGCTGTCGGCCGCTCCGTTGCTTGCGCAGGGGCGCGGTCCTATGTCAGGCGGGGGCATCATGAGTCCGCCAGTCAACCAGCGTCCGGTCGGACTGGAATTTGTCGGCATCGAGCAGCATCTCAACGCGGAAGTCCCTGCCAATCTCGAATTTAAAGACGAACTGGGCAACCCGGTCAGACTTGCCGACTACTTCGGCCACGGACGCCCCGTCATCCTGAACCTGGGGTACTACCAATGCCCCATGCTCTGCAGCGAACTTCTGCAAGGGCTGGTGGGTTCGATGAAGGCACTGACCTTCAACCTGGGCAGAGATTTTGACGTTCTCACGGTGAGCTTCGACCCGCGCGAAACCACGGAAATGGCCGCCGAGAAAAAACGGGACATCATGAAACGCTACGGCCGGGCAAACGCCGGTCAGGGCTGGCACTTTCTTACCGGCAAGGCTGACCAGATCGAAGCGCTCACCAAGGCCGTCGGCTTCCAGTTTCAGTTCGATCCGAAGACAGAGCAGTACGCGCACGCCGCCGCCATCGTTATGCTTACGCCCGACCGCCGCGTTTCGGGATACTTCTATGGAGTCGAGTTTTCTCCGAAAGATCTGCGCCTCGGACTGGTGCAAGCCTCGCAGAACAAGATTGGCAACATCGGCGACCAGGTGCTGCTCTACTGCTATCACTACGATCCCAGGACTGGAAAATATGGTGCCGTTGTCAGCAACATTCTGAAACTGGCGGCGCTCGCGACCATGCTGATCCTGGGGACATTTATGTTCGTCATGTTCCGTGCCGACCGTCTTTCCGATCCTCGCGCGGCGCATGACAAACCGGGGCGAGTTACATAACTATGTCGAAATTTCTACCATTGTGGCCCGATCAGGCTTCGACCATGGCAGGACAGGTGGACGCTCTCTACATCTATCTGCTGCTGGTCTCCGGCTTCATGACCGCGCTCATTTTTATCTCCGTGCTGTTGCTGGCGATCAAATATCGTCGCTCTGCCGGCCACGAAGCAAAGCCGATCGAAGGCTCCACCCTTCTCGAGATTACCTGGTCGATCATCCCACTCATGGTGATGATGACCTTTTTCGTCTGGGGCGCAGTTATCTATTTCCAGGAGCGCACGCCTCCCGCCGACGCCACCGAGGTTTACGTCGTTGCCAAGCAGTGGATGTGGAAGATCGAGCACATGGAAGGCCAACGCGAGATCAACGAACTGCACGTTCCGACCGGCCAGAACATCAAGCTCATCATGACCTCGCAGGACGTGATTCACAGCTTCTACGTCCCCGCATTCCGCCTCAAGCAGGACGTGCTGCCCGGCCGCTACACCACGCTCTGGTTCAAAGCCACCAAACCCGGCCGCTATCACTTATTCTGCGCCGAATATTGCGGAACCCAGCACTCCGGAATGGGCGGTGACATCGTGGTTATGGAGCCGCAAGATTACGCCCAGTGGATGGCAGGCGGACCGACGTTGCCCTTGCAGGACACCGGCAAGCAGTTATTCTCCACGCTCGGATGCGCTACCTGCCACCGCTTCGATGTGCAGGGACGCGGCCCCAATCTGCTGGGCATCTACAACAAGCCGGTTCTGCTGGAAGACGGACGCACCGTGATTGCAGACGAGAATTACGTGCGCGAATCCATCCTCAATCCCACGGCCAAGATCGTAAATGGTTTTAAACCGGTGATGCCTACCTTTCAGGGTATCGTCAGTGAAGAGCAATTGAACGCGCTAGTGGCCTACGTTAAATCGCTGGCCCAGCCGCCACCGGGAACCGCAGGGCTCCAGAATCCGCCCGCCACTTCCCCAGCCCAACCCCAGAATATGCAGGTGCAATAGTCATGGCGACCATAGGAATCCCGGCGAATCAGGCTCCCGTTTCCACGCCGAAGCTGAATTATCTCAACAACGGGCACACCCTCAGGTCCTGGCTGTTGACCACCGACCACAAGCGGATCGCGATCCTCTACCTGATCTCGGTTACTTTCTTTTTCTTCATCGGCGGGTTTTTTGCCATGCTCATCCGGCTCGAGTTACTAACTCCCCAGGGTGACCTGATGCAGGCCGATACTTACAACAAGGTGTTCACCATGCATGGCATGATCATGGTGTTCTTCTTTCTGATCCCGGTCGTGCCTGCTGTGCTCGGTAACTTCCTCGTGCCGCTCATGATCGGGGCCAAGGATCTCGCCTTCCCGCGCATCAACCTGCTGAGCTGGTATCTCTACATCATCGGCGGCATCCTGATTTCACACGTCATGTTGACCGGCGGCGTCGACACGGGCTGGACTTTCTACACCCCCTTCAGCACGGACTATACCAACACCAAGATTGTCGAGGCCGGACTGGCGGTCTTCATTGCAGGTTTTTCATCCATCTTCACTGGACTCAATTTCATCGTTACCATTCACCGCATGCGCGCCCCCGGACTTACCTGGGACCGCCTGCCGCTCTTTATCTGGGCCAACTACGCCACCAGCCTGATCATGATTCTGGGCACGCCGGTCGTCGCCATCACCATCGTGCTGGTGGCTGTCGAGCGCACCTTCCACCTCGGCATCTTCGATCCCAGGCTCGGTGGAGACCCGCTCCTGTTTCAGCACCTGTTCTGGTTCTACTCGCACCCCGCCGTCTACATCATGATTCTGCCTTCGATGGGCGTGGTCAGCGAACTCATCGCCTGTTCTGCGCGCAAGCGCATCTTCGGCTACAAGTTTGTCGCTCTGTCCAGCGTTGCCATCGCCGTCTTCGGATTCCTGGTGTGGGCGCATCACATGTTCGTTGCCGGCATCTCGCTTTATGCCGCGATGATCTTCTCCTTCCTGAGTTTCTCGGTGGGCGTGCCTTCCGCCGTCAAAGTCTTTAACTGGACCGCAACCCTGTACAAGGGTTCCATTTCGTACGCTACTCCCATGCTCTATGCCTTTGGCTTTATCGGGCTGTTCACTATGGGTGGATTGACCGGCCTCATGCTGGCGACCATCGGCATCGATGTTCACGTCACCGACACTTACTTCGTCGTCGCTCACTTCCACTACGTCATGGTGGGCGGGGTGCTCATGGGGTATCTTGGCGGCCTGCATTTCTGGTGGCCGAAGATGACCGGCCGCATGTATCCGGAAGCCTGGGCCAAGCTGTCGGCGTTGCTCGTCTTTGTCGGCTTCAACCTGACGTTTTTTCCACAGTTCATTCTCGGCTACGTCGGCATGCCGCGCCGCTACTGGCAGTATCCGCCGGAGTTCCAGACGCTAAACGTGATGTCGACCGCGGGCGCCAGCATCCTCGCCGCCGGCTATCTGCTGCCGATGATCTACTTCGTCTGGTCGCTGCGCTACGGGGCGATTGTCACCGAACCGAATCCCTGGGCCGCCGCTGGCCTGGAGTGGAAGACCTCGTCGCCGCCGCCCACCTTTAATTTTGACGAGACGCCCGTGGTGACTTGGGAAGCTTACAACTACGACGAGATTCCAGCCTGGGAACGGAGACATCCCGGTGCAAAATAGCGAAGCGCCCAGTGTGGAGCACGAAGCTCACAATCCGGCGCTGCTTCACCACTTCGCCGACGCCCAGCAACAGAAGAACGCCGCCTCGCTTGGCATGTGGCTGTTCCTGGTGACTGAAATCATGTTCTTCGGCGGCATGTTCTGCGCCTATCTCGTATACCGCCTCGCCCACTTCAACGCTTTCGCGGCGGGGAGCCAGCAGCTCAGCATCTTGCTCGGAGCCACGAATACCGCCGTCTTAATCATCAGTTCGGTTACGGTTGTGTTGGCGGTGAAAGCGGCGGAGGCGGGCAAGCGCAAAGTGCTCGTCGGCTACCTCGTGGTTACTGTGCTGCTCGGTATGACCTTCCTCGTCATCAAGGGATTCGAATACAAGGAAAAATTCGAGAAGCACCATGTGCCCGGCCCGACGTTCCAATTCACGGACACCTTCGACGACAACGGCAAGCAAATCCCGGTCAACCCGAAGGAAGCCGAGCTCTTCTTCTCCCTCTATTTCGCAATGACCGGCATGCATGCTCTGCACATGATCATCGGCTGCGGCCTGTTTAGCGTGCTGGCGGTTCTGGCATGGAAGGGACATTACACGCCCAGCTACTTCACACCCATAGAAAACGCGGGCTTGTACTGGCACTTGGTCGATATCATTTGGATTTATCTGTTTCCGTTGTTGTACTTGATTAGCAGGCACTCGTAAGGATTGCTATGTCCGAACCAGAAGAACACACTAGTCGCCCGCAAGGATTTTACTTAGCGATTGGCATGGGCCTGCTCGTCCTGACGGCGACCACGGTTGGCGCAGCCTTTGTGAACCTCGGTCCGTTCAACCCCATCATTGCGCTGCTGATCGCCACCATCAAAGCCACGCTGGTCGTGCTCTTCTTTATGCACGTGAAAGGCGCGAGCGAAAAGCTGACAGCCGCTGTAGTTGTTTCTGGCTTCTTTTTTCTCGCGATTCTGCTCACGCTATCTTTGGCCGACTACCTGACTCGATCCTGGCGGTAGTACGCTGGAGATCGGTCTTCGGTCCTCGGTCCTCGATCTATGGCTATCGTCAGATTAAAAATTGACGTTTCTGGCACGGTGGGCGATGAAGCCTGGCGCGCACTGAAGCAGTTCGACCAGATCCAGAGTGCCGATTTCGGTCCTCAGTTCGGCAGTGGCGGGCGTTGCAATCATCCGCTCAACCAGGCCCACAACAAAGGGGAATGGATTGGCGCTGAGATCCGGCTCCAAACGCCGCTTCTCGCCCAATACGCCATCTCGCACTATCTGGAGCAGGACCGCGTGCTCGATGCAGATGTGGTGGAGTAACGGTTGAGAAACCCGCTTTCTGCTATATTTCCGTGATCCCATGCCTGTTCTCCCCGACGCAACTCCGCCATCTTTGCCTGAAGCAAGCCAGTCCCTTCCACCCAAGCCCCGTCCTCGCATGTCCACGGGCAACCGGCTGCTCTTCTTCCTGACCGCGTGGCTGATTGTGCTGATGCCGTTTCTGTTCTGGTGGAACACCTGGTTTGGCCGCCAGCTCTCCGACAAACAACTGGCTGAGTATCTGCAAGACGACAAGCATCCCCGGCACATTCAGCACGCGCTGGTGCAGATCGGCGAGCGCATGAACCGGCATGACGCGAGCGTCACCCGCTGGTACCCCGATGCTATCCGTCTCGCTTCCGATCCTGTCGAAGAGGTGCGCAACACTGATGCCTGGGTGATGGGGCAGGACACATCCGGTGCAGGGTTTCATGAAGCTCTGCTGAGAATGCTTGCCGATCCTTCTCTCAGCGTGCGGGGGAACGCCGCGCTTTCCCTGGTCCGCTTCGGAGACGCGACCGGAAGGCCGCAGATTGTTGAACTTCTGCAACCCGCGCAGGTGATCGCATCCGATGCCGGACAGATGACGGATGCCAGCGCCGTCGGCACCAGCATCCACCAGGGCGGAGTCGTAGCCAAACTCCAAGTCAGCTCGACCCACACTATTGAAATGCGTTCCCCAATTGCTGGTCGTGTGCGCACACTCTCAGCTCAGGTTGGGCAGCAGGTCAAGCCGGGAGACCTGATCGCGACGATCGACCCTTCCACCGAGCAGGTCTGGGAAGCGTTGCGCGCACTCTACCTTGTCGGCCAGCCCAATGACATTGCCGCAGTTCTTCCTTATGAACGAGAGTTGCCCGACATTCCGGATCACGTGCGGCAGCAAGCGCTGGAAACAGAGACAGCGATTCGTCAGAGGGCGAAATAAGGGAATTGGTCCGCGATGAGCGGTATACCCACCTTCAAATCGGCATCACGCCGACTTCTTTTTCCACTTCGACGGTGTCCACCATTACGATCGCGTCCCAGGGGCAGCCGTCGAGGAAACATCCGTCGGGGCCCTTGCTGATGCACTTCTTGCAGCCGATGCATAGGATGGGGTCGACCTGGATGCGGCCAAACGGAGTGCAGTCTTCGTCCGGCACCCAGAACATGCAATCTTCCACCGGACAATACTCGACGCAGGCGGGCGAGCCCGCGCAGCCGGTGCAGCACTCGGTAATCACCGCCAACTCCTTCGGTTTCTTCTTGCGAGGAGTCAATATCCCCTTGGATTTGGGCTCGAATTTGAACTCATCGGGCACCATCCCGGCGGGTTTTACGGGGTCCAGTTCAGCAGGCATGCGGGTGAGTATACCGTAGATGTTGGGGATTTCAATCGTTCTTTGCGGTCGTTTGAGGTCATTTACGGTCAAGGGCTTGGCCGGTTTTTTGATATATTGGGTGTCGAAAATGGACGCTCGGGGTCGGGCGGCCATTGCTGGTGGGGGACTGCCGGGCGGGAGGCATACCGTGTCAAGTGATCAGCGCGACATTCTGGAAACTCTCAAGTTCGAACTCGCATTTCTGGAGCAGGGAGGTTATGGACGTTCGGTGAGGACTCCCCAGACGCCGACGAGGAGCTTTCAGGATTCTCTTACCTGCCTCAATTTCAGCGATCCGACGATGCCGCATCCGTGCAGCGAATGCTTCCTCACCGACTTCGTTCCCAAGGACGCCCAAAGTGAAGGCGTGCCGTGTCATCATATTCCCCTGAATCCGGAGGGGGAGACCGTGGACATGCTGAGGGACCATCAACTGAAGTTGGAGGAAGCCTTATTAAATTGGCTGCGTGCGACCATCCGCCGCATCGAGCGGGAGCGCGCGGCGGCAGCAAAGCCGGAGCGTGCTTAAGCTCAAGTATGGAATCGAAGGAGACGTAATCCGAGGGAAGCCTCGGGACAGCCGGGAAGATACCGGCGCCACAAAGGGAGCGTGCAAGCCTATGATGCTGGTGCTTTCCGTCGTACTGGGGATCGTTCCGCTGCTGGGAATCGCATGGATCGTTTTGCGGGGAAATGTCGGCACGGTCGACGGCCTCTTCATGAGCCTGATTCTCCTGCCGCTTTCCGGAATTCTATTCCTGAATGCATATCTGGATATTCGGGGGCGATTGAAAGCAAAAGCGAAGACCGCAGCGAGTCCTTTGGCGCCGGGAAAAATTACCACTCCCGGTGTGCAAACTGCTCCGCAGCTTCCCTGTCACAAGGTCAAGATCAAGAAGGCCGGGCAGCGCGCCTGCAACGAGAAAAACGAGAAGGGCAAATTTTGCGGCGGCCATTTGAAGCGCTGGTTTTATGGCGTCGATTTGATCGAGCAAGATTGCGGGGATGTGGAACAGGCCTGGGGACTGGATGCTGAAGTCTACCGCTGCGAGCATTGCAAGACTTTGTATTTGCCGCACCCCGGGGAATCGGTGGTGAATGTAGCTGGGCAGGGGCAGATTTCGGTGTTTGGCCTGACTTTGCCGCCGAAGG
>Ga0074045_10003591_pt1 | contig 13951 bp, 18 predicted proteins | sample BogForMeECP23OM2_FD_94442 | JGI IMG/M metagenome (GOLD analysis project Ga0074045, IMG submission 94442) | Bog forest soil microbial communities from Calvert Island, British Columbia, Canada - Bog Forest MetaG ECP23OM2 | ecosystem: Environmental > Terrestrial > Soil > Wetlands ... | reverse complement strand
TGGCCGGTTATGCCGACCATCCGGGAGCGGTGGAGGAATGGCAGCTATTGAAAGCTTCTTGTCTTGATGCGCTTGGCCCAATCGTCATCGCCCACAAGCCGAAGGAAGTTGTGCAGCACGATCGCTTGGGTTTCGTCGGCAGACCAACCCCGTAATTCAGCAAGTTTATGCACCACCGGAATGATGATCGAGGGCATTCCGGGGTCCCCAGTCAGCCAATGATACCCACCAGGATTATCGGTTTCCGTCAACAGCAAAGACGACGGGACTGATTTGGCGATCTCCTGGATTGCAGCGCTGAAGAGAACCTCCACGCCAATCGTGAAATACAAGCCCTTTTCGGCTAAGGAGTGAAGTTGCCGTATCGGCCCGGAGTACCAGTGGATAATTGCTCGACGAGCTCCCAACTCTCCCAGGATGCGATCAACGTCCGCCTCCGCTCCCTTCGAATGGATGTTCAATATCTTTTTCTGAGAAATGCCTTGCTTGACGAAGTGCAGAAATACATCTCGCTGAAGAGCTTGATTCTCAGGTTCTGCAACGAAGTGATAGTCGAGTCCAATCTCCCCCACCATTGGGGAAGTGTCGATCAGGGGTTGGAGAGCCTCGAGTTGAGAGTGAAAGGTAGGAGCATTCCACGGATGTACTCCGAAAGTGCTTGGGACCCTGTCTCTGGCGAATTGTTATTTCGCCCATGATTCCTCAGGATTCCCCGCCCTGCTACCATTCTGCGAAGTGCAATCTTCTCGTCGTTCTCATCCGCCTTTATATATGATCGTTGTCTGACAGGAACCGGCCCTAATTGTGGGATTCGAGCCATTGTTGGACTGAATGGACCGAAAAACGATGCTGATGCTGTTGAACTAGTGACTGTCAATGCTTGAGAACATAAGGGTTATTTTCGCGTGGGACGTAGCTCAGCTAGGAGAGCACCTGCCTGGACAGCAGAGGTTCAAGGCGAAGAGCAATTCTTCTTACTCTTCTTAATTCAATGAGATGGCGCGCCCGGGGAGACTCGAACTCCCGACCCTCTGCTTAGAAGTCCGTTGACCACTTTAATCAGAACTTGCCGGAGCGAGCGTAAAGAGAGGGAAAATCAGCAACTTGTGATTAACGGCGACAAACTACTTACTCCTTTTTCTTCACCTTTAAGCAGGGGTTTTGCTGCGATTTGTCACAATTACCATTACATTTCTATGACAGAGAAAATCACGGGGCCAATCAAGATATCGTAAAGACCTATTTCTCGAGTGACCTCACGGTCCAAACGGCGTTTTAGGAGATGGGGGCAGCATTCAGCGGAATCAAACTTCCTCGAACCGGGCTTCGGTCCCGAATTTACTTCCGGTTAGCCGTAATCCGGCCTGAATCCGAGTTCTTTCGACGCCTTCAGCGACACCTTCGCTGTTGCCCTTCATTACCGGCTAGCCGTACTCGGAGCGATCCCCCGCCGGGACAAGGCTCGCTGCGGATGGATAACCCTGACGCCCGCCGAAATAACACTCGATGGCCTCGACCTTTTCACCCTCAAATCTGAAGTACTCTAAATTCCGAAACGATCTGCCATTTTTGGTCCAGCAAAGATATTTGACAAACGCCTCATTGTCCCTGGCGATCACGCTCTCCAGATCAAAGCGCTCGATCCAGTCCGCTTGCGGCCAGCATTTTGTTTTGAAAGCACGCTTGTCGATGTGGTCGTCATCGTTAGGGCTGGTAAAGGTGAAGCCGTCGCCAAGCAAATTGTCAACCGCGCTCCATTGCTTCTTCTCCCATCCTGAATAATAGGTCCGGATGATCTCCTCTTTCGTCATATTCGATCTCCTCTCCGCAGCGATGGCTGCGCTCGCGATCGGTGAAAGCGTCCCGCTGCGGAGCAACCGAAAACATGCCCGGAGTTCTTCTGTGAAAAGCGCTGGCTGTTCGAATGCGGCGAAATGGCCGCCGCGATCGAGTTCGTGCCAGTAGATAAGTTTTGGATAGCAAGCCTCCGCCCATGAGCGCAGAGGGCAGTAGATCTCACGCGGAAAAGCGCTGTAGCCCACAGGAAGATCAACCACACCGGCATTGGCCCCGAGGTCGGCATTCTCGAGATAGATGCGCGCGGAAGATGCTGCCGTGTCGGTTAGCCAGTAGAGCGTGATGTCGTCCAACATTTCGTCGCGCGTGAGCGCCGATTCCGGATCTCCGTTGTTGTCCGTGTGCTCGTAAAACTGTTCATAGATCCAGGCGAATTGCCCCACTGGCGAGTCCGCAAGCGCGTAACCAATCATTTGCGGCTTCGTTTCCTGCACCAAGAAGAAACCGAGCCCGTCGCTCTGAAAGCGATTCATGCTTTCCACGGCCCGCTGTTCCGCAGGCTGTAGGGTCGCTGGAATCGTTTGTGGATATACGAGCGGCATGTTCAGATGAATTCCCAGGAGGCCTGGCGAGTGCTGTTGTGCCAGCCGTGTCGTTACCCACGCGCCCCAGTCGCCGCCTTGCGCGACATAATGGGAGTAGCCGAGGCGCCGCATCAGTTCGGCCCACGCTCTGGCGATGCGGTCGACGTTCCATCCCCTCTCTGCGGGTTTATCGGAGAACCCAAATCCGGGCAAAGATGGCGCCACCACGTGAAAGGCATCCTCGGCTCGTCCGCCGTGAGCTGTCGGGTTGGTTAAGGGCTCGATCACCTTGAAAAACTCGATGACCGAACCAGGCCATCCATGCGTGATGATGATGGGCATGGCGTCGACATGAGGTGACCGAACATGCAGAAAATGTATGCCCAAGCCAGCGATCTGAGTGCGGTACTGAGGAAAGCCATTAAACTTCGCCTCGCAGCGCCTCCAGTCGTAGCCGGTCCGCCAATACTCTACGAGTGCCTGAAGCTTGGCCAGCGGGACCCCTTGCGACCAGCCCGCGACGGTCTCGCGGTCGGGAAGACGTGCTTGTTGCAGTCGAAGTTTCAGATCGTCGAGTGCGCCTTGTGATGCGTGGAAAGTGAACGGTGCCAGCGCTGACCCTTCCTCCTCCCAAGCGAGTGCGTTTGCTGCGCGCAGCAGGCCCGATGTCCCGGCTAATGTGCACGCTCCCGCTTTGAGAAGACTTCGACGCGATATGCCATTGACAATCATGGCGGATTCCTGCTTCGGCCTCCGTACGGTGGGCATTTCGCTACTCCCGTTTAGCTCTTCGACCGGTCGTACTTCGGCTCTCCCGGAATACCCTTCTATCCGCTTGCATAATGCAACTGGTGTCAATATATGGGGACTTGTTGCACAATGCAAGTGGTAGATGCTTGATGGACTGGCGGCAACAGGGATGAAAAAAACGCGGCGCTCCGGCTGTCCGATTAATCTGACCCTCGAAATGCTTGGCGACCGCTGGAGCTTGATCGTCATCCGGGACGTCATGTTCGGCAATCGCCGGCACTATGGGGATCTGCTAAGGCAATCTGAAGAAGGAATCGCTTCGAACATTCTAGCAAGCCGGCTGACGCGCCTGGTGAAAGCCGGCCTCTTATCACGAACCGACGACCCGACTCACAAGCAAAAAGCGATTTACAGCCTTACAGAGGCGTCCATACAACTGGTCCCATTGCTCGCTCACATGGGGGCGTGGGGACGAAGACACACTCCTGTATCCAGGGAGCTATCAATCCGCGCGCAGCTTCTTGAAGAAGGTGGCGAGCGAATGTGGAAGGCCTTCATGGCCGAACTAAGAAGCATCCATCTTGGAGCACCCGCCCCGCGACGGTCGGTATTTGCCGAACTTCAGGCAGCCTTCGAGTCTGCGGTTAGGCAGCAAAACCGACACCGGGAATCGCCGGAGTAGCCAACCCTTCTCACGAAGGATCGTCGGGGTTCCTCTATTGCAGCGGTTAGTCCGGCGCTTTGACCGAGCTTCGAGTTCCGGGTGGATGGTCGGCTACCCTGAAGCGATCCAAAACTGATGTCCACAGGGCTTCCGCCGATGCGGTACTTCAGCGTTACGCCGTCGAGATACTCCATGTTAAGAGTGGGTTTACCTCTGGGCACTTCAAGCTGTGTCGATTCCGGGATTCTTGGCTATAAGCCAATTCGACAGTCATCCGGTTGCCCCTGCCGATTGACCGAAAGACTTAACGGCCAGGCCCTCGTCGTCCATGATGTCGAAGACGGTCTACAGCCTTCTAATTTGCATCAAATCGTGAACCTTATTCGTGAGGTTGAGCAGCTTCAGTTGTCCCTCCTGCTTCCGCACGCTCGTGAAAGCACTGACCAGATGGCCCAAGCCTGAGCTGTCGATGTACTTGACATCGCCAAGATTGATTAGAATATTCTTGTGTCCCTTGTTTAGCAGGTCGCAAACCAGGTCGCGCAGTGCAGCGCTCTCTTCGCCGAGCACAATCCGGCCGCTGATGTCCACAATGGTGACCCCACCTACTTGTCGAGTGCTTGTAGTCATGTGCATTGGCGACCTCCTAAGGCACCTCTAATGCTCGAAGACTTCACCCTTGCAGCAGAGCACGATGCTCCGGTCAGCCCTTCCAGCAGCCTCACATTAGCGCAAATAATGGTATGGCAGTTGAGAAATCCCTCCTACCAAAACCAGAACAGTTATTTGTTCTGATTGGTTCTCGCATTCATTCGCAGTTATGCAGACTCCTGATTAACGCCGCACATGTGGGTGCTGGAAGGGCCGGTAACAAGTTACTGCGTAATCGCTTGAATCAGACACCGGATAGGCCTGCCGGGTTCACCGATTTTCTGCAATTGGCAGCCATTTCACTTTTCAGTTTCGTAACGCCAAGGTACCGCCCAGCTTGCTATTGCTTCACTCCCCATCTTTGCGCTTGACCATCCACATTCCTTCACGCAGTGAAGTGGCAGAACGTGTTTCTCGGCTTCCTCTAAGGTGCCCGGTTTGGGCGTGCGTGACCATGCCGTGATTGGTTTATGACATTTCTCACAGCGGAACAGAAAAAGGAACAAGGTTCCATTCACGGTGGCTTTGGTCATGGCTGGATGATACGCCGGGAATAGAGAAGGGGAAAGTGGGTGCGCCATGGTACCAGAGCATAGGAAGGTGATCAGGTCGGCCCTGCTGTATTCGGATTGCTGGGCTTCTTTTCTCTCAGGAAACGCGCAGGCCTTTGAGTACGAAAATTGTGCCTCTGATTAACCAATACGCGCTGAACCCGGCACCGATGAGTATTAGGTGACGAAGCATCGAATAGAGCCACATGGGATATTTGCGTACAAACATCCACGGCACTGGAGAAACCTGGCCCGCTTCGGAACGAATGTAGAGAAGTTCTGGTTGGTGCAGATACCGGAAACGTTTCGTGCCCGCATGAACCGCTCACTCACTACTTCTCGTCCAGATATTCGCCGGGAACATCATCCTGCGGCAGCTCATGTGAGCAAACTTCCCCCTCGTCAGCTTGCCCGGCGTCTTCCACGCCCTTCACCACCTCGGCCTCGAACGCGTTTCCTTGCTCGAGCAACTCGTCCACACTCTCCGAATCCGCACCTTCGACATTGGACAAGCCCTGCAAATCGCCCGATTGCCCGCCCGCCCGCGCTCCCAGTCCCTCCAGTGCGAATGCCACCGTATGCACGCTTTGGCTTTTCCCCTGAATCTGATTCTTAAGTGCGCCCGGCGTTTTCCCGCCGGTTGTCTTTTTGCCGCCGACCTTCGTTTTCGCCTCCGCCTTTTTCGGAGCTGCCTTCTTCTTCGCCAACTTCTTCTTGGGAGTTACCCTCTTCTTAGCCAGCTTCTTCTCAACCGCCTTCTTCATCGGCGCGAGTTTCTTGCCCGCAGTTCTCTTCAACTTCGTCTGCTTCTTCTTGGTTTTCTTTTTGGTGGCCATACGCGCAGTCTACCACCGGTTGGTCATTCCTAGTGTTTGGGAATGACTCATCTGAGCACTGTCGCTGTCACTTGGACGATCAACGCGGATATGTGAATTTCGGTCATCGCCGCTCAGGGTGCAGCCCGCAAGCCGGTGTGGCCCGTGCCGCACCCATCGCCGTCATGCTATTATCCCGCCGTGCCCGACCGCCGCTTTTATTCTCTTCGGTCCAAAAAGTCTTGCCGCTGTCAGCACGGCAATCAGTGCGCATCATTCGAAGAAGACGCAGCAAAGCAGGACGCACCCGTGCTGGTTTCCCGGCTGCCGCCGAGACGATTCATGCCTCGGACAACGCCAGTTGAACCGCATCTTTAAGAACTATCTGGCGCTGGCGAATGAAGCACGTCTTGAGCGCGGCGACAAGGCTATCCCGATGCGCCCGAAGAAGTCCGCCAATGGTGTCAAGTGGACTCCCGTTGTCGATTTACAGCCTGAAGCACACGCCTGGTGGCATCGCAGTCGACAATAGCACGACAGCGACCGATATCAGGATGCTGTTGGGGCATAAATCTTTGCAAAATTCCGAGCGTTACATTCAGCCGTCACAACGGTCCGCATGGGAACGCCGCATGAAACTGGAGGTTGCTTGAGACGACGAAAGCCCAACCAATGCTTTCAGAATGCAGGTCGTGCAATCTTGTCTCATGGCGCGTCCAATCCCAATCTGCGCTACTGCGAGGGCTACCTCGACGATAGTTTAACTGGTCCTATTCATCACGCGTGGATTGAGGATGTCGTCACGGGAGAGTTGCACGAGGTTACGATACCGAAGCGAGCCGTCGTTAAGCGTAAGGAGTACGTTGCGGTCATATCTTTGACAAAGACGGGGTATGAGACCCAGTGTCTGAAACTAGGCTGGAAACCAGGGACGTCTCATCTGCTTGATGAACACAGTTTCCAGACCGGCATGAAGAACGTGTTCTCGGGTTGAAATTCGAACAGCGCAATCGTCAAACAGGCCACAACGAAACACCCTTATGCAGCAGAGTCAGCATTGTTAGAGATGTCCGATGACCGCTCTTTCTCGCCGCCCAGCGTCACATCTTGGCTGTTCAGTTTTATACAGTCTTGCGGAGATCTCCTTGGTAGGGTGAAGATGGTCGCGGAAACTGTCACGTACATCCCCAAGGATGTCGTGAATTACCTGTGGTGAATGGGCCCGGAAAGGACAATCCGATGGCGCACAGCAATGATTCGAAATTCATATTCCGGAGGTTTGGCTACAGCGGTCTTCTACTAGCTGCTCTGCTCCTCACAGGGGTCACCCTCGCCATATCCGCTGATGATAGAAAAGTAGAGACGATTGACGCCTCCGCTATGGGCACCAGCACGCAATTGGGAAAGATCGTCAACGTGAAGGTGACCATCTACGAGTTCTCCACCCCGGAAGACAGACAAATCCTCGTCGATGCATACAAAAAGGGCCAGAACCAGGGGCTGGTAAACGCTCTCACCAAAATGAATGCCGTCGGCCGTATCGCCATTACGGGTACGCTCGGCTACGACCTTAGTTACATCGGCCTCACTCCCACCGACACCGGCCGCAAGATTCGCTTCGTCACCAACCGTCTGCTTCGATTCGGTGAAGTCTATAACAACAACCAAAGCATCGCCTACAATTTGACGGCCGGCGAAATCGAGATCAACGACAAGGACAAGAGCAAGAGCACCGGCGTTCTCTATCCTGCTGCCCAATTAGTCATCAACAAAGAAGGCCAGTTGCAGATTGAGCTGCGTAAGAACCCCTGGAAGCTCGTCAACATTATCGACTGGAACGCCGCCGGCACCCTTAAGTAGTACAGCACTCCAAATTTCTCTGGTAGGGCTGTGATGCTCGCGGGGCTCGCTTTGGAGACCGTACGGGTGGCTCGAATAGGTTCACGAGAAACTCTCGAAATTGCAGTAGTAACTTGAGGCTTGACCATATGACATCGGGAAACCAGTGCCAAGTGAAAGACGATCTTGTGAATCAGCTCGTCGCTTTGAACGACAAACTGAATACTCTCAGTCCCGCTCTGTTACACAGTGAGCAAGCGCGAGAGGAAGTCCAGCAACAACGAGAGAACCTATACGTCGAAATCAAGCGCCACCGCGCGAAAGGACACCGAGGCAAGCCTTGTCCAGCCGTCCAGCGTTTCCCATTTCGATGAGAACCAATGGTGTGAACCGTTCAGAACCCCTATTGTCGATGTTTTCCGAACAGACCATTGATGAGGAGACGAGGAACGATTTAATGGCTGAATTATTCCCACTTGTCCGCGTTAGCCAGGGGTTGGGACCATCAGTTGGTGGGAAGCCCCGTTACGAATATCGGGAAGTATGCCGCTTTCCGATAAGCGCGGGAGTGTTGATTACTCGTGCAGGACGACGGTCAAGAGAGAAGTGTTAATCTGAAGCCCGCCGTTGTACTTGATGAAACCGAGCTTCCTGAATTTGTTCATGAAAAAATTGACTCGCGAACGCGTTGTGCCGATCATCTCCGCCAGCGTTTCTTGCGACATTTTGGGGAGTACTCCCTGGGGCTGGTCTTCTTTGCCATAACGGGCAAGCAAGAGAAGAGTGCGCGCAAGCCGCTTCTCGCTCGAGTTGAAAAGCTGGTCGATCAAGTCCCCCTCAATTCGAATATTCCGTGCCAGCATGAAAGTGAGGAAGCGGTCGGAGAACGCATGCTGCTCATGAAGCACCTTAAACATTTCACTCTTCTCAATATCGAGTACTGCGCTAGGTGTAATCGCGGTAGCCGTCGCCATGCGAATGGGCTGACCAGCCAGACAGCCTTCACCAAAGAAGTCGCCCCGTTCCAGAATGGCGACGACCGCCTCTTTGCCGACTTCATTAACGACGGAGAGTTTTATACCGCCCGCTTGCAAGTACATTATGCTCTTAGCAGTATCACCTTGAGAGTAGACGATCTCCGCTTTTTTCAACTCTATAACTTTTCTCGCCACACCGGCCGTATCGAGAAAAGCTTGGGCATCGAAAGCGAGTTTCGGCGTGGATATTCTTTTGGATTTGATTTTGGTTGAATTCGCGATTTTCTGCACAACGCCACCGCTTGATACCAAGTGTATCACAATCATGAGGCTCAAACACGATTAGCAACTGGCGGTTATGGCACAGTTTGAATCGGCGGCTCCGCGGAGCGTTCCAAAATCAGCGGTACTTCTTTGAAAGCTCGCCCATGAAATGACTTTCAACATCCTCACGACTCAGCGGGTTTCTTGCTTTGATCAATACGACCGAATAGACGACCTCATTCCGTTCAATCTGCGCGGTGATAAACGCCCCGTCTTCCGGCAGTTCTTGGTAGATAAATTTCACCTTCCGGCCGTCTTCAAGTTTCTTGACCCACTCTTCGTCTGGCATGTTTGTAGCCCCTCGGACGATGTCCAAGACGACTGTCTCACGCAGCGGGCGCCGGCTGTCTGCGTTAATTGTGGCGTTTGACGTCTTTAGCTGTGACGGTAACCTCAACGTGAGCGCCCTTTTTTGAGGTTCCGTTGCGCTATTCTCGCCGACTTGGCCATGCGCGGCTTCGCCATCTCCTTCTTGACGCGGGCACGTGTCAAGTTGTCGGGTTCTCTCTTACCTTTCATATGCGACATGCCCTAGCATGACATCGAGATGGAAGCCATGCAGTCCCATTTCGCACAGTTGCGAGGCATTTACAATAAAAGCGGCGGGCTAACTCCATCTGACTAGAGCCTATTTGGCCCTAGTCACTTTGTACATGTGCGGTCTTGGTGTTTACGCGACTAAGCTCGGGCAGTGTCCAAAATTGAACAGATTCGCGACTGGGCGTAATCGCATTCTGTCAAAATGAAGAAAAGCGAGCTCACCCCCAAACAAATAGCGACCGTCCCCTGTCCCACCTGTGGTGTCGCTATCGGGAAGCGTTGTGTGCTGCATTCAGGTGCTCAGCGTTCAGAACCTCACGTAGACCGGAAGTTTTCCGCTCTTGAGGCCATCGAGAGGAAATCGAGCTAACTCCCGGTTAGTCGGATTGTGAAGCCTGGCTAGCAGCCCGTGGCGGAACCACTGTCCCTACCGAAAATGCTACCCGGCGCGAATGCCTTTGAAATCAGCGGCATTGAGAGGATGAACATAGGGTGCGCATTCAGCCGGGCGTTTGGGCGTTTAGGACGTAACAATGCTACATGCCCTGTGGTTACCCGAAATAACAATTCACCAGGAACAGGCTCGAAACGGGGCAGCTTTTGGTGGAGTAAGCGTGAATACGATGATCGACTCGATACAGCAAGAAGACTCTGGAGGGGGCGAACCCGAGTGCGCGTGGAACGCATATATGAAGGGCCGGCCGAAAGTCGATCCGAACTATGCCGCTCGGATTGTAGCGATGGTGCAGCCCTCCGAGTCGCTCCTGTGAAAGGACCCCTTTGCAAAGTGGCGGGAGCGACGGGACTCGAACCCGCGACCTCCTGCGTGACAGTAAGCGGGACAGCAGTACTTTCAACGACATGGAAGAGCACGGACGGCATCTTAAGTCATTGCAAGACAGTCTTAGACATCCCTATTGTGTACCTCGATGTGTACCACGCGCCGTTCAATTGGAGGGAACAACGATCTGGCCGCTTGATCACGCCAGTTCGATTCCGGGGCCGGAATAGTACCCTAAGTCCATCACTAGAATTCCGAGTCGAGCTTGCTGCGTGAGTATTTGGTTCTCACATACGCAGGCTGGTTGTACGGGGTATGAACTCAGGTAGGTTGGGAGAGAGGCCATGAAGATTGCACAATTAAGGCTCTTCAATAGGTGCTTTCAGCAACGAACAATCATTTTTCCTCGAACACCACAGAGCCAGAGTGTCTAAAAGGTAGCTGAGGTCCGCGATTACCGGAGTACCAGCAGCCAGATGCTGCTGTGAACCCACTTGGCAGTCGTTAGAAACACCGAGTCACCCACTTTCAATCGGATGTTCGATCTCGCACATGGCCCGTCCCACAACCGGACAGCTGCTGGCGATTGGGGAGAAGACTGATGTGCTAAGTCGTGCGCCTACACCCGCCTGGAGGGCAACTTAGATGGGTGGTGACATGCACAGAACGGTTCCAACAAGTCCTTGGAGGTGCGCAGATGACCTCGTTCTGGCAAGACGTTCGCTACAGCCTGCGGATGATCGCGAAGGCACCGGGGTTTGCGGCGATTGCTATCCTAACGCTCGCGCTGGGGATCGGCGCGAATACCACGATTTTCAGTTGGATCAACTCGGCATTGCTGAATCCAGTTCCCGGACTTGCCCGCCCGAGCGAGGTTGTGTCGCTGACGCTGAGCAAGCCCGGGGACAACCCCTTCCCGTTTACATATCCTGATCTCGAAGCGATGCGCTCCGGGCAGCAAAGTTTTGCGGGCATCACGGCGTGCAGCTTCGCTCAGATGAGCCTGACGGGCAAAAGTAAACCGGAGCGCGTCTGGGGCATGGTAGCGTCTGCGAATTATTTCGATGTACTGGGCGTGCGGCCGATCCTTGGGCGCGGCTTTCAGCCCGCGGAGGACGAGAAGCCGGGAGGTGCGCCAGTGGCAGTGATCAGCTACCGGTTCTGGCGAACGCATTTCGGTGCGAATCCGGACATAGTGGGGCAGGTAATTGAAATCAACCAACACCCATACACCATTGTGGGCGTAACGCCGGCGGTGTTTCAAGGGAGCCAAACCGGGGTGCGAACCGAGATTTGGGTTCCGATCATGATGGAAGCGCAAGTGAACTCGTTGGGCGACCTGCTTCATGACCATCACCAGTTCTGGTTACTTGCGTTTGGACGATTGAAGCCGGGCGTCGTGATGGGTCAGGCTCAGGAGGAAATGACACTGCGACTGAAATCGGAGGCAAAGAATTATCCCGAGGAGCACAAAGGACACGACAGTGTGACGGTGTACCCGCTGTGGCGTAACCCATTTGGCTTGAATCAGTTTCTCGCGACGCTGCTGCCGATGCTGATGTCCATCGCGGGTCTCGTGCTGCTGCTGGCATGCGCGAACGTGGCGAATCTAATGCTGGTACGGTCGGTAGGGCGGCGGCGTGAAATCGCCATTCGCGTGTCGCTGGGTGCGAGCCGGTGGCGGCTGGTGCGACAATTGCTGGTGGAAAGCCTGATGCTTGCGCTGGCGGGAGGCGCCGTCGCGCTTCTGATCACGTTCTGGACTGAGGGAACCCTCATGAAATTCCTGCCTGTGACGGAGGATATCCCACTCGCACTCAGCATCGCGGCGGGCCGCACGGTGCTGCTTGCCACGCTGGCGATTTCGGTGCTCACAGGCATGATCTTCGGAATTTTGCCTGCGCTGCGGTCCTCGGGCGTAGCGCCGGTGGCGGTGTTGAAAGAGGACACCGGGAGCGCGTCAGGTGGACCCAAGAAGGCGCGGCTCGCGAGCGGGTTGGTAGTGGCGCAAATTTCACTGTCGCTGCTGCTGCTGATCTGCGCGGGATTGTTCATTCGCAGTTTCCTGAGCGCGCAGCAAATCAATCCGGGATTCAATCCCCATAATGTACTGATCGCTTCCTACGATCTGTTTACCGCGGGATATTCGGATGCGAGCGGAGCGGAATTCGATCGCCAGCTCGTCGTGAAACTGGAAGCGCTGCCGGGCATGCAGTCGGTGGCCCTGTCGAACCGAGTGCCGCTCGGATTTGGCGGAGGCTCGACCAGCGTCAAGCCCGAAGGGTACGTTTCACAGGCGAATGAATCGATGGAGACCCAGGTGGCTATCATCACGCCGAATTATTTCCAGACCCTGCAGATTCCGATTGTGAAGGGGCGCGACTTCACGCTCCAGGACACCAAGAGTTCGCAGCGCGTGGTGATCGTCAGCGAAACATTTGTGAATCGCTACTGGCCGAATCAGGAAGGAGTGGGCAAGCAACTTAACTCGGACTTCGCGCACGAATGGTTCACGGTGGTCGGTGTGGCGCGGGACAGCAAAGTGGCCGGCCTGAATGAAAAGCCAACGCCATTCCTGTATTTGCCGTTGTACCAAGTTTACCAGGGCACGATGATTATCAATGCGCGGGTGGCCGGAGATCCGTTGACTTTCGGCAAGACGGTCGAGAAAACGGTTCATGAACTGAATGCCGACCTGGTAGTGTTCGATGTGACTACGCTCGAATTGCGCGAACAGTTTGCCAGCTTCGGCCAGCGAGTTGCTGGAACCTTTGTCGGAGCATTCGGGCTACTCGCTCTAGTTCTGGCCGCGGTCGGAATTTACGGCGTCACGGCTTACACCACGCGGCAGCGTACACATGAAATCGGGGTCCGCATGGCACTGGGTGCGAGCAAAGATAACATTCTGCGGCTGGTACTAGGGCACGGGCTTCGGTTGACGCTCGTAGGGGTGGTCCTCGGATTGGCGGTCTCTTTCACGCTGACGCGCTATTTGAGAAGCATGTTGCTGGGCGTGACCAGCACCGATGCGCTGACGTTTTCGTGCGTGGCGATTCTGCTCTGCGCCGTGGCGCTCTTCGCCTCCTTCATTCCCGCGCGCCGCGCCATGCGCGTGGACCCCATGGTTGCGCTGCGCTATGAATGAAAGGTGCGATGATTCAACCCCGAAAATCGCGCTTACGAAATCCGACCGGCTCCCTAAAGCAGGCGGCCTCGTTGCCACCTTCAAACATGTCCTGATCCCAAAACCATTCATCCAAGGGATTTCACTGACCACCTGTTCAAATGCATCCGTGCTTTACGTCTCTTCGGGATGAATTGTGGACCAATCTCTGAAGAGATTGGGACGCAAAATGGTTGAAGCATAGAATGGTTCAAAAATTGCGCGGCAGATCTTCCGCAACAGGTTGAAAGGAGCTTGGCGCACTGGATGCAAGAGGAACCTCCGTTGGCCAATCCTTGCCACATGCCTGAGTAGTTCCGGACTCAGATAAGTGCCTCTCACGGTCCAGAACGGCGATGTGGGAAGTATGGGCCGACGTAACGCCAGCCACGCGGGCACCCTGCGCATTCGCAAAGGCCAATTCCATTTCATCAATTGGCCTCCCCGAGCGTCGTCCTCCTGGCTGGCTCTACGTGTACTACATTTCTATGACAGAACGCGATTCTCAGTGGATA
>Ga0074045_10003589_pt1 | contig 13955 bp, 8 predicted proteins | sample BogForMeECP23OM2_FD_94442 | JGI IMG/M metagenome (GOLD analysis project Ga0074045, IMG submission 94442) | Bog forest soil microbial communities from Calvert Island, British Columbia, Canada - Bog Forest MetaG ECP23OM2 | ecosystem: Environmental > Terrestrial > Soil > Wetlands ... | reverse complement strand
CGTTGCTCCCACGGCGGAGCGGGAACGCCTCGAGCTTAGGTGGGGCTGCGCAACTTGCACTTCCACGAACGGTGGCGTCGCTGCTTCTCGCAACCGTTTCTTCCAGTAGTAAAACAGCGATTCCGACAGCCCACGCGCGCGACAAAACGCGGCCACACTCTGCCCGCTTTCTTCCTGCTCCGAAACCAGACTCCGCCACTTCTCTTGCTTGATAGGTTGGATCATTCCAGAAGCTTGCCGTGCGCGACGCGCGCAGGCAAGATGGGGTTCAGATATCGCTCACCCTAATTTCAACTGAGACACTACCCGTTTCTGCGTTCGATTGACCTTACTTCTTTTTCTTGCTCTGATTCTTCCGGTTCTCATTCCACCATCTCAGCTTTGCTTGCCTCCGTGCCGGGTCTGCACACTCAGGCGAGCAGGTGCTTCTGCCTCTTTTTGTCTTCGGCTGGGAGAAAGTAGGGGGGGCTTCGCAAAGCGGTCCGGCACAACGGCGCATAAGACCGTAATTAAGCTGGAGCCAGTAGATCGCAGCTTCAAACGGGCAAATTCTCGGCACGTCTTGAAGCGCGTAGTCAGTTAGTCTCTTAGGTGTGTCCGCGCCACCCCACAGCGCCACCCTTCCGCATAGCGAACCATTTGGCGGTGAGCATCTCTCAGGCGGTAGAAATACCAATCACGTTGACGTGCATCTTGCTCCGTCCAAAGCCTACGTTTAGTTCGCACCACCTATGAGCCAAGCAGATGTACGATGGATCTCCCTTGACAGGGTTCGTCCGGATGAATCTAGGAGGTCTTATCTCGATTCCGTTGAGTAGGCGGTAAAAGGAGGCGAACTCGATTTCGCGGTAGCCATCGGTCGCTTCCCAAGTGCCCGTTAACCGAAACAGGTCACTCGAATGTCGAAACTTATGGGGCAAAGCTATTCGCCGAGAGTTGGGGCTGCGCCTGCTGAAGGTTCGTGGCCTGCTCTTGCGCTTCGGCGACTTGCTCCTCAGTCAGAGTTTTCTCGAGCCGGCGCAGCATCTCGTTGCCACGAGGATCTCCCGCAATCTGCGCCGCCTTCATCCACGCGTATCCGGCTTCGGGATTCTTTGTCGTACCGCGCCCCTCGGTGTACATATAGCCCAGCTTGATTCGCGCTCCGGTATGCCCCTGCTCGGCCGATCTTTGAAACCAGAGAAATGCCGCCGAGTCATCTTGCGCGACGCCCTCGCCCCGCAAACACAGGTCGGCCAGGTTGTACTGACCCAACGGATTTCCCGCCTCCGCCGCCTTGCGATACCACTTGGCGGCGGTTGTCACATCCCTGGGACGTCCCAGCCCCTGGTCGTACATGAAGCCGAGATTGGTCTGCGCGCTGCTGTCGCCGGCCTCGGCGCCCTTCTGAAACCAGCGAAATGCTTCGTCGTTGTCCTGCCGCACTCCCTGGCCTTCGAGATATAGAATGCCGAGGTTGTAATACGCTCGCGCGAAGTGTTGATCGGCCGCCGCACTCAGCCAATGCAGTGCGGCTGCGTAATTGACGCGCGTTCCCCATCCGTTGATGTACATCACCGCGAGGTTGACCTCTGCGGGAGCATACCCCCGTTGCGCCGCCCGTTCGAACCACGCCAGAGCTTCTTTCTCGCTCATGTCGGGCCCGATAGCCAGGATTGAGGCAATCCCCAACTGATTCTGCTCAAACGCGTGCCCGCTCCGCGCGAGGCGCTGAACCGTGGTCATGTCGCAAACTGGGGCGTCGTGCCCAACCAGCCGCGAGACCACGGCCAGGCTACATTGCTCTCTGGCCAAGGTCTGCGCTGTAGCCCGATCCCCTCCGAAAATCCCTACGATGGCCATGATCGAGGCGCCCACCGCCAAAACACTTTGTGCTCTCATGAAACTCCTCCCAGTTGGAGGGCTGATTTCCCTCAAACTGGGCACAGGTTGCCGTCGAACTCGACTTGAGGCAATGCAATCTCGGTCATTTCTCGGTCTCGCCGTTCTCATTTGAGAAGTCCTCGTCACCTCATCCATTAAAAATTTGATGACAAACGACTTAATCGCTCGTCCAAGGGAACAAAAACCGCTTCGCCGTCGTCAAAAGAGTTCAATGGGTCGGTCAAATCGGCCGCCGGGCAGACACAAATGACCAGGAATGATTCGAATCGGGCACGCTTCGGTCCCTATGAGGTGGACCTCCATACCCGCGAACTGTGGAAATATGGGACGCGCCTCAAGCTAGTCGGTCAGCCTTTCGAAATTCTGGCCATGCTCCTCAACCGGTCCGGGGAGATGGTCACGCGCGACGAGATGCGCCGCCGCCTCTGGCCCTCGGACACTTTCGTCGACTTCAACCACGGCCTCAACGCCGCCGTAAACAAACTCCGCGAAGCCCTCAGCGACTCTGCCGACGATCCTTCTTATATTGAGACTCTCCCACGCCGTGGCTACCGTTTCGTCGCTGCGATCGAATGGGTACCGGCAAGCCCGTCACCTGTAACGACCCGCTCTCCCATTCCTGCAGAAACTCAGGAGTCTGAGCCGAAAATCTCGGCCGCGGCGGTTCCTGTCGGTGGCGAGGGCTCGCACGTCAAGCGACTTCCCCGCTATGTCGTGAGTGCTGCCACGCTCGTCACCTTGCTCGTAGCCGGCGGTCTCTTGTTCTGGAAGGCCCGCTCCCACTCCGGGTTGTCCGCGCAGGCGATGGTCGAGCAAACGCGCCCGCTTGTCTCGGTTCCCAACACATGGAATCCTGCCTTTTCTTCCGACGGCAACTCTGTCGCTTTTTCCTACGAGGGACCGCAGGGCGTGGGAATTTATGTCACTCGAGTCGGTAGCGATCAACTGCAACGGCTCACCAGCCACGTTGACGACTGCTGCCCGGTATGGTCGCCCAATGGCCGCTGGATCGCCTTCTCCCGCCTCACTGAGCACGATCACCACATCTATCTCGTAGCCGCCGATGGCGGTAAGGACCGGAAGCGCGAAGCCGAAGAATCGTTAGCGGCTCGACCTGCGGCTTTTACGCCGACCCCTATTTCCACAGAGCGCAAGCTCGACACTGGGGGTGTCATCCCGACCCGCGGTGAAATCGATTGGTCCCCGGATGGCAAATCCATCGCCTTTTCCGGCCCGTCGGGAATCTACCTGCTCTCTCCCGAGACTTCGTCCGTCAGCCGCATCGTCGAGTCCCCAGCCGGAGCGGAAGACTGGGGGCCAGAGTTCTCTCCCGATGGACGCCAACTCATGTTCGTCCGCAACCGTCAAATCGGCGAGCCGGATGAAATCTGGATCGTTCCCTCCACCGGCGGAACCCCGGCCCGCCTGTTTTCCGAGCGCGGGCGGATCTCAAGTCCGCCACAATGGTCGTATGACGGACGCTCCGTCATCTTCTCCTCGAATCGCACTGGACATCCCTCGCTCTTCCGCGTTTCGCTGGAAGCTCCCGACTCCGCGGTGGCCGTCACCCAGGCCGCCTCACCCGCGTGGGATCCGGCTATCTCGCGTCGAGGATATCGCTTGGCCTACGAGCGCCTTCTTCGTAGCCTCAGCATCTGGCAGCTTGATCTTTCCGGTCCCATTGAGAAGCGCCCGCATCTCGTGGTCTCCTCCACCAGCGACACCGACCAGGGCCCGGGCCCGCAATTCTCCCCTGACGGCAAGAGACTTGCCTATATGTCCGACCGCAACGGCACCATGGAGATATGGATCGCCAACCGCGACGGCGGGAATCCTTTTCAGCTCACGGCTGTAGGTGGCGCCGGCACTCCGCGCTGGTCACCCGACAGCCAGGCTGTCGTCTTTGACGTCGCCACGACCACCGGAGAAAAAATTGTGATCATGAACCTGCACGGAGGCGCGCCCCAAGTCTTGGCCGAAGGCGTCTGTCCCAGTTGGTCGCGCGACGGCAGATGGGTCTACTTCGCCTCCGACCGCGGTGGAGGCCGGCAAGTGTGGAAAGTGCCCGCCGCGGGAGGCCAGCCGGTGCAAGTTACCCGCCAGGGTGGCCACGCTGCCCTCGAATCGCTTGACGGGAAGTACGTCTACTACGCCAAAACCTACACAGCCGAGCCCGAAATTTGGCGCGTCCCCGTCGAGGGCGGCGAAGAAGTGCCGATGCCCCTGATCCATCCTGGCACGTGGGCAAGCTGGCAAGTGGTCGAGGGTGGAGTCCTCTTCGTCGGTCCCTCGCTCGGCCACCAGGCGGTTCTCAGCTACTTTGACTTCATGAAAAGCCGCGCCACGACCGTCGCTGTTCTCGACCGCGTTCCGTTCTGGCTCGGAGCCACACGTGACGGCAAGACTGTCGCCTTCGACCAGCCCGGCCGGGAACAGGCCCAGGCAATGTTGGTGGAGAATTTCCGCTGAATGTCGTCGGCACTAATCCGACGGACGAACGATGCCTTACGGCTTGCCGCTAGGATCCAGCTCAACCTGTAGCGGAAGATTCATGTAGAGCAGGCAAAGCATGATCAATGAGCCAAGTAAAGTGATAACCAGCGCAATCCGCAGGCTGCCGGATTGGGTTGACACATAACCCACCAGCCAGGGGATGCTGGCAGCTCCCAGTGTCGAAAAAGCGAAAATCGTTCCGGCAATTCGTGAAGCGGCGGCGCCAAAGCTGGCGGACAAGTAGCCAATCATGATGGGGTAAAGAGTGGACAGTCCCAGCCCGGTGAGCCCCGCGCAAATCGCGACGCTCAAGAAAGAGTGGGAATATAGCAACGCCCCAACACTCCAGACTGCGAGGAGCGCACTGAGGCGCGCGTAGGTGGCGTCGGGAATTCGCTTAAGAATCATCGGCGCCGTGACCCGGCCGAGAAGTAGCGCGCCATAAAAGTACGACGGCGCCGTGATCCACTCGGCAGTTTGCGCTCCGCTGACTCGCCTGGCATAGGATGCCAGCCAGATACCGATGGAGCTCTCCGTCCCGACATAGACGAAGAAGAGAATCTCGAGAACGATTGCAGCCGGGGTCAGTAAGTATGCCAGACGCGAGGATTTGGGCAGGGAAGTGTTTTCTATGCTCGCATCCGGCATAGTCACCGGAATGGCAAGCAAGATGACTACCAATAGTACGAGGACAACTGCAACACCAAGCAGAAACATTACGACCGGGCGACCATGCTGGAAGGACGCAAGCAGAAACGGACAAGCCACCGCGCCCGCACTCCAGAAGAAGTTCAGCAAATTAAGAGAAGAGGAACGGTGTTCGGGCGTCGCGCTGGCCACCAGAAGGTTGCCGACCGGAACGGTCAGTCCGATGCCCGCTCCGTAACAAAACACGGCTACCAAGCCCCCGAGAAATGTGGGCGCGCCCAGCATGACTGTGCCGAGTGCCATCAAGAGGAGACCGATCGCTACGCTCCAGCGAAATCCTATGCGAGGGAGAACGATGCTGGACGATAACGTACTCAACAGCGACCCGATAAATTGGGCCGTCACCAGGTATCCGGCTTGCGTGTCGCTCAGGGACCATCGCGTCGAAAGCAGGGGAAGCAGTGGACCGAGCAGTACAGTTACCAGGCCGGTAGGGACGAATACCGTGTATGCAATTGCGTTTGGAGTCAATTGCAGGCGACGATCGGAACTTAACGGCGAGCTGCCATGCATGCGAAGTAGTAGCGAATCGGCCTCGGGCTTATCGCAGCCGATCCGAAAAATAAGAACGCTGAAATCCGCGCTGTAAGTACTGTACCGCCGACGTGGTGTAGTCAACAAACACTTCGAGTTGCTCCCCGCAAACCGACTGTTTGTGTGACAGCAGAGCTTCGCGCTCAGTGAGCTCGACCGACTATAATCTCGATGGCGGATGCTAACAACTGTGGGACTGGAAGCCGACGGTAGAACGGCTGGTTCGATCCATGCAGCAATTGGTGGATGGATGGGTTCGGCTAAGATTGGATCGAATATTCTGGGGCGGGTCGTTGGCTGGCTGCTAAGTCCACGGATCCCGGCCACTGCGATCGTCGGTTCTCTGGTGGTCTCCGGAATTGCGCTGGCTCCGGCATCGGCCCAGTCCGTTCCCCCTCCTATTCGCTTCGAGGAGATTGCGCAAAAGGCCGGATTACATTTCGTCACCCGCAACTCTCCTACCCCGAATAAGAACCAGATCGAAACAATGGTCGCTGGCGTTGCGTTGTTCGACTATGACGGCGACGGCTACCTCGACATCTATCTCGTCAACGGAGCCGAGATTCCGTCACTGCAGAAGACATCGCCGGCATACTGGAACCGCCTCTACCACAACAACCACGACGGAACCTTCACCGACGTCACCGAGAAAGCCGGGCTCGCAGGCGCAGGCTATGGAATGGGCGTTGCGGTCGGTGACTACGACAACGACGGCCGGCCTGACTTGTTCATCGCTAACGTGAATGGCAATCAGCTCTTCCACAACAACGGCGACGGTACTTTTACTGACGTAACTGCCAAAGCGGGCGTGGCCGGGGCCGAGCTTGACGGCAAAAAGATGTGGTCGGTTGCAGGCGGGTGGTTCGACTACAACAACGATGGCCTGCTCGATCTTTTTGTGGTCAATTACTGCAAATGGGAGCCCGGCAAAGACCCATATTGTGCGGTGAAGAGCGGTGTGCGCGGCTACTGCCATCCCAAGCACTACGCTCCTTTGCACAACACCCTGTACCGCAACAACGGCGACGGCACATTCACCGACGTATCGAAAGAAACCGGGATCGCCGATCATTTCGGCAAGGGCATGAGCGTTTCGTTCGCCGACTACGATGGCGACGGGTTCCTCGACGCGTTCGTGGCGAACGATACGACGGCCAACTTTCTCTTCCACAACGTGGGCGGTAAGCGGTTCGAGGAGGTCGGCGTCCAGGCCGGTGTAGCGTATTCTCCTGACGGAACGGCGTTGTCCGGCATGGGATCGGATTTCCGCGACGTCAACAACGATGGCCTGCCTGACATCTGGCACACCGCCGTGGAACATGAGACATTCCCGCTCTACATCAATCGCGACAAGGGCGATTTCGTGGACATGACGGTCGCCAGCGGCCTGGCGCGCTCTACGACGGAAATGTCAGGGTGGGGCAACGGAATCGTGGATTTTGACAACGATGGCTGGAAAGACCTGTTTGTGGCGCGGGCCAACGTCATGGACAACATCAGTCTGCTGACTCCCAGTCGAAGCTACGCCGAGCCGAACTCCGTGTTTCGCAATCTCGGAGGCAAGAAGTTCGAAGATGTCAGCGCCACAGCCGGCGCGGATTTCCAACTCGCGGCTCCGCATCGCGGTGTGGCGTTCGGCGACCTTGACAACGACGGCCGCATCGACATGGTTGTGACCGCGCTCGGCGAACCCGCTAAGATCTTTCACAATGTGACGGGTGGATCGAACCACTGGATATTGCTGAAGCTCGTCGGTACCAAGAGCAATCGGATGGCAATCGGCGCGCAGGTATGTATCACCACGGAAGATGGTCGTTCGCAATGGAATGAGGTCACGACTTCAGTAGGCTATGCCTCGTCGAGCGACAGCCGGGTGCATTTCGGGTTGGGCGCGAGCTCGCGCGTGAAGGAGCTGGAAGTGCGCTGGCCGAGCGGCATCCGCCAGGTGCTGCGCGACCTGCAAGGCGACCGCATCGTCACTGTCGAAGAGCCCCGGCAGTAGGCGCTCATTCGCGCGTCTTTGTCTTCACCGCTTCGGTGGAACTGAGGAGCCATCAGCAGCCCTGGGCTGCGAGTCCTGTTCCTGGTTCAGTCGGACGAATGTTTGGCGCGCGCGCGTAGCGTCCTCTTTGCGTCCAGCCCGCGAGTACGCCGACGCCAGCGCGAAGTAAACCTTGGGCTGGTCAGGAAACGCCTTCTGCGCGATTTCGAGCTCCGGAATGGCACGAAGGTAGTCATCGGTGTCGAGCAGAAGTAATCCCAGCAGATAATGCCCCAGTGGCTGGACGGTGTCGAGCTTGACCGCTTCCTCCGCGTACGGCAACCCTCCTGCCGAATCGATGTGGTATTTCGCGGCAGCGATCCGCAACCGCGAATTGGCGTCGTTCGGGTTGTTCTGAATTTCCGCCTGGAACTGCTTTACCGCCCCATCGGTGTCGTTGGCGTCGAGCAGCAGCTTTCCATACGCATAATGCAGGTTCGGATACGTGGGGTGGCTGGTGAGCAAGGCCTCGAACTGCTGACTGCCCTCCTCATACTTCCTCTGAATTCCAAGGCAGGTCGCCTTACCGGTCTGCTGCATCACTTGATACTCAACCGTGCCTTCCGCCGGCAGTTGCCGGTCTCGCACGCGAAGCGCAATGGCTCCCACTGGGAGATCAATCTCCGGAGGGTAAGACGTCTGGCGGCACAGCTGGCCGAGGATTTCCTCCGACGCTTCAAACCTGCCCTTTCTTTGCAGCAGGATGCCTTCGTGGTAAATCATCACGGTTCGAAGTTGCGGCTCGGACGTGACCCCTAGACGACGCCCTTCAGTCAGGGAATTCAGGGCAGCATCGTCGTCTCCCAGCTCGAACTCGCAGAGACCGAGCATAACCAGTGCTGTTCCTGACTTCGGCTGCAACGCTACGAGTTTGCGGAAAGCCTCTGCCGCTTCTTTGTAGGAGTTGAGATCGTATTCCGAAGTCCCGAGCGACCACCAGCCTTCGGCCCATCGCGGCCGCAACGCTAACGCTTTCTTGTACAGCGCCGCCGCCTGGTCTAGTTGGTCGGCATCGCGCGCTGCCTGCGCCTTCGCCGCCAAGGCCGCGAAGGCTGGCGATGGCTTCGCCTGGGGCGGCTTCGCCTGAGCCAGTAGCGTCGAGGTTGAAAGCAGGCTTGCCATCACGAAGGCGCACCATGCAACCATCGCGGTTCGTAGACCGTAACGGCCGAACGCAGTTTGACCCCGCAGACGCATCGCTGTGATTCCAAGCCTAGTCTAATTGCTGCTGGGGCGAAGGGTCACCGAGGAATCTCCAGCAAGACCAGCCCATTGGCCGGAATGTCGAGCTCGAGTTCGCCGTTCTTGAGCGTGACCGCCTCCAGTCCCGCAAGTTCACTCTCGCGGTTGAGTTGCGCGATCTGCGCCTGGGTCGGATATCTCGGTCTACCCATGGCCTGGTAGGCAGCAAGTGAGTTGCTATGTTTTTCGTCCACCCGGCTGATAAGTACCTCGGCCGACGAGTTTAGACCGCGGAACTCCAACCGAACATGTTGTGGACTACCTTTCTGATCTGGCTCCACCAGGTTCCACACGGCGACAGCCATCGATCCATCGGGCTTGCGCGTCACTATGACGTCGTTGGCCGGATTCGGGAGCCGTTCGTGGCCCAGTTTGTGCAGCAGAGCATAGTCGTAATAGGCGGGTTTCTTGATGCCTCCCACAGCGATAATCCCAAAGCCGCCGTGAAACGAATCTTCGGGCACGCCGTTTTCCTCAAACACATCGTCGAAGGTCCAGTACGACATCATGTCGACCGATCCATCACACTGAACAATGTCGTAGGCTAGTGCCGGACCAACGTAAATTGTGTCCCTGGCGTTCAGGTCGCCGTAGGAAGGCACATTCCATTCCGTCCAAAAGAGCGGCAGGTTGGGAAACCCTGACGCCTTGATTTGATTACGGACCTTTCCGATGGCCCGGCACACGCGCTGGTTCATCGGAATCTCTTCTTTGGTGTGAAATAGGTTCTCGACCGTGTCGTCCGCGTATCCATGGCTCGACACAAAATCAATCGGAACACTGCGCTGGACGCAATAGGCCAGAAAGGCATCGACCCAATCGGCTGCAGCCGTTGAGGGACCACCCACGCGCAGCAATGGCGAAACCGACTTTAGGGCTCGGGCGGTATGGTCATACAACTCAAAATACGTAGGCTGCTTTGGCTGGCCTGCCCAGAAGTCTATGTTTGGCTCATTCCAGACCTCGAAATACCACTGCGATACTTCTGCGACGCCGTAGCGGTCCACCAGATGCTGGCCAAAATGGCGAATCAAGTCGTCCCATTTCGCGTAGTCCTTGGGAGGCGTGACGTTGGGCTTGTACCAGAAGGGATGGGACGTACTGGGATCGGAAGCGAGCTTTCTCGGCATGAAGCTGAGCTCGACCACTGGCCGCACCCCGTTCTTCAATACGCCATCGTAAATCTGGTCTACATAAGTGAAGTTGTAAACCGGATGGCCCTTCTCGTTTTCGTCATATACGCCAACTTCGTCGTGCAGGATGGCATGACCGCGCACGTATTGGAATTCCGTCACTTGTTTCAATTCGCGCATATCGCTGCGATAGGCCTCGCGTAACGCGAGCGCCGCGCGGCCGGAACCAAACATCTGCTCCCAGAAATGCGGAAACGGCGTGCCCGGAGACTTGGCGTCAATCATGATCGTCTGTGGCGACTGCGATTGCGCCTGGCTCTGTATGACGGACCCGAGCAGGACCGTTACCAGCAGCCCCGATGCCAACAGCTTGTGAACCTTCATCCTGCTCCTTATCCGCCGTGTGGTCTGTCCAAATTGGTAAGTGCTTTTCCGATACTTGTTTCTGGGCAGCATCCATCGGTCAACATCGACCGAGGTTCCCAGTCGAGCAGTTGGAATATGCACCCAAAGTGCAGTGTCGCGGGTTGGTCCGGACGCAATTGACGCTATCGCACTTGTATGACAGCCAGTCCGTTCACCGGCAACTCCAGCGTCAGGCTCCCATTCTTCAACTGCCGTTCCTCGGGAGATTTCAGCTTTGATTCCTTCCGCAGTTGCTGAATCTGCGCCTGGGTCGGGTAGCGAGGCTCACCCATCTTGTCGTACAGGCTCAAAGTGTCGCCATGCTGCCGGTCAACCCGGGAAACCGCAGCTCTAGCATTGGGCTTTACTCCCTTGAAGTCGAGCACCACGGTCTGCGGCGAGCCGGTCGAGCCGGGATTCACGAGGTTCCAAACCGCAACCACCAGCGAGCCATCTTTCGCCTTGGTGACCAATACATTGTGACTGCTGTTGTCGATGCGTTGATCACCGAGATAATGCAGAACTTCGAAAGCGTAGAACGATGGTTTCGGAATTCCTCCTGCCGCGAACAAGCCAAAGCCGCCGTAGAATGGTTGCTTCACCACACCCTGCTCGTCGAATACGTCCGACAGGCTCCAGTAGGACATCATCAACGTCAGACCGTCACACTGGCTGATCGTGTTCGCCATGAACGGCCCCATGTAGGTCGAGTCAGTCACTTCAACCGAGTTATCGTATGCGGCATTGAACTCGCTCCAGATGAGCGGCAGGTCAGGGCGCGCTGATGCCTTGATTTGGTCATGCACCATCTTCACCGCGCGGCAGACCATCTGGTCGCGCGGAATATTCTCGCTGGTCTTGAAGACATCGCTGGAAGTGTCATTGCCGTAGACGTGCGTGGAAACGAAATCGAGCGGAACATTGTTCTTGACGGCATGCTGGATCATGGCATCAGCCCAAGCCGCTTGCGCCGTGGAAGGCCCGCCGACCCTGAGCCGTTGGTTGATGGCCTTAATGGCGCGAGCGGTGTGGTCATACAGTTCGAAGTAGGTTTCCTGCTTGGGACTGCCGGCCCAGAAGTCGATGTTGGGCTCGTTCCATACTTCGAAATACCACGTCGCTACTTCGTCGATCCCATAACGCTCGACCAGGTGCTTGCTCAGTTGCGTGATCAAATCGTCCCACTTGGCGTAGTCCTTGGGCGGAGACACAAGGGGCTTATCGAAAAAGCCGAAAACGTCCTGCTTCGCCGCCAGCTTTTGTGGCATGAAGCTGATCTCGACAAACGGCTTTATGCCGGCGGCTAGCAGTCCATCGTAGATTTGGTCAACGTAGGAGAAGTTGTAGACCGGCTTCCCGTCCTTGTCTTCGTCGTAGACACCGACCTCGTCATGCAGGATGGCGTGGAAACGTACGTACTGAAAGCCCGTAATCTGCTTCACTTCGCGCGCATCGCGACGCCAGGAATCGCGCAGCGTCAGAATGGCGCGACCTGAGCCGAACATTTGTTCCCAATAATGCGGGAAGGGACGTGACGGCGCCGAGGCGTCTATCGCAATGGCCTGGCTCGGCGCTTGTCCGAGTGCGGGAAGCGTACAAAAAAGAACAAGGACAATCAGCGTCCAAAGCAAATTGAATCGTGACGTCATCGTTGTCTCCAAGTCGTCGAGCGCGTCTCTGTCCACTCATGAGGCCTTTTTCAGGGGCGGAGCGGCTTTAGCAACTTCTTGGAATCCTGCCAGTTTCATGGCTTTCTGGGCTTCCGGGCCGCTCATGAAGGCATTCCACACCAACCCTGTGCGTTGGTTCTCCGCCATCAGCATCGTGATGCCAACGTCGATCCCGATTACATCAGCGTTCACCCACCCGTTCATCGGATTGAATGCATCGATGAACCCATAACGTCCCCATGCGCCGTTATAGCCGCGAATATTGCGCAGTACGGCCATACAGTCCGCATAGACGAATGGCAGGGATCCGCCTGCGGCACAAGGGACCACCGTGCCATCGATGGGACCCATTGGCGGCGGCCCGCCCCAGGCCACGTATCCATGCTCTGAATCGGAAGAGGTAATCCCCCACATGTTGTCAGTGTAGGTAGGGAATCGATCGCGCAGCGATAGACAGAAGAGTTTGTGCGCCTGCGTGGCCTTCACCGAATTCTGGAAATAATCAGCATAGTCGTCGCGCTTGTTGCGAAAGTCATACCACGCTTGCGAATACTGGTCGACAAACAGAGGATCACCGGCAGAAATATAAGTGATGCCTTGGTAGGTATAGATGGGTCGAGTCCATGCCTTCCACGTGGCAGGAGCGAGCGGATAGCTCGGCGATCCGATTCCCAGCAAGTAGATCATCATCAGCTCGCAATAGTGGTTCCAACGGCCGTCAAGAAAGCCCGATTCCGGCTTCCAGCCCATGGAGAGCGTCGCGCCACCGTTCAGCATCCAGGGCCACTGCACACCCCCATAAATCTTGTTGGCGAGGGCGACGATTTGGCTGTCTTTGGGGAAGTACTGGCGCGCAGTCAGCACGCCGCAAAGGAGCAGGGATGTGTCGATCGACGACAGCTCGCATTTCCAGGCGCGCTGTCCGGTTTCCCAATCGACGAAATGGTAGTAGAACCCGTTATGGCCAGCGACGAGGTTGGCGACCGAGTCGAGAGTTGAGACCACCCGAGCCCGAATGGCTTGCGTGGGCATGTATCCCCGGGCATCGCCAATGCATAGTGCGGTAAGTCCAAAGCCGACGGAGGCGATGCTCGCTACGGTGTAAGTATCGCTGCCGCTAGCCCGGGCACGATCCTTCACCAACCCGGTGCGCGGGTGCGCCTGTTCCCAAAAGAACTGAAACGCACTGCGTTCGACGTCATCGAGCAATTGCTCGTCGGTTCCTGTATAGGGGAAGACGGCAACGGATTTCTTCGTCGACTGGGTCGCAACATTGGAACAACTCAGCCACGGAAAGCCACTGACGATCGGCGCCAGCAGCAGCAGTCGTCCGCTCGTGCTCAGAAAGTTGCGACGAGTGCGATCAACAGACTTGATAGGGTTTCCCGGCATCGTGGAACTAGTCCGCCTGCGTTTCCAATCGGCTAAGAGGACGGCGTTTCCGTCCGGCGCTCGCTGGACTGCTGATCGACTTCAGACTTGCACAAAACCGGACGCCCCGCCGGATAAAAAAAGGGCGCGCCGGACTAAGCCGCCGCGCCGGAGTGGGGTTAGAACACAAATTTGAACTGCACTTCCGCCGTGCGGGCGCCCAGGGCACCGAAGGCCTGACCGAACTGGGCATTATTAGTCCAGCTGGTGACGGCACCGTTTGTGATATTTGGAGATGCGATGGTGTTATTGACGTTGGTGAGGTTGAGAGTATTGAACAGGTTGAAGGCGCTCATCTGTACCTGGATCTGCGCGCCTTCGCCGATCCCGGGGATGTGCGGCAGGGCGAACGCCTTGATCATCGTCATGTCCAGGTCGAAGTAACCCGGCCCGGTGAATTCGTTCTTGCCAATT
>Ga0074045_10003588_pt1 | contig 13955 bp, 8 predicted proteins | sample BogForMeECP23OM2_FD_94442 | JGI IMG/M metagenome (GOLD analysis project Ga0074045, IMG submission 94442) | Bog forest soil microbial communities from Calvert Island, British Columbia, Canada - Bog Forest MetaG ECP23OM2 | ecosystem: Environmental > Terrestrial > Soil > Wetlands ... | reverse complement strand
TGGCCTCGTTGATGGCGTCCTTCAGGGTCTTGGAGCCGGTGCTTACGCAGCGCACCTCCGCGCCCAGCAGCCTCATGCGGAAGACGTTCAGCTCCTGGCGGCGCATGTCCTCCTCGCCCATGTAGATGACGCACTGCATTCCGAAGAGCGCGCAGACGGTGGCGGTGGCCACGCCGTGCTGGCCCGCGCCGGTCTCGGCGATGATGCGCCGCTTGCCCATCCGCCGCGCCAGCATTCCCTGGCCCAGCGCGTTGTTGATCTTGTGCGCGCCGGTGTGCAGCAGGTCCTCGCGCTTGAGGTAGATCTTCGCTCCGCCGAGCTGTTCCGTCATGCGCTTGGCAAAATAGAGTGGCGTAGGCCGTCCGCAGTAGTGGTGCAGCAGATCGTCCAGCTCGGCCTGGAAGGCGGGGTCGGCCTGCGCCGCGGCGTAGGCCTGCTCCAGCTCCTCGAGCGCGGCCATCAGCGTCTCCGGCACATAACGCCCGCCATAGACGCCGAAGCGGCCCGCGCGCTCGCTCCCAGCAGAACTCACCGGCGATTCCGAACTGGCACTCACGCTCATCGGTACTGACCTCCGAAAACTTAGCTGCACAAACATTCAACGCAACCGCACAAACATTCAACGCAACCGCACAAGCGCACAACGCAACGGCACAAACTAAAAAGCCGCGACAGGTTGGGTCGCGGCTCGCATGGATTTTGAATCAACTGAAACTTGCAGATCGTTGAACAGATCGTTCAGATGAGCCTAGTCCGCCGGGCCCGCACCTGTGCGCCAGATGCGGAAGGGAAACGAGAAGCGGCTGAAGGTGGATGTCATCTTGATGTCTACGATATATCTTTCCCGCGATTCCACGCAACCGCGATCGGATTCGCCTGTGGCTTTCTGCATGGAACTGGCCGGCGCGCTTGCGGGTCTGTGAACCGCGCCGGGAGCCACTCCGTGAACCACGCAGGGTACATTTTCCACAATGGACATTTTTTTGAGTCCAGCCCATTGCCCGGCGCACCGCATGTGTGTACTCTGATGGGAAGTGGTCTGAGGAGAACAGACTGGGGGGGAACCAGATATGAAGTTCTATGTTAACTTGACTTTCGCGTTTTTACTGGTTGCTCTGATGGCCCTTGTGCCTGCACACGCATACGCATCGGGAAGGGCGGGCGGCCATCCGCGTTCGCAGACCTACCACGACCGCACCCCCAGAGCGCATAGGCACGGATCGCACCCCCGCCGCGGCTAAGTGGAACCATACATTGCTGAGCAGGGAAGTCCTCGCGGGAATTCGTGCGCCGCAACGATGTGCGCGGTTCCGAGGACCTGAGCCAGGCGCGCGCGTAGCGACGATGTGATCTGCGTCACATGACTGGATGCAGCATCGCTTCTTCCCTTGTGAGCCATTTGCACTGCTGTATATACTTCAGGCGGAAGTTGAGTTGGCAGCGGAGGATAGATGATGGAGTGCCAGAGGTCCCGCAGGAATTTTCTCAAGACATCTTTGATGGGCGGCGCGGCAGCGGTTGCGGCGTCGCATATCCCCATGGCAGCGGCTGCCGTGGCCGCTCCCGCCCCGGCGGCAGCGCGCACACGCGCCAGCCGGGTGTCGCTGGCGGGCGGCAACGACCGCGCCGAAATCGCCTTCAAGTCGCTGGAGCCGTTCAAGGATGAGATTGCGGCGGCGATTGGCAACAAGCGGGTCATCCTGAAGCCGAACAATGTGATCATCAACGTGCCGCTGTGCGCCACCAACGCGGACAACCTGGAAGGGATCCTGGAGTTTCTGAAGTCGATTGGCAAGACCAATGTGATCATCGCGGAGTCGCCCGCGGGCGGATCGGTGATGGATGGCTTCGCCAACTACGGCTACAACCGGCTCAGCAAGAAGTACGGCGTGAAGCTGGTGAACCTGGACGCCGAGGGAACCCAGATCGTTCAGTGCATCGACGAGAAGGACTTCCAGCCGCACCCGGTGCGCATCGCCAAGATCATGATGGACCCGGCCAACAACTTCGTGATCTCGGCGGCCAAGCTGAAGACGCACGACCTGGTGGGGATCACGCTCTCGCTGAAGAACGTCGTGGTCGGCTCGGGGCAGAAGGACGTGGTGGCAGGCTCGGGCTCGGGCTACGGCCCCGGCCCCAGCGCGGGCAAGAACGACAAGCGCCTGATCCATGGCGGAGGCACGCACGGCATCAACTACAACATCTTTACGCTGTCGGCCGTGCTGCACCCGCACCTGGCGGTGATCGACGGGTACGAAGGGATGGAAGGCACCGGGCCGGTGCACGGCACGGCGATCAGCCAGAAGGTGTGCCTGGCCAGCCTGGACTGGCTGGCGGCGGACCGCGTGGGCGCGGAGCTGATGGGCGTCGATGTCAACAAGATCGGCTACCTGAACTTCTGCATCAAGTCGGGCAATCGCGGCCAGGGCGACCTGAGCAAGATCCAGATCGTCGGGCCGCCGATCAAGAACTTCGCCAAGACCTATCAACTGCCGAACACCTGGCAGCAGATCACCAGTTGGCAGCGGCCGATGCTGGCAAGCTGAGCCGGAACGCGGAGCAAGGAACGGGACGGAGAGGCCATGGGCTTCTCCGTTGTCGTTTAATGTGGATATGAATCCATCTATTCTCTGACGCGGCCGGGCCCAATTCCGGCGCGGCGGGAGTTTGCGACTCAAACCCTCGCCAGAGGATGGACGCAACTGATAGCATCGTTTGCCGAAGAGAATGGGGGCTTTAACAATGAAGAGAATTGCGATCCTGATGGCTGCGTTCGCAGTGTTGATGAGCATGGCTTCGGCCCAAATTGCCGCGACCTCCGCGAAGAGCTACGCCAAGCCGGCGAAACGGAGCAAGCGCTATGTGATTACCGACTTCGGCGCGGTGGCCGACGGCAAGACGGTAAACACCAAGGCGATCCAGGCGGCCATCGACAAGTGCGCCACGAACAAAAAAGGCGGGATTGTCGTGGTGCCGAAGGGAACGTTCCTGAGCGGCGCGATCTTTTTGAAGCAGGGCGCGAACCTGCTGGTGGAGAAGGACGGCGTGCTGAAGGGGACGACCAACATCGACGACTACCCGCAGATCCAGACGCGCTGGGAGGGCACCGAAGAGATGTACACCGCGTCGTTTGTAAACGCGGAGGGAGTCACCGGGCTGACCATCTCCGGCGAGGGAACGATCGACGGATCGGGCGAGGAGTGGGTGCAGCAGAATCCGTATCGCAGGCCGCCGGCGGCTGCGCCCGGAGCTGCATCGGCTGCGGCAGCCGCGGCTCCGATTGTGACTCCTCCTCCTGCACCTGCCGCTGCCACAGCCGCGACTGGGCCTGCGGCCCGGCCCGCCGCGCCGGTTCTCGCGGGGGTTGTTACTGCTCCGCAGATGCCACGCCGCGGACGTCCTCGGCTGATCGGCATCCAGAACTCCAAGGACGTGCTGCTCAGCGGGCTGAACCTGCACAACCAGGCTGTGTGGTGCCTCTTTGTGCTGTACAGCCAGAACGTTGAGATCGACGGCGTAAAGATCACCGCCGAGCACAACATTCCCAGCTCCGACGGCATAGACATCGACTCGTCGAAGCACGTGCATATCACCAACGTCTTCATCGACGACGATGACGACTGCATCTCCATCAAGAGCGGCAAGGACGCTGACGGGCTGCGCGTGAACCGGCCCGCGGAAGACATTCTGATCGAGAACTCGCACTTCGCCTACGGGCAGGGCGGCGTGGCCATGGGCAGCGAGACATCGGGCGGAATCCGCAACGTCACGGTGCTGAACTGTGTGATGGACTCCGGCAACTGGGCGCCCATCCGGTTCAAGTCGCAGCCCAGCCGCGGCGGCGTGGTGGAGAACATCACCTACAAGAACATCGTCCTGCACGGCACGAGGCAGGCATTCGAGATGAATATGGAGTGGCGCATGGTGGGGCCGAGGCAGCCGGATTCCAACCCGCTGCCGGTGGTGCGCAACGTCAAGATCATTAATGTGTCGGGCGACGTGCAGTCGGTGGGCGTCATTCACGGCCTTGCGGGCAGCCCGATCCAGGGCGTGACCTTCGAGAACTGCAAGATCACGGCCGACCGGGGCTTCCGGTTGGACCACGCGCGCAACGTAGACATGAAGGGGTTGACGATTGAAGTGAAACAGGGCGATCCCATTACCAAGACCGACGTGGAGTAGAGTGATGACCTAAGTCGCGTAGCGGACCAGTTGCATGAAGCCGAAGTCCATGTGCAGCTGCATGTGGCAGTGCATCAGGGTGTCGCCGGGATTGTCGGCCACCAGGTCTACGGCGACGGTGTCCAGCGGCATCACGTTGACCACGTCCTTCTTCAGCCCGCTGATGTTCTTGTCGCCGATGCTGACCACCTCGAAGGTGTGCCGGTGCACGTGCATGGGGTGCTGATCGCCTGAAGCATTCTGGAAGACGAGGCGATAGCGCTTACCCCGCTGCACTTTGATGGGTTCAATATCGGGCCACGAGCTGCCGTTGATGGCCCATGTATCGAACTTGGAGTCCTTCTGCGGGCCCAGGTCCATCAGCGCAAGCGGAATGGTCTCGTCGGGGGCGGGCGCGGGCGTGCTGTTGGCGAACTGGGTGTAGTCCCACACGGCGTTCCGCGGGTCCTTCCACACCGGCGGCCCGGTCTTGCCCGCGTACTCCACCACAATGCCCAGGCCCATCTGGCGGCTCTTTTCGATCGTTGAACCAAGCACCCAGACGCCGGGCGACTTCATCTCCACGATCGCGTCCACGCGTTCGGCAACCGCCAGAGAGACGACTTCAACTTCACGGGGATTGGGGACGGGATTGCCATCCATGGCGATGACGCGGAAGGTATGGCCGGGCAGGGCAAGCACCACATTCTCCGTGGCGCTGGCATTCAGCAGGCGCAACAGCACCCGCTGGCCCTGCTTCACGCGCAGCGGTTCACCCGCGCCCAGTCTGTGTTGATTGATGGTGGCGTACTGGTAGCCAACGTCGGAGCCGGAGGTCATGGGATGGTTGGCTGATTCGGCCTGCATGGTCTCCACCATAGGAACGAAGGAGGGCTGCCAGTGGTGGATGGCCAAAAAGACCTCCTGGTCGTAGTGGCCGGGATCGCCCGAGCCCTCCACCAGCAGGAAGCCGAACTGGCCGGTGTAGGTTCCCAGCGCGAGGTTCGCTCCCGCGCTGGCATGGGTGTGATACCAGCGCGAGCCCGCGGGGTTGGGCGTGAGGTGGTAGCGCAGAATGCCCCCGGCGGGAATCATGGGAGAGCCCTCCTCCATGGCGCCGTCGTTCAGCGGGTCGGTGGTGAGGCCGTGCCAGTGCACGATGTCGGGGTTGCCGGTCGCATTCGTCACGTCGATGGTGACCGGCACGCCCTGGCGCAGGCGCAGCAGCGGGCCGGGAACCTGGCCGTTGTAGGCGATGGTGTTGATATTCACCCCCGGGGAGATCTCGATAGTGCAGGGTTGAATGGCCAGGGAGTGGTCCGGCTTGGCCAGCGGCGCTTTGGAGGCTGCGTTCGATGCGGTATTTTTAGCCGCATTGTGCTGCGCGGCGCTCTGCTGGGCCGCAAAGAGCAGGCCGGAGGACGACGGCGCGAGGGAGCGGAGCAGCGGATGGGCCGCGACTCCGCTGGCGGAGAGAAGGAACGAACGACGATTCATGGAACCATCCTAGAGGGATTGGGAGCCCTGGCTGAACGACAGCAACAGCAGCTGAGCGTTCTATGAGATCGGATGCGGCAAGGGCATGGAGGGATGCGCTCCTGTGGCTTGACATCGCAAATACGCGGCATGTATCACGGTACCCAACTCACGCGGGAGCGGGCGGACCGGGCGGGCCGATGACCGAAGAGGACAAGAAGAATGTGCGCGACGCGGTCAATCCTTATCTGAAGCCTTACCTGCGCGGCTAGGTTGAGTTTGGCAGGCGCGCGATCCCAGTCGACCGCCGCGGGCCAACCGTATATTCTCAACTCAACCGACCGAGGAGATGCAATTGAGTGCGATTCGCTCTTTCGCAAGGCGGTCCGCGTTACGGCTGCCGGCGTTCATTCCGTTGATGGTGGGATGTGCGGGACTGTTTGCGTGGTCGCAAGGCGCGTACAAGATTGAGGAGCCTCCGGCCCAGCTAGCATCGCCGGCCCAGCAAGCGCCTGCCCAGGCAGCCCAGCCGGTTCCGGTTGCGCCAAAGCAGTTTGTGCAGACCTGTACGCTGTGCCACGGCGGAGATGGGATGGGCACGGACCGCGCGCCCGCGCTGGTGAACTCGCCCCGGCTGCGCATGATGTCGGACAGCGATGTGGCAACCATCATCCAGAAGGGGAAGGGAAGAATGCCTGCCTTTCCGTTGCCGCAGGCGGACATCGACCGGATTGTGCGCTATATCCGCAGCCTCAACGCATCTCCTGCGACAACTGCGGTTGCCGGCGACGCGAAGGCCGGCGAGCAGATCTTCTATGGCGAGGGGCAGTGCGCGAGCTGCCACATGGTGCGGGGACGGGGAAGTTCAAACGGGCCCGACCTCTCCAGCGTGGCGAACCGGCTGAGAGCGGCGGATTTGCAGCAGGCGCTCACCAGTCCGGGCGCAAGCGTCAGCTCCGGCCCCGGCTTTGGCGCTGCCCCCTCCAGTTATGACAGCGTCACTGTGGTGATGAACGATGGCAGCAGGCTACAGGGATTGGCACGCGCCCAGGGCGGCCACGATCTGGTGCTGCAGACGAAAGATGGGAAGCTGCGCCTGCTGCAGGACAGCGAATACGGTTCGCTGGTCCGGGACAAAACGCCTGCCATGCCTGCCTATAATGGATCGGCGGATCAGTTGCGCGATCTACTGGCGTATCTGAGCACGCTGAAGGGAGTGGGCGTGGGGACGATCCAGGGGGCCGGGCCGATGGCGCCGGTCAGCCAGGCCGAGATCGACCAGGTGCTGCATCCGAAGCAGGGGGATTGGCCGAGCTACAACGGCACTCTGGACGGAAACCGCGACAGCAAGCTCGATCAGATCAATCTGCAGAACGCTTCACAGCTTCAGATGCAGTGGAGCTACTCGATCCAGTACTTCGGCCTGGAGACGACGCCGGTGGTTGTGGATGGGGTGATGTTTGTGACGGGGAACAACCAGGTCTACGCGCTGAGCGGAAAGACAGGGCGGGAGATCTGGCGGTATGAGCGTCCCAAGAGCGCGTCGGCGCAGATTAGCGGAGACGCGGCGATCGGCGTGAACCGAGGCGTTGCGGTGCTGGGCGACCGCGTCTTCTACCTGACCGACGACGCCCATCTGATCGCGTTGGACCGGCTGACCGGGGGCCTGCTGTGGGACGTGAACACCCACGAGGGCGCGGCCGGACAGTATGGCGGGACCGCTGCGCCGCTGGTTGTGGGCGATCTGGTCGTCACCGGTGTCAGCGGCGGCGACAATGGGATCCGCGGCTTTGTGGCCGCCTATAAAGCGACCACCGGCGAAGAGGACTGGAAGCTGTATACCATCCCCAAGCCCGGCGACACCGGGCCAGTGGCCGATACCTGGAAGGGTTCTGCGCTGGGGCTGGGCGGCGGAGCAACCTGGACCACGGGCAGCGCCGAGGCGGATGGCAGTGTCATCTACTGGCCCGTGGGCAATCCCCATCCCGACACCGACGGCGACCAGCGGCTGGGAAGCAACCTGTACACCAATAGCGATCTGGCGATCGACGCCAGGACCGGAAAGCTGCTGTGGTACTTCCAGTTCACTCCGCACGACCTGCACGACTGGGACGCCAATGAGCCGGTCGTTCTGGCGGACACGCTGTGGAAGGGGCAGAAGCGCAAGCTGCTGCTGCACGCCAATCGCAATGGCTTCCTGTATGTTCTGGACCGCACCAACGGCAAGCTGCTGCTGGCCACGCAGATGGTGGACCGGCTGAACTGGGCCAGCGGGATCGACCAGCAGACCGGCGCGCCCAGCCTGCTTCCGGCCAACGAACCCAGCGTGCAGGGCACGGTGGCCTGTCCCGCGGTGCGCGGGGCGACCAACTGGTACGCGACGGCATTCAACCCGGCCACGCGGCTTTATTACGTGATGACGGTGGAGGACTGCACGCTCTATCGCAAGGCGGAGGACGGCGGTTACGGCAGGTACAACGACCCTGCCCGCCCGGCGCAAAAAATTCTTCGCGCATTCAATATAGAAACCGGTAAAGTGGTTTGGCAGATCGTCCTGCCCGGGCCGGTGCAATCGAACTATTCGGGCGTGCTGACCACCGCGGGCGGCCTGCTGTTCTTCGGCGAAAGCAGCGGAGGATTTGCCGCTGCGGACGCACGCACCGGGAAGGTTGTATGGCACTTTGAGACCAACCACGCGATCAAGTCCTCGCCGATGACCTACGCAATCGACGGAAGACAGTACGTTGCAATCGCATCGGGGGCCAATGTTCTATCGTTCGCGCTTGCGAAGTAAAGATTTTGAAGTAAAAGAATTTTTCGTTGAAGTAGTTTAAGAATTCTTTACCGCACCAGATTTTTTCAAGTTGCACCGGCTTTTATTGAGTTGCACAAACTATTTTCAAGTTGCACCGCAGAATGCGCGCCCAGGCGTCGCTTCATATTCACGGCTGAGGACGAAGCGGCACAGGCCACCATCACGAGGGAGAGAACACCATGAACCGAAAGACATCGCGCCGCAATTTCATCGGCACTTCAACTGGCTTCGCAGCGGCTGGTCTAGCCACTCTCGCGAACCCCATCGCAGCCGCCGCGCAGACGGTTGGAGTCAAGCCGGGCGACCTTCCCGACCTCACCATCAAAGAGGTCAAGGTCTATGTCACGGACATGAGCGGCATCCATAAGCTCAATGGTTCCGAGACCGGCGAACTGATCTCCGTGGTCACCAACAGCGGGATCGAGGGCAACTACACCATCGGGGACCGCAGTACGACTCCGGGCTGGCTGGAGTGGGCCAAGCCGATGCTGGTGGGAAAGAACGTCATGGACCTGCTGCCCACCTTTACCTCCACCACCGGGATGAAAGGCTCCGGAGGCTTCAACGGAGGAGCGGGAGCCTCGGTGCGGCGAGCGGCGCCGCCCGTCGCTGCCGCAGGGGCTAGCGCGGCCAGAGGGGCAGGTGCGGGCGGAGGGGCCGGCGCGGCAAGGCCGAGCGGATTTGGCGTGCCAACCACGCCTCCGGGCCGTCCGGAAACGGGACTGATGGCCCGCAGCGGCGGCACATGGCCCAACTACTACGCCGCTGCCGCCGACGTCTGCATGTGGGACATCCTGGGCAAGGCGGTCAATCAGCCGATCTACAAGATCCTCTCCGGCGGCACGCCGACCAAGACCCGCCTGATGGCCTACGCCAGCTCGCAGCACCTGCCCACCGTGGAGGATTATGTGCCGGATGTCCTGAAGGCAAAGGAACAGGGGTACCGCGCCTACAAGATCCATCCCGGCGGCGGGCAGCACGCAACCGGCCCGGCGATCCCCGGCTACATCGGGCACATGGAGGAGATCCGCGAGGTGCGCAAGGCCGTGGGCGACGAGTTTGTGCTGATGCACGATCCGGTGCAGCAGTACAACCGTTTCGAAGCCATGGCCGTCGGCCGCCTGCTGGATGAGTTGAACTACGCGTGGTTCGAGGACCCGATCCGCACCATCGATGAGGAGGGCCTGATCGAACTGGTCAGGGAGTTGAGCCTTCCCATCCATGTGGGCGAGTTCCTCTTCTCCATCGCTGACTTCGCCGAGTACATCAAGCGCGACGCGCTGGGCGTGGTCCGCCTGATCGCCGACAACGTGGGAGGAATCTCCGGATCGATGCGCGTAGGCCTGCTGGCCGATGCGCACGGACTGGAGTGCGCTCCGCACAACTGGGGCAACCCTCTCGACCTGGCGGTGCACTTCCATGTGGAGCTGGCGCTGGCCAACGTCTACTGGTTCGAGATGCCGTTCCCCGCGGAGTACACCGACCGTTCCTTCTTCAGCTACAAGTTCCGGCCAGACAAGGACGGCTACATCCCGGCGCCAACCGATCCGGGGCTGGGCTATCCAATCGACCGCGCGGCGCTGGACAAGGTCACCACGCGAATCGACCGCTGAGGGGCGGCACCAGTCGCGCGTGAGGCGGGTGCAGTCGCGCGAAAGAGAAGGAGGAGTCGCAATGTTGCGATATAGGATACTTCTGTGCGTTCTGCTGTTGGCGATCTTTCCGGCGCGCGCGCTGGAACGGCCGGAGATCACCTTCAAGGTCTTCCAGTTTCCCGCCAACATGATTCCGCGCATCGACGGCAACGACGACGACTGGGCGATGGTTCCGGACAGCTACGCCATCGGCATGGACCAGTTGGAAGACACCGAAGCGCTGGCGGGGACGGTGACGCCGCGCGATCCCAGGAAGCTGGACGTCAAGGTCAAAGTAGGCTGGGTGAAGGGGCTGAACCGGCTGTACTTCCTCTATGAGGCGACCAAGGACTACTGGGACTTCTCGCGCTCCGATCTGCACAACGACATCTTCGAGGTAGTGGTGGACGGCGACCTCTCCGGCGGGCCGCTGATCGATATGTACCACCGCGACGTGTGGACGCAGCAGGCGGTCGGCGACATGTCCGCGCTCGACACGCGCATCAGCAGCTCGGATGCGTACTTCGCCCAGCAGGGGGCCCACGCGCAGAACTACCACATCTTTACCCCGGCGCTGAATAAGGACTGGACGATGGACTGGGGCTGCGCGCAGTACACCAAGGAGCTGCCCTACGCCAACCACGCCCTCAAGTACAACTTCAAGCCGGGCGAGCCGGGCAAACTGGTGTTGGAGTTCTACATCACTCCCTTCGACTACGCGGGATGCGAGGGGCCGGAGCGCGCGGTTGAATCGGTCCTCACCGAGAACAAGCTGATCGGGCTCTCGTGGGCCGTCATCGCGTATCACGACTCCGACAAGCGCCAGTTCTGGAACCTCTCGCACAAGCAGACCTTCTTCGGCAACGCGTCCGACCTGGTCGGCTTCCGTCTGATGCCGCTGGAGCCGCAGTTCCTCAAACCCATCGATGCGAAGTGGTCGTTCAAGGTTGTCGACGCGGAGCGCAGGCTGGTCGTCTTCAAGGACGAATCCGAGGGCGACGTTACAAGCTGGAAGTGGGACTTCGGCGATGGCACGACATCGACGGAGCAGAACCCGGTCCATCAATACAAGGACCGTCCGGGCAAGGAGGGGATTTATTCCGTCATCCTTGATGTGAGCGGGCCAAAGGGGAGCTCGCGGCTGGCCAAGGTCTGGGACGTGCATGTACGAGGCAGCTCACCGCCCGCCGCGGTGCAGCCATAATGCAGGATTGCCTGCCGAAAGATTGCCACGCAGGGATTGCAATTCGCTCTGACCTGGGTTGGTCCGCTGTGAGCCAATGTTGCAACGCCAAGCAGCCGGAGATTGTGTGCAAATGATGAATCCAGGTTCCAGCAAGACCAACGCCACGCGGTTTCCGGTCCGCTATCTTCTCGTGCTCTGGCTGATGGTCATCAGCGCGGCTGTCTACCTCGACCGCATCAATGTCTCGATCGCCGCGCTTGGGATTGAAAAGGAATTTGCAATCAGCAATGTGCAGATGGGCTGGGTCTTCACCGCATTCCTGGTTGGCTACGCAGGCCTGCAGATACCCGCCGGCGTGCTGGCGCGGCGGCTTGGCCCGCGCCGCACCCTGGGATTGCTGGGTGTGTGGAGGCCGATCTTTATCGTCTTGATCGCGTTTATTCCTCGGGGAATTGGAAATCCTCTGATCATCCTTATCCTGCTGCGCTTTTTTCTGGGCGCGGGCGAGGCCACCATGTTTCCCGCTACCAGCCAGTTTGTCGAGCGCTGGTTTCCGGTCAGTGAGCGCGGCAAGGCGAACGGCCTTATCTTTGCCGGCATCGGCCTCTCCGGTCTGACTCCGCGGCTGATGGCCGCCATCATCCTGCGCTTCGGTTGGCGCGCGACCTTTTGCTTCAGCGCCTCGGTTGGCGCGCTGGTGGGTCTGGTGTGGTACCTTGCAGCTCGCAATACTCCCGAGCAAAGTAAGTGGGTGGGAGATGCGGAGCGCGAGCTTATCGTCAGCCAGCGGCGCGTCGCCAGCGCCGCCGTCAAGCAGGACGACGCGCAATACGGCAAGCATAAGATCCCCTGGCTGCAGATCTTCAGCAGCAAGGCGGTGCTTGCCATCACACTCAGCTACTTCGCCTATGGCTATGTGGCGTGGATGTTCTACACCTGGTTCTACACCTACATGGTGCAGGCGCGCGGCCTCAACCTGAAGACCAGCGCGCTTTACACCATGCTGCCGTTCCTCGCCATGACCGCCGGCTGCCTGCTGGGCGGTGTGCTGAGCGATTGGATTGTGAAGCGCTACGGCCTGCGCCAGGGCCGTTGCACGCTCTCTGCCGTCTCTCTCGCGATTACCGCCTTTCTGCTGGTGCTGGGTTCGCGGATCGAGAGCGCGGCGGCGGCGGCGTTTATGCTGGCCTTCGGAGTGGGCGTCCTCTTCATCGCGCAGAGCATCTACTGGGCGGTTGCGGCCGATATCAGCGGAGAGTATGTCGGCGTGGTCTCGGGAATCATGAATATGGGGGCACAGGTCGGGGGCGTATGCACGGCAGCATTGACTCCCGTGATCGCGGCCCACCTCGGCTGGAATGCGTCGTTCTCAACTGCTGCCGCGATTGCGGCGTTGGGCGCGATTGCATGGCTCGCCATCGATCCCAAACGCGACGTGCTGGTGGTCCACGGATAACGGTTCGGGTGTGTCTGGACGGTTGCGCACGCAGCCAGTTACACTCCTCCCGAAAGATTCGGTCCGCCGAAGAGCGGTTCAGTTTGATTCTGATTCGCAGCTCAGCCCGATGCATGGACTGCGCAATCTGACACAACCAACGAGTGAGGGAAGGGAAGCACCGATGGGCAACAAAATTTCACGCCGTCAATTCATCGGCACCGCAGCCATGGCGGGCGCCGCGCTATCAGGCACGATGAACGCACTTGCGGCCGCGCCCGCGCAGACTCCGGATTGGGATGAGAAGAACGGCGCCGCCCCTCCCGCGCCGGATGCTCCGCAGGCCCGCCCGCCCGCGCCGGGCGCCATCCCCATCATCGACAGCCACATTCATCTCTTCGACAACACCCGGCCCGTCTTCACCGGCTACACGGGCGGGCTATTCTACCGGGCGCTGAACAAGCCGTCGACGCCCGCGATGTATGCACCGCTGGCGCGCCCGGCAGGGATCGTCGGCGCTATCGTGGTCGAGTCCGCCGCGCAATTCATCGACGACAACCTGTGGTATCTGGAGGTCTCCCGCGACAATCCCATCATGGTGGGAGTCTCGGGAAACATCGATCCAGGCTCCAATGACTTCGCCAAATATCTGAACCACTTTCACCGCGACCCGCTCTTTCGCGCCATCCGCTCCAGCCGCTTCTACACCTCGGACGGCGGCAAGGTCGCCCTCAATCCCGCGCAGGTCGCTAACCTGAAGCTGCTGGCGCAGGCCGACCTCGCGCTGGACACCGCCAACCCATCCATGCCGCTGATGCAGGCCAACGTGCTGCTGGCCGACGCCATTCCCGACCTGCGCATCATTATGGACCACCTGCCAAGCTACGATCCCGAATCCGACGGCCAGGCGGCCTACGAGGCGGTCATCAAGGAGATGGCGGCGCGGCCCAACATCTTCGTCAAGCTCACCGAGGTCTACCATCCCAAAGGTGGAGACGGTGGCCTCATCGTCAAGAACTATGAGTTCCTGCGCGCGCGGCTGGAGGTTCTCTTCCAGGCCTTCGGCGAAGACCGCGTGATGTTCGGCACCGACTACCCCAACAGCTACGGCGTGGCCACCATCTCCGAGGAGGTCGGCCTGATGCAGCAGTTCTACTCCACCAAGACGCGCGCGCAGCAGGAGAAGTACTTCTGGCAGAACTCGTCGAAGATTTACAAATGGGTCAAGCGCTCCGACGACCAGCCCAC
>Ga0074045_10003587_pt1 | contig 13960 bp, 9 predicted proteins | sample BogForMeECP23OM2_FD_94442 | JGI IMG/M metagenome (GOLD analysis project Ga0074045, IMG submission 94442) | Bog forest soil microbial communities from Calvert Island, British Columbia, Canada - Bog Forest MetaG ECP23OM2 | ecosystem: Environmental > Terrestrial > Soil > Wetlands ... | reverse complement strand
GCTCTATTGGTTCTTTCCTCGGCTGTCGCGTTCGCCGCCAGCAGCCCTTTCGACGGCCGTTGGGACATCACCATCCCCGGCGACACTGCTCAAGCCTGGTGGCTCGGGCTGGAAGGCGCGGGCACTCCCGCCGCCAAGGGCACTTTTATCAGCGACCACTGGGGCGCACTCAACCCCATTGATGAGATCTCGGTTCAGGGCAATGAACTCACTTTCGGATTTCGTTATAAGCAAGGCGGCCGCGAGCTCCACCACGTCTATTCGGCCCACATCGAAGGCGGCCGGCTGATCGGCACGTTCACTCCCGATGGCTCCCCCAGTGCGACCCTCCACTGGACCGGCGTGCGCGCGCCGGTCATCCGCGACAAGGACGATGGCTCCTGGCGCGAAGGCAAATCGATCGCGCTTTTTGACAAGAAAACGAGCGCCGGATGGAGATCCCTCACCCCCGACAAGCCATTCGGCTGGACCGTCGAGAACGGCCTCCTCACGAGCACCGGCGGAGCGAGCAACCTGATCTCCGAACGGAAGTTCTGGAACTTCAAACTGCACGTCGAGTTTCGTCTGGCCAAAGACTCCAACAGCGGCATCGGCTTGCGGGCCCGCTATGAGGTCCAGATCCTCGACGACTACGGCCGTCCGCCGGACACCCACGGCAACGGCGCCCTCTACAGCCGCATCCTGCCCACCGAGAACGCCAGCAAGCCGGCCGGCGAATGGCAGACCTACGACATCCGCTTCGTAGGCCGCCAGGTGACGGTCGTGCTCAACGGCAAGAAGGTGATCGACAAGGGCGAAGTCGAGGGACTCACCGCCATCGCCAGCGATGCGAATGAGGGCCAGACCGGACCGCTCATTCTGCAAGGGGATCACGGCCCGGTCGAGTTCCGTGAAATCGTTCTTACGCCGCTGGTGAAATAAACGCGCTGGGAAATCCCGGATCTGCCCGCGCCGGGGCGATCATGCCTGTGCTTCCGCCTCGGCCCGCTTGAGCAGCGCCCGCATGTAGGCGAAGCCGTACGCGGTTTGGGAGAAGTTGCCGCCGACCATGGCAGGGCTGTGGTCGAGGATCACGATGCCGTCGTACTTGGCGTCCACCAGAGCTTTCATGATGCGGTACATGTCGAAGTAGCCGTCATCCATGAAGGTCTCGACGAAGTGCGGCAACGGCGCGCTCACGTTTCTGAAATGGATCTTCCAGATCTTCTCCGCGCCGAAGTAGCGGATCACCTCGTCGGGGTCCTTGCCCATCAGCCTGCGCCCGCCCTCGAGCCACGTTCCGCAACACAAACAGATGCCGACGTTGGGGCTGTTGGCGATCTCCATCGCCCGCTTGTAGCCCTCGAAGTTGCCGAAGATGCAGCGCGGCACCCCGGCGAGCACCGGCACCGGCGGGTCGTCCGGATGGATGCCGATCCGCACGCCGGCCTCTTCCGCCACCGGCGCGGCCTGCCGGATGAAGTGCGTGAAATTCTCCCAGATCTCTTCCTTCGTGAACTCGCGGCTGTGGGAGAGGGGCTCGTGGAAGCGGGTGTCCAACCACCAGCCGTACTTGTCGGGACTCGCCAGATCGAACTCCCGCGCCCGCGCGCCGCGGACCATCGCCGTGCCGCTGGACCAGATGCCGTTGCCCATGTGCGCGTAGGTCGTATAGTCGATGCCGGCCTGCCCCAGGTTGCGCAGGTACTGCTTGTACTCCTCAATCTTCTGGTCGCGCCCGGGCAGATTCAGAGTCACCTCGGGCATGTTGTGCACGCTCGGATTCCCGATGTTCCACACCGTGATCCCGGCGCCGGCATACCGTTTCTTGATCTGCAGAAACCCGTCGGCCGTGCGCAGGTCGGGCGTCGAGCTGACGCTTACGTACTCAGCACCGACCTGGCGCAGGAAGAGCAATTCGTCGTCCGTGGGCTTCGCCGAGGCCATCCCGCACAGCTTGATGCCTGGCGCGCTCTTGTGCACGCTCGCCGATGCGTTCGGCGCGGTCGCCAGCAGTGCCGACCCGCCCAATGCGCCGGCCAGAGCGAGTTTGCCGAATTCCCTGCGGTCGGGATTCAGCCCGTCAGCATTGGATTGCGTGTTTGAACCTGGCGTCATCATGGACCGTTCTCCTTTGTTGCTCCAGGATACGTAGCCTTTATCGAGACTACAACCTGCGGGATCGCGCCTGCAGGCCTGGCGCCGAGCCTCACAGACCCTGCGCCGTCAGGCAGCCGTCCACTGCCAGCATCGCCCCGGAGATAAACGTGGCTGCGTCGGAGGCCAAGAACACGACCGCGTCGGCGACATCTGCGGGCTTGCCGATGCGGCCCAGTGGATGGAATTTCAACACGGCGGCGCGGTCCGCCCCGCCCACCGCGAACGCCTTTTCCAGCATCGGCGTCTCGATGTAACCCGGGCAGATCACGTTCACGCGGATGCCCTGCGGTCCGTGGTCGATCGCCATGGCGCGCGTCAGGCCGAGCAGGCCGGATTTCGAGGCGTCATAGGCCGGACAACGCGCCCACGAAACGAGGGCGTGCGCCGAGGAAATGTTGATGATCGCTCCGCCGTGCCGCATCTCCGGAATCGCGTACTTTGAAAACAGGTAGACACCTTTCAGATTCACGGCCAACTGGCGATCCCATTTCTCGGAACTCATTTCCACGACGCTGCCGTAGATCTCGATGCCCGCGTTGTTAACCAGCACGTCGAGACGCCCCAACTCGCGCACCGTGCGGGCGACCGCATCTTTGACCTGAGCCTCGTTCGCGACGTCGCCTGCCAGGACAATGCTGTTTGCGGGCGCGGCGATGCGCGCGGCCGTCTCCAATGCCGCCTGCTCGTTGATGTCGAACAGCACAACCCGATAGCCGGCTGTCAGAAACCGCTCGGCAATCGCCGCCCCGATGCCCGAGGCGGCACCAGTGACCAATGCAGCTCTCATATCATTCATGGAACATCTCCCGCGCTGGCCTCGTGCCGGCTGAATGACTCATCCTACCCGACCTTCCGCCTCCGCTGGCCCGGAGCTCAGCGCCCGGCGCCCTGCAGCCCCGTGCCTGCGGTGGCCGGAACAAGGCGGGTTCGACGCATGCGACTCTTTCCACATGCCTTACACAATCAAATAGCTGGCCTGAAAGCGAGAATCGACAGTAGAGATGATCAGGCCTCGCCATGGCTCTTTTGGCCCATTTCACTCGCTTTTCGGATGTGCAATAGTGAGGGCGATGCAGAAACGATTCTATGCTTTTCTCTTCGCTTTTTTGACGGCAGCGGTCTGCCGCGCGCCGGTTCGCGCGGAGGATCGTTCCCTGGTCATTCTTTTTGGCCCGACGACGGTTGAGCACGCCCAACAGGCCGCGCCAGCCGCTGCCGCCGCCGCGCACAACTGGCTCAAGCTCCCCGGGGCGACCGCGGAACTCCGCCGGGCCGGCGTCGCCGACAGCCAGGTGCTGACCAGGTTCATGCCGCCCAAAGACATCGAACTGGTGTTCCTGGACGCCGCCAAGAGCTCGCGCGGTATCGACCTGGATAGTTTTCTCAATGCGCTGGACAAGGCCTCCTATGCCAGCGGGCACCATCCCGGCCAGCGGGTTCTCGTTCTGATCCAGGACAGCCCGCCGGCGTCAGACGAATTAAACAACCGCTTGCTGCAGACGATCGAATTCTGCCGCTCGAACGCGGTGCATGTCATGGTCATCGATGCTTCCGCCGCGAACGCGAAAGAAGGCAGCGACTCGTGGGAAAAACTCGCCTCGTCCACGGGAGGAACGTGGACCGGCGACCCTAAGGCGCTGGACGCCAACCTGCTCATCGTGGCTCCGCTGGAGAAAGCCGGGACCGGTGCCGCAACGCCCGTCGCTGCTGCGCCCAGCAGCCCCATTCACGCGCACTTCGTCAACATGCGCGAGCAGTGGACGGGCGCGGGCATTGTCTCTGACATCGGCCCGGCGCATGGTTGGATGATCGTCGAAGCGCCCTTCAGCCTCCTCCAGTTCGACCAGAACGATAGGGCCGGGACCTACCAGGCGCGTGCGCGGATCACCTCGACGGTGAAAAACGCGGACGGCAAGGTAGCCTGGGAGGCCAAAAAAGAAGTGACCATCAAGGGACCCTTGCGCAGGCTCCCCGAGCGTCACGCCGGCAATCTCTATTTCCTGCGCGAACTCCAGCTGCCGGGTGGACAATACACCGCCAACGCGCTGGTGGAGGACCTGGTCTCGAACAAATCCTGGACCTACAGCGAGCCCTTGAAGCGCCGCGAGAACCTGCCCGGCTTCTCAGTGAGCGGCGCGATGTTTGTCCGCACGCTGAAGGACTCCGCCGACCGGTTCGAGGCCGATCAGGTGCTGAGCTACGAGGGCAGGGCCCTGGCTCCGCTGCTCGATCCCGTCTTCCACGCCGACGTGCCGTTCGAGATGGGCCTTTACTTCATCGTCTATCCTGACGTCCGCGGCGCGCAGCCGGAGATGAGCCTGGAAATTCTGCGCAATGGCCAAGTCGTCCAACGCACGCAGCTGCTGTTCAAAGATAAGATCCACGACACGGCCCAGGACAGCCAGGATATCGGCACCGGGGCGATGGCGAAGATGGGCGGCGAGAAGAGTCAATTCCCCTATCTGGCCAGGATCAGCGACGCGGTCTTTTCGGCCGGGGAGTACGAAGCTCGCCTGACCGTTCGCCAGGGCCGCCAGACCATCACGCGCAGCGAGCCGTTCCGCGTCGTGCCTTAATCATCCGGCCGACGCGGCGGCCCAATCCGCCGCCGGTTGCTGTAGTGTGGACAGGGATCATGTCAGGCACTACTTTGGCTCTTATTTGCCTCGCGTCTGCCGCGCTCACTGCGCGCGGGCAAACTCCAGGAGAACCGGCCGGCCTGAAGCTGCGTGCAGGGGGCAACGAATACCGCCTCGTCCGCAGCGGATCGGAAGTCCGGCTGGCGTATTTCGGCCCAGAGGGAAAGGCCGCCTGGGACAAGCCCCACGGCGCGGCCCTGGCCGGCGATCTGCAGGGGAGAATCGAAAACCAGCCGATCTCCGCTGCCTCCATGGCTCTCGTCACCTCGCATTCGCGAACCGTCTCTTCCGGCGTCGACGAACTGGAGCTGACCTACCGTCATCGCACTCTGCCCTTCGAACTACATGCCATCTACGACGCCTGGGGCGACACCGGCGTTTTCACTCGGCGGCTGCTGCTGATCAATACCGGCCAGCGTCCGATCACCGTGAATTCGCTGGCCTCGCTCGCTTGGCAGCTTCCGCCGGGAGAGTACAGGCTGGATTCCTTGTGGGGCGGTTGGGGTCAGGAGAGGCAACTCCGCTCGGAGAAGTTGGGGCCGGGCACGCGCGCTTTCTCGTCGGCGCGCGGACGCTCGACGGAGCTTTACTCGCCGTGGTTCGCCCTGTTCAACGACACTCTCGGCGCCGGCTACGCGGCGCAACTCGCCTGGTCCGGCAACTGGGCCATGAGTTTCGAGCGCGCGCCGGGCAGCGCCTTCGCGAGCATTGAAGAATCGCCGCTCAATGTCGTGCTGCGCGTTCAATTCGACAGCGACGGCGCGCTGGCGCTACAGCCCGGAGTTCCGTTCCAACTACCCGAGGTGGCCTTCACCGCCACGGCCCTGGCCCGGACTGCGGGCGATCTCGACGATCTGGCGAACCGTTTGCACCGTTACCAGCGCCAATACGTGATCGCCCACAACCCCGCCAACACGCCGCCGCTGGTGCAGTTCAATTCCTGGTATCCCTATCAAGGCAAAGTCAGCGTCGAGGAACTCAAGCGCTGTGCCGACAGCGCGGCCTCACTCGGCGCCGAGGCTTTCGTCCTCGATGCCGGCTGGTACAACAAGCAGGATTGGAGCCGCGAACTCGGCGACTACGAAGCCGACAAGACCGCCTTTCCCCACGGCATCGAGGAACTCGCCGCGCACGTCCGCGAACGCGGAATGAAGTTTGGCCTGTGGACCGAAATCGAGAACGTGGGCGTCGATTCGGATACTTTCCACCGTCATCCCGAATGGTGCCTGCAGTATCAGAACAAGCCCATCCTGGGCGGCCCGCGCTGTCAACTCAACTTCGCCCTGCCCGAAGTGCGTGAGTGGGCGAATTCGGTGGTGGACCGATTGGTCCGCGACTACCAGCTCGAATGGATCAAAATCGATTACAACATCGGCATCGGGTCGGACTTCGACGCGCCTCCCGGGCTGAAGGGCGCCGTGCTCGCATCGCATATCGTTCACTACTACGCCTGGCTCGACGCCCTACGCCAGCGCCACCCGCAGCTGGTGGTGGAAAACTGTTCCAGCGGCGGCCTGCGGTTCGATCTCGGCCTCGTGCGCCACACGAACACTACCTGGCTTTCCGACATGGTCGCTCCCCTGCCCTCGCTGCAACTCGGCTACAGCTGCACGCTGCAATTCGCGCCCGAGGTCTGCAACCACTGGATGGTCGGCGACGACGACATCGGGCACGTGGATCTTTCCAAGCCCGCCGGCTGGTGGGACTTCATGCTCCGCGTCCCAATGAACGGCCAGTTCGGGATCTCCAGCCGGGTCTTTGAATGGAGCCCCGAGCTGCTTGACCACGCCCGGCGGAACGTGCAGTTGTACAAGCGCATCCGTACCGTGATTCAATCCGCCGACGTCTACCACCTCACGCCGCAGCCGGATCACAACCAGCCGGAAGGATGGATGGCGATCGAATACGCGACCGCCGACGCCGGGCGCGCCGTGCTCATGGCCTACCGCCTGCAACATGGAGAGGAAACGCGCACGTTCCAGTTGCGAGGGCTTCATCCGCAAGCCGATTACGAAGTCGCGCAGGACGGCGCAATCCTCGGCGTCTACAAGGGCGCTGACCTCGCGGCGCGCGGATTGTCCGTCACGCTCCCCGACGAATGGCGCGCCGCGGTCATCGAACTGCGTAGCAAATAGCGCCCCAGTCCGGCGGGCATGGACTCGCTGTCACTACGCGAATCGGGAGTTCTACAGGCCGGAGGCGAATGTCGCGGCGATCTTGGCCACATCGGCCCCCTCGGCGGCGCTGACAAAACCACCCACGCGCGCACCCTTTCGGAACAGGCAAAACCGCCCCAACAGGCGGTCCTCGCCGCTGTAGGCATCGTCGCCAACCTGCGCCACGGCAGTGCCTGGGAAACGCGCCTGCATCTTCGTGAAAAGTGTCCTGGCCGCCTCGGGCGAAGCCTCGGTCACGAAGAACAGCCGCCCGTTGTCGTAAATCCCCAGGTAGCCCTTTTCGAGCATCCGTAAACCCAGCACGCTGTGCGGGATCAGGCGCGGGCTGCCGGGCTGCAGTCCCTCCTTCGGGAACAGGCTGAGCTGAGAGGGCACGCTCACGCTGCCCGGCACGCGCGGCTCCATGGCCCGGGCGGCGGCCTGGAGCAGCACGGCATGTTCGCCTTCCGGTTCCACGCTCAACTCGACGAAGTATTTGCCCTTCACGAAGATAGCTTTGGTCGGCCCGACTTGGCCGCCTGCGCCCAGCGCTGTGCGCGGCCGGCGGTTGTCGAAATTGGCGGTGAACATGCCGTAAGCCATCTCCGGATCGGCGAATTCGCTGACGTCCAGCACCAGCGACAGCTCGCCCTGCTTGCAAGTGACCCCCTGCATGCGCACGAAGCTGTAGAGGAAATAACCCTCCGAGTTGCCGTCCATGTAGTTAAACAGCGTATCGGTGTTGAACTCGCGCGCCTCGCCCGTCTGCGTGAAACCGGGCGCGATAGCGCAATCCGGCGTCTGGGCCGCAAGCAGCCCCGCGAAAACCACTAATGCAGCCAACGATCGCATGGAAACTCCATAAAACAAAGCACATATCACAACGCGCGGAGCGCGGGAAGGGCGTGCTTTCAGCGCTGTGCGCAGCGTACTTTCACCGTGATTCTGGCACATTTTGACGCTGAGCGCCCGGCGCGATCGCACGGCGCGCACGCTGTTTTCGCCCTGGAAGCGGACGAGCCTAGGCGAAGAGCTCCTGGGCGCGCGAAACGCGGTCGAAAACACGGACGCCTTTGGGGCAGTTCACGGTGCAATGGGCGCAGTCGCCGCACCGCACGGCCTGGTGATTGGCGGCCAGTTGGAGCCAATTCTCGCGGCCCAGGGCGAACTCGCGGTAGCCCTCGACATAGCTCACGTAACGGATGATGTCTGAGACCGGAAGTCCCTTAGCGCATTGGCCTTCGCACTCGCCGCACATCGAACAATAGAGCGGCCGGATGCGCTCCATGTGCGCTGCCAGGATCTTCGAGTCGTCGGCCTTCCAGCCGGTGGCCACGGCCTTCAAGTTCTCGTCCAGCATCTCCAGGTCCTGGATGCCGGGAATGGAGGTGTGGACGCACGGCCGCCGCACGGCCCACTTCAGCGCCGTGGGCATCGCGTTTTCTTTCTTGAGCCGGTCGAATTGGGCGGAACCCGGCTTGTTGGCGCGGAATCCACCAGCCATTACCTTCATCGCAACGACGCCCAGGCCGGCCTTGTCGGCCTGCTCGACCAGGCCGTCCATGGACGGATCCATCATGAAGTTGTAGGACGACAGTATCACGTCGGTGTGCCCCTTTTCGATCAGCCAGGGGATCATCACCGCGTGGCCGCCGTGGAAGCTGACGCCGCGGAAGCGGATCTTGCCCTGCTTTCGGGCTGTTTCTTGAGCCTCGAACAGCTCGTCCGGAATGGCTTCGGGTTTCTCGCGCGAGTGCAGGTACCAGATGTCAACCCAATCTGTACCTAGTTCTTTCAGTGAGGTGTCCAGACTCGCCAGGGCCTCCGCGGCCGTCTTGGAAGGCGTCTTGGTCGAGAGCACGATGTTCTTGCGGGCCTGCTTCAGCGCTGCGCCGACCATGCGCTCGTTGTTGCCGCTCTGGTAGACGCGGGCCGTGTCGAAGTAGGTGATCCCCAGGTCGACGGCCTTCTCGATTACTGCAGGGTCAGACGTTGTCATACATCCGAAGCCGAGCACGGTAACCTTCAACCCGGTCTTGCCGAGCGTGCGAACGGGCAACTCCAGATTGGAGGAGGATGGAGCGGCGGCCATCTTGAGACCGATCCCGGAGCTCAGCGCGGAAGCCAGGAAAGATCGGCGGGAAGCGTCGGACATGCAATTTCTCCTTTACAGAGTTTAGGCTCTGCAAATACTATATAGAAAAGGGAAGCTTGATGAAACAACAATTTTCGCGCCGTGACCTTTTCCACACCTCCGTAGGCCTGTATCTGGCGACTCAGGCGGCCAAAGCCGCCGCGCCCCCCACGCCGGCTCCCGCACCGGCGCCCACGGGTCCCAAGGCGGCGGTGGGACTGGTGAAGGGCGATAACCGGATCGCTAACATCAAGTCAGCGTTGGAGTTAGTCGACGCCGACGTGCGCCGCAAGCTGATCGGCAAGAAGACGGTGGTGATCAAGCCGAACTTCGTTTCGACCAACAAACAGCTCGCCGCCACTCCAGCCGACTCCATCCGCGGAATCATCGACTACCTGGCGCCCCGCTGGAAAGGGCCGATCGTGATCGCCGAAAGCTCGGCCGGTTTCACGACCGAAGGCTACCGGAATTTCCATTACACAGAGATCGCGAAGGATTTCCCCGGCCGCGACATCCAACTCGTGGACCTGAACGAGGAAGGCCTGTACGAGACCATTCCGCTGCTGGACGGCGATCTGCACGTCCAGATGTGCCGGCTGGCCAAGCGGCTGTGCGACCCGGACGCGTTCGTCATCTCCGCCGGCTTGCTAAAGACGCACAACGTGCTGATCGCCACGCTGAACATCAAGAACATGGCGCTGGGCTCGCCGCTGCACAACGCTCGAAAGGAGCGTTATTGGAACGACAAGCGCATCTTCCACGGCGGGGTGCGCCAGACGCACTACGACGTCATGCTGACCGCGCAAAAACTTTCGCCCAACTGGGGCATCGGCGTTATTGACGGCTTCGAGGGGATGGAGGGCGAAGGCCCGTCGCAAGGCACGCCCGTGGCATCGCGGCTCGCCGTTGCGTCCACCGACTTCGTAGCCGCCGATCGCATCGCCGTGGAATGCATGGGCATCGACCCGGAGTGGATGGGCTACCTGCAATACTGCGAGCAGGCCGGCGTCGGCGCCTACAGCCGATCGCGCATCGAGCTGCGCGGCGAGAAGGTCGAGACGGTGCAGAAGAAGTACCGTCTGCACAACGATATCGAGCTCGAGTTGCAATGGCGCGGCCCGCTCACTGATCTGCCGCCGAAACTGGGCTGATCCAGCGGTTTACTGGCGGGGCGGGAACGCGGCCGGTTCGCCGTGCCGCCCATTGCGGCTTCGAGCGCATTTTCAAGTCGCGCAGGGTGCTGCACGAATCTCCGGCGTTGATTACAATTCCAGACAGGTGAAGCTCAACACGCTTGCGCTGCTCGTGATATTCCTCGCCGGCGCGCCCGCCCGCGCCGAGGACCCGCCCGAGGTGCTGGTCCAGAAAGCGCAGGAGGCGCATCGCGCGGGCGACATGGCCACGGCCATCCGGCTGTACCGCGAGTTCCTGAAAGACCACCCCGAGGTGGCCGAAATCCACTCCAATCTGGGCGCCGCGCTGGCGCGCGACGGCCAGTTCGAGGCCGCCATCCAGGAATACCGCGAGGCGCTCAAGAAGCTGCCCAGCCCCGGCATCCGGCTGAACCTGGCGCTGGCCTATTACAAGCTGGGCCGGCTGCCCCAGGCGGCGGAGGAGCTCGAGACCGTTCATAAGCTGCAGCCCGATGCGCTGCAGCCGATCTACCTGTTGGGCGACTGCTGGCTGCAGATGGGCCAGTCCCAGCAAGTGATCGACCTGCTGACGCCGCTGCAGCACAAAAACCCGGATGATAAGGTGGTCGCCTACATGCTTGGCACGGCGCTGCTGAACCTGCACCACGCCGACCTGGCGCAAGTGGTGCTGGACCGGATCTTCAGGGCGGGCGAATCGGCCGAAACGGCGCTGCTGCTGGGCACCAGCGAATACGATGACCACGACAACAAGGCCGCGCTGGCGCACTTCAAAAGGGCCGTCGAAATCAACCCCACGCTGCCCGGCGCGCACTCCTACTATGCCCGCGTCCTCAGGGATTTGGGCGACTCTGACGCGGCCGCCATGCAGTATCGCGAGGAGCTGAAGCTCAACCCTTACGATTATGTCTCCAACCTCGACCTTTCCCTGCTGTTGAAAGAAGAGGGCAAGACGGACGAGTCGCTGGAGCACGTGGATCGCGCCCTGCGGGTGCGGCCGGGGGACCCCGGGGCGCTGTACCAGCGCGCCGCCATTCACGTACTGCAGTCCAAGAACGAGCAGGCGCGCCAGGAACTTGAGGCGCTGATCAAGGAGTACCCGAACTTCACCGAGGCCCACGTCTCGCTGGCCACCACTTACTACCGCCTGAAGCGCAAGGAGGACGGCGACCGCGAACGCGGGATCGTGCGCCAGCTTCAGGAAGAGGAGCAGAAGCGGCAGGAGGCCAGCCAGAAGCAGGCGCCAGCGGCGCCGGGCGCCGCACAGCCTCCGAAACAGTAAGCCCTCTAGTTCAACCGCCGCCTGCAACCATCCGCCTCGGGAGGATGTAGCTCTGAGCTGTCCTATTTCCGGCTCTACCCCTCGCCACGCCGCAAGGAAGAGACCCGATTCACCATCGGCTCCATGGCTGTGCTGGCCAGTACGATGCACCCACGGCGGCTGCCGGACTCGAGCGCTGCACTGCGGTTGGGGAAGTAGACGGAAAGACCAGGTTCGCGGTCGAACGGAAAATCGCACAGGCTGAGGCGCTTGCCCGCCCCGTAATGATCGAAGCCATAGTCGGGCTCGCCCGGCACTTCGAAGTCGTCGATCATGATGACGAAGTTCGCGAAGCGCTTGAAGATGATGCGGGCCTCCTCGGCCAGCGGCAAATCCTCGTTCCAATGGGCGTCGAGATAGAAGAAAGTGCGCTGTTGGCCGCCCAGCGGCAGGTTCCTGAGGAATGCGCGGGAGTCGCCGTGAGACAGTTTCACAGTAGGCAACTTGCGCAGGCGGCGAGCGGCGAATCCGTAAAAGACGGGGTCAGCTTCCGCCGAGTAGACGGGGACCCCGGGCGCGTTCGTCGCCATGAAGAGAGTCGTCGAACCGCGAAACGTCCCGGTTTCCATGATGGCTTCGAAGCGGCAAGCGCCGGCCAGGTCGCGGAATATAGTCTGGCGAAAGCGCTGGCCGTTGAATGGCTCGCCCGAGAGGTCCGCATGGCCGGGAAACAGGAGGTATTCCAGTGCGCCCCGGACACGCGTCCGGCGCAGCCGAACTCCAATCCTGTGGAACAACCCGGCGGCGAGCTTCGTGGGCATCGAAGACCCTCGATGATATCATTTGCGGCTTTGATGCGGTCACGGAAACCGCGAAGAGGCGAGATAGGATAGCCTGACCCTTCCCACCTGCGATTCTGCACCGACGGCGGCCGGCAGGGGCGAAGAGGGGGCAATTGCCCCTGAAGGGCGTCAGGCGGAGAGGAGGAGGTGGGTCGAATCTCCCATAGCAATCAAGATGGAAATGTGCGATTCCATTGAAACAGCGTGACTTGACCCACTGTCGGAGGCTGGAAGGCAAATTGCACGCAGTCATGGGAGAATCCAATTAGGACTTCTATGGCGACCACCCCTCAGGCCAAGACGCATGAACCTCTCAAGACGCTGCCGGGCGACGATATCCGGCAGATTCTATGGCGCTTTTCCGAACGCTATGACCTGGCCATGCTGGTCCAGTCGGTGCGCGCCGTTGCGCGCGGGCCGGTGGCGCGGCTGGTGGCGGCAGGCGGGCGTCTGACGCACGAATGGACCCCTGAAAAGAACGCGTTGCTGGCGGAGTTCGACAACGCCGGCATCACCTCGGCGTACATGGATCCGGAGGTCGGCGGGTACATCGAGGGACCGAAGAACCTGGCGCTGGCGCTGATTGCGTACGAGCTGGCGTGGGTCGACGCGGGTGCGGCGACGGGGTCGCTGGCGGGGTGCCTGGCGCTGGCGCCGATTCACGAACGTGGGACGCCTGAGCAACGGGCGTATTACATGGGTATGGCCGCTCCAGGGCCGGGCAAGACGCCGTGGCGCGGGGCGTTCGCGCTGACCGAGCCGATTCCGTTCGTGGGCGTCGAGACGGGGATGCTGTCGGGCAAAGTCCGGATCGTGGATTGGCCGGAGGGCGGCGAGCCGACGCTGGAGGTGAGCAAGCGCGGGCGATTCATCACCAACATGGGCTTTGCCAACTTCGTGACGGCGGCCGTGGATTCGGACGACCCGCGGATCCAGGGCTCGTGCATGGTGATTCTGGAAGAGGGCGATCCGGGCATTTACGACCGCGGGACGCCGACGAAGAAACTGGTGCACCAGCTTTCCTCGACTTCGGACCCGGTGCTGCAGTTGCGGGTGCCGGCGTCGCGGATCGTCGGCGGATACAAGGTAGTGGACGGCAAGATCGTTCCGACTTACAACCACGGCGAAGTGATCGAGGCGGTGTTCCGGCGGACGAGGGTGGCGGTGGGCATCATGACCTCGGCCAAGCTGCTGTCGGCGATCGAACCGCTGATCCGGTACCAGCGAGACAGGTTTCGCGGGTCAGGGACGGTGCCGCCGGGCTCACCGCGGTACGAGCTGGGATTGCAGATGAAAGAGGACGTGACGCACCGGCTGCTGGACATCTGGGCGGCAGGCGAGGCGTCGGCGGCGCTGGGTTTTGCGGCGGCGCGGCTGTACGACGAACTGGATCCGGTGGAGAAGCAGAAGGACCAGGTGCTGGCCGAGGCGGGCGTCAAGGGCGGGATGGGGGCGTTTAAGTATCTGAAGAAGCGCACGCCGGAGGCGCTGGAGTACATCGATCTGGAGTCGCGGCCGGAGGCGATGAGGAACAAGTCGCGCTACCAGGCTCTCAAGGCGGACCCGGTGGTGCAATACCTGGTGCTGGACGCGCAGGCCAACGTTTTCTGCCCGGCCGGGAAGCTGTGGAACACGGGC
>Ga0074045_10003586_pt1 | contig 13960 bp, 13 predicted proteins | sample BogForMeECP23OM2_FD_94442 | JGI IMG/M metagenome (GOLD analysis project Ga0074045, IMG submission 94442) | Bog forest soil microbial communities from Calvert Island, British Columbia, Canada - Bog Forest MetaG ECP23OM2 | ecosystem: Environmental > Terrestrial > Soil > Wetlands ... | reverse complement strand
CTCCGGAGCCGAGGGTCGGAGGTTCGAATCCTCTCAGGCGCGCTCTATTTTGAGTGTAGTCAAGTCTATTTAGACGTTTTCCAAGATGTGTCCCAACTTCTTCTTTTTTGTCTTGAGATACACCAGATTCTTATCATTGGGTCTAGTCTCAATGGATACCCGTTCAACCACCTTAAGTCCGTAACCTTCAAGTCCGATGATCTTCTTGGGATTATTTGTCATGAGCCTCATCTTTTTCACGCCGAGGGCAACGAGTATCTGGGCGCCTATACCGTAATCCCTTAGGTCAGGTTTAAACCCAAGCTGGAGGTTAGCCTCAACAGTATCCAGTCCCTTGTCCTGAAGCTCGTAAGCTCTCAGTTTATCTGTAAGGCCAATACCCCTGCCTTCCTGACGCATGTAAAGAATTACGCCCTTGCCTTCCCTGTGGATGATCTCCATGGCTTTGTGCAACTGGTCTCCACAGTCGCAACGCTTTGATCCGAATACATCGCCGGTTAGGCACTCTGAATGCACTCTCACAAGAATACTTTCTTCAGGGTGGATCTCCCCCTTTATAAGGGCTATATGAAGATTTGGATCAACATCATTGGTAAATGCTATTGCGGTAAAATCCCCACCATATTTCGTAGGCATCTGAACAGTGGCAACCCTCCTTACCAAACGTTCCGTTCTCATACGGTATTGAATGAGATCTTTTATCGTCACGATTTTCATGGTATGTTTTTTTGCGAACTCTATCAATTGGGGAACCCTCGCCATTGTTCCATCTTCATTCATTATCTCGCATATCACTCCGGCAGGATAGAGACCTGCAAGTCTGGCAAGATCAACAGACCCTTCGGTCTGGCCTGCCCTCTGGAGAACGCCACCGAGCTTTGCCCTCAACGGAAACACATGCCCGGGCTTTGCGAGATCCTCCGGCTTTGTCTGAGGGTTGATGGCCGTAAGGATGGTTGTTGCCCTGTCACGAGCCGAAATTCCCGTAGTGACGCCTTTTTTCGCCTCAATGGATACTGTAAATGCGGTGCCAAAAGATGAAGTGTTTTCATCGGTCATCATCGGCAGGTTTAATTCTTGAACCCGTTGAGGGGGCAGGGAAAGGCATATGAGGCCCCTTCCATTTTTTGCCATGAAGTTTATGGCCTCTGGTGTGATCTTCACCGCAGCCATGCACAGGTCGCCCTCATTCTCTCTGTCCTCGTCATCTACGAGGATGACCATCTTGCCCTTTGCAATATCTTCAAGAGCCTCTTCTATGGTATTGATCTTATATCTTTCCATACCCAATCCTCCGTGTCCGAGAAAGCTGCGTTTTGCGAAGCCTTGCACAAATGAAAAAGTCGGTCAATGTGATTGACCTCCTCATAAATATAGCAGAAATAGCGAATATCTTTCTATCTTTGGGCCGCTGAGCTTTTTATTTCGAGTCCCCTGATATTATAATTACTCTGGTAAATCCCAGAGCAATGATGAAAGAAGATATAAAACATTTTGATATCTTTGTTGGAGCTGCTAAATCTTTTCATAGGAATAATGACTCCAAGACAGCTGCGGCACTGGCTTTTCATGGTCTTTTTGCCCTTATTCCACTTTTCTTAGTGCTCCTCTTTTTGCTTGGCCATTACTTAGTGTCATCACAAACGGCCCTCAAAGGACTTGAGAGCCTGTCGTCAGATTTGATCCCTGAATTCAGCAGGGTCATCTTCACAGAGGTTTATTCGCTGTCGCGCTCCAAGAGTATTTGGGGAAGTCTAAGCACTTTAGTCCTTTTCTGGTCAATATACTCTCTTTTCAGCGCTATGAGATCTTCTTTTTCCGTCATCTTTAACCTTAAGAAGGAATCGCCATACCTGAGGGGAAAGCTCCTTGACGCACTGGCGTTACTAGTGATCCTAACCTTGTTAATCGTGATCATCATCAGTGAGATTTTCTATGCAAAAATTGTCAAGGTATCATTAAGCCATGTACCTGTTCTCCTACATATAAGCAATATTGTAGCATCCCTTTTCATCACGACCCTCTTTCTGACAATTTTTTATTTTGTATTCTCACCCGTAAAGTTGAAAATCAACAGTCTCCTCACCGGGTCAATCACCACGGCAGTCCTATGGACTGTGATTAGGCCTGCATTTATAGTCTTTTTGACATTCAATCCTAATTACGGTTTTGCATTTGGTTCATTAAAAGCTATCTTTATCATCCTCTTATGGGTATACTATTTTTTTTCAGTTCTTCTCTTTGGCGCAGAGATCATAGCGAATAAAGAACGGAAGACGGGAAAGCAATATTAGTTCGCCAAGGCTTTTCAAAGGCAGCAAGTTTGTACTATCATACATACTCTACTGACTCTACTGAAACTTGTAAAAAATCGGAGGTTGTATGTTAAAACGATACCTTTTAGCCCCGGGGCCGACACCGGTGCCTTCAGAGATACTCCTCTCCATGGCGATGCCAATGATACATCACCGATCTTCTGATTTTCTGCCAATCATTGAGTCCGCGAAAAAGGGACTCCAATGGCTCTATCAGACGAAGAATGATGTGCTCATCCTCTGCTCAACCGGGACAGGCGGTATGGTTGGTGCGGTCAATAATTTCTTCAATCCAGGCGATAAGGTCCTAGTGATTAACGGCGGAAAATTTGGTGAACGCTGGACAAAGATATGTCAAGCATATGGACTGATCGTATCGGAGATTATCGTGGAATGGGGGTATTCTGTCAAGATAGATGTTGTTGAAGCTGCACTGAAAAAAGATTCTGACATCAAGGCAGTATTCGTTCAAGCGTGTGAGACATCAACCGGCGTCTACCATGATATCAAGGGACTCGGAGAGATCATAATGGGTTTCCCTGATACACTTTTTATTGTTGATGCAATTAGCGCACTTGTGGCCCATGATTTGCGGACTGACGAGTGGGGAATAGACCTAATGGTCGGTGGCTCTCAGAAGGGACTGATGCTCCCTCCAGGTCTTGCATTTGTGAGTATAAGCGAAAAGGCGTGGAAACAGAATGAGTCCTCAAAGATGCCGAGGTTCTATTTCAACTTCAAAAAAGAGAAAGAAAACCTCGCCAAGAACCAGACCAACTTCACCTCAGCAGTTACCTTAATAATAGGACTTAATGAGGCAATGAAAATGCTGCAAAGTGAAGGCCTCGACAATATCTTCTCGAGACACACGAGGCTTGCGCTTGCGACGAGAGAGGCCGTAAAAGCCCTCGGTCTGGGTATTTACTCAAAGGAATCTCCGAGCAGCTCAGTTACGGCTATTGAAGCTCCCCAGGGAATCGATGGACAGCTAATTTATAAGACACTGCGGGAGAAATATGGCATTACGGGTGCCGGCGGTCAGGATAAGGCAAAAGGCAAGATATTCAGACTCGCACACCTGGGGTATTCTGACATATTTGATGTGATAACGGGCGTTGCTGCCTTAGAAATGGTGCTCAAAGAACTTGGACATCCTGTAGTTTTAGGGTCTGGGGTTGCAGTGGCTCAGAAGCTATTAATGAGATAGGAGAAACGACGAATGAAGGTTCTTGTTAGCGACAATATCTCATCAAACGGTATAGACATACTCAAAAAAGCGGGACTCGAAGTGGACGTAAGAGTCGGTCTCAAGCCTGAAGAATTAAAAGACATAATCAGTAATTATGGCGCCCTCATTATCAGAAGCGCAACAAAAGTTACGGCTGAGATTATTGAGGCAGCCACCAACTTAAAGGTCATCGGCCGTGCCGGTTCCGGCTTGGACAACGTGGATAAGGCAACTGCATCAAAACGGGGTATAGTGGTGATGAACACCCCTGGTGGCAATACTATAACTACTGCGGAGCACACTATCGCAATGATGTTCGCCGTGGCGAGAAAGATTCCACAGGCCTGCGCTTCTATGGCAGCAGGAAAATGGGAGAAAAAATTATTTACGGGGATTGAGCTTTTTAATAAAACCCTTGCGGTCGTTGGTCTTGGTAAAATCGGAGGAGAGGTCGCTAGAAGGGCACATGCCCTTGGTATGAATGTGATAGCCTACGACCCGTTTCTCAGTGAAGATAAGGCAAAAGAGATGGGGGTGGAAAAGGGCGAGATTGCGGAGCTCTTTAAGAAAGCAGATTTCATTACTGTTCATACACCACTCACTGCGGAGACAAGAAATTTAATCAATGCGAAATCGATAAAAACGATGAGAGACGGCGTCTTCATAATAAACTGTGCGCGGGGTGGCATCGTTAATGAAAAAGACCTTTATGCTGCCTTGGAAAGCGGCAAAGTGGCGGGCGCTGCTCTTGATGTATTCGAAAAGGAACCCCCCGAGAATAACCCGCTCATAGGTCATGAAAAAGTGGTGACCACACCACACCTTGGTGCTTCAACAAAAGAGGCCCAGGAGAATGTTGCAATAGCTATCGCAGAGCAAATAGTCGACTTTATGGTTTATGGAACGATCAGAAATGCGGTCAACTTTCCCTCCATACCAAAAGAACAGGTGAAGATTCTTCAGCCGTACATAAATCTCGCAGAGAAAATCGGCAGTTTTGCATCCCAGATGTTTGAGGGGGAGATCACGGAGGTGACGTTAGAATATAGGGGTGAGGTCTCAGAATTGAATACATCACCTCTCACCATTGCAGCTATAAAGGGATTCTTGACGCCTATCCTTGAGGAGACGGTGAATTTTGTAAACGCCTCCTTCATCGCAAAAGACCGGGGGATAGAGGTGCGAGAGATGAAGAGCGGGGATGCAGGAGATTTTATGAGTATGGTCGTGATGAAAGTTAAATCCCGAAAGAGAGGAATATCCATAAAGGGCATACTATTTAATAAAAAAGATCCGAGAATTATTAAGATTGACGACTTCACTGTGGAGATAATCCCTGAAGGCCAAATGCTTTTTATGTATAACAATGACATGCCTGGAGTGATTGGCAACATTGGCTCTCTCCTCGGAAGAAATAACATTAACATCGCTAGGATGCATTTTGGCAGGGAAACACCGGGGGGAATGGCCATATCTGTGGTAAATATTGATTCCCCCGTCTCTGAAGAGATGCTTAGCGAGATACGGAACCTTCCTAATATCCTTGATGTCAAGGTAATAAATCTCTAATATTTTTGATTAAGAGGTAAGCCACTATGTCTACGATTATTATTGTTGGTACCCAGTGGGGTGATGAGGGAAAAGGTAAGATCGTTGATTTTCTTACTGAAAAGGCCGATCTGATAGCCCGTTATCAGGGTGGAAACAATGCGGGACACACAGTTGTAATAAACAATGAAAAATATATCCTTCACCTTATACCCTCTGGCATACTCCACAAAGGGAAGAAGTGTATCATCGGCAATGGCGTTGTAATCGATCCTGCTGCACTCATCAAAGAAATAGATGGTCTCAAATCCCGGGAAGTCGAGATTGATAATAATCTCTATATATCGAAGAATGCTCATTTGATAATGCCCTATCATATCGCAATAGAAAAGGAAAACGAGATAGAAAAGGGAAGTAAAAAGATCGGCACAACTTGTAGGGGTATAGGACCTGCATATACAGACAAGATTGCACGGCACGGGATAAGGGTCATGGATCTCCTGACCCCAGATATATTCAAGGAAAAGCTTTTTGAGAACTTGCACGGCATAAATTTTTTACTTGCAAACTTATACAAAGCCAAGCCACTTGACGGAGAAGGCATATTTGAAGTCTACATGCAGCACGCAGAACGACTTAAGAGGTATGTGACTGATACCAGCTTTTTAATCAATGAAGGAATAGATTCAGGTAAGAACGTGCTTTTTGAGGGAGCTCAGGGTACCCTCCTTGACATTGACCATGGTACCTATCCCTTTGTCACGTCATCAAACACTATTGCAGGAGGCGCATGCACAGGTTTGGGAGTCAGTCCGACAAAGATCAATAGAATAATAGGTGTGGTAAAGGCATATACTACTAGGGTCGGCAGTGGACCTTTTCCCACTGAAGTCAAGGATGAACTTGGAGAGAGGCTAAGACAGAAGGGAGGGGAGTTTGGAGCCACGACAGGGAGACCGAGGCGATGCGGCTGGCTCGATGTGGTAGGACTCAACTACGCTGTCCGCATTAATGGGCTGACCGGCATTGCACTTACGAAGCTGGATATCCTTGACGAGCTTGATCACATTAAGATATGCGTCGGCTATAGGAACAATGGAAAAACGCTTGTGGATTTCCCAAAGGAAATAGAAGCACTTGAAAATGCCGATCCTATATATTTGGAAATGGAAGGCTGGAAAAGCAGCACCATTGGGATACAGGACATTGAAAAGCTGCCTGATAACGCAAAAAAGTATATCGCAAAGATAGAGGATTTACTGAAAACCGAGATCCAGATCATCTCAACGGGCCAGAAGAGAGACGAGATAATAGTAATAAAAGAGCAATTCTAAGACAGGCACACAGCTCAACGGTCCGCTGAATATCCCCCCCAAATTAACCGTTGGAGGAAACATCTTAGACGCTTCCTTTATCTCCTTGCCGGCACAAAATGAGAGCGGCCGCAAGAGCCACAGTTCCTTTATGCAGTGAATATACGAGTTTCCAACAAGATGGTCATACTTCAAGGCGTCAAGAATATCTCATCGTAAGCCCTTCCAAAATTCTGTTGTGATATCTATTAATTTTAAACTGTCCGTAACCCTACTTTTGCCAATTGATCCGGCTTATCCTGGTTGGGTCATAATGGCCACGTATATATTTCATTTTGATCAACACGCGCACACCTTACAATAACACAAATATTCTTGAACATTATTTGTCAACCGTCACACATCATTATCACCAGAGTACGACCATTTTGTACGAAGAAGAATCTATAGTAAAGAAGACTCGCAATTCTTTCTAATAATCTATCACACTTGCTGAAACTGAGCAATTCATTAATGCATTGAATTAAAAAGGATGGAACAGCGTCACATAAGATTTCCATAGGTCCTATGTTAAGAACTAAGAGCTATTTACAAACAAAGATCTTTTGGCTATTATAATGGTGCGGTTTTTCAAAGTTAAAATTCCCCTTAGACCTTAAGAGTTCAGGGGTCTTTTATAACAGCCGAAGAGGAGAAAACTTATGGGGAAAAAAGTACACATCAAGAACATTCCTTTTAATTCGACTGAGCAGGACATCAAAGACATCTTTGCAGAGTTTGGAGAGGTTCAATCGGTCAAGATTATCACTGATGCCCATACAGGGCAATCCAAGGGATTTGGGTTTATCGAGATGGAATTAGAGGCCGACGCAAAAAAGGCTATAGCGGCACTGAACGGAAAGGCATTCTTAGGAAGGACCCTGACAGTCGCTGAGGCACGCCCTCAACAGCCTAAGTACGGTCCTGACGGCAAAAGGACCCCTTTTGGAAGAGGCAGCGGCCAAGGAAGAAGCTGGAGATAATTTTCTTGATAATAAATAACATGTGATTGTTCACCGTAATTGGTGGCAATGTAATGTGCTATAATAAATTATATTTTTTGGTGAAGCTTCATAATAGGATGAGGCCGTTATATAAATATATGGTTTTGTCAGGAATGCATAAACTTATGATGGCCAGCTGAAAGTCACGGCAAGTGATAGATATAATGGAGGTCTTGAAAGCTGATTCATTTCGTTGTTCATGAACCAAAGGAAAAATGACTCGCAATTCATTTCGGCATAGTAAACGGTTAGTAGAGAGGTACGCTATCGACAAGGTAGGGACGCTGAGAACGGATATTTTTTTAATGGCCAGCGTCATCTTTTTGGCCGCCTGGTTCCTTTTCTCTGTATCCTCGCCAAAAGATGCTTCAGCCGCGATTGATAAGGCTGACAAGGTGGTCGTTATTAAGAGCAAACGGGTGATGATGCTGATACGGGAAGGGGAGATCCTAAAGGTTTATAGGATTGCATTAGGCAAAGAGCCGGTAGGGCCTAAGATCTTTGCGGGAGATCAGAGAACGCCAGAGGGGTTCTATGTGTTGGACTCTCGAAACCGGGGGAGCAATTATCATCTGGCATTGCACATATCCTATCCAAATCTATCAGATGTCCGGAATGCAAAAAAATATGCGGCTTCACCGGGAGGAGATATAATGATTCATGGCCTGTCCAAAGGAGTAGGCAAACTTGGGAAATTCCATAGATACAAGGACTGGACAAACGGATGCATTGCGGTGACCAATGATGAAATAGAAGAAATCTGGAGCCTTGTTCCTGACGGCACCCCTATAGAAATTAAACCTTAATACTACCTTAGTGAACTGGCAAGCAATCTCCTGATTGTCACCAACATTGCTAGGATAGCATCTTCCAGAATCGGTTAATACATTAATTCTTCAAGCTTATTGGCGAGGTTATTATCAAGTTCTTTGAGGACCATATCCTCGTTTAAGGCGGCATTCTTGTCTCCTTGAAGAAAATAGGCAAGTCCCAGGTTGAAATGCGTATCAGGAATTTTTGAATTAATCATGAGTGCGCGCTTAAACGTGTTCACTGCCGTTGAGTAGTCACCGAGAATAATATAAATTGTACCGAGCTTATTATAAACTTCCTCTGCATCTGGTTCGATTTCTAAGGCGCGGTTGAATGCCTCAATCGCCTCTGAGTATTTTGAAAGCCTATAATATGCCAAGCCCAAGTTCACGTAGCTCGCAGATCCCACCTGTTTTATCTGGACTATCTTCCTATAGGTCTCCGTTGCCTCTGTAGACATAGTTTTGTCTTTAAACTCAGCATAGGCAGATTCTAGGCTTAAGAGCTCTTTGGCGTTATCCTGATATTTTTCTATCTCTTTTTGGGCTATTTCAAGATCTTCAAGCTTCCCTGAAATTGGGGTAGATTCATTTAGAGGTGTTATTTCTGATGCGGGAGGAGACGGGAGAGCTTCGGGTGAAGTCGGTCCTTTGATCTGTCTTTTGTATTTAGCAAGAGACGTTGTCACGTACTCCGTGGGAACGGCGAAATTAGGAGACTGTTTTTTTTGTGATGATACTGTTGCCATGCCTATCACTTCACCCTTCATGTTAAATACGGGACTTCCACTATCTTCTTTCCCAAAAGGAGTGGAGAGCTGAAACTGGCCATTCTTACCCAGGATGCTCTTAATCTCGCCCTCTAATATGATTGTTCTGGTTCCGGCTGACTTACGCATGATCGCAATATGGTCTCCAACTTTCTTCTCATTGCTAGCAGAAAGGTTGACAATCGGTAACCCGGCTGCTCTTATTGTGAATAGGGCAACTCCGTTAATGCACTTACGGCTGAGCAAAAGATCGATTGGAAAGCGAGAGCCTTCTTCCATTTCGACCGTCAGGGTATTATCTAATGCTTGTGCCCATTTTTCAATGATATTGCAACTCGTTACAATAATCCCATTATTGGTAACAATGAAACCAGTGCCTGAAAGAAGGGTCTTTCCATTTTTATTTTGTACATAAACAGTGAGGATTGCATTTCTCTGCTCTAATATCACATCCGGTATTTTTGCTTCAACAACTGAAATAATTGTGAGCAGGACAAAAAAAGAGACAATGCAGAATGTCATTAAGAAACTTCTTCCTTTACTCTCACTCATCGCAATGAACTAACTTAAGATATTTGTAATAGTATAGCATCACATGCTCATTTATAAAAACCCAATAAACATGCTCCACATGAAGCTGGTAACCGGAATCACAAGGATTCAAGCGATTGCTAATACGTGATGCTTATGGTATGTTTACTCACGTAAGAAATCTGAGACAGTCCACTTTTATTACAGAATGAGTACAAGATTCGATCCCTATCTCCAGATATTTCGTAGCAGACGTATTGCTATAATTCTGTTGTTCGGTTTTTCATCCGGACTGCCACTCTCCCTGACCGGAAGCACTCTCCAGGCGTGGATGACGATAGCAGGTGTCAACCTGCACACTATAGGTATATTTTCACTAGTCGGACTGCCTTATACGTTGAAATTTCTCTGGTCTCCTGTTATGGACCGTTTTGTATTGCCATGGTTGGGGAGGCGCAGAGGATGGATAATCGCCACACAGACAGCCCTTGTACTCAGCATTTCCTCCATGACCCTTTTTTCGCCTCTGCATATGCCTTGGTTATTCGCCGCAATTGCCCTGACAGTCGCTTTCTTTTCCGCTTCCCAGGATATCGTCATTGATGCGTACCGAACTGATGTCTTGCAGGAGAAGGAACGAGGCGTTGGGGCAGCCGTATTTGTGACCGGATACCGAGTTGCAATGCTTGTTTCCGGCGCACTCGCACTGATTCTATCTGATCAAATCGGTTGGCAACGTACCTATTTTCTGATGGCCGGATTAATGACACTGGGAATCTTGACCACTCTGCTTGGAAAGGAGCCGGGAGAGCGCATGGCGCATCCCCCGACAATTCAGGAAGCGGTTGTGGGTCCATTGAGGGATTTTTTTTCTCGTGACAAAGCGGTGCTGCTATTATGTTTGGTTGTATTGTATAAGTTATGTGATGCCTATGCGGGCTCAATGACCATAGCATTTCTTATCAGGGGGCTTGGCTTTTCAGCAACGGACGTCGGCACCATAAACAAGTTCCTTGGACTGGTGTCCCTCATTGTAGGTGCGATGTTTGGCGGCATACTGATGGTCAAGCTTGGCTTATACCGGGCCTTGTTAATCTTCGGGATTCTTCAAGCAGGATCCATTCTCTCATTTGTGTTGCTCGCCTGGATAGGGAAAAATTATGGGGCGATGATCTTTGCGGTGGCTTTTGAAAATCTTACGGGAGGGATGGGAACATCGGCTTTTGTGGCCTTACTGATGGCATTATGCACTCATCGCTATAGTGCCACGCAGTATGCCCTCCTTTCATCACTTGCTGCGCTGGGAAGGGTTATGATTGCTCCGACCTCGGGGTATCTAATAGAGTATCTGGGATGGGCCAACTTTTTTGTCGTCAGCACACTGAGTGCTCTGCCAGGATTGTGGCTATTGCGACGACTGCGAAGTACAATATCCATGCTTAAGCATAGAGAAAATTGATCGCTTCCGAACAAATGCGGATAGATGCAAACCCGCATTCATAAGATGGGTAAAGTTTTGAAGTGATTTAGACAGACGAGCTCAAATATTACGGCCCAGTACTTTTTTTGAGATAGATTCAGTCCTACGTATTGCACTCATTAAATAGTCTTTGAACTTCTCAGGGAAGAGCCATTGTATCCCGAGCTTCTCTGCCCATCGTATCAGGCCATTGTCTGCAGTAATTAGTAGCGCATCTAGTTCCATAGCAAGCAAGAGAAGATCAACATCCTCCTTACTATCGATAATGCCCTCTCTCAGCGCATCCCTGTATTTCCTTCTCATATCCTGGATGATCTCATCTATCTTCTTCTTTTCAGTGCTTCTCACAGCGCTTTCGGCAATCCTGAGACCCTTGTTGACACGCTCTCTCATGTCCTCGATAAGATCATAAAGGAGGAAGGCAGGACATGTGAGGTTGTGCTTCTTAGGCGGTTTCTGATGCAGAATTACCAGGAGGTCACCAGATATCCTATCCCTCTCCACAAAATGGAGCAGTTCACTGAAGATGGATGGAGGCATATAAAATTCGAGTATGTGTATTTGCGCAGCAAGAAAAAGAAAGGTTTCCAGCGCTTCTGTCGGGGTATTACCTAGACTCGTTCTCACATCAGGGTTGACAAAGAGACTTGTATCCAAAACCACTTTTCGTGGTGAGGAATAATGAGAGATGGTCGAAGGGTTTCCTTCTCTGTCTGCCCCATTCTTATCATTTAATTCAGCACTCATTAGTTACTGCTCAGTATGTTATGCCCTGCACTTCCCGTAGATATCGAGCACATAGGTGCTCCATTCATGGCAATGAGGACATCTCCCTGCCCAATCTTCCGCCTTCTTGCCACAATGAGAACAACAGTAGGGCACTCTGATGACGTGTTTCATGCTTAGCGCTTTTCTAAATTCATCAGCTGCCCGTGTGACTTGGTTGCGTTTCATGTATAAATCCCCCTTCAAACCATACATCTCGGGAGTTGTCAAGGCACCGAGATCTATCGAGTTGAGTGTTTCAATCGCATCGTCAACCATCTCGAGTCTGGAGTAAAGCTTTCCGAGGAGAAACTTCAATCCGTTGTCATGTTTATTCTGAGAAAGGGCATTTTTATAAAATCTTATCAGTCTGCCGGGTTCGCCGACACTTACAAGGAGGTCTTCAAGCCGTTCAAGGAGTATTGGAGAATTCATCTGCTGGAACCCTTTTTCAAGAAAGTTTATTGCCTCTTCTGTTTCTCCTTTCATAAGCATTACTTCTGCCAAGCCAAGATGGGCAGGGATAAAGGTATTGTCTGTCTTCGTGACTGTTCTGAATGCCTTCTCAGCCTTCTCAGGCTCACCATTTTCTAGGCTCGATCGTCCATATTCATATCTATATCCTTGCAGTTTCTGCTCCTCCCGATACCTTGCCCTCTCATTCTGCTCAAGCTTAATGATTGTTTTCTGCAGGGACACAAGGTCATCCCATTTTTCTTTTTTTTCGAGAATTGAGCGCTTCTTATATAGGGCCGTAAGGTTTTCCGAGTCTTTATCAAGAATCTCTTCCAGACACCTCAGAGCTTCATCGTCTTTACAGAGTTTCTCCATGACTATTGCGAGAGAGAGGAGGACCTGAAGGTCTGCCGGATGTACGTCCCTTGCCTTTCTGTAATATTCGAGGGCGGTGGCAAAATCGTCATGGTGAAGAGATATGTCGCCAAGCCTGAGGAGCGCGTCAAAGTGTTCAGGCTCTTCTTTGAGAATGTCTCGAAGTGCCTCTTTTGCTTCTTCCTCCTTATGCCCCAAGATGGCTTTCAGAGCCTTTGAATAAAAATCCTGTAATCTTGCCTCTTTTTTTTGTCTCTTTTGATATTGAAGATTATCAATGACCCGTTTTGTATCCTTAATAAAAGAAATCACAAGAATAACGAGAGCACCCACAATTGTTGATATCAAGATCAGCGCAATCTTGAGTACTTCATATGTATTTCCAAAAGGGATTTTAACTGTCACCACATCCTTATTTGCCATTGCAAAAAAGCCGAGCGCTGCCAGGAAGATGAGGAATACAAGTATAGTGATTTTGCTCATCAGTGATGATACTCCTTTCCCTTCAAAATGGTTAGCGCCCTGTAGAGCTGTTCGAGGAATATGACTCGCGCCATTTCATGCGGAAAGGTCATTTTTGACAGGGAGATAACACTGTCCGCATTTGCTCTGATCTCCTCAGATACTCCATAGGGACCGCCAAGAACAAAATCAGCGGATGTCTTACCTTCCAAGAATTTAGCAAACTCCAGAGAAGAAAAAACAGTGCCTTTTTCATCGAGTAGAATGAAGCTTTCGGCCTGTCTTAATATGCTCGTTCCCTCTGTGGCAAGGGCTCTTTCCCTATCCTTACCTCTCTCGTCTTTTATTTCGGTAATCGATACTTTCACCAGACTTCCCAGGAGTTTCAGATAATGGCTGATTCCCTCAATGAGATAACGAGCTCTCGTTTTCCCCACCCAGAATATCCGTATCCTCATTTTCAAACAATAGCCTCGGGGCATCTAACCAAAGTTTTTCAAGTCCATAGTAATCCCTTGTCTTGCTTTCAAAGACGTGGACAATTACATCTCCATAATCAATTAGGGCCCAGTGCGCAAAACCGATACCTTCGACCCTTAACGGCCGTACACTGTCCTTCTTCAATGTCTCCTCAATATGGTCGACGATTGCCTTTACTTGGATGCTGCTTTGCCCTGAACAGATGACAAAATAATCAGCTATTATGGTGAGGCCTTTCAATTCGAGAATTGACGTGTCTATTGCCTTTTTATCAAGGGCCGCTGTCGCAGCTTGTAGCGCCTTTGTTTTGCTGTCTATTTGCAGGAGTTCTCCTTTCTTTTTGTAGTATTATATCAAAAGTTACCCTATATTGTATTGCCAT
>Ga0074045_10003585_pt1 | contig 13963 bp, 12 predicted proteins | sample BogForMeECP23OM2_FD_94442 | JGI IMG/M metagenome (GOLD analysis project Ga0074045, IMG submission 94442) | Bog forest soil microbial communities from Calvert Island, British Columbia, Canada - Bog Forest MetaG ECP23OM2 | ecosystem: Environmental > Terrestrial > Soil > Wetlands ... | reverse complement strand
TCATCGCGATACCTCCAGTTCGGAGTCCAGGCTGTATGGTTCGGAGTCCAGCACGGAATCGGGAAGGGAACTCAGCAGCTTCGCTTGCGGCGGGTGATGCGAGGCGCGGTGAGAGACGTCGGCCGGAGGGTTTGTCGAGACGCTGCCTGCGGGGATGAATACGGCGCGCAGGGCGGCGCGGCCACGCATGAGCCGGGACTTGACGGTGCCGAGGTTGACGTGGAGGAGGTCGGCAATCTCCTCGTAGGCGAGGCCTTCGATCTCGCGCAGCACGACCACGGCGCGGAATGCCTGCGGAACCTGGCGGAGCGCGGCTTCGACGCGCTCGCGGACCTCGTGCTGGGCGGCCTGGTCGAAGGGCGAGCAGCAGCCGTCGGCCAGCGTGGAGGCGAGCGAGTGCGCGCCGGCGGAGGACTCGGAGGTCCAGCAGCGCGAAGAACAGGGCGCGTCGAGGTCGATCTCCCGGCGCCTGTGGCGCGACCACCAGCGGCGCTGGTTGGAGGCCTCGCGCAGCGCGATGCGGTAGAGCCAGGTGCGCAGGCTGGACTCGCCGTGGAATCCGCGGATGTTGCGGAAGACCTTGAGGAAGACCTCCTGGGTGATGTCGGCGGCGTCGGCGGGGTCCTGCAGGCTGCGCGCGATCAGCGAGTAGAGCGGCTGGTGGTATTGGTCGATCAACTGGGCGAAGGCCTGCTCGGAGCCGCTCTGAAGCTCGGCCACGAACGCGGCTTCTTCGCTCGGAAGGGCAATCGAAATCGCCAGATCATCCATTGTTGCGCCCGCCTGCATCTCCGGGTACCTCTACCTTACGACTTCGGTGAAACGGATGTAAACCTTCGCGGCGAACGCCGGACTGCTTTGGGACTCTCGGCGATGCCTATCGTAAAAAAACTGGAGCAGCGAGTCGAACTGCGCCGCCGGCGGCTGAGTGCTCGCTCACTCTATTGCTTTAGACACCGGGAGATAGGGAATTAGTTCCCGGTCGGATGGAAATCGATGCGTGTGCAAGACCATGCGCGACGGACAAACGGTGTGATGCCACGGCCTGAGCTACGGTTGCAAGCATCGTGACCGGGAGACTCGACGGAGGGTTTGACTCAACGGGCCGCAACCCTGAGAATAGGAAATGTCCTTCCTGAGAGTGGGCCTGTGGCGCAGCTGGGAGCGCGCTTCCATGGCATGGAAGAGGTCACCGGTTCGATCCCGGTCAGGTCCACCAAAACATCCTTAAGAAAAACGCGACGCAATGCAAAGGTCAGCGCAGATGCTGGCTTTTTTTGCTGTCTATTGCTGGCTTGTGTGTGTGTCTCGTTCAGGGCTGGGCGAGTCAGGGGTTCATATCGGACAATAACAATAAAAGGTTCAAATAGATAGAATTCCGGAAATTGAATGTACCCCCAAATGTACCCCCCTGCGATGCGGTGCTGAGGCTGCAATTGCCCGTTCTGCAACGTCCACTCCCATCAGGACCTTCATCGCTCCGCCTCCACGACCAGCTCCGGCAAATCTACCGTGCTCAATCTTTCGAGATCATGGGAATCGTGAGGATGCTCTTAGCGCGCAGATGGAAGTCCAGAAACGGAATATTGGATCGAAGCCAATGGCCGTTTGCCGCACAGGCCGACAGACGTACAGAAGCCTGCTCGTCAGACCATGCAGGGCTGGGGCTTATTGGTGGAGCTGACCGGCATCGAAGCGGCGACTACTGCTTGACCACGATGTTGTGCGTTACCTCTTTTGCTGCTGCATAGTCGGCGGCGCCCGTCTGGTCCGCGGCCACCTCCACCGTTCCTACTCCCGTGATGGTCAGTGTGTTGCCGCTGATCGAAGCAGGGCCGGAGACGACGCTGAAGGTGACTGGCAGTCCGGAACTGGCCGTCGCCAATAGAGTGATCGGTGAGACGCCGTAGGTCACCGGCGATGCCGGCGCGGTGAATGTGATGGTCTGAGATTCTGTTGCTACGGTAAACGAAGCGGTCTGCGTCCCGGTCGTGTAGTTGCCCGCTGCAACCTGGATTGCTTGCAGAACGACCGTTCCCGCTCCAGTCAGAGTCGCAGTTGAGCCGGAGATGGTCGCTGGCCCACTCACCACGGCATATGTAATAGCTCCGGATGAGTTCGATGTAGCTGACACCGTGAACGGCGCATCGCCATACGTGTGGCTAGTACTATGACCGCGTAAAAGCGTAATTCATTTTCCGCCGTGCCTGTTTCCTGGTGAACTTCCACTGGATAGTGACGCGGTCGCGATTGGTGCGATGATTCCAGGCCTTGGTCTGGCGGCGTAGTGTGGCGATGTCCCCGATCCGGCGTTTTCCAAGGCATTGGCGGCTGAAGAGACTGATCTCAATTTCGGCCTGGTTCAGCCAGCTTCCATGTTTGGGAGTGTAATGCACGGTAAAGCGATTCCACAGCCATCCGCCCTCCTCTTCGCCAAACCGTTCCACCAGCGTCTTGCGGGTGTGGGTGCTTAAGTTGTCTACGATCAGATGGATGGTGTCGGCGGCGGGGTAATGCTCGGCAATCTCCAGGAGGAAATCGGAGAACTCGGGCGAAGAGCGCGTGGGAGTCGCCTTGGTAAAGTGCCGTCCCGCCTTGGGCTCGATGCCGCAGAAGACGTTGGCGGTTCCACAGCGTTTGTATTCATAGTCGCGGCGCGCAATCTGACCCGGCTGCATGGGGATCGCAGGCTGCGTATCCTCATGCAGCACCACCGGTTTCTCATCGACGCAAACCACCGGCTCGCGCTTCTTCTACGACACCCATGAACAACTCAAAGCGCACTTAACCGACTTCCTCCGAGCCTACAATTTCGCCCGAAGACTCAAGACCCTCAAGGGCCTCACTCCCTACTAATACCTCTGCAAACTCTGACGCAAACCCCGGACAGATTTACTCTCAACCCAATCCATCAAATGCCGGGACTAAACACCTAATGAAGCGTGCTTTACTGCACGGAGAACTGAACGAAGGTAACGGAACAATGATAATAGTACAAAGGTAATTGTGCAAATACTGAACATGATAACCATTTATTTCGTGGCTTATGTAATGTCTCTATTCAACACAGTTATTCATACTGGCGAAGCAAGGCCGATACATCCATCCATACGGAAGACTCAAGTTTCGGCTGATCAGACATCAACCGTGATTGGTATAGCTTCCGGCACGGAGGATGTATGCTCTCACGAAATAGAAACCTCTGCGCATGTATCGCGAGTGTGACGGCCATTGCTTCTATCGGTTGCGGGATGCAAATAGAGAAGCTCTCGGGTAGCGCACAGCCTGCTATCGCTGAAATATCAATCACACCTCAGTCCCCGAGCCTTCTAATAATGCAGACCACACAGCTCGACGCGGTCGCGCTCTATGCAAACGGACTCTCAACTAATATTACCTCGACTGCAGAATGGGCGAGCAGTGTGCCCACTGTTGCTACAGTAAATACTCAGGGGATCTTGACCTGTGTAGGAGCAGGTATCTCCCAGGTCTCAGTGAATTCAGGAGGAGCTGCCTCGACTACCCCCTTGACGTGCTCCGCCCCGCAGATTACTGGCATTCATCTGAGTGCGACACCTGTAATCATTCGTTCTGACTCTCCTTATCAATATCAGCTGCTGGCTGACAACTCCAATGGTACGACGACGGATGTGACGGCAAGATCAACGTGGCTAACTGATCCTTCAATCGCGAGCATCCCCTCCAACGGCTTGGTTTTTTGTAATAATCCAGGAAGCACAACACTGTCTGTTAAGTTCTCTGGAATGACTACCCAATCTTCTTTTACCTGTGTTCTACATTCCATCACTCCGAATCCAGGATTTATCGAAGCAGCAAAGACCTTCGATGGCCCGTTCGCATCATGGACTGATGTCAAAGCAGTTTTTGGAGCCAAAGGGGATGGCGTTACGGACGATACAGTTGCGCTCCAGGCAGCGCTTAACTCACTTACTCAATTCACGCCCGTATTGTGGTTCCCACATGGAACCTATTTGATCACTGGGCCTCTTACTATTTCAGGTATTGAAAACATCACAATCCTTGGCGAAGATCCACTCACTACTACTATAGTGTGGGGCGGGCCGCAAGGGGGTACCATGTTTACGCTGAGCGGCGTTGATGGCTTCAACCTTGGACGGATCACTTGGGATGGACATGGTTCCACCAGTGTCGCTCTTGAAGTTACATGGAATGATCTTACTAACTTCTACCCGACAAGAAACTTGATACATGACAGCCGCATCATCAATACCGCCACTGGTATCCATACGGGATACGCCGGCGAAACTACAGTGGATCGGGTCCATTTCGATCACAACACCCTGGCAGGCATAAACGAGGGCAGTTATAACTCACTCAATTTCAACGTAATCGATTCCTTGTTTACCGATAACGCTATAGGCATAACGAACATTGGAGGAGGGGCTTTCAATGTTACGAATAGTGTATTTGTGAGATCAACATCAACCGATCTCTCGCTTGGCAATACAGGTCCATTTTCGATCAGAAGCAATCTGTCCGTCGATTCGAATATGTTTTTCGGCGCTGGGGCAACCGGAGCACTTGCTAACATTATCATACAAGGGAATACAATCTATCACCCAGCTTCCGAACCAATGGTTAATGGTACGCCTGGCTCACTGCTGCTTCTGGATAATCAGTTCGTGAACCTCGATCCGAGTTTCCATATCATGGCTATCAGCGGGAGCCCGCGTTACTTCATGTCGGTTGGCAATTCATATTCGGTTTCACAACCATTTGGCCCCTATTGCGGGCAATGCAGCGGCGTTGGAGTTTACACAAGCGTCGATGAAGCTATTAGATCATCTGACCCGATATTATCCTTGACCGTTCCAACCGAGGTGTATATTCCGCCTTTTAGCCACAGACCAGTCTTTGAGGTACCCGCTAGATCAACTAGCGATGTGATTCAAGCCGCCATCAATGCTGCAGCAGCAGTGAGTGGAATCGTTCATCTTCCTGCGGGGAACTTCAATATTTATCAAACACTGACAATTCCACCGAACGCGAGTGTCGGCATCTTTGGTGATGGTCTACTCAGTCAACTCGTTGCCGACATTAATTTGCAAGGCCCAATTCTAAGCATTTATGGCAAATCGGTTCAGCTGGAGGATCTGGGCTTTTACACTTACTCATCATCGTCCTCGACCGATCAGATTGAATTGCACGAACCCGATACACCAAATACACACATCACCTGTGATGAGTGCTCGATTGGTGGCTTAGACCTTGAAGTGGATGGAATGGATGACGCTGCCATCGAGTTTAAAGTTGCCGCAATCAACAACAACCCGAATTTGGCTCAGATCGTTCATGGCGGAATCGCACGGCAAAATGGGATTGAGACCCTAGGAAGTCTTGGAGAATTTATGACGAGTTCTGGGGGATACCAGGTAGATCTCGGCGGTCATTTGCTGATCGGGGATGGCTGGCACGATAGTGGCCAAGGCGGCATACAATTCGTACTCACGGGCGACGGAAGCGTGACTCAGCAGGGGGGAGCAATTTTTAGTCCGTCAAGCAGCCCTGCAATGAGCCTCAACAATTACAAGGGTCGGCTTAGTCTGCTTGGCATCGGAACAAACAGTTATCTCTCCGTCGATGCGGCGTCCACCGCAAATGTGTTCGTCGGCGCAGTTGATCAGTTCACAGGACTAAACCCTTTTTCGAGTTCAGGAACAAGCGCAAGCATTACTGAGATCTCCGACTCTACTACGACAGACGCGCTTGACAACCTGTCTTACTTTCCTGACACACCTGCCACGCCCAGATATATCGAACAAATGATGTCAATGGCCCGCACTCAAATCCTATCTCCTCGGAAGCCTATCAACTTCGATTCAACAAACGTAAGGATGGCGCGCGTCATTGGCCAAATCAACAATGGCGGTGTTGGCGTCCGGATTATGGACAGTGTTGCTTCCAGAGTTGCCGGCAGCTATTTGATCGGGGCAGCTAACGGAGGGGTTACACCTCTTCAGCAAACCTGTGGATATGGAGAGATCTCAATGGCTGGAACCTGGACATTGCAGGATGGAGGGGATGGTTTCTACGGATTATTGAGCATGGGAGCCCTTTTGTCTGAAGGAGTTACTGCACATGGCGATGGCGATGGTGTAGCAATGGTTAGCGCCATGAGCAGCGCACGCGATCGGTGGATTATTGCACAAAATGGGGACGGTTCTGTGAAGATTATAAATCGTGCAACAGGCAATGTATTGACGCAACCAAGCGCAGGATGTGCGTATGCCGCCAGCGATACTGGAACGTCAAATCAGCAGTGGCTGGTCGGTGGATCGAGTTGAGATATGAATGTGTAGTGCACCCTGTTAGAACTGGACACGAGATTTAGATAAGGTAGAGGCCTCCGCCCAAGGAGGCAAGATGGCACGGAAAGTACGGATACTGAGGACGCCGGAAGAGAAGTGGCAGATCGTGTTGGAAGGTCTGAGGAGTGGCAAGATCGCCGAGACCTGCCGGAAGTATGAGATCGCACCGAACCTTTACTATCGCTGGTAAGATGAAGTGCAACAGGGCGCGAAAGCTGCGCTTGAGGGGAGAAGCGCAGCCGTGCGCCCTGACGAGGAACACCTGCGCCGGATCAAGCAGTTGGAGCGGGCGCTGGGGCGGAGCGCACAGATTTACTCTCAATCCAACCCATCAAATGACGGGACTAAACACCTAGTTAACTTGAGCTTCTCAGTACCATTTCAGGGAAATCACAACAAATAGGAATACCAAACTAGATGCCCCCTAGATGTAGGAGGTGAGAGGAGAACTATTTGAGTCTAAGATACTCAAGCAAAAGTTCTCGACGCTGCAATAGCTGTGCAAAACTCGGCACCAATGATGTATGCGCTGATCTCAGACTAACTCTGAGTCCAACCCGATAACCTTCAATGCAGCCTGCATCCGTGTGGCCTTGGCCTCCACAAACAGATTCGCAGCGCGTTTTTTTTGTAGAGACTGTAGGGAAGACCAGAAATTGCGGTCTCAGGATCAACTAATAAGTCTGCATTTGTTGTGAGCCCACCACCAATGTTTGGACCAACGAATCGACCTGCATAATCGCCGGATGTAATCTTGATTTTCTTCATAGATTCTCCTCGCGCGCAAGGGTAGCACAGCGTGATGGAATCTGCTATCACTGGTTCACATGCACGATCTTGGCCGGCGGAAAGCCGTTGAAGTAGGTGCTGCTGGCGCTGGAATAGGCGCCTATGTTTTCGGAGTAGACCAGTTCGCCCATGTCCATCACCGGAAGCTGTTCGACCAGGCCGATGGTATCGAGCGCGTCGCAGGTGGGGCCGAAGACGGCGCAGAACTGAGTGGGCCCGTCCTTGAAACTATTCAGGTGGTACTGGGCGTGATCGAAGATTTGGCCGCTATAGGTTTGATAGACGCCATCGTTGAGATAGTAACAAAGCTTGCCGCCGCGGAGAGACTTGCCGATGATCTGGGCGACGGCGGTGACGGCGCTGGCGACCAGGAAACGCCCCGGCTCTGCAAGGATTTCGATCGGTTCGGGGAAAAGCCGGTCCAACTCGGAGTTCAACATTTTGGCGAGTTTTTTGAAGGGGGGGACGGTGTCGTCGTAGTGGGCGGGAAAACCACCGCCGATGTCGAGCAGCTTGAGATCGAAACCGCGCGCCCTGGCCTCTGCAAAGACGCCCACGGCCAGTTGCAGCGCCTGGCTGTAGTTCTTCAGGTTGGTGCACTGGCTGCCGACGTGGAAGCTCAGCCCCTCAACCTCGAGCTTGTTATTGTGGGCGAAGGAGATCAGGTCCACGGCCTCGCCGGGCATAGCGCCAAACTTGCTTGACAGCTCCACCATCGATCCGGTGTTGGGGACATGCAACCGCAGCGCAAGGCCCGCGTGCGGCGCATGGCGGGCGATCTTGATCACCTCTTCGTAGTTATCGTAGGTGACCAGCGGCTTATAGGGGTCCAACCGCTGCAGCGTTTCGATCGCTTTGATCGGGTTCGCGTAAATGATGCGGTCCCAGATGAAAGCCTGCCTCTGTTCCGGCGGAAGGTGCTCGATCTTTTCGTGAACGATCAAAAACTCGGCCATGCTGGCTACGTCGAAACTGGCCCCGGCATCGTAGAACGTCTGCACAATGGCGGGGTCGCTGTTGGCCTTGACCGCATAGTAGGCCTGCACGCGCGGCAGAAGGGTTCGGAATTGCTGGTAGTTTTCTCGCAGCACCTTATGGTCCACGACAACCAGCGGTGTGCCGTGCTGCTCAGCCAGTTGAAGCAGTGTATTGGGGTCCATAGCTCATGCTCCATCGCTTCCATGTTCTTGTCCATCGGGATATTGCGGCGCGCGGGATGGGTCATGCGAGTCCCGCGGATTCCCGTCGCGCCGCGCTGCAGTTCAAATGCCGTCTCCATCCGTGATGAGAAAATTCTTGAACTGCCACGGATCGGACCTGTCTAGCTGCGGCTGGTTATATCCGCTGAAGAAGTTGGAGTAGTGCTTCAGCGGGTTCCAATCCGAAGCCACGGAGACAAACCTGCCCAGATAGGGCTTGCTGATGTCCAGCACATAGTCGTGGGGCAGGTCGTCCGGCACGCACAGCCCCCGGCGCGGGTTCTCCAGCATCCACATGCAGGCGGCGACAACCGAGATCGCTACCTGCATCGTGGTCGCGTTCTGATGCGGCACCATGCGGCGCGACTCCTCGATATCGAGGTCGGACCCGCACCACCACGATTGGTAAGGGTGCCCCATGACCAGCGCGCCCAGAATATCGGCCCCGCTGATGATTTCGTCGGTCATGATGCGGATGTTGGGTTGCAACCGGTAGTCGTAGCCGCGCAGTTCGTAGAGCGAGGCAATGGCGGCGTCGCACGGGCAATACGCGTAGTGGACCGTGGGGCGGTAGATCGCCTTGCCGTCTTCCCAAACGGTGAGCTTCTCGGTGATGGTGAACGCCTCGCCGTGGCGCACGATCATGCCGACGATGTCGTGATTGGGTGGCACCCAGGACGCGACCAGCGTGTTGATTCCCATGCGCGCCAGACAGATCTGGCTCTGGGGGCCGTCGGCATGCTCGAAGGCGAGGGCGGGCAGCTCTTTTTCATGGGTGCCCCAGCCCATCTCGGCCGTGGTCGTCCCCTCCTCCCGGAAGCCCTCAACGCTCCAGGTATTGACGAACTCGTTCACCTGTTTGGGCTGATCTGTGATCTGCGTGTCGCGCTCGCTGCAATGAATGACCTTGACGCCGAGTTGATGGGCAAGGTGGTTGAAGTTCCGCGCCTTGGCGTGGTGAGCGATCTTCTCCCGCTGGGCCCCACTGAATTTATCATCCGCCAGCGCATGCTGCGCAATGTCCAGCAGCGCCTGCTTGGTGAAATGGCTGATCAGGCCGGGGTTGGCTCCGTGTTCGATCACCGCCGTTGGCCCGGGCTCGCTCCACGTGGAGATCATCCGCCGCAGGTTCATGTGGCGCCAGTAGAGGGTCCGCTCGGTAGGGTGCTTCTGGCCGGCCCCGGCGTAGGGGTCCCAGAGCTCGACCGAAGTGTTCACATAGAGGATGCCGTGGTCGTGGCACCACTGCACGAGTTCGCAGCAATCAATATTCCACGCCAGGTCGATGAGCAGGTCTCCGGCCGAGAGGTGCTGTCCCAGCAAGCTCCCCAGGTTCTCCGCTGTCACGCGGTCCTTGACAAAGGTCATGCCCTGCTCGATCCAGGGCTTCAGAGCAGCATCGTTTGGCTCAAAGTCCATGATGGTGACCCGTTTGGGGTCGATCCTGAGGTGTTTGACCAGAATGGGCAGCGTACAACGCGCCACCGCTCCAAAACCGACGAGCAAGACTCGATTCGGAAATGCAACCATCGTTATGATTCCCCCGCTGTGGTGCTGGAGCTTAGCAGGCCAACAACCGGAAGAACCATGCGACGGCCCTGGCAAACCAATCCGCTCCGCTTCGGCAAACAAAAGCAACTCATCTTATCATCCCAATGGGATCGCCCGGCGGCGGAAAAACAGTTTTGGCACTGGGAGATGCCCCATGCCAAGAGGGCCTTTCGTTGGATGACAAATCGCCGAGGTTCAAATCGAAGAGAGGCACAGCGAGACAGAGCGAGTTGGTAACCGCAGACTCGTCGCCAAGGGTTAGTCCTCTGAAACGCCGTTATGGTCACAAATCTCAGGTGGTCGGCCGCACAGGAACTAGCCCGCACAAAATCTGAGCACAATGACGAGCACCTAATTCACGACGACGATCCGCGTTCAACCGTGAATCTAAATTGATCAATAAAGATAGTTGGGCGGAACTTTTTCGCCCAACCAGCCCATCTTATCTCACTGTTTCTAAATAAGATCCGCGGAGCGTGTCCCCTCCGTTTGCCCCAGAACGGCGTGACGCGCTCCCTCCAAGTGGCTGATTCCCGGAAACTTCTCGTGTAAACGTGTGCCCAATCTCGCTATTTCATCGCCCAAATCGCCCAGCTACGGTGTGTGTCTAGAGCGGTCCTGAATCGCTCTGCGAGGTCTGAACATGACACATACAATTCTGAGACTTCCTGCCATCAAGGAAAGCACTGGTCTGTCGAGATCCACCCTTTACTTGCGCATTGCGCAAGGACTTCTTACTAAACCAGTGAATCTGGGCGGTCGCGCTGTGGGCTGGCCTGCCAGTGAGGTGGCGGCGCTGAACGCGGCCCACATAGCAGGGAAGTCCAACTCAGAGATTCGCGATCTGGTGGTGAAGCTGGAAGCGGCTCGCAAGACGGCAGCTTGAGCGGCGGCAGATAACCACACGCAAGGCTGGCTTCCAGGAAACCGTACTGGACGTAAAAAGACGAAACCCCCAGTATTTACAGGGGATTCTGGAGTTATTTAGGATGTCTTTGGATGTCTTGAAATAGGGAACTGGCGGAGAGACAGGGATTCGAACCCTGGATACCTTGCGGTATACACGCTTTCCAAGCGTGCGCCTTAAGCCACTCGGCCATCTCTCCGCGGTCGGCGAACCTCTATGAATCTACCACAGGAGGCGCGGAGGACACGGGAGAGGCCGAGAGAGACAGGTTCAAGGTGCGAGGTACGAGGTTTCAGGGTGGACGGTTCATGGGGCATGTGGCTTTGGCTCCCGGCTTCGCGGCGTGATTCAATGTCTGATAACGGATATTATGTATAGTGATGGCGCGGAGGCTGTGGAAGGTATCCTATTCCTATGCCAATGCCCTCTCGCCTTGCCGTTGTACTGAGCCATGTCGCCTTTGAGGACCTCGGTTCCCTTGAGGCTCCGCTTCGGGAACGAGGATTTGCAATCGAGACCGTCGATGTTGCCACGGCTCGATTCCCTTTGCCGCAGGCGGAGAGCTGCGATCTGCTGGTGGTACTGGGCGGACCCATTGGGGTCTACGACCGGCAGGATTATCCGTTCCTGAACGGAGAGATTGCCTGCATTGGCGCGCGATTGGCGGCGCGCAGGCCGGTTCTTGGGATCTGCCTTGGAGCGCAGTTGATGGCTGCGGCACTGGGTGCGAGGGTCTATCCTGGCGCGCACGGCGCGGAGATCGGATGGGCGCCGATTGAGGCTGTGACGGGTCAGGACGGTACGCCTCTCGATCCACCTGAGTGGTTTGCCCCGCTGCTCGCGCCTGGACTGGCTGTCTTCCACTGGCATGGGGACACCTTCGATCTTCCTCTGGGAGCACTTCGTCTTGCGAAAACATATCTCTATATTAATCAATCATTTGCTGTTGATAAATTCGCTCTAGGGTTGCAGTTTCACCCGGAGGTGACGGCAAATGGGCTGGAACGCTGGTATGTGGGCCACGCCTGCGAGCTGCGCCACTCCGGAATTGCGGTGGAAGGACTGCGGGCGGACGCGCTCAGATTCGCTCCGGCCCTGGAAGAGGCTGCTGCTCGATTCTGGAACCTGTGGCTTGACTCTGTCTTGTAGCGGCCAATCATCGTTGCCTCCGCTGCGCGAGTTCCCTTTCGAATCTAGCCGCCGCCGACGAAGTGGACGACCTCCAGGCGGTCGCCGGAGGCGACGGGGGTTTCGGACCAGCGGGCGCGCTGGACGATCTGGCCGTTGTGCTCGACGGCGATGCGGTCGCCCTTCAGGTCCATCGCGGCGATGGCCTGGGCGAGCGAGACCGGCGGGGTCAGGTTGGCGAAGCTGCGGTCCTGGCCGTTGATGGCGAGCGTGAGGGACATGATCTCCTAGCTTAGACTATTTTCTCTGAAGCAGAACGCATTCGTTGGGAGACGCCTGAAAAGTCCTAAAGTCTTCAAAACAGGTTTATTAGGTCTGTACTTTGGTCTGGACCCGGTCTGGACTTCCGAGTCAAAGTCCTGATTCCAGGCGGTTTATTTTGTAAAGTCTCTGGAATCAATGACTTAATGACAGTGGACAGTGGTCGGCTAAAATGCGGAGGCCCTGCTGCGCTGAATTAAAGGATGATTTGATCCAAGATCTTCATAAATAATGGGTTAGATCTGGATCAAATTTTCAAGATCTTGATTCCAGATGGTTTAGATCTGTCGATCTCTGGAATCAACGACTTGAAGACAGTGGACAGTGGCCAGTTATAGTCGAAGGCCCGGCCGATTCTCTGGGCTTCTCTCCTTTCTTCCCCCCTACTTTAATTGTACCGGTTGGAGCATAACTACTATGCCAAGTATTTTTCTTGGGTAAGTGGTTGGTGAGGTTGGAGTTAGTGGGATTTTTGGGGACGAGGGCCTTGACATGCGATTTTGCTGGGGTTTTTACGTATGCTGAGTATCGTCGTTGCCGACGGCGGTCTTAGTAGGAACTATTTTGGCCGCCTCCAGCTCGCGTCTGAACGCTTCGTCAAAGTACGCCTGATCGACCCCCACTGAATTCGCAAACTGCCCTACTGACAGATCATGCGCCGCGCGAAAATCCGCTCCGGCTAAATGCGCCTTGTCGAACCCCGCTCCGTCCAAATGCGCATTGTCGAACCTCGCTCCGTCCAAATGCGCATGGTAGAACCACGCTCCGGCCAAATGCGCCTTGTCGAAATCCCCTCCATCTAAATGCGCCATTCTGAAATCTGCTCCGTCACAATGCGCGTTGCTGAAACTCGCTCCGTCACAATGCGCATCGGAGAGATATGCTCCAGCCAAATGCGCTTCATCGAATCTCGCTCCGTCCAAATGCGCCTTGTCGAACCTCGCTCCATCTAAATGCGCTCCGTAGAACCACGCTCCGTCCAAATGCGCACCGTCAAACCTCACTCTGTCCAAATGCGCTCTGATAAAATTTGCACCGCGCAGTTCGCTGTTACTCAAATCGAGACGCTGCCCCTCACCCTCACGCTTGCGGTCCCGTTTGCGGCGCTTAAGCACTGTCAGAATAGCCTGGATCTCAGTGGCCGGTTTCTTTTTAATCTTCTTTATATTCTCTTCATTTTCCTTTGGTGCACCTTGCGCATCCGGCCCTTGCTCTTGCTTCGTTGTATCCCGCGCGGGCGCGGGAGCATTCTGCCGAACATACGCCGTAAGGACTTCCATAATCGGCCAGTGGTCGCGGGGCGAATCGAATGCAATGCGTTCCAGCGCATAGATCGCACCCAGCCTCACCTCAACATTCGGCTTGCTTGCCGCGGTCAACGCACCCAGTTGCTCGATGGCTTTTGTATAGCGATCCGTAATGTGTCCCTGTTCGGCTACCTTGACCCTGCGGAAGGTGAGATACAACGCGAATAGAGCAAAGGCCCCGCCCACCTCCTGTAGTAATGTCTTGCGCATCTCATTCTGGATGGCAGCGACATCCTCCGGTGTCGTCTTCGCTTCTGGATTCACGGCTGAAGAACGAACACTCGCCCTCTTGGTCTGCCACTCTGGAACCCTTTGTACCGCGACCAGTAGACCAGCAAACACGGCGCCCAACAGAAGGAGACCCGCAACACGCCGAACGGACGGTGACTCAATCACCGGCAATACTATTTT
>Ga0074045_10003584_pt1 | contig 13964 bp, 6 predicted proteins | sample BogForMeECP23OM2_FD_94442 | JGI IMG/M metagenome (GOLD analysis project Ga0074045, IMG submission 94442) | Bog forest soil microbial communities from Calvert Island, British Columbia, Canada - Bog Forest MetaG ECP23OM2 | ecosystem: Environmental > Terrestrial > Soil > Wetlands ... | reverse complement strand
GCTGTTTTTCTTTCTTGATACCGAGGGCATGCATCTCGTCCTTCCCGCACCTACTTATGTCGTCCTGCCCAGCGCCGCATTTGAATCCGCGACCATGACGAATATCGACTCGATCTTTGGACCTACGTCGGCGTCGCACAACTTCTACCAGCAGATTTTCAAGCTCTATCACAACACTCCGGGGACCAGTAAGGCGACTTCCGGCGCTCCTAGCGATCCCCTTGGCTGCAATGGCTGGACCGGACCGCTGGAACTGGGCACCACCCAACCCTGCGCGGAGTATTTTTTAGAAAATCTGTCTCATCCGGCCAGTGACTCACTGCTGTCCGCCCGAGTGGATTGGAACAGTGGGCCGAACGACCGCGTGTTCTTGCTGATGCAGTATGACCACGGCCAGCGCGCCGCCTACCTCGATCCGGTCAGTTCTGTTTTCAATGCGTATACGAATCAGCCTTGGTGGCAAGGTCAGCTCAGCCTGACCCACACGATCAGCGCCACTGCGGCGAATCAATTCCTGCTTGCGGGGAAGTACATGAGCCAGATCACGAGCGTGGCCAACCCTGCGCAGACGCAGGCCGTTTTTCCAACCACATTGAGTTGGAGCTACGGCTCCTTTTCTCCAGTGGGTGGTATGGACTTCATGTATGCCTTCCCGACCGGCTCCAAAACAACTTCATATCAAATCTCTGACGACCTGGTGAAGATCCGGGGCAAGCATAAGCTTGGCTTTGGAATCAGCTTCCTGCGGACTTATTTCACCGGGAACGGTTACAACGTGACCGGCACGGGACAAATTCTTCCCCAAACCATCAACGCATTTTTCTACGGTGGAGTAGCGCCCTCGAATCCGAGCCAGGATTTCACGACTTTGTACCAAATCTTTCCCCTGGTAACTTGGAACCGTATTGCTTTCTATAGTCTCGGGTTTTACGGGCAGGAAGAGTGGCATGCCCGCTCCAACTTGACGCTGACCTTGGCGTTGCGTGCCGATCACCAATCCAATCCTGTTTGTGAAAGTCGTTGTTTCGCCCGGTTCTCAGGTCCATTCGATTCCATCAACCATGATCCAAAACAGCCCTACAAGCAAGCAATTTTGGTGAATCAGAAACAAGCGTTCCTGAATACGGACACCATCGTTTGGTCGCCGCGCCTGAGCTTTGCCTGGCAGCCTCGGGGCGTTTCTCACAATACCGTTCTGCGGGGGGGCGTTGGTATTTTTTACGACCCGGTTCCCGGCGCTATCGGGCAAGCTCAAGCTTACAACCCGCCGCTGTGGAATCCTTTTGCGGTGACCGGCTACAGCCTCGCGCCCGAAGAAGCAAATAGTCTGTGGCAGAATGCCGCCGCTTCCAATTCCGCGTTTGTAAACGGCTTTCTTGCGGGACAGACACTTGCGCAGATCCAGGTAGCGGATCCTAATTTCACTCCCCCCAGCGTTACGACACCGCCCAATACTCTACCATCGCCGCAATATCAAAAATGGAGCATACAGGCGCAGCAAAATTTCTCTACCTCGACATCCTTGACCATCAGCTATTTTGGAAATCACGGAATCCATGAGTATTTCTTGAATCAGGATGCCAACGCACACAACTTCGGGTCTTATCCCACTGGGCCGTGCGGCACTCCCCCCGTCGCGCCTTGTTTTGATTCGCGGTTCGCTGGTGTCCTGCAGGATCGAAACGATGCCATTTCCAACTACAACGGCATGGTTCTGTCATTCGAACAGCGGTTCACTCGTTGGGGCAGCGGCATGTTGCACGTCAACTATACCTACGGACACGCGCTCGACGAGGTGTCGAATGGGGGTGTCGGCCAATTCAATTTCGCCAGCACCATCTACCCACAGGATCCCGAGCATCTTCGCGGAACCTACGGGCCAGCAGATTACGACGTGCGGCATTCGATCAACGCGGACTATATTTGGGAAGTCCCGTTCAAAGAAGCGTTACGCGGTCACGGCCCGGAATGGTTGGTGAAGGGATGGCAAGTTTCAGGAACAGTCTTTGCCCGCACCGCTCTCCCGTATAGCGCAACTGACTTTGCCGAGACCGGCAACTTGGTGAACGACAACATTTTTGGGTCCGTTTATGCCGTGCCGGTTGCTCCCCTTCCCCACACGGGACCATGCGGCAAAGGTGCGGCCTTTCCTGCCGGCCCGGTTCCTTGTCTGCCCCCGGAAGTGCTTCCCCCAAACGACTCGCCCAATCCCGCAGCCTTGTTTGTGCAGACGGGTTGCGAAACTGGCTTCAACACCGGACATTTGGGCGCATCCGGCGTGTGCGATGGTCGGCTTGTGACATTTACGCAAGGCCGCAACCGTTTTCGGGGGCCGGGCTATGTCACCACGGACTTGGCGCTCATGAAAAACACGAAAATTTCCCATTGGGAAAATGGCGTGTTCACCATCGGTTTTCAGTTTTTCAATCTCTTCAATCATGCCAATTTTGGACTTCCCGACACGATCACTTCGTATCCGGGCTTTGGGCAGATCTTCTATGAGGACCAGCCGCCCACGAGCGTTCTGGGAGCACTGGGCGGAAATGTTTCGGCCCGGATGATTCAGGTGAAGGCGCAGCTCAAATTTTAATTACACCCGTTGGCGGCCAGTGCAAACTCCTTTGCCTCGACGTGGCGAGATTCAGAAGTTCTCCATCATCCAAATGTTGCTGGTGACGCTTGAGATTTGAATTGCAAGATGACGGCCGTCCGGCGATGGCCTTGCCGAGGTGTTCCAGCCGCTGGGATTCACCCATAGGACGCGTTTGTTGCCGTGGAGATCGAGGTAAGAGATCTCCGTTCCGCGCTTGGTCTGATCGGGGACATAGAGCCCCTTGCCGTCCGCCGCCCAATGAAAGTCGCCCACCAAATTATTGAATTTCGCTGGGATCACCTGTTCCGAGTGGTCGCGCAGGTTGAGAATGTGGATCGGACCCTTCGGGTTTCCGCTCATTGCCAGGCGTGTCCCGTCGGGGGAAATGTCGACATTCAAATAGTCGATTCCGGGGTCGAGATCAAAGCGGGCAAGTTCCGGGCCTCGGCCCTTGAGGACATCAATGGATGTAAAAATCAGGCGCTTGCGATCCTCGGTTTTCTCGCCCAACACGCATAGGCTGGAAGGTGATCTGGCGCAGGAAATTGTGCTCGCCCAGACCGTGGTGGTCACGAGTTCCGGTGATCCTCCTGCGATCGGAATCCGGATGAGTTTCGGATCCTTTCGGTCTCCGGGCCAGTCCCCGGAATTGCTTAACAACCACTTGCCATCAGGGCTCACCGCGGTACCGAGGGTGGCAAGAAGACTGCCGGTTCCGGTGGAAATGCGTTCCGGCGCGTCCTCGTCCAGCGACTGCTTATAAAACGCGAACTGACCCGTGCGATCGGATATGAAGACAACCTGCTTACTATCGTTGGTCCAGTCCCGTGGGAAGTCGGTGCTCTCATTCAAAGTGAAATGCCGCAAGTTGCTTATGCGCGTCCCTCCGGCCTCAAGATCAGCCACGTAGACCGTCCAGGCGACTGCCCTCCGGAGAAACGCGAGCCGTTTGCCGTCGGCGGTGGCGTTCGCATACTCGGCGTTGCAAAATCCTGTCCAGTTCGTCAACCGCTTGGCTTTCTCGATGGGCTTGCCAGTATGCACATCCAGTTGCAGCGTCCAGAAGTTGCACGTGTCTTGGGGAGATGCGAAGGATGCGGGTTCAGAACCGGGTTCGCTGACTTGGTAGATCAAACGTCCATCGGGCAACCAGGAAATGTCGCCTCGTATTTGCTTCATCTCGGCAGGCGTAAGCAACGCGACCGGAGGTCCCCCCTGCAAGTCGCGGCTCAGCAATGTATCGCCGGAAGCATCGGTTCTGAAGTCGAGCCCGCGTTGGTCATCGGCCGACCAATAGAATCCGGTAAGAGCACTGTTCTCCTCGGTATCAAAGAGTTTGCGAGCCTGCTTACCCTCCGAGTCCATCAGCCAGGTTTCACGCTCTCCAAGTCTGCCGGCGTTTGTCCCGAAGGCAATTCGGGCGCCATCACGAGAAACGCCCCACGCGATGGCGTGTTCGCGAAGCTTCCGTGGCGCTTGGGCCGTCCTGGAAAAAACCCAAATGTCGGCTGCACGCGAAGACCAGCTCTCTTGGGGTTCGCTTGCTGGATAAGCGTTGGCAAGAAACCGCGCATTATCCGGGAACCAGCTGGCGGAATTAACCTCCCAATTGACGCTATCCTTCTTCAGATCTGGCGGCTGCGCAACATCCTGGATCGAGCCAGTTGCAAAATCTTTGACGTGCATTCCCAGCTTGTCGACGTATGCGAGGTATTTGCCGTTGGGCGAGATCGCTCCGTTGCGTACGGGATTTTCTGCGGAATTGAGGGTGAGCTGCCGAAATTTGATTTCCGGTGGAGCTTGGGTGGACGGTGGCTGGCGTTTCGCAAACCACAACGACGCACTGATGATCAACAGCGCGAGTACGAGAGCAGAAGCCAGTATCCGCCGGCGGAGCGGATTTCGCCGCTCCGTCTCGCGTTTCAAAATCTCCAGGTCGGCGCGCACGTCCGACACGGTCTGGTAGCGGGTGTCACGATTCTTTTCGAGTGCTTTGCTGATGATCTGTCCGAGTTTGTTGGGAAGTTTGGGGTTCAGTTGCCCCGCCGGAACAGGTGCTTGGGTGAGGATGGCACTGTGGAGCGCGGGCCCGGTTTCTCCCTCAAATGCGCGATGCCCGGTCGCCATCTCATACAGCACGAGGCCAAAGGAAAATAGGTCGGTCCGCACATCCAGTTTCTCGCCCCTTACTTGCTCCGGTGACATGTAACCCGCCGTGCCCATAGCCACTCCGGTACGGCTCAGCAAAGGATCGGGTATTGGCGATTGCTCGATCTCGCGTGGCGCTTGCACGCCTTCGTCGCGTTGATCCCGTTCGGAGTCACCGACTCCCGTTACCGTGGGAGAAAGTTTTGCTAATCCGAAATCTAGAATCTTTGCTTGACCCTGACTGGTCACGAAGATATTTGCAGGTTTGATGTCGCGGTGGATGATGCCTTTCCGATGCGCGACCTGTAGGGCCTCTGTGACCTGGATTCCGATTGTGAGGCACTCCTCTAAAGGCAGAGGGCGTCCCCCGATTCGACGGTCAAGAGATTGACCCTCGAGCAGCTCCATAGCGATGAAAAACTCGCCCTCGTGCTCGCCGATTTCGTGGATCGCACAGATATTCGGATGATTTAATGAGGAGGCAGCCCGGGCTTCACGTTGAAGTCGCTGAAGAGCTTGAGCGTCTCTTGTTTCCTCAGGCAGGAACTTGAGCGCAACTTGACGGCCCAGGTGAATATCTTCCGCACGAAAGACAATACCCATGCCGCCTTGGCCGAGCCTTTCCAGCACCCGGAAATGTGAGATGGTCTTGCCGCTGCGCTTGTCGGGTTCGAGTACCCTGGCATTCTCATCGGCCATGAGCTCGGCCACGACTTCAAACGCCGGACGATTGATGAACTGCTCATCACGTTCCTCGTACGAAAGCAATGATTCGAGTTCCTGACAGAGCGTCGGATCGTCACGGCAAGCGTCTTTCAGAAACTGCATCCGCTCGTCGACGGCAAGCTCCAGCGCAGCGTTATACAACTCCTCCACTCGATGCCAGCGCTCAGGCTTCACGCTGCTCATCTCCAGAAAGCTCGCGCAGCAGCCAGGTCCTGGCGAGTCTCCAGTCGCGCATTACCGTCTGGGAGGAAATCTTCAACACCTGGGCGGTCTCATTGACGTCGAGACCACCAAAGAATCGCAGTTCCACCACGCGACTCTTTCTGTCGTCAAACAGGGCGAGCCTCTTGAGGGCTTCATCGAGTTCTACCAGATTGCGGTCCGGCTGAGAGGAGATCACCAGCGCCTCATTCAATGGCAAGTGATGCGCCCGACCGCCCCGTTTCTGGTAGTGACGAGAACGGGCGAAATCGGTCAGAATTTGCCGCATCAATTGAGCGCACATGGCCAGAAAGTGCGCACGATTCTGCCAGTCGATGTTTCGTACATCGACCAGCCGCATGTACACCTCATTGATGAGCGCGGTGGCCTGAAGGGTGTGCCCAGACCGTTCTCCAACCATGTAACGCCGCGCAGCCCGATGCAACTCGCGGTATACCAGCGGGGTTAGCTTCTCCAGCGCCTCTGCATCCCCTGCACTCCAGGCCCGGAGAAGTGCGGTAACTTCATGCGACTGAGGCGCTTCCATGCAAACCTCTCATATTCCACGGGTTAGACCTTCCGGAGAGCGTAGCACAGGCGTTCGGCTGTTTCCACACTGACCCGTCCACAAAAAATAAACGCTTCCCAGTTGTAGTTTCTCGCGGCATTTCCCGCTTTATAGTGCGCAACCGTTTTTTCTTTAAGGAGGCGCATATGAAGAGGTACCTACCATCCAAATTCGCGGTCATTACACTGTTAGCCTTGCTGGCGATCCCGGTTGGATTAGCCGCACAGCAACCTCGTTTCAAGCTCATCGACATAGGTACTTTCGGCGGCCCCAACGACATCGTCAACGGCCCAACAGTACCAATCATAAGCAGCAACGGAACTTACGGCGGCGAAGCAGAAACATCCATTCCCGATCCGTACGCTCCAAACTATTGCCAGGATGGAGACTGCCTCGTCATGCACGCGCAGAGGTGGAGCAACGGAGTCGTGACCGATTTGGGCACGCTCCCCGGTGTCAACCTCAGCAGCGAAGCCACTTGGACCAGTGCCAACGCGACCATCGTTGGTTTTTCAGAAAACGGTCTGATCGATCCGTTATTGGGGGTGCCGGAGATTCGTGCTGTCCTCTGGACGAAGGAAGGCAAGATCATCGATCTCGGAACGCTGGAGGGAGGGAACGAGAGCTTCGCGACCGCCGTCAATGACCGTGAGCAGGTCGCCGGTTTCGCGCTCAATACAATTCCTGATCCCTTCTCCATGAACCCATGCGCGATCGTCGGCACGTGCGAACCGAATTTCACCCAAACGCGCGCATTTCTATGGGAGCACGGCGCGATGCAGGATCTGGGTACTTTGGGCGGCCCCGACACCTTCCCAGAAGCCATGAATGATCGCGGCCAGATCGTTGGATGGTCTTACACAAACTCGACTCCAAATGCAAACGGCGGATTCAATTGTCCGCCCGGTGTCCCGACCGAGGACCCGTTTTTCTGGGACAAGGGCGAAATGGTGGACATCGGCACCTTCGGCGGGACTTGCGGCGTGGCTAATTTTATCAACAGTGGAGGCCAAGTTGTCGGTACCTCGAACTTGGCTGGAAACCAAACGACCCACGCGTTCCTTTGGGACCGCGGAGTGCTTCAGGATCTCGGCACCCTCGGTGGAGTCAACGCAGAGGCGGAGTGGATTAGCGATTCCGGTTTGATAGTCGGAAGGGCCGATGTCTCGATGCAGAACACAAATCATCAGGCATTTCTCTGGAAGAATGGTGCCATGACTGATCTCGGAACCGTAGCGCCATGGCCCTGCAGCACCGCATACAGCGTCAATTCCAAGGGCCAAGTAGTAGGCGACACCGGGATCTGTGGAGTAGGAGGCGGGCCGAGCTTTTTCTCCGAGGATGGCCAGCCCATGGTCGACATTAACTCCCTAGTGCTTCCCGGATCTGATCTCGAAGTCGTGGACTTGTTTGACATCAACGACCGCGGAGAAATCGCGGGCGCAGCGGTGTTGCCGAACGGAGATACGCACGCGGTCCTGCTGATTCCCGCCTGCGCGGAAGAGATTGCGGCGGCGAATGCGCTCAACGCATCCCCACGTACATCCGCTACGCCGCACACACTCGGCAGAGACTCGGAGAATTCAGTTTCCGGCGGTCGCAACCGCGCGCTGAATATGTTTCGACGGACCACCGAGTTGAATCGGTATCACATTCCTGGAATGGAAGCGCCAAGCAACTAGGGTCGGCGAATCCGGGCGAAATAAGCGAAGGAGGGAAACCATGAATTCCAAAACTCTATGCATCATCGCCCTGGTCCTTCTCGGATTCTGGGCACTCAGCGGTTGCGGAGGCGGCGGGTCACCAAGCGTCTCTTTCTCAGCGAGTAGCCTGACCTTTGGCAACGAGGAGGAAGGCGCAACCAGCGAACCCCTGCTCATCACTCTTACCAATACCGGTACGGCTCCGCTGACGATTACCAATATTGCGGCCAGTGCGAACTTTGCCGAGACCAATACCTGTGGCGCAACGCTCGCCGCCGGAGCCAACTGCGCCATTAATGTGACTCTTGTGCCTGACACCACGGGCAGCCTCACCGGCACCGTTACGTTTACCGACAACGCGGCCGGCAGCCCGCAGATGGTCTCTCTCAAAGGCACGGCCGTGACGCCCAGCTCACTGACCGGATTATGCGTCGGCGCAGTCCAAACTAGTATTGGTCGTCCAGGCTGTGATGTCTCGACTTCTAAGCCCACCTCATGTCCCGTTGGGCAGCCAGCCGCCACGCCGATCGTTGAAAACAACCTGTGCAATGGCGGGAAATCCTACATCGTCGATACCTCAACACACTGCTACGTCGAGGGAGACTACCATGGCTTGCCCCTCGCTAACTGCCAAGCGACGAGTTCCGTCGTTAGCTGCTCGGTTCAAGGGCAGCAGTGTGGCGGAACACTTCCCGGCTGTTGCTCTGGATTCACATGCACGGCCGGAGCAAACGGTTCCTCCTGCCAGCCAGCGGCAGGTTCAAGCGCCAGCACGGCACACTCATCATTTGACCAAGGACTCGCGGATAGGCTCCGATAGTTCGAGTGTTTCCGCTCCTTGCAGGCAGAACAGATTTTGGTAGAAGTCTCGGCAGCACAGGATGCGACGCCAACGGTACAATCGCACTCCATCGTAGACTCCCCGCATGTCGGGGCTGCCGGTAACGCTCTGCTGAGGAGGATGACAGTGAAGACCCCGCTCGCAGTCGTTTTGTTTTGGATTCTGTGCGCCGGAGCCGTCGCGCGAGCCGTGTGTGCTGGCACGTCGGTAAATGCTTTTGGAGCCAAGGGCGACAGTGCCACCGATGACACCGCAGCGATTCAACAAGCGATCACCGCGGCCGCCGCGGCCGGTGGCGGCTCGGTAGTGTTCAACGTGGCCCGTTACTACACCACCGGCACCTTCGTCGTGCCGCAGGGTGTGGTCCTGTGCGGCGCCATCGAAGGGCCCTTCGATGTCGAAGGAGCCAGTCCGGCGGTGACCGCGGTCGCACCCACGCTCTTGGTCACCAGCACCAGTGGTCCTTTTATAACCCTACAAGGACTCGGCGCCGGAGTGACCGACCTGCTCTTCCACTACCCGAACCAAGTTGGCAGAACCGCGTCCGCTCCCAACGTCTATCCCTACACCATTCTGGCCAATTCTTTCGGCACGAAGGTGGTCCGTTCTACGGTTTCCAACGCCTACGATTTCCTGGACATCGAAAGCGGCCGGGTCCTCGCTCAGGATCTATATATCGGAGCATTCAATGTCGGTGTCAACATCGACCATGCGTATGACCACGTGACGCTGCGGAACCTGCTCAATCAGGTGTTCTGGGACCTGATGGGAAACCCATCCAATCCGCCCACTACGATCGACAATTGGGTGCTTAACCACGGCATCGCATTGGTGGTGAACCGTGTCGACAGCCTCGAGGTGCACAATCTCAACGCGTTCTCCCGTTTCGCCGGCATGCTTCTCACCGATTCGCCTGACACCACACAAAGTCCTCGCTGTGGCTTTGGAACGGGCAGCGACATCGATTTCGACGGTATGGCGGGGTACGGAATCATCGTCACCGCGTCCAACGCGCCAGGCTATGAGTTCACGAACCTGGACGTGGATACGGCTAGCGGTCAGGCGGTCGTCCAACTCAGGGCTGGCGGCTCTATTCCGCCGCAAGTATTGATCAACGGAGGCTCCGAGTCAGGCAGTTGGGCTTTGGGTGCGTTCCCCACGCCTGCGGCGGGTAATCTGACCGTTGTAAACATATTCAATTACAACATCCCCTGACCCAGAGATGCCCGCGCTGAGAGGATATTGCCGGAGGAGACGAGATGAAGAAATTCTCGCTGTTTCTACTTCTCGCTTCGAGCCTGAGCCTGCTCGATAGTTGTGGAGGCGGCGGAGGCGGGACCACGACCACTCCAGCTACTCACTTCTCCGTCAGCAGTCCCGCCAACATTCCCATTGGAATGCCCTTTAATTTCACGGTGAATGCACTCGATGCCTCGAATCAAACCGTGACCAGCTACTCCGGAACGGTGCACTTCACCAGCACGGATCCCCACGCGCTACTTCCCGCCGACTCGATGTTGCAATCAGGGGTCGAAATCTTCTCGGCCACTCTCACGACCGCCGGAAACCAAATGATCACTGCGACCGATAAGGCCGCTTCTTCGATCACGGGAAGTTCGAACTCCATCAATATCGGCGCCGCGCCCGACGCATTTCCAGTGGAATGGTTCGGGGCAAAGGGGGATGGTGTCACCGACGACACCGGGGCGATTCAAAGCACCATTAACGCTGCCGTTGCCGCGGGCGGTGGATCGGTTGTCTTCAAGGTGGCCCGCTACTTCACCACGGGTAGTTTAGTTGTCCCTACAGGTGTTGTCCTATGCGGAGCGGTGGAAGGGCCCTTCGATGTGGCTGGAGTTAATCCCGCCACCACCGCGATTGCACCCACCCTCTTGGTCACCAATACCAGCGCTCCCTTTATAACCTTGAATGGCCACGGGACCGGAGTAACCGACCTGCTCTTCCACTATCCGAACCAGGTCAAAACCAGCGCCTCGACTCCCATTGTCTATCCTTATACGATCGCGGCCAATTTTCCCGCCACGAAAGTGGTCCGCTCCACGGTTACCAATGCCTACAACTTCCTCGACCTCGAGAGTGTGGCGCAGGGCAGTGGCAGGGTCATCGCCCAGGATCTATTTATCGGGGCGTTTAATATTGGAGTCCACATCGACCACACGTACGACTTCACGGCCCTGAACAATCTGCACAATGGCGTGTTCTGGGACGAGGTGGAAGGCGCTTCGTATCCCACCACGATTGACACTTGGGTCCTGAACAACGGTACTGCCTTGGTGGTAACCCGCATGGACAGCCTTGAGCTGCACGATTTCTATGTGTTCTCCCGTTTCGCCGGAATACTCCTGACCGACTCGCCCGACACTACCCTGAATCCACGATGCGGATGGGGAAGTGGAAGCAACGTTGATCTCGAGACGGTACAGTACGGCATCATCGCTACCTCTGCCACTGGGCAAGCCTATAAGTTTACGAATTTGCAAGTAGGGGCGGCTTCAGGCGCTCAAGCTGCGGTCCAATTGAGGGCTGGCGGTTCCTGCCCGCCCGACATTCTTATCAATGGAGGGTCGGTTAGAGGCACTTGGGCCTTGGGTGCCTTCCCCACACCGCAAGCAGGCAATCTGACCCACGTAAACATAATTGGGTCCGACCTGCCGTGATCGAGAGCAGCCCTTCAGGGTGGGGTCGGCGCCCTTCCAGAGGGCGAACTCCCGTGATACATGCCGGACCGTGCGTGAGCTGGCGAATAGGGGTATCATCCTATCCTGCTTTGTCTCGGGCTTCGCCTGATCGAATTTCGTGGGGGTTCGATGCGATTGCGGCCGACATCGGTGTTGCTTCTCGCTGTTCTTCTCGTCACGGCCCACCCCGTCAATAAGGTGAATGCTCAAACAACGACCTCCGGTGGGTTGACCGGTGTTGTAGCCGATCCGAGTCATGCGGTCGTTCCCGGTGCAGTGGTTGAGATGAAGGACACCGCCAAGGGGACGGTGCAAAGTACGAAGACAGATGGTGACGGGGTATACCGCTTCTTCTTCTTGGCGCCGAGCAGATACACCTTGACAGTCACCCATGCCGGGTTCCGCAAACTGAGCCGAAGTGTAAGTGTGCTGCTCGGTCCTCCTGGCACCGTAAACGTGACTTTGGAAATTGCGACCGGAAGCACCGCGATAAAGGTGACGGGAGAGGCGCCGCTCCTTCAGGCCGAAAATGGCGACGTTTCGACCACGATGAACGAGAAGCAGGTCAGCGAGGTTCCGAATCCCGGGAACGACCTCACTTACATTGCACAGACGGCCCCTGGCGCGATCATGAATACAGACACTATCGGCGTTAGTTACCTAGGAAATGTTTCTATCTTAGGGATGCCCGGCACATCCAATCTGTTCACGCTGAACGGAATGAATAACAACAGTATTCTAGTGAACACGAACAATAGCGGCGTTCTGGGAATGATGCTGGGCCAGAACGAGGTGCAAGAAGCGAGTATCGTCAGCAACGGATATTCTGCGCAATTTGGCGGGGCTGCAGGTTCGAACATCAACTTCCTGACAAAATCTGGAGGCAATAAGTTTCACGGAAATGCGGCGTACTACTGGAACGGAAGCGTGCTCAATGCCAACGACTGGATCGACAATGCCGAGGGAAATCCGCGCACCTTCGACATCGCGAACCAATGGGCAGGATCGCTGGGTGGCCCTATCATCAAGGATCAGCTGTTCTTCTTTTTTGATATGGAGGGCATGCATCTCGTCCTTCCGGCCCCTACTCCTGTCGTCCTGCCCAGCACCGCCTTTGAATCCGCAACCATGGCCAATATTGATTCGATCTTTGGACCGATGTCGGCTTCGCACAAGTTTTACCAGCAGATCTTCAACCTCTATAACAGTACCCCGGGGGCGAATAAGGCGACGTCTGGCAACTTCAACCCTCAAGATCCCACCGGCTGCAATGGCTGGCCAGGACTGGGCACAGGCGAGGCCTGCGCGGTGCATTTTTTCGAAAACTTGTATTCCCCGGCCCGTGAATCGATCCTGTCGGGCCGGATGGATTGGAACATGGGGCCGCACGACCGCGTGTTCTTGCTGGTGCAGTACGACCACGGCCAGCGCGCCGTTTACCTCGATCCGATCAGTTCCGTATTCAATGCCTATGCGAAACAGCCTTGGTGGCAAGGTCAACTCAGCGAGACGCACACGATTAGCGCCACAGCGGCGAACCAATTCTTGCTTGCTGGGACGTACATTAACCAAACGACGGGCGTGGCAAATCCTGCTCAGACGCAGGCAGTTTTTCCGTCTGAATTGAACTGGTTTAATGCGGGCAGTCCGTTCTATGAACTGGGGGGTTGGGACTTTAACTGGGCGATGCCCACCGGTTCCAAAACTGCTTCGTACCAGATTTCCGACGACTTGGTGAAGACTCGGGGCAAGCATAAACTTGGGTTTGGAATCAGCTTCCTGCGGACCTATATCACAGCGAACGGTTACAATTGGGATGGCACGGGACAACTCTCTCCCCAAACGATTAACGCGTTTTTCTACGGTGGAGTAGCGCCCTCGAATCCAAGCCAGGATTTTACGGCTCTGAACCAGACCTTCCCTCTCGTAACATGGAACCGTTTCGATTTCTATAGCCTGGGCCTGTATGGGCAGGAAGAGTGGCATGCCCGCTCCAATTTGGCGCTTACGCTTGCGTTGCGCGCCGATCACCAATCCAATCCGGTTTGTGAAAGTGGCTGTTTCGCGCGGCTCTCTGGTTCATTCGATGCCATCAGCCATGATCCGAGTCAGCCATACAATCAAGCAATCCTGGTGAATCAGAAACAAGCTTTCCTGAATACGGACAGCGTCGTATGGTCGCCGCGGTTCAGTTTTGCCTGGCAGCCTCGAGGCATCTCTCACAATTCAGTGTTGCGCGGCGGCATTGGTATTTTTTATGACCCAGTCCCCGGTAGTATCGGACAGAGTATGGTTTACAATGCACCGCTCTGGAATAATTTCAATGCGACTGGCTACAACCTCGCGCCCGGAGAAGCAAATAGTCTGTGGCAGAATGTCGCCGCTTCCAATACCGCATTTGCGAATGGCTTTGCCTCGGGACGGACTTTTGCTCAGATCGAGGCAGCCGATCCAAACTTCACTCCCCCATACTTTCAGACACCGC